>Ga0196970_1000156_pt1 | contig 105169 bp, 98 predicted proteins | sample S1v_513CmetaG_FD_148672 | JGI IMG/M metagenome (GOLD analysis project Ga0196970, IMG submission 148672) | Soil microbial communities from Anza Borrego desert, Southern California, United States - S1+v_5-13C | ecosystem: Environmental > Terrestrial > Soil > Desert | place: USA: California...
GTCGGCTCCGAGGGCGGCGACGACGTGCTGTGGGGCGACAGCGGCGTCGACACGGTGACCGGCGGCATCGGCAACGACGTGCTGTACGGCAACCAGCAGGACGACCTGCTGTACGGCAACCAGGGCATGGACACGCTGTTCGGCGGGCAGGACCTGGACACGCTGTTCGGTGGCCAGGACGGTGACGTGCTGTACGGCAACCGGGCCGACGACGTGCTGTACGGCAACCTGGGCGCCGACACGCTGTTCGGCGGGCAGGGCAACGACGTGCTGTTCGGTGGCCAGGGCAATGACACGCTGTACGGCAACCTGGGCGCCGACACGCTGCACGGCGGCCTGGGCGCGGACGTCTTCCGCATCGGTTCGCCGCAGGAGGGCGGCGACGTGATCGCCGACTTCGAGGCCGGCGTGGACACGATCGCCGTGACCGGGCCGAACTTCGGCAGCCTCCCGGCGGGCACGCTGTCGGCGCAGCACTTCGCGCTGGACAACCCGACTTCGGCGAACGCGATGTTCGTGTTCAACACCCGCACGGGCGTGCTGTCGTTCGACGCCGACGGAAGCGGCGCCGGGGCGGCGGTCACGCTGGCCACGCTCAACGTCCGCACCCTCAGCGCGGGCGACATCCTGGTGCTCAGCCCGGGCACGTAATTCGATCGCGCGGCGTGCGGCGGGCGCTGAGGCTGCCCCCGCCGCCGTCAGCGGTGGCCCGGGACGATCCCCGGCGCCGCGGCGGATCGCGTTCAAGAGACGCCGGCGGGGCACCGGACGGGGACCTTGTGCACTGACTCATTCAGACGGTGCAGGCAGCCGGTCGAGCTTGGCGAGGATGTCGTCAGCGGCCTTGCTCCAGACGAAGGGCTTGGCCGCCTTGTTGTGGGCGCGGACGTAGCGGGTGATGGCGTCCTGGAGATCGGTGACGGACTTGACACGCCGCGCGATCCTCCGGTCCAACGATGACGTCCATGGTCTGGACCATGCCGCCAGATGCGCATGCCCGACGTCCGATGTGAATCCCATGTTTGCGTCAGTGCACCACGCTACATGCCGGCGTTCTACCGTGCTCTCCAGCATGACGGAGCGAGGCCGGTCCAGCGTGTCCCATACTCCTCGCCGCTCTTTCGCGGCGTGTGAATAGTAAACTTTCTAGTTACGGTTCCTACGCGACAATAACGGTCAAGCCGGGAGGCAAACCGCCGGCCGTTGCTATTTCCATGGCCTGGGCATGCCCCCTGTCGAGAATCGGAGATAGGAGACGGTTCGTCGGCAGGTGCGCGAAAGGGAACCATGCGGTATCAACTCTCTGAGCTGATCGACTTGGCCGGCTTGCAGCGTCTCATGGAGTCGCTCTACCGGGCGACCGGTATCAACCATGCGCTGATCGACAACGACAGCCGGGTGCTGACCGCCGTCGGCTGGGAGCCGGTGTGCACGCGCTTTCACCGGACAAACCCGGGCACCTGCGCACGCTGCCTGGAGAGCGACCGCTACATCCTCAGCCACCTGCACGACGGGCCCTACGTCGGCTACGCCTGTCCCAACGGCCTGGTCGACTACGCCACGCCCGTGATCATCGATGGCGAGCACGTCGCCAACATGTTCACCGGCCAGATGTTCCACGAACCGCCGGATATGGGATTCTTCCGCCGTCAGGCGGTCGCGTTCGGCTTCGCCGAAGACGAGTACCTGACGGCGGTGCGCCGCGTGCGGGTCATCCCGCGCGAACGGATGCCCGACATCATGGCCTTCCTGGTCGGCCTGGCCCAGATGCTGGGCCTGCAGGGCCTGACGCGGCTTCGCCAGTTGGAGGCGGAGAAGGACCTGCGCCAGTTCAATGAGGACTTGGCGTTGCGTGTGCGCCAGCGCACCGAAGAGGTGTCGGAGAAGAACCACCTGCTGTCGCTGGAGATCGCCGCGCAGCAGCGGGTGGAGGCGGCCCTGCGGCAGGAGAAGCGGTTCTCCGACGACCTCATCAGCAGCCTGCCGGGGATCTTCTACGTGCTCGACACGCAGGGCCGCTTCACCCGCTGGAATCCCGCCTTTTGCGAGGTCACCCGGTACTCCGGGGAGGAGATGGGGCGGCTGAATGCGCTCGACCTCTTCGAAGGGGACGCCAAGGCGCTGATCGCGGAGCGGATCGGCAAGGTCTTCGAAAACGGGGAGGCCGAAGCCGAAGCGCCGCTGCTGACGAAGGACGGCCGCCGCATTGCCTATCATTTCACCGGCCGCCGCACCGTCATCGACGACGCGGTCTACCTGGTGGGGTTGGGCATCGACATCAGCGAACGCCTGGCGGCGGAGAGGCGTCGGCGGGAAAGCGAGGACAAGCTGCGCGGCCTGTTCGAGTTGTCGCCGCTCGGCATCGCGCTCACCGACATGGACGGCCGTTACATCGAGTTCAACGAGGCCTTCCGGCAAATCTGCGGCTACCCGGCCGACGAGTTGAAGCAGCTTGATTGCTGGACGCTGACTCCGAAGAAATACGAAGCGGACGAGGCCCGGCAGCTCGATGCTCTGGCGCGCACCGGGCGCTATGGCCCCTACGAGAAGGAATGCCGGCGCGCGGACGGCACCCTCGTTCCGTTGCGCCTCAACGGGATCCGCGTCACCGGGGCCGACGGGCGGCACTGCATCTGGTCCATCGTCGAGGACATCACGACCGCCAAGGAGCACGAGCGCAAGCTGGAGCGAATGGCCCACTTCGACGTCCTGACCGGCGTTCCCAACCGGGTCCTGCTGACCGACCACCTGGAGGAGGCGATCGCCCGCACGCGGCGCGACGGCACGATGATGCTGGTGTGCTACCTCGACCTCGATGGTTTCAAGCCGATCAACGATCACCTCGGCCATGACATCGGCGACGAGGTGCTGGTGGAGATCGCCCACCGCCTCAAGGACTGCCTGCGCAGCAAGGACACGGTGGCCCGCATCGGTGGCGACGAGTTCGTCCTGCTGCTGCTCGACCTCTCCCGGATCGAGGAATGCGACGCGGCGCTGCGGCGCATCCTGGATGTTGTGCGCCGCCCCCTCACCGTCGGCGGGCAGGTGAGGACGCTTTCCGCAAGTCTGGGCGCCACCGTCTTCCCCATCGACGGCGCGGATGGCGACACGCTGATCCGCCACGCCGACCAGGCGATGTACCTGGCCAAGCAGGCCGGCAAGAACCGCTACCAGTTGTTCGACCCCGAGCAGGACCGGCGTACCCGCGCCCACCTGGAACACATCTCCAGCGTTGGCGCCGCGCTGCACAACCAGGAATTCGAGCTGCACTACCAGCCGAAGGTCAACATGCGCCTCGGTCGGGTGTTCGGCGCCGAGGCGCTGATTCGCTGGCGGCATCCGAAGCGCGGGCTGCTGCTGCCCGGTGACTTCCTCCCCGCCATGGAGAGCAGCGACCAGATCGTCGCCATCGGCGACTGGGTGATTGCCGCTGCCCTGGACCAGTTGGCGGCCTGGCTGAGGGCCGGCCTGGACCTAACGGTCAGCGTGAACATCGCCGCCCGTCATCTGCTGCGCCATGACTTCGTGGCACGGCTGCGGGCGCATCTGGCGGCGCAGCCGGACGTGCCGCGGGATCGCCTGGAGCTGGAGGTGCTGGAAACGGCGGCGATCGAGGACATCCAGCACGTCGCCCGCGTCATCCGCGACTGCCGGGAGATGGGGGTCAGCTTCGCCCTGGACGACTTCGGGACCGGCTACTCGTCCCTGGCCTACCTGAAGCAGCTGCCGGTGGAAACGCTGAAGATCGACCAGACCTTCGTGCGCGGCATGCTCGACAATCCCGAGGACATCGCCATCGTCGAGGGTGTGATCGGCCTGAGCGGGGTGTTCAGGCGCAGCGTCGTCGCCGAAGGGGTGGAGACGGTGGAGCACGGCGCCCGACTGCTCGACCTCGGCTGCGATCTGGCCCAGGGCTACGGCATTGGTCGCCCGATGCCGGCAGCGGAGCTGCCGAGCTGGATACGCTCGTGGGTTCCCCACCCGACATGGACGAACGAACCCGCTCCACCGCTTTTGAATGACTTTGGCGGGCACATCGGGGTGATGACCGAGTGCACCGCGGGCCAGCAGTGATCAAGCGACGCGTTGTTGCACGGATGCCCCCGACTTCGGGCGCCCCAACTCCGTCCGCATCGCCCGAGCAGGCACGCGACCAGGGCGATCCCTTGCTCTCGTCGCCTCGCTGCAACACGCCGTGAGCCGGAGCGACGGTCTCCGGCCCGGTCCCGGCCGCCGTGCGCCGGATCCTCGTCCAGCTTGAACATTTCCTGACAGGAAATTTGTTTTCTTGTTGATTGACAGGGCGCGCCGCCCGGGGGTATAGAACATTCACACAGAATTTGAACCCCGGAGCCCCATATGTGCGGCATCGTCGGATTGTTCATCAAAAATCCGAAAATGGAATCCCAGCTTGGGCCGCTGCTAGCGTCCATGCTCGAAGTAATGACCGGCCGCGGCCCGGACAGTGCGGGCTTCGCCATCTATGGAGAAGGGCGAGAAGGGACGGTGAAGATTTCCCTTCGCGGGCAGGTCTCGACAGATTTCTCGGCCATTGCCGCCGATCTTGAGCCCGCCGCCGGGCAAGATATCCCCCTCACGGTCCGCTCCAGCCATGCCATCCTGGAGGTCCCCGCCGCGCGCGAGGCGGCCGTCCGCGCGGCCCTGGCCGAGCGCCATCCGGGCATCATGGTGGTCGGATCCGGCCAGCGCATGGAGATCTACAAAGAAGTCGGTCTTCCCGCCGACGTGGCGCGCCGCTTCGACCTTGCCGGCATGAAGGGCACGCATGGCATCGGCCACACCCGCATGGCGACCGAGTCCGCAGTGACCACCGCCGGCGCCCATCCCTTCTCCACCGGACCCGACCAGTGCCTTGTGCACAACGGCTCGTTGTCCAATCACAACGTCCTGCGCCGCGCCTTGTCACGCGAAGGGATTGGCTTCACCACGGACAACGACAGCGAGGTCGCCGCGGGCTACCTGACCTGGCGCATGGGCAAGGGCGCCTCGCTCAAGGAGGCGCTGGTCAGTTCGCTGGACGCCCTGGACGGCTTCTTCACCTTCGTGGTGGGCACCGAATCCGGCTTTGCGGTCCTGCGCGACCCCATCGCCTGCAAGCCCGCGGTCATGGCGGAGACCGACGACTACGTCGCGTTCGGGTCTGAATACCGAGCCCTGGCCGACCTGCCGGGCATCGCCCAGGCCAAGGTCTGGGAACCCAAGCCTGCCACCGTCTATTCCTGGGAGCGCGCGGCATGACCAACGCCCACTGCACCTTCGACCTCGCCGCCGGCTCGGTGCGCGACCTGAACCAAGCCCTGCACGGGCTGGACCTCGACAAGAACCCGCGGCTGTGGCGCGTGCTGAACCCGAACGGCGGGCACGCCATCGCGGTCGGGCTGGACGCCCCGGTTACCGTCGAGATCGACGGGCACGTCGGCTACTACTGCGCCGGCATGAACAAAAGCGCCACCGTCCTCATCAACGGCAACGCCGGCGTGGGCGTGGCGGAGAACATGATATCGGGCGTCGTGCACGTGCGCGGCGACGCCAGCCAGGCGGCGGGCGCCACTGCCCACGGCGGTCTGCTGGTGATCGACGGCAACGCGTCGGCCCGCTGCGGCATCTCGATGAAGGGCATCGACATCGTCGTGAAGGGGTCCATAGGCCACATGTCGGCCTTTATGGGCCAGGCCGGCACCCTGACCGTGTTCGGCGACGCTGGCGAGGCGCTGGGCGACTCCCTCTACGAGGCACGGCTGTTCGTGCGCGGCTCCGTCGCCAGCCTTGGCGCCGACTGTGTCGAGAAGGAGATGCGGGACGAGCACAAGGCGCTGCTGCACGCCCGCCTGGAAGCGGCCGGCGCGGCTGGCGAGGTGGATGTGTCGGAATTCCGGCGCTACGGCTCGGCACGCAACCTCTACCACTTCCACGTCGATAACGTCGACGCCTACTGACGGGGACGGAAAAGCCATGACGACCGATCACAAGATCCCGCGCACCGTCCCCCGCAAGTCCGCCACCTTCGACGATTACACCCTGTCGGAGATCCGGCGCGCCGCGGCCACGGGCATCTACGACATCCGCGGCGGCGGCACCAAGCGCAAGGTGCCGCACTTCGACGACCTGCTGTTCCTCGGCGCGTCGATCAGCCGCTACCCCCTGGAAGGCTACCGCGAGAAGTGCGGCACCAACGTGGTGCTGGGCTCCCGCTTCGCCAAGAAGCCGATCGAGATCAAGATCCCGATCACCATCGCCGGCATGAGCTTCGGCTCGCTGTCCGCGCAGGCGAAGGAAGCGCTGGGGCGCGGTGCCTCGGCGGTGGGCACCTCCACCACCACCGGCGACGGCGGCATGACGCCGGAGGAGCGCGGCCATTCCTCCAAGCTGGTCTACCAGTACCTGCCGTCGCGCTACGGCATGAACCCGGACGACCTGCGCAAGGCCGACGCCATCGAGGTGGTCATCGGCCAGGGCGCCAAGCCGGGTGGCGGCGGCATGCTGCTGGGGCAGAAGATCTCCGCCCGCGTCGCCTCCATGCGCACGCTGCCGGAAGGCATCGACCAGCGTTCGGCCTGCCGTCACCCGGACTGGACCGGACCCGACGACCTGGAGATCAAGATCCAGGAATTGCGCGAAATCACCGACTGGGAAAAGCCGATCTACGTGAAGGTCGGCGCGGCGCGCCCCTACTACGACACCGCGCTGGCCGTGAAGTCCGGCGCCGACGTGGTGGTGCTGGACGGCATGCAGGGCGGCACCGCCGCCACGCAGGAAGTGTTCATCGAGCACGTGGGCATCCCCACCCTTGCCGCCATCCGCCCGGCCGTCCAGGCCCTTCAGGACCTGGGCATGCACCGCAAGGTGCAGCTGATCGTGTCGGGCGGCATCCGCAACGGCGCCGACGTGGCGAAATGCCTGGCGCTTGGCGCCGACGCGGTGTCCATCGGCACCGCCGCCCTGGTGGCGCTGGGCGACAACGACCCCGCCCTGGCGGCCGAGTACGCCGAGTTGGGCACCGTCCCCGGCGCTTACGACGACTGGCACGAAGGCCGCGATCCGGCCGGCATCACCACCCAGGATCCGGTGCTCGCCGCCCGCCTGGACCCGGAAAAGGCCGGCCGCCGCCTGGCCAACTATCTCTCCGTCCTGGCGCTGGAGGCGCAGACCATCGCCCGTGCCTGCGGCAAGAGCCATGTCCACAACCTGGAACCCGAGGACCTCGTCTCCCTGACCATCGAGGGCGCCGCCATGGCGCGGGTTCCACTGGCCGGAACCGACTGGATTCCCGGCCGCGGCAACTACTGACCCCGGGCGCTCGGGGCGGCCCGCCCCGGGCGCGCCCCGACGAACGGGTATAAACAAACAAAACAAATAAAAAGCCGCCAGATCCGACCACCGGCTATACTCGCGAACAGAGAGGCTTCCTATGGCCATCGACCTCATCGAGGCCGCACGAGAGCGCGGCATCAAGTTCTTTCTGGTCTCTTACACAGATCTGTTCGGCGCCCAGCGCGCCAAGCTGGTTCCGGCGGCCGCCATCGGCGACATGGTGAAGGAAGGGGCCGGCTTCGCCGGCTTTGCCACCTGGCTCGACCTGTCACCGGCCGACGCCGACCTGCTCGCCATGCCCGATCCGGACAGCATGATCCAGCTGCCCTGGAAGCCCGAGGTCGCCTGGGTCGCGTCCGACCTGTGGATGAACGGCAAGCCCATCGTGCAGGGGCCGCGCAACGCGCTGAAGCGAATGATCGCCGCCGCCGCCGCGCAGGGCTTCCAATTGAAGACCGGCGTCGAGTGCGAGTTCTTCCTGACCACGCCCGATGGTACCGCCATCGCCGACACCGCCGACACCGCCACCAAGCCCTGCTACGACCAGCAGGCGCTGATGCGCCGCTACGACGTGATCGCCGAAATCTCCGAGGCCATGTCGTCGCTTGGCTGGAAGCCGTATCAGAGCGACCACGAGGACGCCATCGGCCAGTTCGAGATGAACTGGGAATACGACGACGTTCTGCTCACCGCCGACCGCCACGCCTTCTTCAAGTACATGGTCCGCGCCGTCGCCGAGAAGCACGGCCTGCGCGCCACCTTCATGCCGAAGCCTTTCATCAACCTGACTGGCAGCGGCTGCCACATGCACCTGTCGCTGTGGCGCGACGGCGTGAACCTGTTCAAGGACCCGGCGGGCGAGTTGGGCATGTCGGCCCTGGGCTACCACTTCATCGCCGGACTGCTGTCGGAGGCGACGGCGCTGTGCGCCATCACCAATCCGACGGTGAACTCCTACAAGCGCATCAACGCGCCGGTCACCGTGTCGGGCTCCACCTGGTCTCCGAACACGGTCACCTACACCGGCAACAACCGCACCCACATGATCCGCATTCCGAACGGCAACCGGTTCGAGTTCCGCCTGCCGGACGGCGCGGTGAACCCCTACCTGCTGCCGGCCGCGGTGCTGGCCGCCGGCCTCGACGGCATCGCCCGCACGGCCGATCCGGGCCCGCGCCTGGACATCAACATGTACACCGAGGGGCACAAGGTCACCGACGGCAAGAAGCTGCCGCTGAACCTGCTGGACGCGCTGCGCTTCCTGGACGGCTCGACGGTGCTGCGCGAGACCCTGGGCGACGACCTGATCTCGTCCTTCCTGAAGCTGAAGGAGGGCGAGTGGAACGCGTACGCCCGCCATCTCACGCAATGGGAACGCGACAACACGCTGGACTGCTGAACCTCCGACAGCCGAGCCGGGCCATGCATTACTCGATCCTCTCCATCATCGCCAACGCCGTCACCGGGCAGAAGCTCTGGTCGCCGGCGTGGCGCGACGCCAAACCGAAACCCGCCTACGACGTCGTCATCGTCGGCGGCGGCGGCCACGGACTGGCGACCGCCTACTACCTTGCCAAGCAGCACGGGGTCCGCAACGTGGCGGTCGTCGAGAAAGGATGGATCGGATCGGGTAACGCCGGCCGCAACACGACGATCATCCGCTCCAACTACGGGCTCCCCGGCAACATCCCCTTCTATGAATGGTCGATGAAGCTGTGGGAGGGTCTGGAGCAGGAGCTGAACTACAATGCGATGGTCAGCCAGCGCGGCGTCCTGAACCTTTACCACTCAGACCCGCAACGCGACGCCTACGCCCGCCGCGGCAACGCCATGCGGCTGCACGGCGTGGACGCGGAGTTGCTGGACCGCGAGCAGGTCCGCGCCATGCTGCCCTTCCTCGATTTCGACAACGCCCGGTTCCCGATCCAGGGCGGGCTGCTGCAGCGGCGCGGCGGCACGGCCCGCCACGACGGCGTCGTCTGGGGCTACGCCCGTGCCGCCGACCGGCTCGGCGTGGACATCGTCCAGAACTGCGAAGTCACCGGCTTCCTGCGCGAGGGCGAACGCATCGTCGGCGTCGAGACCACGTTGGGGCCGATCCGCGCCGGCAAGGTCGGGCTGGCGGTGGCGGGCAACAGCTCGCGCCTGGGCCGGCTCGCCGGGCTGAGGCTGCCCATCGAATCCCACGCTCTGCAGGCGTTCGTGTCGGAGGGGCTGAAGCCGCTGATCCCCGGCGTGGTCACGTTCGGCGCCGGGCACTTCTACGTCAGCCAGTCCGACAAGGGCGGGCTGGTCTTCGGCGGCGACATCGAAGGCTACAACTCCTACGCCCAACGCGGCAACCTGCCGGTCATCGAGGATGTGTGCGAGGGCGGCATGGCGCTGATGCCGCTGATCGGCCGGTTGCGCCTGCTGCGCAGTTGGGGCGGGCTGTGCGACATGTCGATGGACGGCAGCCCCATCATCGACCGCGCGCCCGTCGCGGGGCTCTACCTCAACGCGGGCTGGTCTTACGGCGGCTTCAAGGCGACGCCGGCGTCCGGCTGGTGCTTCGCCCACACCATCGCCAGGGATGAACCGCACCCGGTCAGCGCCGCCTACCGCCTGGACCGGTTCGCCACCGGACACCTGATCGACGAAAAGGGGGTCGGCGCCCAGCCGAATCTGCACTGACATGCGCATTCCCTGCCCCTACTGCGGTCCGCGCGACGCGCACGAGTTCAGCTATCTCGGCGACGCCACCCTGCGCCGCCCCGACCCGGCCGCGCCCGACGCCGCGACGGCGTTCCACGATTACGTCTACCTGCGCGACAACCCGGCCGGCACCCACGAGGAGCTGTGGTACCACGGCGGCGGCTGCCGCAGCTGGCTGGTGGTGACGCGCAACACCGTCACCCACGCCATCACCGACGCACGTTTTGCCAAGGAGCGGTCATGAGCGGCCCACAGGCATCGCTGGGACTGACGTTCCCCCTGGTTTCCGGCCGGGAGGCGCCCGCCGACCATGGCCGGAGCGCATCCGGCGCCCCGGCCATGCTGCGGCGCCTGCCCAACGGCGGGCTGGTCGACCGCGGCCATCCGATGGACTTCGAGTTCGACGGCCGCCGCTACACGGGTTTCGCCGGCGACACGCTGGCGTCCGCCCTGCTCGCCAACGGCGTGACGCTGGTCGGCCGGTCCTTCAAGTACCACCGGCCGCGCGGCATCCTGACCGCCGGGTCGGAGGAGCCGAACGCGCTGGTGGAACTGCGCAGCGGCGCCCGGCGGGAGCCCAACACCCGCGCCACCATGGTGGAGCTGTATCATCGCCTCTCCGCCGCCAGCCAGAACCGCTGGCCGTCGCTGGAATTCGACCTTCTATCGGTCAACCGGCTGGCCACGCCGCTGTTCGGCGCCGGCTTCTACTACAAGACCTTCATGTGGCCGGCCGCCTTCTGGGAGCGACTGTACGAGCCGCTGATCCGGCGCGCCGCCGGCCTGGGCCGCGCGGCGGAAGCCGCCGATCCCGATCACTACGAGAAGGCCACCGCGCACTGCGACCTCCTGGTGATCGGCGCCGGCCCGGCCGGGCTGATGGCGGCGCTCACCGCGGCGCGGGCCGGCGCCCGCGTCATCCTGGTGGACGAGGACTTCCGCATGGGCGGCCGGTTGCTGGCCGACGCGCGGGAGATCGGCGGCAGCGCCGGCAGCGACTGGGCCGCCGGTGCCGTGTCGGAGCTGGCGAGTTTCCCCGACGTCACGCTGATGCCGCGCACCACCGTGTTCGGCGCTTACGACGGCGGCACCTACGGTGCGCTGGAGCGGGTGTCCGACCACCTGCCGGAACCGCCGCCCCACGCCCCGCGCCAGCGGCTGTGGCGCATCGTCGCCCACCGCGCCGTGCTTGCGGCCGGCGCCACGGAGCGTCCCATCGTGTTCGGCGGCAACGACCGGCCGGGCGTGATGATGGCCGGGGCCGTCCGCGCCTACGCCAACCGCTTCGCCGTGGCCGCCGGCCGCTCCGTCGCGGTCTTCGCCAACAACGACAGCGCCTGGAGCGCGGCGCGCGACCTCGTCCGCGCCGGGGTCCGGGTGGCGGCGGTCATCGACGTGCGTGACGCCGTCGATCCCGCGCTGACCGCCCCGCTGGCGTCGGCAGGCGCGCGTGTCCTGCTTGGATCTCGTGTCGTCGAGACCTCGGGCAAGCGGCTGAAGGGGCTCGAAGTCGCCACCGGCGGCAGCCGGACCACCATCGCCGTCGACGCGCTGGCGATGTCCGGCGGCTGGTCGCCGAACGTCGGCCTGACCTGCCACATGGGCAACCGCCCGGTGTGGAACGAGGACATCGCCGCCTTCGTCCCGGCCGACACGCTGCCGCCCGGCCTGCGGGTGGCCGGCGCCGCCGCGGGCCGATACGGCCTCGCCACCTGCCTGAAGGACGGGGCGGAGGCTGCCGCCGCCGCGCTTAGCGAGCTGGGCTTCGCGGCACCCGCCGCCGCTCTGCCCGCCGCCGACGACGAGCCGGCGCGCGTGACCGCCTTCTGGCACGTCGCGGAATCCAAGGGGCCTGCCTTCGTCGACCAGCAGAACGACGTCACCGCCAAGGACATTTCCATCGCGCACCGCGAGGGCTTCCGCCCGGTTGAGCACCTGAAGCGCTACACGACGCTGGGCATGGCGACCGACCAGGGCAAGACGTCGAACGTCAACGGGCTCGCCATCATGGCGGCGCTGACCGGCAAGGGCATCCCCCAGACCGGCACGACGATGTTCCGTCCGCCTCACACCCCGGTGGCGATCGGCGCCTTCGCCGGCCACCACCGGGGCAAGGAGTTCCGCCCGACCCGCCTGACGCCCACCCACGCCTGGGCCAGGGAACAGGGCGCCGTCTTCGTCGAGACCGGACCCTGGCTGCGCGCGCAGTACTATCCCCGCACCGGCGAGCGCGACTGGCTGGAAACGGTGAACCGCGAGGTGCTGGCGGTGCGCACCGGCGTCGGCCTGTGCGACGTGTCCACGCTGGGCAAGATCGATGTCCAGGGACCGGACGCCGGCACGCTGCTCGACCGCGTCTACATCAACGCGTGGTCCACGCTGGGCGTCGGCAAGGCGCGGTACGGTGTCATGCTGCGCGAGGACGGCATGGTGATGGACGACGGCACCACCGCGCGGCTGGGCCCGAACCACTTCATCATGACGACCACCACGGCCAACGCCGTGAAGGTCTTCCAGCACCTGGAACACGCGCTCCAGGTCCTGTGGCCGGAGCTGGACGTGCAGATCGCCTCCGTTTCCGACCAGTGGGCTCAGATCGCGGTGGCCGGGCCGAAGTCGCGGGAGACGCTGGCGCGCATCGTCGACGCCCCGTTCGACATCTCCAACGACGCTTTCCCCTTCATGGCGGCCGGCGAACTGACGGTGTTGGGCGGCGTGCGTGCCCGTCTGTTCCGCATTTCCTTCTCCGGCGAGCTGGCCTACGAGATCGCCGTGTCGGCGAGCCAGGGCGAGCGGCTGGTCCGCGCCCTGATGGAGGCCGGGGCCGACTTCGGCATCACGCCGTACGGCACCGAGGCGCTGGGCGTCATGCGCATCGAGAAGGGCCACGCCGCCGGCAACGAGCTGAACGGCCAGACCACGGCGCGCGACCTCGGTCTCGGCCGGATGATGTCCACCAAGAAGGACTTCATCGGCCGGGTGATGGCCGACCGGCCGGGCCTGACCGATCCGGCGCGGCCGATCCTGGTTGGCGTCCGTCCGCTGGACCGCACGCACCGGCTGCGGGCCGGCGCCCACTTCATCCCGGTCGGCGCCACGGCGGACGCGGCGAACGACCAGGGCTACCTGACCTCGGTCGCGTGGTCGCCGACGCTCGGCCACTCCATCGGCCTTGGCTTCCTCGCCAACGGCCATGAACGCATCGGCGAGCGGGTGCGCGCCGTCGATCCGGTGCGCAACACCGATATCGAGGTCGAGATCTGCAACCCGGTCTTCGTCGATCCGCAAGGGGAGAAGCTTCGTGTTTGACGCTCTGCTGAAGCCCGGCCGTCACGGTGAAACCAACGGCCCGGCGGGCGTGTTCGCCGCCCCGGCGGGACGCTATGCCCTCGCCACCGTGGTCGCCGGCCGCAACCGGGCGGAGGAATTGGCCGCCGCGCTGGAGGCGCGCTTCGGCGTCCGCCCGCCGATGCGGCCGGGCTACGCCGCCGGCGATCGCGTCGGTTTCGTCGGCGTCGGTCCGGGCCGCTGGCTGGCCATGGATGCCAACGGCGATGGCTCCGCCTTCGAGGGGGCCCTGCGCGACGCCGTGGCGGACCGCGGCGCCGTGACCGACCAGACCGACGCCTTTGGCCTCCTGCACCTGTCCGGCCCCGCCGTGCGCAAGGCGCTGGCCAAAGGGGTGACGGTGGACCTGCACCCCGCCGCCTTCCGCCCGGGCGATGCGGCGACCACGGTGGTCGGCCACATCGGTGTGACTGTCTGGCAGGTCGACGAGGCGCCCGCCTACCAGATCTCCGTGGCCCGCAGCTACGCGGAGAGCTTCCTCGACTGGCTCCTGGCGAGCGCCGCCGAGTACGGCGTCGAGGTAACACCCGCCGGCCGAGGTTGAACGGCAGCGCGGCGCGCGCCTCCCACCTTCCGGAACCCACCGAGCCAACGACCACCGTGCCCCGCGGTCACGCCAGCGGCAGGTCCTCCATGCCTACAGGATGTCCAAGATGCCCGTTACCCATGCCGTCCTCACCCTGTCCTGCCCCAACAAGCCGGGGATCGTCGCCCGCGTCTCGACCTACCTGTTCGAGCAGGGCTGCAACATCCTCGAAGCGCACCAGTACGATGACACGGAGACCGGCCGCTTCTTCATGCGCCTCGTCTTCAACCAAGTGAACGAGAGCTGCCTGTTCCCGGCCATCCGTGAGAATTTCGCGCCAATCGCCGAGACCTACGGCATGACTTGGGCCATGCGGCCGGCCGACCAGCGCCGCCGCGTCATGCTGCTGGTGTCGAAGTTCGACCACTGCCTCGCCGATCTGCTCTACCGCTGGCGCACCGGCGAGATCCCGATGGACATCACGGCCATCGTCTCGAACCACCCGCGCGAGACCTACGCCAACCACGATTTCGGCGACATCCCGTTCCATTACCTGCCGATCACCAAAGACACCAAGCCCCAGCAGGAAGCGCAGATCTGGAAACTGGTGCAGGAGACCGGCACCGAACTGGTGGTGCTCGCCCGCTACATGCAGGTGCTGTCGGACGACTTGTCGGCCAAGCTGTCTGGCCACTGCATCAACATCCACCACTCCTTTCTGCCGGGCTTCAAGGGCGCCAAACCCTATCACCAGGCCCACACCCGTGGCGTAAAGCTGATCGGCGCCACGGCGCACTACGTGACCGCCGACCTCGACGAAGGTCCGATCATCGAACAGGACGTGGAGCGCATCAGCCACCACGACTCGGCCAAGGATCTGGTTCGCAAGGGGCGTGACATCGAGCGCCGGGTTCTGGCCCGCGCCATCGCCTGGCACCTGGAAGACCGCGTGATCCTCAATGGCCACAAGACGGTCGTATTCCACGACTGATGGCGGAGCGGGTGCCACGAGCACCCGACCGTCCGATGCCAGACCACCCCGTCCGCAGTCCCAGTGAGCCAGCGCCATGAACCACAGCCCGGTCCGTATTCCCGACGGCGTGAGCGGCGCCGGACGTTACGCGCGACTGTTCATCCAGGGTCTTGCCATCGATGCCGAAATCGGCGCCTGGACACATGAGAAGGGCAAGCGCCAGCCGATCCGCCTGGACATCGAACTGACGGTTCTGGACCAGGGCGATGCCGGCGACGACCTCACGCATGTCGTCTGCTACTCGACCGTCGCCGATCAGGTACGGGCGGTGGTGGCCCGCGGCCATTTCAACCTCGTGGAGCGGCTGGCGCACGAGATCGCCGGGGAGCTTCTGGCCGATTGCCGCATCCTGGCGGTCCGCATCCGGATCGAGAAGCCGTGCGCCATCGCCGACTCCGACGCCGCCGGGATCGAGATCCGGCGGGAGCGGGTCCCGGGCTTCGCGGCGACCCTCTGCTAAGTCACCATTCACAGCGGGTGATCAACATGCGCATTTCCATGGCGTCGACGATGTCGGCGCTCGAAACCACGGTGATCGACGGCAAGGCCTTCGCCGCCTCCATCACCGAAAGCATCGCAGCCGAGGTGGCGGCGCTGAAGGCCGAGGGCAAGCGGGCGCCCGGACTCGCCGTCGTTCTGGTCGGAGAAGACCCCGCCAGTCAAGTCTACGTCCGCAACAAGGGCCGACAGACCACCGCCGTCGGCATGCAGTCCTACGAGCACCGCCTGCCGGCCGACACGACCGAGGCCGACCTGATCGCCCTGGTCGAGCGGCTGAACGCCGACCCGGCGGTTGACGGCATCCTCGTGCAGTTGCCGTTGCCCGCGCACCTGGATTCGAGCGCGGTCATCAACGCCATCGACCCGGCCAAGGACGTCGACGGCTTCCACGTCGTCAACGCCGGCCGCCTGGCGGCCGGCCTTAATGCCTTGGTGCCGTGCACACCGCTGGGCTGCCTCTTGATGCTGAAGCACTTCATCGGCGACCTGTCGGGCCTGCGGGCCGTCGTGGTCGGCCGCTCGAACATCGTCGGCAAGCCGATGGCGCAGCTCCTGCTTCAGGAGAACTGTACGGTGACCATTGCCCACTCCCGCACCCGCGACCTCGCCGAGGAGTGCCGGCAGGCCGATATCCTGATCGCCGCCGTCGGGCGGCCGAACCTGATCAAGGGTGACTGGATCAAGCCGGGCGCCACGGTGATCGACGTCGGCATCAACCGCATCGAGGGGCCGGACGGCAAGACCCGCCTCGTCGGCGACGTCGACTGCGACTCCGCACTGGGCACGGCGGGGCAGATCACGCCTGTTCCCGGCGGCGTCGGCCCGATGACCATCGCCTGCCTGCTGCGCAACACGCTGACCGCCGCCAAAGCCCGGACCGGGTCCGGCCTTTGACCGTGAAAGCCCCGGCGAGCGCAGTCCCGACGACGACCGAACGCGCGATCCATCCCGGTGCCGGCCGCCGGAACACCCGCATCCACCCCAAAAGGGCGGCAAGTCGATCCGGCGGCGCTCACCGAGGTTCGTGGGCTGCTCGGTGAGCGATCCCGCCAGCGGGACATGCTTATCGAGCACCTCCGTCTTCTTCCCCGGCGACGCGCTCGCCGTGTGGGACGCCATTGCCGAGGCCTTCCGGCCCGCGTCGTGCCCTTCCCCCACTATGACCCGGCCAAGTCCCGCGCCCGCTCCTGACACGCGAAGGCCCGAAACGCGGAAGGCCCCCGATGGGAAACCATCGGGGGCCTTCCTTGTGTTTCACCGCGCGGCGGGCATCACACGGGTGCCCGGCACCGTGCTCAGCTGTGCACCGTCTCGCCGTGCAGCGCGAGATCCAGGCCCTCGACCTCGACCTCCTGGTCGACGCGCAGGCCCATGACGACGTCGATGACCTTGAGCACGACGGCCGTCACGACGGCGGTCCACACCACGGTGATCAGCACGCCTTCGATCTGCACCCAAATCTGGCCGACGTTGCCGTCCAGAAGGCCGGACTTGCCCTCGCCGCCATAGACCGAGGTGGCGAACACGCCGGTCAGCACCGCGCCGAGGATGCCGCCCACGCCGTGGACGCCGAACACGTCCAGCGCGTCGTCGACGCCTGTCAGCTTTTTCAGCCCGGTGGCGCCCCAGTAGCACACGACGCCGCCGATCAGGCCCATGACCAGCGAGCTGGACGGGCTGACGAAGCCGCAGGCCGGGGTGATGACGACGAGGCCGGCGATGGCGCCGGACACCGCGCCCAGCAGGCTCGGCCGACCCTTGACCATCCATTCGGCCAGCACCCAGGAGACGGTGGCGGCGGCGGCGGCGATGTGGGTGTTGATCAGCACGAGGCCGGCCAGCGCACCCGCGCTCAGCGCCGAGCCGACGTTGAAGCCGAACCAGCCCACCCACAGCAGCGAGCCGCCGATCATGGTCAGCACCAGGTTGTGCGGGGCCATAGGCTCCATCCCGCCACCGTTGCGGCGGCCGATGATCATGGCGGCGACCAGGCCGGCGACCCCGGAGTTGATGTGCACCACCGTGCCGCCCGCGAAATCCAGCACCCCGGCGTTCAGCAGGAAGCCGCCCGGCCCCCACACCATGTGCGCCACGGGCACGTAGGCCAGCAGCATCCACACGCTGAGGAAGATCATGGCCGACGAGAACTTCATGCGGTCGGCCGGACCGCCCATGATGATCATCGGCGTGATGATGGCGAAGGTGCACTGGAACATCACGAACACGAACTCAGGGATCGTGCCCGACAGGGAGTCCACCTTGATGCCGTTGAGCAGAAGCTTTTCGAAGCCGCCGAAGACGGGGTTCCCTTCCGTGAAGGTCAGGCTGTAGCCGGCGACCACCCACAGGACGGTCAGCAACGCCGCGCTGAAGAAGCTCTGCATCAGCATGGAAAGCACGTTCTTCTTCCGCACCATGCCGCCGTAGAACAGGGCAAGGCCCGGAACGAACATCATCAGAACGAACATGGACGCCGTTATGATCCAGGCCGTGTCGGCTCCGTTGAGCTCCGGGGTGGGAGCGGCTGCCTGGGCTAAGGCCTGGGAAACGGGCGCAGCGCACGCGCAGGCAACTGCGGCCAAGGGCAATGCGAAACGATGCAGGCTTACCATTCATCACTCTCCTCAATTGGGCGGCTGTATCGAAGCGGCCGTGCGATTTCACGCAACCGCACCCGGAATGTTCTTGGAGGCATCACATCAGTTGCACGGTGGGCGCCAGCGGTTCGATGTTGACTTTTCCTCTCTGGAAAATGTTTTTATGCACAGTCCGTGCCGATTGCGCCGGACCGCGCCAAACCCTTGTTTTTCGGGGCATGCTCTTGGGGCGACACCGTGTCGCACGGGCCGAAGGCAGCCGAAATGTTAGTCACATCCCGAAAGCTGGCTAAAATTTACGCAGAATCGCCGGAACGACGAGCTGCCAGGGCATCGGCACGAACAAATTGCCGGCATGGCGCGACGCAATAACTGATACGGTGTCCGGCTGTCATGCTGCCGCCGCGGTACGCGGTCATGAAGGAATACCCATGGTGAAGCGCAAAGAGAACGCCCCCCCTCCTCATGAGGGATCCGTCGGAGACGATTTCGCAACCGGTTCAAGCGCTCCAGCCGCCACCACGCGGACGCTGGAACAGGCGCTCGGCGGGCAGATACGCGAACTGCGCCGCCAGTTGGACCTGACCGTCTCCGATCTGGCTGCGGGCGCCGGCATTTCGAACGGTATGCTGTCGAAGATCGAGAACGGCCAGATTTCTCCCTCGCTCGCGACTCTGCAAGCGCTCGCCACCGCCCTCAACGTGCCGATCACCGCGCTTTTCGCCTCCTTCGAGGAGAAGCGCGGCTGTTCCTATGTGCGTGCCGGCCAGGGCGTCACCATCGAACGGCGTGGCACCAAGGTCGGGCATCAGTACCAGTTGCTGGGACACACGCTGGGCGGCGACATCGGCGTCGAGCCCTACCTCATCACCTTGTGCGAGGGAGCGGCCCCCTACACCGCCTTTCAGCATGCCGGGATCGAATATCTCTATATGCTGTCTGGAGAGCTGGTGTACCGCCACGGCGACCGCAGCTACGAGCTGCGTCCCGGCGATTCCCTGATGTTCGACAGCAGCGCGCCGCATGGGCCGGAAACGCTCACGTCCCTCCCTGCCACCTATTTATCGATCATCGTTTATGCCGACGACGATTGAACTCGACTTTGTCCATTCAGGCGGGGCGGCGGACGGCTGTCGCCCGACCCGTTCCGGGCCGAAGCCGGCGCCCGCCGGAGCAGCGATGCGCACGGCGATCATGGGCATCCGGTGTGTCTGCTTCTGCGGCATGCCGTGGCGCGCCATCGGCCAGCTCTCGGGCATGCCCTTCGCCCTGTTCGCCCGCTGGACGCGGTTCGGGCGGTGTCATCGCGCGCTCGGCTCGCGGATAGCCGAGCGCGCGACACCATTCTACTCCTCAGGCCTGCACCCAGGTTTGCGACGGTCTCCCGTCACTTCTTCGCCGCGTCGTCCACGGCCTTGAGGAAGGCGCCCAGCATCTCCTCGCCCTCGGCGCCGAAGGCCTTGGTGACATAGGCCTTGACGGCCGGCTGCGCGGCCTCGCGGAACTTCGCCTTTTCAGCCGCGGTCGGCGTGTAGACCTCCATCCTGGCGGCGAGCGCCGGCAGGCCGCGGTCGGAGGATTCGATGATGCGGCTGATGCCGCGCCCGGCGACGATGCCCGATCGCGCGGCGTAGGCGATCACCGCCTTTTCCTCGGCGCTCAACCCGTCAAGGAACGCCTTGTTCATCACCCAGACGTACGGCGTGAACAGGTGGTTGGTCAGCGAGATGTACTTCTGCACTTCCTCGAACTTGGCGAACTTGATGATCGGGATCGGGTTCATCTGGCCGTCGGCGACGCCCGTCTGAAGCGAGGTGTAGACCTCCGGCCAGGCGATGGCCACCGGCTGGCCGCCCATGCTGGACACCACCGCCTTGTGGGATTCCAGCGTCATGGTGCGGATCTTCAGCCCCGCCAGGTCCTTCGGCTCCTTCACCGGGCGCTTGGAATTGGTGAAGGCGAAGAACCCGCCGGAATCCGAGAAGCCCAGGACCTTCAGCCCGGTCTTCTTCTCGATGTCGCCGGCCAGCTTCTGGCCGAACGGGCCGTCGAAGACGTCGTAGGTGGTGGAGATGTTCGGGAAGGCGAAGGGCATGTCGAGGATGCCGATCATCGGGTAGACCGAGGCCATGCCGCCCACCGTCGAGATCATCGACTGCACCACGCCGGCCTTCACCTGCTGGAGCACCTCCGGGTCCTTGCCCAGGCGGCCGTCGGGGAAGAGCTCCACCTTGATCGAGCCGTTGGTGCCGGACTCGACCAGGTTCTTGAACACGGCCGACATGGCGGCCGATGCGTTGTCGGTCGGATCGGCGGGGTTGAGGTGCGACAGCTTCAGCACCTTCTGCGCGGCGGCGGGGCCGGCGGCCAGGGGCAGCAGCACGGCGGCGGCAAGCAAGGCGGAACGCAACAGCTTCATCATCAGCCTCCCGAGATTCGGACGAAATTCCAAAAACGTCAAAGATCCATCGGCCCCTAGAGACCCAGCAGGCGGGGCACCGCCATCGTCACGTCGGACCAGAACGCGACCAGCAGAAGCACGAAGACCTCGGCCACGATGAAGGGCCACATGGCCGCCGCGATGCGCTCCAGCTTCTCGCCGGTGATCGAGCAGAGCACGAACAGGCTGGCTCCCACCGGCGGCGTCATCAGGCCGAGGTTGAGCGCCAGGACGATCATCACCCCGGCGTGCACGGGGTCGAGCCCGACGCTGGCCGCCAGCGGCGCCAGCACCGGCGCCAGCAGGATGAGGATCGCGTTGATGTCCATCACCATGCCCAGCACCAGCAGAAGCAGCAGGACCATGGCGATGACCACGTTGCGGTCGTGCGAGATCGACAGGAACAGCGTGGTGATCATCTGCGGCACGCCCAGGAACGCCATCCACCACGACAGGATCGACGCCGAGGCGATGATCAGGAACACCACGCCGGTGACCCGCGCGGTGCGCACCAGCATGTCCGGCAGGTCGGACCAGCGCAGTTCCCGGTAGATGGCGGCGCCGACGAACAGCGCGTAGCCGACCGCGATGGCCGCCCCCTCCGTCGGCGTGACGAAGCCGCCGAGGATGCCGCCCAGGATGATCGCCGGCATGATCAGGGCGTAGACGCTCTCCTTCGACGCCATCAGGATGCGGCGCAGGCTGGGCCGCTGGTCGCTCTTGGGCAGGTTGAGCCGGCGGCCGAGGGCCGCGATCACCGCCATGCAGAACAGCGCCATCAGCAGCCCCGGCAGGATGCCGGCGGCGAACAGCCCGGCGATCGACACGCCCATCATCGAGCCGTAGATCACCATCAGGTTGGACGGTGGAATGGTCGGTCCGATGATCGAGCCCGCCACCACCACGGCGCAGGAGAACGGCCGCGGGTAGCCGGCGCGCACCATGGCCGGCACCATGGTGTTGCCGAACGCCGCCGCCTCGGCCACCGCCGCGCCCGAGATGCCGGCGAACAGCACCGAGGCGACCATGTTGGACTGCGCCATGCCGCCGCGCAGGAAGCCGACCAGGGAGTCGGCGAAGTTGACGAGGCGCTGGGTGATCCCGGCGCGGTTCATGATCTCGCCGGCCAGGATGAAGAAGGGCATGGCGAGGAAGGTGAACAGGTCGAGCCCGGCGAAGAAGCGCTGCGGCGCCATCGCCAGCATGTCCACGCCGCCGACCTGCACCAGCCCGGCGATGCCGGCGATGCCCAGCACATAGCCGATGGGCAGGCCGAACGACAGCAGCAGGACGAACAGGACTCCGACGGCGATCATGCCTGCATCTCCTCGACGACGGCGTGGGTGGACAGCGGGGCGGCCGGGCGGGCGGCGATGGTCAGGAGCAACTGAACGAGGGACAGCCCGGCGGACACCGGCACGGCGGCGAAGGGCAGAGCCATGCTCAGGTCGAACAGCATGGAAAACTGGCTCGCCCCCAGTTGGGCCATCGTCGTGCCGTAGATCAGCAGCAGGCCGAAGAACACGATCGAGACCACATCGAAGAGGATCGTCACCAGCCGCTGAGCCGGCTTCGGCAGCACGTTGAACAGGAACTCGACATAGACATGCTCGCGCCGCGCCACACCGCTGGAGACCGCCAGGAGCGCCGCCCAGATCATCAGGTAACGGGCCGCTTCCTCGGTCCAGGTGACGTTCAGGTCGACGGCGTAGCGCGACACGATGCCCAGCCAGACCACCAGCACCAGCACGCCGACCAGCACGGCGCACACCCGCTCGACCAGCCAGTTCAGCCGCTGGCTCCACAAGCCCGCCACGACCGCGAGTTTCCGACGCATGTCATCCCCACCCGTTGCCAGCGTGATCGCCACCGCGACTACGACACCAGTCCGGGCGGTCCGCGTCAATGGAAAATTGAAACTGAAGTTTCAAAAAGTAATAGATCGGGAGCGTCTGTTTCATAGGCGGTTTGCCTCGGAAAGCAGCACGCGGCCGGGAAACGGCGTGACCGGCTGGAACCGCCCGTGATCGAGGACGCGCATGCCGTGCACCCACACCACGTCGATGCCTTCGGGCGGCACCAGCGGGTCGAGGTAATCGTTGCGCTCGCGCACGGCGGTCCAGTCGAACAGCACCAGCGACGCATCCGCGCCCGCGCGCAGCACCGGGTCGGGCAGGCGCAGGAAGCGGCACGGCAGGGTTGCCATGCGGTGGACGATCTCCTTGAGAGGAATGCCCATTTCGCGGGCAAGGCGCAGCGCCTTGGGGAAGGCGCCGATGGCGCGCGGGTGCGGCTTCTGCCCCGGCCCGGGCATCAGCCCGTCGGTACAGATCGCCATGGTGGGCCGGACGAAGAAGCGCTCGACGGTCAGGTCGTTTCCGTAGTGGGTGATGATCGACACCTCGCCGGCGTTGGCGGCGTAGAAGTCGAAGACCGCGTCGAAAGCGGCGGCCGACTCCAGGTCCGGCGCCCCGGCGGCGCGCGCCACGTCGCCGAGCCGCCTGCCGAGGAACGCGTCGCCGACGCCGGGGCGCACCCCGGCGATCTGGATGCCCTGCAGCCCGCCGCAGAAATCGACGAAATTGTCCCACGTCGTGGTGTCGCCGCGCATGCGCTGGTAGAGCGCGGCCCGCGTCGCCGGGTCCTTGAGCCGTTTCAGGAACTCCGCCCGGCTGCCGGCGCGCACCTCCGGCGGGAAGATGGCGTCGCCGGTGGTCGAACCGGCGGTGTAGGGGTACATGTTCTCCATCGTCGGCACGCTGGACGCGGCGTCGTTCAGCATGGCCTCCAGCGCGCCGATCTTCTCGTAATTGCGCCGGCCGGCGATCTTGGAGTGCTCGTTGCAATAGCCGCCGCCGCCGTCCACCGCGGCTTCCACCACCTCGCGCAGCGATTCCACGACGCGGTCGCTTTCCGACCGCAGGTGCGGGAACAGCGCGCCCGGCTTCACGTCGTTGAAGGCGCGCACCAGCCCGGTGATCTCGCGCTGGTCGGAATAGACCGCCGGGTTGTAGACCAGCCCGGTGGACAGCCCCAGCGTCCACGGCGCCTCGCGCCGCACCACCTCGGCCATGGACGCCACCTCGGCATCCGTGGCGACACGGGCGAGATTGCTCATCACCACGCGCCGCACCGCGCTGTGGCCGAGGTACAGCCCCATGTCGGTGACCGAACGTCCGCGGTGCCAGGCGAAGAACTCCGCCACCGACGACCAGCTCCAGTCGCCGTCGATGGCGCCGTCCAGCGGCTTGAGCTGCAGCGCGTATTCGGAGCGTTGCGCCTCGGCGACCGGGGCCGGCGACAGGCCGTCCACGCCGCAGATGCGCTTGGTGACGCCGCCCAGCAGGGCCAGTTCACAGGCGCGCGGCAGCCCGGACCCGCCGATCGCCGTGCCGCCGAGCGCGCCGTGGTTGTGGGTGTCGACGAAGCCCGGCGCCAGCGCCCGGCCGGCGGCCTCGACCACATGGTCGGCCGCCTGCGCCTCGCTGAGCGGCACTTCGCCCAGATGGGCGATGCGGTCGCCGTCGATCAGCACGTCGCCCGGATAGGGCTCGGTCACGCCGTCGCCGGGCACGATGAGGGCGTCACGGATCAGTTCACGCATCGCCGCCTCAGCCGCCGGCCAGATCGAGGAGGAGGTGCAGCAGCAGGGTGGCGCCGGCCTCGACGTCCTCCGGGCGGGTGTGTTCGCGCACGTTGTGGCTGATGCCGCCGACGCTGGGCACGAAGATCATGCCGGCCGGGCAGACCCGCGCCAGCATCTGCGCGTCGTGCCCGGCCCCGCTCGGCATGCGGCGCACGGAATGCCCGTGCCGGCGGGCGAGATCCTCCACCCTGGCGACGATGCCGGGATCGAAGGCCACCGGCTCGAACCGCGCCAGGGTGCGGGCGGTGATGCTCACCCCCTCGTCCTCCGCCAACCGGGCGATGAAGGCGGCGAGCATCCGCTCGGCCTCCCGCAGCCGGGCCTCGTCGGTGTTGCGCAGGTCCACCGTCATCACCGCGCGGTTCGCCACCACGTTGACGAGGTTGGGCGACAGGGTCAGCGCGCCGACCGTGCCGACCTGATCGCCCCCCAGCGTCCGCGCGATGCGCCGCACCTCGGTGGCGACGGCGGCGGCGGCGTAGCCGGCGTCGCGCCGCAGCCGCATGGGCGTGGTGCCGGCGTGGTTCGACACGCCCTCAATGGTGTATTCGGTCCAGGAGATGCCCTGCACCCCTTCCACCGCGCCGATGGCGATACCCTCGGCCTCCAGGACCGGGCCTTGCTCGATGTGCAGTTCGACATAGGCGCGCACGCCGGGCGCGCCGCACGGGGCGTCGCCGGCGTAGCCGATGCGCGCAAGTTCCGCCCCGACGGCGGCGCCGTCGATGCCCACCGTGGCCAGCGCCGCGTCGAGGGGCATGCCGCCGACGTAGACGAGGCTGCCCATCATGTCGGGGGCGAAGCGCGCCCCCTCCTCGTTGGTGAAGACGGCGACGGCCAGCGGGTGTTCGGTCGTGATCCCGGCGTCGTTCAGCGTGTGGACCACCTCCAGCCCGGCCAGCACGCCGAGGTTTCCGTCATAGCGTCCGCCGGTGCGCACCGTGTCGATGTGCGAGCCGGTCATCACCGGCGGCCCCGCCGTCCGGCCGGGGCGGGTGCCGACGATGTTGCCGATGGCGTCGATGGCGACGCTCAGCCCAAGGTCCCGCATCCAGCCGGCGACGAGGTCGCGGCCAGCCTTGTCGGCGTCGCTCAGCGCCAGACGGCAGACGCCGCCGCCGGCGATGGCGCCCACCTGGGCCAGCGCGTCGAGCCGGGCCAGCAGACGCGGGGTGTCGATGCGCGGGGATTCGGTCATGCCGCCCTCACCTGGTCCGCCCTTATCTGGTCCGCGGTGCGGCCGACGATGCCGGCGTAAAGCTCCGGGTCGGTGTCGCCCTCGCTGCCGAACAGCAGCACCCGCGAGTCCGCACCGAGGCCGAGCGCCGCCCGCGCCGCCGGGTCGGCCAGCGCGCCCAGCAGTCCGGCCAGCCCGGCCGCCGCCGACTCGCCGGCGACCACCGGACGGTCGCCGCCGGCGCCGTCGGCCAGCCGGCGCATGGCGTCCTTGGCCGCCGCGTCGGTCACCGTCATGAAGTCGTCCGCTCCCGGCCCCAGAATGGCCCAGGCCAGCAGCGACACTTCCCCGCAGGCGAGCCCGGCCATGATGGTGTCGAGGTCGCCGTGCACGGCGACCGGCCGCCCGGCCCGCGCGCTTTCGAACAGGCAGGCGGCCTTGTCCGGCTCGACGACGACCAGACGCGGGCGCTCCGCCCCCCACAGCTCCCACAGATGGCCGCAAACCGCGGCGGCAAGGCCGCCGACACCGGCCTGGATGAAGATGTGCGTCGGCCGCTCGTCGGGCGGCCACTGCTCGACGGCCTCCTGCACCATGACGGTGTAGCCCTGCATGACGTCGCGCGGCACGTCCATGTAGCCCTCGTACGAGGTGTCGGAAACGACCAGCCAGCCGTTGGCCGCGGCATCCGCGCCGGCGCGCCGGACCGCGTCGTCGTAGTTGCCGGGCGTGCGCACCACGGTGGCGTCATAGGCGGCGATGGCCGCGCGCCGCCTCTCGCTGACGGTTGCGTGAACGTAGATCACGCAGCCGCAGCCGAAGGTCCGCGCCCCCCAGGCGACCGAGCGCCCGTGGTTGCCGTCGGTGGCGCAGGTGACGGTGATCGTCGAGACGATGGCGCGATGGGCCCCGGACAACAGCTCCGAGGCACTCGGCGCCGGTCCTCCGGTCCGCCGCGCCACTTCGCCCGCCAGCAGGCGGAACACCGCGTAGGCGCCGCCCAGCGCCTTGAAGCTGCCAAGGCCGAAGCGCCCGCCCTCGTCCTTGTAGCGGAGGCTGGCCACGCCGGCCGCCGCGGCCAGCCCCGGCAGATCGACCAGCGGCGTCGGCGCGTAACCCGGCCATGCGGCGATCTCCCGCCGGGCCGCGGCGTGGGCCGCGAGGTTCAGCACCCGGCGCTGCGCGTCGCCGTACGGAGCGGCCCGGTCGGCGCGTTCATTGTGGAAAGTCGCGATGGAGTGGCGTAGCGAAGTCTCGGCCATCGATGCCCTGTCCCATGTCCTTGGTCGGGGAAGCGGTAGCCCCAAGCCAAACGCCGATGGCCGCGCGCGTCAACAGAAATCTGAAACGGTGGTTTCCAAGATTGACGATAGCGGTACAGATGTTTCAGAATCCGTGGGGAATGGACGGAAGGGAGATCATGGACGACGCCGTGCCGAGCATCGAGCAGCGGATCCTCGAACTGTACGAGGAGCTGACGGCGAGCGAGAAGAAGCTGGCCAAGGTGGTGCTGGAGTGCCAGGGCAACCTCGCCAGCTATTCCGCGACCGAACTGTCCGACCGGGCCGGCGTATCGAAGGCCACGGCGGTGCGCTTCTTCCGCCGGCTGGGCTACGAGAGCTACAGCGCCGTGCGCGTCCAGGTGCGCGACGCCACCGATTCCGGCTCGCCGCTTGCCGAAATCCTGGGCGCGGGCAGCCCGACGGCGGTGCGCGGCACGCTGGGCGCGCACCTCGCCCAGGATCTGCAAAACCTGACGCGGACCATCGAGGGGCTGCGCTCCGACGTGGTGGAGGCGGCCGTGGAGACGCTGGCCGACGCCGACCGGGTGTGGGTCGTCGGCTTTCGCAATTCCCATGCGCTGGCGCTGTACGCGCGCGCGGTGCTGGTGCAGCTCAAGCCCGACATCCGCCTGATCCCGGCCGGCGGCCTGTCCGCGGCGGAGGAACTGGCCGGCATCGGTCCGCGCGACGCCGTGCTGGCCATCGGCTTCCGCCGCCGTCTGCAGGCCCTGCTCGATGTGCTGGAGGTGGCGCGGGAGGCCGGGGCGCGCATCGTCCTGCTGACCGACCCGACCGCCGCCAAGAGCGCCCGCCTCGCCGACGTGGTGCTGCGCTGCTACACGCGCGGCGTCTCGCTGTTCGACAGCTATGTGGCGCCGATGAGCGTGCTCAACCACCTGTTTTCCAGCATCGCCGGACGGCTGGGCGAGGTGGCGGTGGAGCGGCTGGACCACATCGAACGCACCCACGAGCGGCTCGCCACCTTCGCCCGCCGGAACGGGCAGGGTTGAGAGCTTCTCTGTGAATTCAGCGTGGGCTTTCGGTGCCGATCGGCGCGCAAGTATCTACACGGCCACGCTGTCCTGCGCCCGCCCGGAGCGCCGCGGCTCCTCGCCCCAGCGCCTGAGGGTGCCGACGTCCAGGTCGAACAGGTCCAGCACGCGCCCCACCGTGTGGCCGATCATCGCCTCCAGGTCGGCCGGCTTGGCGTAGAAGGCCGGAACCGGCGGGGCGATGACCGCCCCCATCTCGGCCAGCTGCGCCATGGTGCGCAGGTGGCCGAGATGGAGCGGCGTCTCGCGCACCATCAACACCAGCCGCCGCCGCTCCTTCAACACCACGTCGGCGGCGCGGGTCAGCAGCGTGCTGGTCACGCCGTGCGCGATCTCCGCCATGCTGCGCATGGAGCAGGGCGCCACCACCATGCCCAGGGTGCGGAACGAGCCGGAGGAGATCGACGCCGCGATGTCGTCGATGCGGTGGACGACGTCGGCCAGCGCGCGCACCTCGGCCACCTTCCGGTCGGTCTCCAGCGCGATGGTGACCTCCGCCGAGCGGGACATCACCAGGTGCGTCTCCACCTCCAGGCGCCGCAGCATCTCCAGCATGCGGATCCCGTAGACGACGCCGGAGGCGCCGCTGATGCCGACGATCAGGCGCTTGCGGGTGGTCATGTCGGTGGCCCTTCTCAGTGGCTCTTCCACGGCAGCAGCCAGCTCTCCACCTCGTCGAGCGCGAGCGTCAGCACCGCGCCCAGCACGGCGATGAGGATCAGGCCGACGTACATCGTCTCCACCGACAGGATCTGCCAGCTGTTCCAGATCATGTAGCCGAGCCCGCTGTCCGCGCCGGTCATTTCCGAGATGGCGATCAGAACCAGCCCCATGCCGACGCCCAGCTTCACCCCGCTCATGATCGACGGCAGCGCGCCGGGGATGGCGATGGTGCGGAACACCTGGAAGGGGCTGGCCTGGAAGTTCTTGCCGACGTCCAGGTAGATCTTCTGGATGTTGAGCACGCCGGTCGCCGTGTTGATCACCACCGGATAGAACATGCCGATGGCGACCATGGCGACCTTCGACGTCTCGCCCAGGCCGAAGATCAGCAGCAACAGCGGCAGGATGGCGCTCTTGGGCACCGAATAGGTGGCCGCCACCAGCGGGTCGATGGCCATGCGCAGCGGCCGGTACAGCCCCATCAGCACGCCGAGGATCAGCGCCGGCACGCCGCCGACGATGATGCCCAGGAACAGGCGCTGCAGGCTGGCCCACAGGTTGATCCACAGCTCGCCGCTGCGCGCCAGCGACAGGAAGGTGTCGAAGATGGCCGACGGTGCCGGGAAGAAGCGCGTGTCGATGGCGCCCAGCCGCGCCGCCACCTCCCACAGCAGCAGGAGGGCCAGCGGCGACAGGATGCCCATCATGCGGTCGCTGGTGCGGGATTTCGTGCGTGCGGCCATGTCAACGCTCCTCCATCGCGCGCGCGCGCTGAACCTCGTCGCGCAGGTGGTCCCAGATGGTGAAGACCAGTTCGCCGTATTCCGGCGACTTGCGCAGCTCGATGACGTCGCGTGGGCGCGCGAACGGCACGTCGATGATGGTCTTCACCCGGCCGGGATGGGCGGTCATGATCATGATGCGGTCGCCCAGCGCCACCGCCTCGTCGACGCTGTGGGTGATGAAAACGACCGTCTTCTTGTGCTCGTCCCAGATGCGCAGCAATTCCTGCTGGAGCAGCGTCTTGTTCTGCTCGTCCAGCGCCGAGAACGGCTCGTCCATCAGCAGGATCTCCGGGTCGTTGGCGAAGGCCCGCGCGATGGAGACGCGCTGGCGCATGCCGCCGGAGAGCTGGTGCGGGTAGCTGTCGGCGAAGCGCGTCAGCCCGGTGCGGTCCAGGTAGTGCCCGACCACCTCGCGCACCTGCGCCTTGGGAACCCCGCGCATGGTCAGCCCGTAGGCCGCGTTGTCCCACACGCTCATCCACGGGAAGATGGAATCCCCCTGGAAGACCATGGAGTTGAGCGGTTTCAACTGGTCCTGCCGCTCGATGTCGACGCTGCCGCCGGTGGCGGAATCCAGCCCGGCGAGGATGCGCAGCAGCGTGGTCTTTCCGCAGCCCGACGGGCCGACGATGATGAAGAAGCTTCCCGAGGGGATCTCCAGCGACACGTCGTCGATGGCGCGGAACTCCCGCCGGCCCATCTTGAAGATCTTGGTCAGGCCGCTGATGCGGATCTTGGTTCGGGGCCGGCCCACCGGCAAAGGCGCGCGGCCCGGTAGGGGCATGACGTTGGCCATTGGTCTTTCTCCCTCCCGTTGGCGGCCGGCCCGTTGTTGGACGGCGGGGCTTCAGCCCCCGTCGTGGCGCGGCCGCTTGCATACCAGGGTACTCCCCGGCTGCCCGTGTTCGTTACCCGTTGGTCTCATCTTCACCCGGACCGCTCCGTCACGGCCGGACCACCTGCCGCCAGCCGTTGGCGCCCGGATCCACCACGCGGGCGGGATCGACGTCCTCCTCGCCGGGCACGTGGATGCGCGTGAAGGTGAAGGGGTCGGAGCCGACGGGGATCGTCGCGTCGATGCCCATTTTCGCACCCACCCCCTTGTCGGTGGACGGGTCGAGCTTGGAGGCCTGCGTGCGCGGCACGATCACCAGATCGCGGTCGGCCTGGCAGCGGGTAGCGACCGCCCATTCCACGTCGTTGGGGTCGTGGATGTCCACGTCCTCGTCCACGACGATCACGTGCTTGACGTCGTAGTGCCCGGCCAGCGCGCCGAGGATGACGTTGCGCGCCTCGCCCACCTGGCGCTGGCGCATCTTGACGTAGAGGTGGTAGCGGCACACCCCGCCCTTCGCCAGGTGCACGTCGCGCACGCTGGGGAAGCTGCGCTGGAGGTGGTCGAGCAGCGTCGCCTCGCGCGGGATGCCGCCCAGCAGCAGGTGCTCCATGGCGCCGCCGACGATGGTGTGGAAGAGGGCGTCGCGCCGGTGCGTCACGGCGTCCACCTGGATGACGTGGCGGTCGGCACGCTCCCCGTAATACTGCGGGAACTCGCCGAACGGCCCCTCCGGCTCGCGCACGGCGGGCAGGATGCGGCCCTCGACGACAATCTCCGCGTTGGCGGGGACGCGCAGCTCCTTGGTCACGCACTTCGCCACGTCCAGCGGCCGGCCGTGCAGCGCGCCGGCGATTTCCAGCTCGTCGTGGTCGACCGGCACGATGGCCTGCGAGGCCAGCAGCGTCAGCGGGTCGGCGCCGATGACGATGGCGACCTCCAGCGGTTCGCCGGCCTCCTCCGCCATCTGATAGAACAGGTGCGTGTGGCGCGGCAGCATCAGGATGCCCAGCTTGTCCGGCCCGTTGAGCTGGCAGCGGTTGATCGCCACGTTCTGCACGCCGGTGCGTGGGTTGCGCGTGATGATCAGCCCGGCGGTGATGTACGGGCCGCTGTCCAGCTCGTTGTGGGTGGGCAGCGGCAGCAGCCGGGTCAGGTCGATCTCGCGGTGCACCACCTCCTGCACCGGGGCCTTGGCGGTTTCGCGCCAGGGGACCGGGTGTTTCGAGGCGTGCCGGAAACGGTCCAGCAGCTCCGAGCCGGCGACGCCCATCGCCTCGGCCATCCACGAGCGGTCGGCAAGCAGGCCGGAGACCACGGGAATGGCGTGCCCGTCCGGGCACGGGAACAGCGTCGCCTTGGTCCCGTCGAAGCGCTTTGAAATGGCCGCCAGCTCGTGCCGCAGCGCCACCCCTGGCCGGATGATGGCCAGCCGGTCGCGGGCGGCCAGATGGTCCAGCCAGTCGCGCAGCGTGGTGATCGTCGCCTGCATGGCGCACTTCCCCCAAATTTCCTGGCCAAATTTCCTGGCCCAAATTCCTTGGTGGTAAGTATGGAAAGGCGCTTCGATCATCGCCAATAATGACTTTTAATAACGGCAATCAGCAGCGCTGATGAAAAAGGAGGGCGGCCGTGGACCTGCGGCAGATGCAGTACTTCGTCAGCCTTTACGAGGAGGGGAACGTCACCCGCGCGGCGCGCCGGCTCAACGTGGTGCAGCCGGCGCTGAGCATGCAGCTTTCGAAGCTGGAGGCGGAACTGGGCCAGAAGCTGTTCGAGCGCAGCCGCCAGGGCATGGCGCCGACGGCCGCGGGGCGCATCCTGTTCCGGCACCTGATACCGATCCTGCGCGACATCTCCGCCGCCAAGCAGGAGATGGCGCGGCTGGGCGGCGAGATCTCCGGGCAGATCGCCATCGGGCTGATCACGTCGGTGACGCAGAGCGTGCTGTCGCGTTCGCTCGCCACCTTCGCCGCCCGTCACCCCAACGTCGAGGTGAACGTGGCGGAGGGCTACACCGCGACCTTCATGGACTGGGTGGCCTCGGGCCAGCTCGATTTCGCCATCATCAATCAGCCGCGCAAGCGCATCGGCCTGGCGTCCGAGCCGATCCTGGACGAGGAGATGGTGCTGGTGACCAGCGCCGCGGCCCAGTTGCCGGTCCCAGCGCCGGTGACGCTGCGCGACGTGGTGAAGCTGAAGCTGGTCGTGCCGTCCAAGCGCCACGGTCTGCGTCAGGTGCTCGACCAGCACGCCGAGGCCGAGGGCGTCGACCTGTCCCCGAGGTTCGAGGTGGACGCGCTGATACCGCTGGCGGAACTGGTGGCGGCGACCGACTGGGTGACGATCCTGCCGGCGATCACCGTCCATCGCGGGCTGAACGACGGCCGGCTCCGCGCCTACTCCATCGTCGAGCCACGCATGGTACGCACGCTGGCCTGGGTGCACCACCCCCGCCACCCGCTGAGCCCCGCGGCCAGCAAGTTCATCGAGATCATGACCGCCAACCTCGTGCAGGCGGAGGCCGAGGTGGCGGCCAAGGTGCTGGGCGGCAGATAACCCTCTCCCACCGCGGGGCGGGAGAGGGACTCTCATACCGGCGGCGCATGATCGCTTCCATTGAGCGCCGTCCGTCTCAGAACCTGGCGCACGTGTCCGGGCCGATGGCGGCATCGCCCGGAACGGTGCCGACGATCTGGAACTTCCCGCCCCTGACCTGCACCACGTACATGTCCTGTATCGCCTGATGGTCGCCGGCCCGCATGGTCTTGATGCCCTGCGGGGTCTGCCACCGGATGCCGCGCATGGCCTCGCGGACCTTGGCCGTTTCCGTCCCCCCGGCCTTTTCCGCCGCCGCCTTGTAGAAGTGGATCAGGCCGTAACTGTCGGCAGCGAACAGGTCGGGGTCGGTCTTGTAGGCGGTGCGGAAGGCGTCGAGGAAGGCCTTGTTCTCCGGCGTGTCGATCTCCGGCGAATAGCCCACCCCGGTGACGAACCCCTCCGCCGCCTTGCCGATGGCGTCGAGGTTCTGCGAAGTCACGGCGCCCGACGCGCCGACCACGGTGACGTTGCGCAGCAGGCCGTACTCGTCGAGCTGGGACAGCAGGCGCACCGTGTCGTTGCCCGCCATGGAGGTGTAGAGAACGCCCGGCCTGGAGGCGCGGAGTTGGCCGAAGTACTGGGAATAGTCCTTGTTGCCGAGCGGGGCGAACACCTCGCCGGCGTCCGTGGCGCCCTTGGCGGTGGCGGCTTCCTTGAAGGAGGCGACGGTGGAACGGCCCATCTCGTAGTCGGGGCCGAGGAAGAAGACCTTGCTCTTGGGCTTCTCCTTGCTCAGCCACTCGGCCAGGGCCGCCGATTGCTGTCCGGCGCGGGCATTGACGCGGAAGACGTTGGGCGAGCATTTGTCGCCGGTGATGGAGTCGGCGTAGGACACCGTGGTGGCGATCAGCCGGTCGTTGCGCTCCGCCACTTGGCCGACCGCCAGCGTCGAGCCGGAATTGACCGTGCCCGTCAGGAAATCGACCTGGGCGACCTGGAACAGCTTCTCCGCCTTCTGCACGGCGACGGAGGGGTTGGCCTCCTCGTCCTCGAACAGCAGCTCCACCGGGCGGCCCAGGATGCCGCCCTTGTCGTTCACCTCCTTGGTCGCCAGTTCCAGACCCCAGCGGATCTGCTGGCCGATGGGGGCGTAGGTGCCGGACAGCGGCGTCACCACGCCGATGCGGATGGGTTCGGCGGCCGGCGCCGCGGCCGAGGTGCCGAGCAGGAGCGCCGTGGCAAGGATCGCGGTCTTGGTCATGGTTTCCTCCTTGTTCCGGCGTCTATTTCTTCGGAGCGTATTCGCCGAGTTGCTTGACCGCGGCTTCGACGAAGGAGGTGTCGACCAGCTTGTCGAGATCGACCGGGTTCTCCAGGAAGCCGTGGCGCTGATAGAACGCCATGTCGTCCTGCAGGCTCTTGACGTTCACGCGCCCGTTGGGGTCGATGCCGGGCATGAGCATCTTGCGGAACAGCGCTTCGTCCTTGATGCCGGTGGTGGTGCCGAGGATGGCGATCACCTCGTCGGCGGCCGGGCCGGCCAGCCGCCCGTCCGTGACCGCGTCGTTGAAGAAGCGCGCCCCCTTGATGTAGGCGACCATGAACTTGCGGGCCACCTCCGGGGAATTCTTGATGAAGTCGCCGCTGAACAGCAGCACGGCGATCTGCTGGTGCGGATAGCCGTTGGCGAAGCGCACGGCATAGCCCTTCTCGACCGCCTGCGTCGCCGAAGGTTCGGTGGTGAAGGCGGCGTCGATGGCCTTGTTGGCCAGGGCCGACACCTGCTGCGGGTAGCCCATGTTGTAGACATGCCTGACGCTGTCGTAGCTCAGCCCCTCGCGGCGCAGCACCTCGTCCAGCGCGGGTGCCGGCGAACCGCCGCGTCCGGCTTCGGCGACGGACAGGTCCTTGAGGTCCTTGATGCTCTTGACCCGGCCGGAGTCCACGAGGTCCTTGCGAACCAGAAGCGGCATGTAGCTGTAGCCGGGCATGCTGGAGCCCTTGTCGGCGACGATCTTGATGCCCAGATCGCGCGCCGCGGCGTTGAACAGGCCGACGGAGGAGGCGCCGGCCCCAACGTCGATCTGGCCCGAGGCCAGCGGCGCCACCATTTTCGGGCCGGAGTCGAAGTTCACGAACTCGACCTTCAGTCCCTGTTCCTTGAAGAAACCCTTCTCGTCGGCGATGTTCATGACCACGTCGCTGACGACGGCGTTGACGCCGACGCGGACGGTGGTGGTCTCCTGGGCGAGGGCGGGGCCGCTGGCCAGCCCGGCCAGCAGCGCCGCCGCGAACACGCGGCCCCTGCTCGTGGTGTCGGTCATCTCGGTTCCCTCCCTTGGTCTTTCGTTGGCGTTCGTACGTTGGGCTTTCGCTGACGCTCAACCCAACCTGCGGCTGCCTGTCATCCGTGCCCGCTGGTCCAGGCGCGGTAGTTCCCGGCCCGCAGCTCGCGCCGCAGGATCTTGCCGACGGGCGAACGCGGGATCGCCTCGACCAGGACGTAGGCGCGCGGCCGCTTGAAGCGGGCGAGCCCGCTTTCGGCGCAGAAGCGGTCGAGCGCCTCCGGACTGGCATCCGACGAGGCGGGCTCGACGAAGGCCACGACCTTCTGGCCCATGCGATCGTCCGGCACGCCCACCACGGCGACGCTCGACACAAGGTCGCAGCGCGCCAGCGCGTCCTCCACCTCTTCGGCGTGGATGTTCTCGCCGCCGGAGACGATCATGTCGTCGACGCGGCCCAGCACGTACAACTCCCCGTCCTCGTCGAAGGCGCCCAGGTCGCCGGTGAAGTACCAGCCGCCCCGCAGCGCCTTGGCGTCCGCCTCCGGGCGGTGCCAGTAGCCCCTGAACGCTTCGGGGCTGGACAGCGAGGCGATGATCTCGCCCGACTCGCCCGCCGGCACCACGTCGTCCGGCCCCACCGTGGCGGTGGCGGACGCGCGCACCACCCGGATCTGCTGGTTCAGGCCGGCGCGGCCGGCGCAGCCGGGCTTGCGGTCCAGGTGATCACAGAAGGCGAAGGTGTAGATCTCGCTGGAGCCGTAGTAGTTGACGAACAGCTCCGGCCGGAACGCCGCCAGGATCTCCTCGGTCAGCGCCGTCGTCATGGTCATGCCGGCGTAGCCGATCCGGGTGAGCGAGCTGCGGTCGAAGCCGCCGAAGCGCGGATGACGCAGGATGTCGAAATACAGCGTCGGCACCAGGAACATGGTGCTGATCCGTTCCCGCGCTACGAGCGTCATCAACTGGTCCGGATCGTAGGTCGGCAGGCAGACGAAGGTGCCGTTGAGCAGGGCTGCCGCCAGCAGCACCCGCACCCCCATGGTGTGGTAGAGCGGCATGACGCCGATGGCGGAATCCCCGAAGACGTAGCGGTTGTGCGCGATCTGGGAGACCGACGCGGCCATCTCGTTGGCGTGCGAACGCGGAACCCCCTTGGGTCGGCCGGTCGTGCCCGAGGTGTAGAGCATCATGCAGGTGTCCTGCGCGTTCCGCGCCAGCAGCGCGGGCAGGGCGGGGCCGTCCGCAAGGGTGGAGAAGGCGGTGGCGCCGTCGGCGGAGGCGTCGGCGACGGCGATCAGGTTGAGCGCGTCCGGGTGGCGGCCCGCCGCCTCCCGCGCCGAGGTCTCGGAGACGCCCTCGAAGGCCAGCGCCGTGGCCCCGGAATTTTCCAGGCAGTAGGCGACGTCGGCGGCGCTGGAGCGCCAGTTGATCGGCGTGAAGATCACGCCCAGCGCGTGGCAGGCCCAGTAGAGGGTCGCCATCTCGTACCGGTTCTTGACCACCAGCAGGAGGTGGTCGCCCTCCTTCAACCCCAGCCGCGCCAGCCCGCCGGCGACGGCGCGGATGTCGCCCTCCCATTCGGAGAAGGTGCGGCGCAGCGCGCCGTCGACGATGGCGAGCGCGCCGGGGCGCCGGGCCGCCGTGATGCGAAAGGCAGAGCTGAGGTCCATGGCCTTTCCTCCCCGCCGGGTCACCGCAGGACGAACGGATTGCCGACCGCGGCGCCGGTGTTGATCCACACGCTCTTGGTGTCGAGGTACTCGCGGATCGCCTCGATCCCGCTCTCGCGGCCGATGCCGCTGTTCTTGACGCCGCCGAACGGCACCATGAAGCTGACCGCGCGGTAGGTGTTGACCCAGACGGTGCCGGCCCGCAGCCGCTCGGTCATGCGGATGGCGCGGCCGATGTCCTGCGTCCACACCCCGGCGGCGAGGCCGTAGAGCGTGCCGTTGGCGATGGCGACCGCCTCCTCCTCGTCCTCGAAGGGGATGACCGCGAGGACGGGGCCGAAGACCTCTTCCTGGGCGATCCGCATGCGGTTTTCGACGCCGGTGAAGATGGTCGGCTCGACGAACCAGCCCTCGCCGCACTCCGGCCGCTTGGCCGGGCCGCCGCCCAGCACGAGGCGCGCACCCTCCTTCTGCGCCACGTCGATGTAGTCGAGCACCTTGCGGTACTGCGGCGGCGTGGTGACCGGGCCGACCTGGGTGTCGAGCCGGCTGGGGTCGCCCATCTTCGCTGTGCGCGCCAGCGTCAGCAGCCGCTCCATGAAGGCGTCGTGCACCGAGCGCTGGAGCAGCAGGCGGGAGCCGGCGATGCAGGTCTGCCCGGTGGCGGCGAAGATGCCGGACACCGCGCCGTTGACCGCGTCGTCCAGGTTGGCGTCGGCGAACACGATGTTCGGCGACTTGCCGCCCAGCTCCAGGCCGACCTTCTTCAGCCCGCGCGCGGCGGTTTCGTAGACCCGCCGCCCGGTGGCGTCGGAGCCGGTGAAGGCGACCTTGCGCACCAGCGGATGCTCGCACAGCGGCCCGCCGACGTCGGCGCCGAAGCCGGTGACGACGTTCACCACCCCCGGCGGGAAGCCGGCCTCCTCGAACAGCGGCATCAGCTCCAGCGTGGAGGCGGAGGTGAACTCCGACGGCTTGACGACCAGCGTGTTCCCCGCCGCCAGCGCCGGCGCCATCTTCCAGGCCAGCAGGAGGAGCGGCGAGTTCCACGGCGTGATGGCCGCCACCACGCCCAGCGGCTCCGGCCGGGTGAAGGTGAAGTAGCCGGGCTTGTCGATGGGGATCACCGTTCCCTCGACCTTGTCGGCCAGCCCGCCGAAATAGTGGAACCACTGCGGCATGTAACGGAGCTGGCCCAGCATCTCCGCCATCAGCTTGCCGTTGTCGCGCACCTCGACCTCGGCGAGGCGTTCGGCGTCGCGGGCGATCAGGTCGCCCAGGCGCCGCAGCAGGGCGCCGCGCGCGGTTGCCGTCAGGGCGCGCCAGGGACCGTTGAAGGCGCGGTCGGCGGCCTCCACCGCGCGCTCCACGTCGGCCGCCGTGCCCTTGGGGATCAGCGCCCAGGGCTTGCCGGTGTAGGGGTTGTGGCTCTCGAAGCGCTCGCCGCCGGCCGGCTCGCACCATTGCCCGTCGATATGGAGCTGGTAGGTCTGCATGGCGCCCTCCCTCATGCCGCCGGCTGACCGAGGACGTGCTCGCGGAAGCGCGTCTTGATGTACGCCCCGTCGCGGGACGGCAGGACGCGCGGCAGGTCCTCCGGGCTGACCTTCACGTCGGCCAGCAGCGGGCCGCGTCCCTGCCGCACCGCCGTTGCCAGCGCGTGCACCTCGTCCTCGCCGCGGACGATCCGCGCGTCCGGGAAGCCGGCGGCGCGGGCGATCCCGGCGAGGTCGACGCCGTGCGCGGTGTGGGTGCGCTGCATGCCGGTCTCGCCGTAGCGCTCGTTGTCGAGCACGACGATGGCGAGGTTGTCCGGCCGCTGCGCCGCGATGGTGGCCAGCGCTCCCAGGCCCATGAGCTGTTCGCCGTCGCCGGTGATCACCACCACGCGGCGGTCCGGCTGCGCCAGCGCCAGCCCCAGCCCGACCATGGCGCCGCCGCCCATGGCGCCCCACAGGTAGAAGTTGCCGGGGTGGTCGCCCGCGGCGGCGCAGTCGTAGGTCGGCGCGCCCAGTCCAGTGACGACCAGGAGGTCGCGGCGGTCTGACAGCAGGACCTTCACCACCCAGCGCCGGTCGAGGAGGTTGCGTTCCGTCTGCATGGTCACTTGACCCATTTCTTGCGGCCCAGCATGCGCTGCGACAGGAGGACGGCGACGGCGACCTCGCTGTCGAAGGCGAAGTGCAGCGCCGCCTCGACCGTTTCGGCCACCTGCTCCGCCTCGTCGGCGCGGTAGGTGATGACGCCGGCCAGTTCCAGGCTGGCCTGCGTCGTCTGCCCCATGGGCACCTGCCAGGGATTGAACTCGCCCCACTCGCCGCGCATGGTCACCAGCATGACCAGCGGCAGCCGGCAGGACTTGCTCAGCGACAGCATGTTGATGCAGTTGCCCACCCCGCTGCTCTGCATCAGCAGCACGCCGCGCTGCCCGCCCAGCCACGCGCCGGCCAGGAGGGCCACGCCCTCCTCCTCGGTGGTCAGCACGGTGGCCCGCATGGCGGGGTCGTCGTGGCAGAGGTTGATCAGCTTGGTATGGCCGGCGTCCGGCACATAGGCGACCTGACGGACCTGCGCCTCGCGCAGCACCCGGTGGATCCCGGCGGGCCAGTCCGCCGGATCCGGGGGGATCGCCGCCGCGGCGCGGTCCGTCTGTTGAACGGTGTGCATGGCAATGCCTCACTTGCCGGTGTAGTTGGCCTTCCGCTTCTCGAAAAAGGCTTCGACACCTTCCTTGTAGTCGGCGCTGTCGCGCAGCTTCTCGTAGGCCTGCCCCTCGATCTCGAAGCCGGCCGGCAGGCTGGCGTCCTCGGCCGAGTCCAGCACGCGCTTGAGCGTCGACAGCACCAGCGGCGACATGCCGTTGAGGCGGGCCGCATAGGATTCGATGGTCTGGTTCAGCGCCTCGCCGTTCTCCACCACCTCGGTGATCAGGCCCCACTGGTGCGCCTCGGCGGCGGGGATGCGGCGGCCGAGCAGCACCATGTCCTTGGCGCGGGTCAGGCCGACGAGGCGGACGACGCGCTGGCTGCCGCCGCTGCCGGGGATCATGCCGATGGTGGCTTCCGGCAGGGCCAGCAGCGTGTCGCGGGTGGCGATGCGGAAATCGCAGGCGAGCGCCAGCTCCAGCCCGACGCCGAAGGCGTACTTCTCCATGGCGCAGATGACCGGCTTCGGGCACCGTTCGGGTGCCGCGATGTTCCAGGCGAGGTTCGACATGCCGTCGCGCGGCACGCTGAGAAAGCCGCGCACGTCGCCGCCCGAGGTGTAGACGCCGTTCGCTCCACGGATGACGATCACGCCCACCCTCGGGTCACGGCCCAATTCCTCGATCAGGACGCGCAGCTGGTCGCGCGCCTGATAGGAGACGATGTTGAGGGGCGGGCGGTCGAGGATGATGGTGCCGATCCGCTTCGCCTCGTTGATCTCCAGGCGCAGGCCGTCCAGCTCCCGGATCTCGGCGGCGCGCCGCTCGCTGTAACGCTCGTGCATTCGTCTCTCTCCCGTCTTCTCGTTGATGTCAGGTCGTGACCGGATCGGGCCGCCCTTCGGCGGGCTCGACCGATCCTTGTTCTTCCGTCTCGGCGACGACGTGCAGGATGGCCTGGACCATCCCGTGGTATCCGGTGCAGCGGCAGATATGGCCGGACAGCATCTCCCGCACCTCGGCCTCCGTCGGCCGCGGGTTCTCGCGCAGGAAGTGCGTGGTGGACATGAGGATGCCGGCGGTGCAGTAGCCGCATTGCAGGGCGTGGTGCTGCCGGAACGCGGCCTGCAGGCGGTTCAGCGCGTCGCCCTCCGCCAACCCTTCCACCGTGGTGATGACGGCGCCGTCGGCCTCCACCGCGAACTGCAGGCAACTGCGCACCGCGCGGCCGTTCACCAGCACCGTGCAGGCGCCGCACACGCCGTGCTCGCAGCCCACGCGCACGCCGAACTGCATCAGCTCGTGCCGCAGGAAGTCACTGAGCAGCAGCCGGGGTTCGGCGAGGCCGGACAGGCGCCGGCCGTTGACGGTGACCGCGACGCGCTGGCGCTCGTGTGGCTTGATCCGCTTCATCCTCAGGGCTCCCGCCGGGCTTGGTCGAAAGCCCTGGCAACGGTTCGTCCGGTCAGCTCGCGCACGAGGGCGCGGCGGTAGTCGGCGCTGGCCTTCATGTCGGTCATGGGGTCGCAGCGCTCGGCCAGCGCCTCGGCCACCGCCGTGGCCGTGTCGGGCGTGGCGGGGTGGCCGAGGAAGGCGCCGGTGTCGCCGACCATGGGGCGATCCTCGACGCCGCCCAGCCCGACGGACAGCCGCTCGACGCGCCCGTCGGGCGTCACGGTGGCGGCTGCCGCCACCGCGACGATGGCGAAATCGCCATGCCGGTGCGCCATCTCGTCGAAGGCGTAGCCGGTGCGCGGCTCCCGCCGCGGCCACAGCAGGCCGGTCAGCAACTCCGCCGGCTCGCGGCTGGTGGTGAAGGTGCCCAGAAAGAAGTCGCGCGCCGCCACGCGCCGGCGCCGGCGCCGGCCGCCAAGCTCCACCTGTCCGCCCAGCGTGGCGAGGCACAGGGGCAGTTCCGCGCTGGGGTCCGCGTGGGCGACCGAGCCGCCGAGCGTGCCGCGGTTGCGCGTCTGGAAATGGCCGACGAAGGGCAGGGCGAGCGCCAGCAACGGCACGGTGCGCGCCAGCGTCTCCGACTTCAGCGCGTCCGCCTGCCGGACGAGGCCGCCGGTCCACACCTCCCCGCTGCGCACCTCGATGCCTTCCAGCGAGCGCAGGTGCTTGATGTCGACGACGGCCTGCGGGCGCACGAGGCGCATGTTGAGCATCGGACCCAGCGACATGCCGCCGGACAGCACGCTGGCCTCCCCGTCGAATTCGGTCAGCAGGGCGACGGCCTCGGCCACCGTGTCGGGGCGGCAGTATTCGAAGGCGGCGGGCTTCATGACGCCCTCCCCCGGCGGGAGAGCGCGCGCCAGAGGCGGCGCAGGAGCGCCAGGAAGGCGGAGCGCCCGCCGGGTCCGGCGGTGTCCTCCAGGCCGGCCAGGAACTGCTGGATCATCACGCGGGTCACCGCGCCCAGCACGCGCTGCCCGACCGCCGCCACGGTGCCGCCAACGTCGGCCGCGTAGCGATAGGTCAGGCGGGTGCCGCCGCCTTCGGGCTGCAGCTCGATCCACGCCTCGCCGCGTCCGAAGCCGAGCTTGCCGGACGCCTCCCCGACGAGGCGCAGGCGGCGCGGCGGTACCGGGTCGACGATGTCCAGGCTGGCCGTGTAGGCACCCTTGATGGCGGCGACGCGGATGACGACCTCGGCCTCGTAGCGGGTGGGGCTGACCTGCCGGATCTCCCGGCAGCCGGGAATGGCGCGGGCCAGGACGTCGGGGGACAGCATGCGCGTCCACAGCGCCTCGGGCGGGGCGGCGAAGCGGAACGCGCCCTCGCCGGTCAGCGCGCCGGCCTTCGGCCGGAACGCCGGGGTGTCGGCCTTCTTCCGTTCCGTTACCGGCGTCCGGCCGTTGGCGAGGGCCCAGGCGCGGTCCGCTGTCAGCGGCAGCACGAGGTCGTTACGGCCCAGCGCGTCGGCCACCGCGTTGGCGATGGTCGCCGGGGTGGTCATCGAGCTGCCGTCGCCCATGCCCTTGGCGCCGGTGTCGTTGATCGGCGACGGGGTGCAGACGTGGCCGATGACGAGGGGCGGAACATCGTCGGCGCGCGGGCAGAGATAGTCGGCGAAGGTTCCCGACAGGAAGTTCCCTGCGGGGTCGTGCACCAGCTCCTCCAGCAGCGCGGCGCCCAGCCCGTGCGCGAAGCCGCCGTGCACCTGCCCCTCGACGATGAGGGGGTTGAGCATGGTGCCGACGTCGTGGACGGAGACGTACTTCTCCACCCGCACGCGCCCGGTGGCGCGGTCGATCTCCACGGCCGCGAGGTCGCACACGAACCCGTAGGTGAGGGCCGAGGCGATCCGGTCCTCCGCATCCGGGGATCCCAGCGTCGGCGGCGAAACAACCACCGTCTCCAGCAGCCCGGCGGTCACGTCCTCCGGCAGGCCGGAGGGGTTCCAGTGCGTGCGCGCGGCCAGCTTGGCGATGGGGATGCCCTTGCCCTGGCCGCCCTTCACCCGGGCCTGCCCGCCGGCCAGCTCGACGTCCTGCCAGTCCACGTCCAGGTCGCGGGCCGCCAGCTTGCGCAGCTTCACGCCGACGTTCGCGGCACACTGCTTGACGGCGGAGGTCACCGCGGCGGAGAAGCGGTTCGAGTAGTTGCCGGACGCGATCGACCAGGACGAGGTGCGCGTGTCCAGTTCGGTCACCACGTCGATGTCGTCCGGCTCCAGTCCCAGAGCGTCGGCGACGATCTGGGCGGCGACGGTGGCGTGCCCCTGGCCGTTCGGCGTGCTGCTGACTTGCAGCGTCACCGTCCCCATGGGATCCATGAAGAGCGTCGCCGTGGAATTGGCGCCGGACTTGGACTCCGCCCCCGCGCGCTCCTGCGCCGTCTGCGCCAGTGTCACGTAGGCCATGTTGGAGCCCGACGGCTCGACCCCCGACGCGATGCCGATGCCGAACAGGCGCCCCTCGCGCTTCGCCCGCTCCCGCCGCGCCTTGAGGTCGTCGTAGCCGGCGAGGCGCAGCAGTTCGTCCATGGCCGCGTCGTAGTCGCCGGAATCGAAGATCGAGCCCGCCGGGGCATGGTAGGGGAACTCGTCCTTGCGGATGAAGTTGCGCCGCCGCAGCGCGACCGGGTCGATCCCCAGCTCGCGCGCGGCCATGTCCATGACGCGTTCCAGGGCGAAGTAGAACTGCGGGCCGCCGTAGCCGCGGTTGAGGCCGGCCGGAACGCGGTTGGTGACGACCAGCGTGTTGTCCACGGCGATGTCGCGCACGCGGTAGCAGCCGTTGGACGTCGCCTGCATCCGGTAGACCGACGCCGGTTCGGGTGCGCGCACATAGGCGCCAAGGTTGACCACGTTGGTGAAGTGCAGCGCCATCAGCTCGCCGTCGCGGCTGAAGCCGGCCTTGATGTCGCCCAGCCGGTCGGTGGCGGCGGAGGATGCGGTCAGATGCTCCAGCCGGTCCTCCGTCCACTTCAGCGGCGCCTTCAGGATGCGGCTCGCCGCCGCCAGCAGCACGATGTAGGGAAAGACCGCCTGCTTGACGCCGAAGCTGCCGCCGCTGGCCGGCGGGGTGATCAGGCGCAGGCGGTTGCCGGGCACCTTCAGCGCCGTCGCCATCAGCGTGTGCAGGACGAAGGGGCCCTGGAAGTTCGACCAGACGGTGAAGCGGTCCGGGCCGCCCTCGAAGCTGGCGATGACGCCGTACGTCTCCATGGGCGTGGCCAGCGAGCGCGGGTAGCTGTAGGAGAAGGAGAAAACGTGGTCGGCGCGGGCGAACGCCCCCTCCGGGTTGCCGTAGCGGAAGCTGCGCCGGTTGACGACGTTGGACCCCACCTCGTCGTGCAGGACCGGCGCCCCCTCGGCCATAGCGTCGCCCAGGTCGGCGACGCCGGGCAGCGGCTCGTAGTCGACCTCGATGAGGTCCAACGCGTCCTCGGCCACGTAGCGGCTTTCCGCCGCGATCACCGCGACCGGCTCGCCGACGTAGCGGACCTTGTCGATGGCGCAGGGCATGAAGCGGATGGGCGTCTTCACCACGCTGGGGATCGGGCGGCAGGTTTCGGCGATCTGCGCGCCGGTGACGATGCCGAAGACGCCGGGCAGCGCCGCGGCGCCGGAGATGTCGATGCCGCGGATGCGGGCGTGCGGGTGGGGCGAGCGCAGGATGGCGACGTGCCGGATGCCCGGCAGCGGCTCCAGGTCGTCCATGAAGCGAGCCCGGCCGGTGAGAAGCGCCAGGTCCTCCTTGCGCGGCAGCGGCCGGCCGGTCCAGCCCTGTGCGGGCGCGGCGGTCATGAGCGGCGTGCCCCGCAGGTATTTCCAAAGAGTCGAGCGGCAAAGCCGCGGCTCGCGTCGTTCATCGTCGCCTCCCTGCGACCGCCTTCGTTTTCGTTCGAGAAGGCTTTTGTTCGAGGAAGGATAGGGATTGCTGGTCGGGGTTTCTAATAGTTACGGTTAATGACAGGCATCAGGGTTCGTGATGGGACGGCGGGACTTGGTCAATCGGGATTATGTCCGTCGCGGACCACGGTGCCGACGGCGCGCCCGATGTGGTCCCGCAGCACGTCCAGGAAGCGTTCCGCAGCCAGCGTCAGCGGGCGCTGCACGTGGTGGATGCGGACCAGCTTGCGCGAGGGCCGGGGACCGACGATGCGGCTGATCCGTAGGTCCAGCGCCGTCGATCCGGCGGCGAGCGCGATGGCGGGCAGAATGGTCGCCCGGCCGCTGCAGCCGACGAGTTCGAGGGTGGGGATCAGCGCGTCGATCTCGATGCGTGGCTGAATCTCGATCCCCTGCTCGGAGGCGAGGCGGTCGATGATCATCCGCAGCCCGTGCCGCTTGGAGGGCAGGACGAGGCTCATCCCCGGCAGGTCGGCGAAGCGCACGGTGGGCGGGAGTGCGTGGCCGGCACCACGCGACGACACCAGGACCAGTTCCTCGTCGACCAGATCGTCGCTGACGATGCCGGGGGTGCGGGCCGAGAGCTGGTTGATGACGGCGCAGTCGATCTGCCCGGCCAGAACCCATTCCAGAAGCGTGCCGCTGTAGGCCTCGTCGATGTGGATCTCCACGTCCGGATAGGCGGCGGAGAATTCCGCCACGGCGGCAGAGAGCACCGACGCCGCGACCGACGGGATCAGGCCGACCCCGATCCGGCCGGACACCGCGCCGTTCAGGTCGAGGATCTGCTGGCGGGCGTTCTCGATCTCCTTCATGACGGGCAGGAAGAGCTGGTAGGCGCGCTTGCCGGCCGAGGTCGGCACGACGCCCTGCGGCGTGCGTTCGAAGAACGCGCTGCCGAACTCCTCCTCCAGCCGCCGGATCTGCATGCTGAGCGCCGGCTGCACGATGTTCAGCTTGCGCGCGGCGCGCGTCACGTTGCCTTCCTCGAAGAGGGCCAGGAAGTAGCGGATCTGCCTGAGTTCCATCGACCCTCGCAGCAAGAGGCGACCACGCCTGTTGAAGGAATATGGAACGCCGCCGTCCGATTGTGAGGAGCGCCGGCCAGGGCCGGGGCGGCGTTCGAAAGGAGGCGGCCATGTCCTGCGTGCGGCTAATTTTCGTCAGCGTTCCCCCGGAAGACGCGGAGCAGGCGGAGCGCAACTGGAAGGAATCCTGCGCCCCGCTGATGATCCGGCAGCCGGGCTGCGTGTCGGAGAAGCTGCTGCGCTGCGTCGATGCGCCGGGCGAGTACATCTCCTACTCCGAATGGAACAGCGTGGAGGATATCGACGCCTACCTGCGCAGCCCGGCGCACGAGGAGATCAAGCGCCATAACCGCAACATCCAGGGCGCCAAGGTCACGGTGAAGACTTATGGATTGGTGTAGGCGCCGCCGCGCCCAATAGCGTTCGATGATGGGACCGATTAGAAAACATTATTTGGAATGATGATGGTCCGTCTCATAAACTAGGATCAAGGCTGACCACCAGACGAACGCGCGGCCCGACGCGCGGCCGGCGCAGTCCCGATTCGCCCACGACTGCGCCCGGCAAATAATCCAAAAGTGGTAACTTCAAGGGCCGCTCGCGTCTTCTTCTGGTCAGCCGGCACGACCCGCACCGCGCACGCCAACAACCAAGCAACCGGCGGCGCATTCCCAGGGAGGGGAATATGGGTTTCGACATGAGCCGGCGGGGATTCATCGCCGGTACCGCCACCACGGCGACCGTGGCCGCCGGCGGGCTGGCCTTCCCGGCCGTTCTGCGCGCCCAGGAGGTGGAGCGCGTCACCACCGTCAATCTCGCCACCGGGATTTCCATCCTGTTCAGCGAGTACATGGCGGCCAAGCGCTTCGACCGGAAGCATGGGATCGAGATCGTCTCGCTCGGCACGTATCCGTCGCTCACCAACTACTACACGGAGTTCGTGGCCGGCCGTTTCGACTTCGCCCTGGGCGCCTGGGACACCTTCGCCACGCGCTACCTGTCGGGGGTGCCTATTCAGTTCCTGGGCAGCTACACCACCGCGGACATGATCCAGATCCTGTCCCCGGCCCAGGGACCGTCCAGCATCGCCGAGCTGAAGGGCCGGTCCATCGCCGGCCTGCTGCAGTCGGGCGCCTTCCGCATGACGAAGGCGGCGCTGAAGGACTTCCACGGCATCGATCTGGGTACCGACGTGAAGGTGCAGAACGTCGACAACCCGGCCGCCGCCATCACCATGCTGGCCGCCGACCGCGCCGACGCCGCGGTGACGTGGGAGCCGAACGTCAGCGCCGGCCTGGCCAAGGTGCCGGGGCTGCGCTCCATCTACAGCATGGGCGCGGATTACGAGAAACAGACGGGCAGGCGCATGCCCTACTTCGGCATCGCCGTCCAGAAAGCGCTGACCGCCCGCTCGCCAAGCCTCGCCGCCCGCATCGACCGCGCCTACACCGAGTGCGTGAACGCCATCATGGCCAACCCGGCGGAGGTGGCGGAGCTGGTGGCGCCGAAGCTGGATCTGGCACCCGAGGTGCTGCTCGGCGCCTTCCGGAGCAAACGGCTGGTGATGGTGGCGGACTCCATGCTGGAGCCGCAGGCGCGGGCGCAGTTGAAGTCCGCGTCGGAATTCCTCGCCAAGGCCGGAATCCTGCCGCAGCCGGTGGACGACGGCTTCCTCGTCGCCGCCTGACGGCGCCGCCCAAAAAAGCACCGCCGGGCCGCCGGCCATCACCCCGCATGACGCCAACAGGCCCGGCCGGCGCGCCGGGTCCGCAAGGAGGGCGTGTTCGTGACCATGCCACAGGAAACGTCGCCGCAGATCGGCCTGCCGGACCGCCGCCTCGGCCTGCTGCGCAGCCTGGGCGCCAGCCGGGACACCATCGGCACCGTCGTGGTGGTGCTGGTGATCGCCGCGGTGGCGCAGATCGTCAGCGGCCACGTGCCGGCTTACATCATGCCGGAGCCGCTGGTGGTGATCGGCGCCATCGGCACGCTGCTCACCGAATCCTACGTGGACATCGCGGTGACCATGGCCCGCCTGCTGGCGGCGATGCTGTGCTCCATGCTGATCGGGTCGGCCATCGGCATGGTGATGGGGCTGTTCGAAAGCGTGCGGCCGTTCCTGCGCTCCCTCATCGTCATCGACACCGGCATCCCGGCGCTGTCGTGGATGCTGATCGCGGTGTTCTGGTTCAAGGACCCGGAGACCCGGATCTTCTTCATCCTGACGGTCATCCTGCTGCCGTTCTACGCGCTGACGGTCTACGAGGGCGTGCGGGCCCTGTCCAAGGACCTGGTCGAGATGGTCGACACCTTCCAGCCGACCAAGTGGCAGGTCCTGCGCAAGCTGATCCTTCCGCACACCGTCGCCTACGTGCTGATCGCCACCAAGTCGGCGGTCGGCTACGCCACCCGCATGGTGGTGTTCGCCGAGTTGATCGGCTCCGCCGTGGGCATCGGCGCGCAGATGAACATGGCGCAATCCAACTTCCAGATCGACCGGATCCTGGGATGGACCTGCCTGCTCGTCATCCTCAACCTGCTGATGCAGGCGTCCGTCGATGTGATCGACCGGCGGTTGCTCAAGTGGCGGCCGGAGGCCACAGTCCGATGAACACTCCGAAGAACACGACACCGTCCGTCGTCGAACCGCCCGTCATCGAACTCATCGACGTCAGCCACCGCTTCGGCACCCACGTCGCCGTGGACCACCTGAACGTCTCGGTGGCGGCGGGCGAGATGGTGGCCCTGGTCGGCCGCACCGGTGCCGGCAAGAGCACCGTGATGAACATGATCATGGGCAGCCTGACGCCCAGCGAGGGGGTGGTCCGCGTCGCCGGGCACGACCTCAGCCGCGACCGCAGGGCGATCCGCCGCAAGCTGGCGGTCAGCTTCCAGACCGACCGGCTGCTGCCCTGGCGCACCGCGCTCGGCAATGTCGAGCTGGGCATGGAGATCGTCGGCATCGAGGCCGGTGAGCGGCGGCGGAAGGCGCTGGACTGGCTCGACCGCGTCAAGATGGCCGGAGCCGCCAGCCGCTACCCGCACGAGCTGTCGGGCGGAATGCGCCAGCGCGTGTCGCTGGCCCGCGCGCTGGCAGTCGATCCGGAGATCATCCTGCTGGACGAGTCCTTCAGCCAGCTCGACCACGTGACGTCAAAGGTGCTGCGCGCCGACGTCAGCGCGCTGGTCCGCTCGCTGGGCAAGACGCTGCTGTTCGTTACCCACCGCATCGACGAGGCCATCGAGATGGCCGACCGCATCATCTGCCTGTCCGCCCCGGCGCACGTCGCGCTGGAGGTGCGGCCCACCCCGGCGCAGCGCGCCGACAGCCGCGAGTGCGAGCGCCTCCACGCCCAGATCGCCCGCGCCATGGGCGGCGAGGACATCACCGACGAGGCGCTCGCCGCCGCCAACGTGACACTGCTGGACCGAGCAAGGAAAGCCCAATGAGCCACGAGGATATCCGGGTCGAGGAGGGGGACGGCTGGGTGGAGATCACCATCCACCGGCCCGACAAGATGAACGCGCTGCGCGAGCGCACCGCCGAGGAGATCATGGAGGCGATCGGCGCGGCCGAGCTGCGCCGCGACGTCGCCGCGGTGATCCTGCGCGGCGGCGAGAAGGCCTTCTGCACGGGCATCGACACCAGCGAGTTCCAGATCGCCGAGGACGGGTACTTCGACTTCTACCGCTGGCGCAAGCGGGCGCGGCAGGTCAACCGTCTGTTCCGCTTCCTGCCGGAGGTTTCCAAGCCGGTGCTGGCGGCGGTGGAGGGCTTCGCGCTCGGCGGTGGGCTGGAGGTGGCGCTGCTCTGCGACCTGATCGTCGCCGGGGAGGGCGCGCAGCTCGGCCTGACGGAGGTGAGGCTGGGCATGATGCCCGGCGGCGGCGGCACCCAGACGCTGCCGCGGCTGATCGGCCGGCCGCTGGCCAAGGAGATGATGTGGACCGGCCGCCGCATCGGCGCCGCCGAGGCGAAGGAGATGCGGTTGGTCAGCCACCTCACCCCTGCGGGCGGGGCGGCGGCCAAGGCGCGCGAGATCGCCGGAGCCATCGCGAAGAACGCGCCGCTGCCGGTGATGCTCAGCAAGGCGGCCATCGACCGGGGCGTCGACATGACGCTGGCCGAGGGGATGGCGACGGAGGGGGACCTGTCCTTCCTCCTCTACTTCTCGGACGACCGCGACGAGGGGCTGCAGGCCTTCCGCGACAAGCGTCCGCCGCACTTCAAGGGCCAATGAGGGGGTGAAGCGGCCATGGCACGCACCAGGGACATCGCCATCTGCGGCTACGCGGAAACGAAGATCGAGTTCCGCAGCGGACGCACCGCCTACGATCTGGCGGGGGAGGCGTTCGCGAAGCTCCTCGATACGACCGGCATCGACAAGGCGGAGATCGACGGGCTGATGGTCGGCGCCACGCTGAGCGAGGCGGCCAACCCCTTCTACGCCGTCTATATGACCGACGCGCTGGGCGTCACGCCGACCTGGCTGAACGTCGGTTCGGTCGGCGGCGTGTCGGGCATCGGCGGCGTGGCGCGGGCGGCGGCGGCGATCCGCGACGGGCTGTGCACCACCGCCGTGGTGCTGATGGCCGACGCGCCCAGCACCTCGTGGAACGCCGACTACCGCGCCTACCGCAGCGAGCACCTCGACCCCATCGGCCTGCAGGGGCCGCCGGGCGCCTTCGGGCTGCTGATGACCCGCTACGCCCACCAGTACCCGCTGAAGTTCGAGGCGCTGGGCAAGATCGCGGTGACCCAGCGCAACCACGCGCTGCTCAACGAGAACGCCTGCGACAAGCTGAAGAAGCCGCTGACGCTGGAGGACTACATGCAGTCGCGCATGGTGGCGGAACCGCTGCGCATGCTGGACAGCGTGATGTTCTGCGACGGCGCCAACGCCGTGCTGGTCACCAGCACCGACAACGCCCGGCGCCTGGGCCTGACCAGGATGGTCCACCCGGTGGCCTATGCCGAGATCACCAACTTCAACGGTGCCGAGGCGACGCCGGACATCACCGAGACCGGCTTCGGCGTGGTCGGACCCAAGGCACTGAAGCAGGCGGACCTCGCGGCGTCGGATATCCGCATGTTCCACCCCTACGACGACTTCACCATCGCCGTGCAGATCCAGTTGGAGCAGATCGGCTTCTGCAAGCGCGGGGCGGGGGCGGACTTCATCCTCGACACCGACCTGTCCCACACCGGCACGCTGCCGCTCAACACCGGCGGCGGACAGATCTCGGCCGGGCAACCGGGGCTGGCCGGCGGCGGCCTCAACCTCGTCGAGGCGGTCCGCCAAATGTTCGGCGAGGCTGGCGCCCGGCAGGTGGCCGATGCCCGCAACGCCATGGTGACCGGCATCGGCGTCATCCCCTACGGGCGCAACTGGGCAACCAGCGCCGTGATGATCCTGGAGACGTGAACATGACCGCATCCGCCGCCAGCAAGCGCCCAGTCCCGCGCCCCAACTCCTACGTCAACACGGAGGCCTACTGGGACGGGGCGAAGCAGCACAAGCTGCTGCTGCAATACTGCCCGAAGTCCGGCCGTTACCAGCATTACCCGCGCCCCGTCAGCGTCTACACCGGCGCGCGCGATCTGGAATGGCGCGAGGCCAAAGGGACGGGGGAGGTCTACACCTACACGGTGATCCGCACCAAGGTCCCCGGCTTCGAGGACCGCACGCCCTTCATCGTCGCCAACGTGCAACTGGATGAAGGCGTGCGCATCCTCGCCAACCTGCTGAACGTGGCGCCGGAGCAGGCCCGCATCGGCATGCGCGTCCGCCTGGTGTGGGAGGACATCGACGGCACGCCGTACCCCGCCTTCGAGCCGGACCGGTGACGCGATGAGGTTGGAGACCATCGTCGCCGCGCACGCGCAGCGCCACCCGCAGCGGGTCGCGGTGGTCTGCGGCGAGCGGCGCGTCACCTACGCCGAACTGGACGCCGCGGGCGAGCGTTTCGCCCGGGCGCTGGCGGCGCGCGGGGTGGGGATCGGCGACCGGGTGGTCCTGCTGCTGCCCAACCGGGCGGAACTGGTGGAGGCGCTGCTCGGCGTGCTGAAGGCCGGCGCGCTGGCGGTGCCGGTCAGCACCCGCCTCGCCGCCGCCGAGGTGCGCGTCATCCTGGAGGATTGCGCGTCCAAGGCGGTGGTCCTGGCCCCGGACAGCCGCGCGGTGCTGGAGGCGGCCGCCGCCGGGCTGCCGGGGGCACCCTTGCGTATCGTGCTGGAGGAGGCGCAGGAGGGCGAGTTGGACTTCCGCGCGCTGTGCGCCGCCGTCGCGGGCGGCCGGCTGCCGCCGGCCCCCGTCAAGCCCCCCGTCGAGCCCGACGACTGCATGATCTGCTACACCTCCGGCACCACGGGGCGGCCGAAGGGCGTCATCGTCACGCACGCCAACATCGTGGTCATGCACGGGCTGATCAACGCCGTCGGCTGGGGGCTGACGGAGGCGGACCGCTTCCTGGTCACCACGCCGCTCGCCCACCGCACCGCCATGGGGCGGCTGGGCAACGCGCTGTGCCTGGGCGCCACGCTGGTGGTCATGCCCGCCTTCGACGCCGCGGCGACGGTGGCGACCATCGGGCGCGAAGGCGTCACCGTGATGGGGCTGGTTCCGACGGTGGCGCGCCTGCTGATGCCGGAGATCGCCCGTGATCCGGCCCGCTGCGCCACGCTGCGCGTCATCCTGGCGACGGGGGAGGCGTTCCCGGTGGAGCTGAAGCGGCGGTTGGGGGATCTGCTGCCGCACGTCAGCCTCTATTCCTTCTTCGCCATGACCGAGGCGGGCGGGGTCACCAGCCTCGGCCCCGGGGAGCAGATCAGCCACGCCGCCTCGGTCGGTCGGCCGACGCCGGGGGTGGAGGTGCGGCTGGTGGACGCGGACGGCGCCGACGTACCGGCGGGGGAGGTCGGCGAGATCCTCGTGCGGGCCGGCGCGCCCGGCCGCTACGGCACCATGCGCGGCTACTTCAACCGGCCGGAGGAGACGGCGGCGACCATCGTCGACGGCTTCATCCGCACCGGCGACCTGGGCCGGTTCGACGCCGACGGCTATCTGTACGTCGTCGACCGCAAGAAGGACATGATCGTCAGCGGCGGCCTCAACATCTACTCCAAGGAGGTCGAGCAGGCGCTGGCCGGCCACCCGGCGGTGCAGGAGGCCGCCGTGGTCGGCGCTCCCGACCCGGTCTATGGCGAGTCCGTCGTCGCCTTCGTCGAACCCCGGCCCGGCCATCCGGTGAGCGAGGCGGAGCTGATCGAGCACTGCCGCAGCCTGATCGCCAGCTACAAGAAGCCCCGGCGCGTCGTCTTCGTGGAGGCGCTGCCGCGCAACGCCGTGGGCAAGGTGCTGAAGGCCGAGCTGCGCCGGCAGGCGAGCCCGGCGGTGGCGGGGTAGGGGCCATGCTGCTTCCCGATACGCCCGAGGATGCCGTCTTCCGCCGGGAGTTCCGCGGCTGGCTGGAGGCCAACCTGCCCGCGGACCTGCGCGGCTGGACCTTCCGCCCGCCGCCCGAGCGCATCATGCCCTGGTACCGGCGGTTGGCCCGGCGCGGCTGGATCGCTCCCCACTGGCCGCGCGAACACGGCGGTATGGGGGCGAGCCCGGAGCGCCAGCTTCTGATGATCGAGGAGCTGGCGCGCATCGGCGCGCCGGACCTGCCCGGACAGGGGCTGAACCACATCGGACCGCTGCTCATCAAGGCGGGCGAACGCCGCCACTGGGACTGCCACCTGCCGCCGATCCTGCGCGGCGACGTCATCTGGTGCCAAGGCTATTCCGAACCGGGATCGGGGTCCGACCTCGCCTCCCTGCGCACGCGGGGGGTGGTTGACGGTGACGAGCTGGTGATCGATGGCCAGAAGATCTGGACCACCTGGGGGCACCACGCCGACTGGATGTTCGCGCTGGTACGCACCGGCACGGCGGAGGAGCGGCACCGCGGCATCACCTGCGTGCTGATCGACATGCGCACGCCGGGCGTCACCGTGCGTCCGATCACCAACATCGCCGGTGACGACGAACTGGCGGAGGTCTTCTTCGACGGCGTGCGCGTGCCGCTCGACAACCTCGTGGGTTCCATCGGCGGCGGCTGGGCGGTCGCGACCGCGCTGCTGGACGAGGAGCGCGTGCGCCTGGGCAGCCCCCTGCTGGCGCTGCGCGCGCTCGCCTGCACGCGGGAGGTGGCGCGGCTGACCGGCGCGCTGGACGACCCGGGCTTCCGCGACCGGCTGGCCGCCGTGTCGGTGGAGGTCGCCGGGGTGGCCGCGGCCTTCCTGCACGGCGTGCGCCTGCACGCCGCGGGGCGACCCGTAGGGCCGGAAAGCTCGTTCCTGAAGATCGCCGCGACCGAGACGCTGCAGGCCGTGCTCGACCTCCAGCAGGAGGCGGCGGGTTGTGCCATGGGGCTGCGCGACGGGCTGGAGGGGCAGGACGTGGCCGCCTTCTTCCTGCAGGCGCGCCGGGCCAGCATCTACGGCGGCACCAACGAGATCCAGCGCAACATCCTGGCCCGCCGCGTCCTCGGCCTGCCGGGTTGAGGGGGATGCCCATGGAACGGCTGTTGAGCGAGAGCGAGACCCTGGTCGCCGACAGCGCGCGCACCCTGTGCCGCCGGGTGGGGCAGGGTGCGCGCCATCGCCGCGCGTGGCGCTGGCGGCCCCCCGGATTCGACCGCGCGGTGTGGGCGGAGCTGGCGCGGGCCGGCTGGTTCGGCGTGCTGGTTCCAGAGGCGCTGGGCGGCATGGGGGAGGGGACGCGCAGCCTTGTGCTGCTGCTGGAGGAGGCGGGCCGCGCGTTGCTGCCCGAACCGGCCGGGGCCGGCATCGTCGCCGCCGCGCTGCTGGCCGGTGCCGAGGATCCGGGACCGCTGTCCGGTCTGCTGTCCGGGGAACGGGTGGTCGTCCCCGCCCTGCGTGGCGGCGGCGGCTGGCCGGGCGCCGCGGCGCCGCGCCTGTCGGCCGGCCGGCTGAGCGGGCGCGTTCCCCTGGTCCACGACGCCGCCGGGGCGGACGCCGTGCTGGTCGCCGCGGTGGAGGATGGCGCGCCCGTGGTGCTGCTGGTGCCGCGCACGGGACCGGGCGTGGCGGTCGAGGAAACGGCGCTGGTGAACGGCGGCTTCGCCGCGACGCTCGCCTTCGAGGGGGTGGTCGGCGTGCGCCTTGCCGCCGGCCATGCCGCCGGGGCGCTGGTCGAGCGGGGGCGGGCGCTGGCGGCGCTGGCCACCGCCGGGGAGTGCCAGGGCGTCATGGATGCCGCCTTCGCCATGACGGTCGATTACCTGAAGCAACGCCGCCAGTTCGGCCAGCCGGTCGGCGCCTTCCAGGCGCTCCAGCACCGGGCGGCGTCGCTGATGGTGGACATCGAGGTGTGCCGCTCCCTGACCTTCACCGCGGCCGAGGCCGGCACCGTCCCCCTCGCCGCCGCGGCACGGGCGCGGGCGGTGGAGGCGGCCTTGCGGGTTACCAAGGCCTGCATCCAGTTGCACGGTGCCATCGGCTTCGCCGACGAACACGACGTCGGCCTCTACCTGCGCCACGCCATGGCGTTGGCCGGGCGCGGCGGGCCGGTGGTGTTGGACCAGCGGCGCTTCGCGGCGGGTCTCTCGTGGTGAGCTGGTGCCCCGACAGCCGGCCGCGCTTCGGCCATTTGAAGATGGTCTGAGCGGTGACGCCGAGGACCTCGGCGGCGCCCCGGATCGAGTGGCTGCCGTCCGGCCAGCGGGCCAGGTTCTGTCCAGCCCCGTTGATCTTCACGGTCGCGATCGCCCAGCGCTTGCGCAGGAGATGGACAAGCCTGTGATCGAAAGCCGTTCCGCGGCTTGGCAGGCCCCCCCCCGGCGTTCCAGATCCCCGATCCCGGCGTGATCACATTGTTGTGCTCGCTGACGGCTCCGGTCTGCCAGACGAGGCGGATCAGCACGCGGCCGGGGATCCGTTTCTTGATCCAGGATCGCTTCCTGAAGCGCCAGCCGGAGATCCTCTTGCAATCCGCGGCGGTGGTGCGCGGCGCGGTTCAGACGCCGGCACCGTGAACAGCCCCTGACCTTGAGCAACGCCGAGCGGGCCGAGATTCAGTTCGCCCTGGTGACCCCGCTCTTCAGGTTGTCGGGCACCAGCGCGCCGGGCACCCCGCCCAGGGAGCCGAACGCCCGGACATGGGAGGCCAGCCGTTCCTCCATCTGCCGGGTCCACGTCGCCTCGCCGTCCATCACCACGACGGTGTCGTCCGCGCCGTCGATCTGCAATGGCTCGCCAGGGCGGTGCTCCTGGCGCGGCGTGGCGCCGCGGCCTTGCTCACGCCGCCAGCGGCGGACGGGGTCGCAGGACTGGCTGGAGCCATAACCGCCGGGGGTGGCCTTGATGCACTCGCCCCACACCAGCTTCAGAGTGAGGTGGCGCACTGTGCACTCAGTAATGCAAGCCGATGCACAATCACGGCGCCGTGCGCGCCACGTCGATGACGATGCGGTGGCCGCGCGGTCCTTCCGGCGGGAAGGCCGCCGCCTGCTTAATGCGGATCTCGTCGCGGCCGGTCAGCGTCAGGCGCGTGCCGCCCGGTATCGGATCGGCGTGGAAGGCGATGGGCGGCGCCGTGCGCACCACGCTGCCGTCCGGCGTGGTATCCCACCGTGCGCCGGGCAGCTCGACGACGATGATCCGCGGGTCGGTCTGCACCATCGAGCGGAACGGCGTGACCGCCGAGACGTCGAGCACCACGCGCGTGGAGTCCGGGTGCATGCCGAAGCGGATGCCGGTCACCGAACCGGGCGGATCGCCGGGTGCGGGTTCCGGCGGCGCGGAGGGGGAAGGCGGGGCCGGCAGCGACGCCAACGTCGCGCGCGGCTCCGGTGGTGGCGTCGCCGGCGGTGCTGCGGCCACCACCGGAGCCGGGGTGGGCGCGGCCGGCAGCGCCAGAACCGTTCCGGGGCCGAGCCAGGTGTTGGGCACGGCAGGGTTGGCCTTCTGGATGTCGGCGAGCGGGATCCCCGTCACCTCGGCGACCTTGGCCATGGTGCCACCGTTGCGGATCACGTAGCGGTCGGCGCCGGAGGCCGTTGCGGGCGCCGATGGCTTGGGCGCCTCCTGCCGTTGCGCCGCCAGTACGGCCGGCAGGGCCGGTGGGAGCGGGGCGGGCGGTGCGGAGACCGGTGCCGGCGGCGGCTCGGCGGGTTCCGGGGATCGATCGGGGCGGCGGCCGGGCAACGGCGCTGCGGCCGGCGGCACCGGCGGGGCGGCGGCGACCACGGAAGCCGGCGGCGGAACCGTGGGCCGGGCAGCGGCCGGCGCCGGGGGCGGATCGGCGGCCGGCGTCGGCGGCTCGATGGCGACGGCCATGGCCGGCCCCGCCCCCTGCGGCAGGCCGGCGGTGCGTCCCTCGTTGCGGCCGTTCAGTCGGAAATGCTCGTAGCCGGAAGCGAAGTGACCATTCCGAACGGCGTCGGCCACGTCGGGATAGGCGGCGAGGTAGGCGTCCTCGCGCCATCCCGGCATGGGCTTCAGGTCGTCCCAGATGTCTTCGGCGCTGGGCTTGCCGAAGATCCGCTCCGCGAAGTCGGCGCGCACCCCCATCCAGTGGGCGACGGTGGAGGCCCACCAGGGCAGCAGTGTCACCAATGCCAGGACGACGACGCTCCTCGTCATTGCGGCGCCAATCCCTCACACGCGCTTCGCCGGGTCACCGATGACCCGCCTTAGAAGACGCCGATCGTGGTAAACAAAGCCTGAATGCAACTTTCCGGCCGGCGTTCAGCGGCCGCCGTGCTCCTGCAGGTAGCGGTAGGCCTGGTCGGCCAGCCACAGGTCGAAGGCGTCGTGGATGTCGATGCCGGACTCGGTGCTGCTGACCTCGATGATCTCGACCCGGTCGCCGATGCGGCGGCCCTGGCGGATCAGCGAGGAACGGCTGGCGCAGGCGAGCCCGGTGTCCTCGCGGAAGATCGGCGTGCGGGTCTGGCGCGGCCCGTACACGGCCATCCAGTCGAAGACCCGCTTCAGCTCGCCTTCGGGCGTGCGGTACCAGAAGTTCTTGTGCGTCTTGTAGGCGGCGAAGGCGCTGTCCAGCTCCGGCCGCTCCTTCAGCAGGGTGACGGCGCGGGTGATCCACTCCGGCTTGCGGAAGATGTCGGTGGGCTGGAGGAAGACGACGATGTCGAAGGGGCCGTCGATCGCCTCGGCGCGCTCCAGCGCGTCCTTCAGGACCGGCTCGGTCGGGGTCAGGTCCTCGGCCAGCGTCGGCTCGCGCATGAAGGGGGCCCAGGCGCCGGCGGCGACGGCGGCGTCGCGGATCGCCTCGCTGTCGGTGGTGATCAGCACGCGGTCGCAGACGCCGGACTGGATGGCGTGCTCCACCGAGTGGGCGATCAGCGGCTTGCCGCCGACCGGCAGCACGTTCTTGTTGGGCAGCCCCTTGGAGCCGCCGCGGGCGGGAAGGATGGCGAGGACGCGGCTCATGATATGGTGTCTTCCAGGGTTTCGAGTTTATCGGCGATGACCTGCGCCACCGCGAGGCTGACCGCGTCGCGGATGTCGACGAGGCCCCAGAACTGGTCCACCACCTCGAAGCCGACGGCGTCGCCGAGGCGGCGGCCCTGGCGCAGCAGGTGCGGCCGGGTGGCGAGGCCGAGGCCCACCAGTTCCTGGTAATAGGTCTGGTCGCGGCGGTCGCCGCCGGGGCCAAGCGCGGTGATGGTGCTGTCCTCGTCCAGGTGCCAGAGGTTGGCCTTGAACTGGCGCACGCAGACGACGCTGTCGAGGTGCGGGCGGGCGCGCAGGTTCTCCGCCGTGCGGCCGACCAGCCCGCGCGGGCGGAAGGGATGGGTGGGCTCCAGCACCACGACGATCTCGGCGTCCCCGCGCACCTCCTGGAGAGCGGCGAGCAGCGCCGGGACGTAGTCGTGGATGGTGCGGTCGTGCACCACCACGCCGGGCACCTTTGCGGCGGCGTCCTTGACCGCGCCGCTGTCGGTGGTGACGACCACGGTGGCGTCCGGCAGCTCCTCCACCGCGGCGGCCAGCGTGCGCTCCAGGCTGGAGCGGCCGGACAGCGGGGTGAGCAGCCGGTCGATGGCATAATCATGGGCGGCGGCGCCGGCCAGTACGGGGACGAGGACCAGAGGAGAGGCCATCACTTGGAACTCCGGATGATCTCGATGACCTCGGCGACCCGCTTGGCGCGGCCCTCGTCGCGGCCCTGGTGGATGCCGTGGTGGTGATAGACGCGCATGTGCGGTTCGTAGACGATCTCGTAGCCGGCGTTGATCATGCGCCGGCCCCACTCGCGATCCTCGACGCCGCGGATCAGCTCGTCGAAGGGCTGCTCGCGCCAGATCGACTTGCGGATGCCGGAGTTGGCGTTGTGGAAGAAGTAGTCCTTGCGCTGGCGCACCCGCTCCTCGCGGAAGGTCGTCCACAGGTCGCGCCGGTCCATGAAGGAGGTCTCGGGCAGCGGCTCCTGCCGGCCGTAGACGCCGCAGACGTTGGGGTCGCCCTCCGGCCCCAGGTGGGCCAGCAGGTAGTCGGCCCACAGCTCGTCCACCGGCACGCAGTGGGCGGACACCAGCGCCACCACCTCGTGGCTGGCCGCCTCGATGCCGACGTTCAGCGCCCGGCCGTAGGTGAAGTCCTCGCGCGTGATGTTCAACACCGTCACGCCGAAGCGCCTGGCGATGGCCACGGTGTCGTCGGTGGACTCGTTGTCCACCAGGATGATCTCGATGTCGCGCACGCGCTGGTTTTGCAACGCGGTGCAGCACCGGCCGATCCAGGCGGCTTCGTTCTTGGAGCGGAGGACGACGCTGATCATGGCAGCCCATGGGAAAGGGTCTGCCGATCAACTACCGCATCCGGGCCACCGGTGACAACGCCTTCGGCGTCCGGTGACAACGCCTTCGGCGTCCGGTGAGAACGCCTTCGGCGTCGCGTCACGCCGTCACCAGCCAGCCGGGCGGCAGCCGGCCCGGATCGACGCCCAGGAGGGTGACGCCCGAGCCGTCGGCGAAATCGAGGCGCAGGCCCTCCGCGGTCGCGGCAAGCACCGGCATGGCGTCGGACCACAGCAGCAGGCGGTCGCCGGACGCCGGGTCGAAGTCGAGGACGGTGTCGCGGCCTCCTTGCGGGCCGAAGACGAAGGTGTCGGCGCCCAGGCCCCCCGCCAGAAGGTCGTCGCCGTGACCGCTGGCCAGGATGTCGGCCCCCTGACCACCGTACAGCGTGTCGGCGTCCTGCCCGCCGAACAGCGCGTCGTCGCCCGGATGGCCGTACAGAACGTCGGGATCCTCGTTGCCGTACAGGACGTCGGCGAAGGGGCTGCCCTCCAGCACGTCGTAGCCGGGGCCGCCGCTGAGCGGCAGACCGTCGCCGGGCGCCGCCATCGCGTGGTCCGGGCCGTACAGCCGCTGCACGGCGGCGACGTCGAGCGGCATGGGGCGGTCCGGCGGTCCGCCGCCCGGCGGCGGGTTGTAGGACATCACGGTCAGCGACTGGTCCCCGGCGTCGCCCAGCCGGTACCCGTGCGGGTGCGACAGGCCGAGCGCGTGGCCGGCTTCGTGCAGTGCCAGCCACAGCGCCTTGCCAGGCGGCATGGCGTCGGGCTTCGAGGCGGGGTCGAGGCCGATGAAGCCGTGTACGATGGCGGACCCTTCGTCGGCGGTCCAGAACCCGCTCCAGGCCACGGCGTCGGCCGGGGCGTCGACGGCGGTCAGCGTCGTCACCGCGATGTCCGGCTTCTCGCCGGGTGCCGCCCGTACGAGGGACAACCCGCTGGCGAGGTCCCAGCGCTCCAGCGCCACCGTGACCCACGGCGTCCAGTGCGCCACCGCCGGGTCAATCCCATAAGTCAGTGCCGTTTTTTCCCAGTGCCACCCGTCCGGATAAAGAATATCGTGTTCGTCCATCGGTACCCCATAAGACGACATTCGCGACGTGCACGGTGCAGCGCTGACGGCTTGGCGAATTTGTCGTGTCTTGACTTGAAATCCGGCGCTTTGTCCGGAGTTCATGGGGGTATTGAACAGCAGCGCCGGGCGTCCGGTCGCGGGTTCAGAAGACGATGACTTGTGTATTTATAATTGCCACGGGCGTGAGGTATGCAGCGACGGGATTGACCCTTGAGACGCCGCGGCCATCAATGGTAGACCTCCAACGCCTCGCCTTCGGCGCCGAGGACGAAACAGACAGCCAGCGGGTTGCGACGGATGCACAGCAAGTTCATCATCACGAATGACAAGGGCGGCGTCGGGAAGAGCACCCTGGCGCAGTTTGTCATCCTGCATCTGTCACGCCAGGTGCGCCCCGTCCGCGCCGTGGAGTACGACCGCCAGCCCAAGTTGCGCCGCTTCTTCGGCGACGGCGTCATCACCCATTCGATCGGCCCGGAGTGGGAGCGGCAGTTCGCCGACAGCGCCACGCTCGCGACCTTCTGGGACCCGCTGGTCAAGTGGTTCCAGGTGGAGCGGCCGCTGGTCGTCGACTTCGGGGCGCAGGTCTGGGACTATTTCCGGGCGTGGGGCGAGTCGGCGATGCTCGCCGACATCGTCGACAGCCGGCGCGTGTGCCTGCTCATCCCCGTGACGGCGGACGCGGAGGCGGTCTCCGCCGCCCGGCGCATCATCGAAACCTCGGCGGCGATCCTGCCGCACGCGCGGCGCGTCGTGCTGTTCTGCGACAAGGACGGCGAGGTCGAGATGCTGAAGGGCCTGCCGGAGTACGATGCGTTCCGCGCCGCGCTGGCCCGGTATGGCGCGGAGGTCCGCCGCATCCCCGTGCTGGCGCGCGAAGGCTATCCGATGCTGGCCGGCCGCGGCTGGCGCTTCGACAAGATCTACACCGCCAAGCCGATCGATGTGGTGCGCGCCACCGGCGCCTCGCTGATGGTGGGCGGGCGCACGATCACTGCGGTGCGGGGCTGGGTCGACGCCATGACGGACGCGCTGAAGGACGTGCTCGTGGTGCCGGGCGCACAGCCCGCCGCCGGGTTTTCACCTGCTGTTCAACCCAAGCAACCGGAGCGCGTTTCGTAGGTTGGGGTGAGCGTCAGCGAAAACCCTACGGACGTGCCCCGTCAGCCGATCACGCCGAAATCCAGCGGCGTGCCTTCGGGCAGGTCGTAGAGGGCGGAACGGCCGATGACGTGCCCGGCGACATCGGCCCCGGCACCGGCGCCCCCCACCTCGTAGGCGAGGTCGGCGGCGGCCAGGACCGCGCCGCGCGGCAGGTCGCGCGCGGCCTTCAACGTCCGCCGCGTGCGGACCAGCGCGTCCAGCCGCGCCAGCGGCGACGGCATGAACACCAGGTCGCCCGGAGGCGGGTTGCGCACCGCCGCCTCGAAGGCGGTCAGGTCGGTGCACAGGAAGGCGACCCGCGCCCCTTCGCCCAGCAGGGGCGGGCGGTGCGGCAGGTCGTAGGGCACCAGCACGTCGTAGCGGCCGGACAGCACCGCGGCGCTGCCCTCGATGGCCTCGTCGAAGCGGTCGGCCCAGCCGGGCACGGCGCGGATGCGCGCGGCGTCGCCGGCGTCGGCGCACAGCAGGATGGTCTTGGCGGCCAACGTGCGCATCATGTTCATTTCCCGGCCTCCGCCATCACGCGGCGCAACGCGTCACGGGAAAAGGCGCCGGGGTTGGCCTTGTCGAAGGCGATCACCGCCTGGTCCAGGTTCATGCCCAGGCCGTTGGCGGTCCTCAGCCCGCGCGTCCGGGCGCGGGCCAGAAGCTCCGTCTCCGCAGGCTGGTAGATGATGTCGTAGACCAGCGCGCCGGCCGGCAGGGCGGCCAGCAGCGCGTCGGTGTCGGGATCCAGCGGGCTGCCGGCCGGGCCGTTGGCGAAGCCGACGGAGGAGCCGTTGACCAGCACGTCGATGCCCGTGAGGTCGGCGGCCGTCACCGGGCCGCCCAGCGCCCGCACGCCCTTGCCCAGCCGCGTGGCAAGGCCGGCGGCGGTCCGCGGCGTGCGGTTGGCGAGCGTCAGCGCGGCGACACGGCCGGCGAGGTAGGCGGCCACGGCGCAGCCGGCGCCGCCGGTGCCGATCAGCAGCACGCGCTTGTCCGCCAGCGTTCCGCCGGTGAGTTCCTCCAGTTGGAGCAACGCGCCGGCCCCGTCGGTGTTGGCGCCGACCAGCGCGTCGCCGTCGCGGTACAGCGCGTTCACGGCGCCGATGGCCGCCGCCTCCGGCTCGACGCGGTCGAGGTGGGGGAGGATGGCCTGCTTGTGCGGCATGGTCACGGCGCCGCCGAGGAAGCGCGCATCGGCCTTCAACGCCGCCACCAGCGCCGGCAGCCGGTCGAGCGGCACGTCCATCGGCACCATGCGGGCGTCGATCCCAGCGGCCGCGAAGGCGGCGTTCCACAGGAGCGGCGAGCGCGCACCCTTGGACGGCGCGAGGCCGAGGATGGCGGCGTAGCGGCCCGTCTCCAGGACGACCGGATTGTCGATCAGGTCGGGGAAGAGCGCGGCGTTCGGCGTCACGGGGGTGTCCATCCGATGGGAAAAAGCCCAAAAGAAAAATGAGCGGTCGGGCCGGAAATACCGCGCTCCGGTGGCCGGATCAAGCATACTCTGTGGCCGCATGGCGGCCTCGCCGTTGCATCCAGGCGCCGGAAACGGCCAAGATTCATTTCTTGTTCACCATGGAAAGCCACAATGCGGGGCGTCGATTCGGCAGGCGGTGCAATGGGTCCAGAGCAGGAAGCCAAGATCAAGAGCGTCCCCGAGCTGGCGGCCGCCGCGGCCGCCCTGCGCGCGGCCGGGCGGTGCGTCGTGCTGGCGCACGGGACCTTCGACCTGCTGCACCTCGGCCACGTCCGCCACCTGGAGGCGGCGCGGCGGGAGGGCGACGCGCTGGTGGTGACCATCACCGCCGACGCCTTCGTCAACAAGGGCCCCGGCCGGCCGGTGTTCGACCAGTTCATCCGCGCCGAGATGCTGGCCTCGCTGGGCTGCGTCGACCTCGTCGGCATCGTCGAGGGGCCGACCGCCGAACCGGCGCTGGAGGCCATCCGGCCGGACGTCTACGTCAAGGGCAGCGACTACGCCAACGCCGAGGACGACGTCACCGGCAAGATCACCCACGAGCGCAACCTCGTGGAAAGCCACGGCGGGCGGATCGTGTTCACCGACGAGGTGACGTTCAGCTCGTCGGCGCTGATCAACCGGCACCTCGACGTCTACGACCCGCCGCTGCGCGCCTTCCTCAACGAGCACCGCCAGCGCAACGCGCTGGAGCGGCTGAGCGGCCTGATCGAGCGGGCGAGCGGGCTGAAGGTCCTGATGGTGGGCGACACCATCGTGGACGAGTACCAGTACGTCCTCCCCCAGGGCAAATCGCCCAAGGAGAACATGATCGCCACCCGCTTCCAGAACGCCGAGCTGTTCGCCGGCGGCGTGGTGGCGGCGGCCAACCACACGGCCAATTTCTGCCGCGAGGTGGAGGTGCTGTCGCTGCTGGGCGCGGACGACAGCCATGAGGACCTCGTACGGCACAGCCTGAAGCCGAACGTGCGCTTCTGGAGCCTGAACCGGCCCAACGTGCCGACCACGCGCAAGTGCCGCTTCATCGACCAGAGCTACCTGCGCAAGCTGTTCGAGGTCTACCACATGGACGATTCGCCGCTGGACGCGGCGGAGGAGGAGGTGTTCATCGCCACGCTGCGCGAACGCGCGCGGGCGGCGGACCTCGTCATCGTCACCGACTTCGGGCACGGGCTGGTCACGCCGAACGTCATCCGGGCGCTGAGCGAGTGCGCGCCGTTCCTGGCGGTGAACGCGCAGACCAACAGCGCCAACACCGGCTTCAACCTGATCACCCGCTACCCGCGCGCCGACTTCATCTGCATCGACGCGCCGGAAGCGCGCCTCGCCGTCGCCGACAAGCACATCGAGGTGGAACGGCTGGTCAGCGAGCTGCTGCCCGCGCGCATCGACTGCAAACGCCTGATCATCACCAACGGCCGGCACGGCTGCGTCACCTACGGCCCGGACGAGCTGGTGGTACACATCCCCGCCTTCACCAAGATGGTGGTCGACACGGTGGGCGCGGGCGACGCCTTCTTCGCGGTGACGGCGCCGCTGGTGGCGGCCGGCGCCACCATGGCCGAGGCCGGCTTCGTCGGCAACGTGGCCGGTGCCCTGAAGGTGGGCATCGTCGGCCACCGTCAGTCGGTGGAAAAGGGCGCCGTGCTCAAGTATCTGCAGACGCTGCTGAAGTGACTAAGGACGGCGGGGAGCGGACCATGGACGGCGGCAGCAGGCTGCGCGAGGCGGGCGGGCATTTCGAGGCGTATGTCGAGACGCTGGCGCGCCTGTGCCGCACGGCCGAGGCGACGGACGGCGGCGGGGCGCGCCTGTCTCTGGGGCAGGCCATCGCCTGGGTGCAGCACGCCGCGCGCACCGCGCACGCCTGCGGCAACACGGTGATGTTCGTCGGCAACGGCGGCAGCGCCGCGATCGCCGGCCACTGCGCCACCGACTGGGCCCGCACCGCCGGCCTGCGCGCGCGGACGTTCAACGACGCCGCGGCGCTCACCTGCTTCGGCAACGACTTCGGCTATGAGGAGGTGTTCGCCCGGCAGATCGCGCTGCACGCCCGGCCGGGCGACCTGCTGGTCGCCATCAGCAGCTCCGGCCGCTCCATGAACATCCGCAACGCGGCGGAGGCCGCGCGCGCCCAGGGCTGCGCCGTGGTAACGCTGAGCGGCTTCGACGCGGACAACCCGCTGCGCGTCATGGGCGACCTGAACCTGTACGTCGCGTCCGGCGAATACGGCTTTGTCGAGCTGGCGCACCAGACGCTGTGCCACGCCGTGCTCGACCTCGGCATGGGCTGGCAGCCGGCGCCGGCCGCCGCGACGGTGACGGCATGACCGGATCCCTGGATCTGTACCGCGCGATGCTGCGCATCCGCCTTGTCGAGGAAGAGATCGCCGCGCGCTACGCCGAGCAGGAGATGCGCTGCCCGGTGCACCTGTCCATCGGGCAGGAGGCGGTGGCGGCGGGGGTGTGCGCCGCGCTGCGCCGCGACGACCAGATGGTCAGCACGCACCGCTGCCATGCACATTATCTGGCCAAGGGCGGCGACCTCAAGGCGATGCTGGCGGAGATCTACGGCAAGGCCGCCGGCTGCTGCGGCGGGCGCGGCGGCTCCATGCACCTGTTCGACCACGACGCCGGCCTGCTGCTGAGCCTGCCCATCGTGGCGAGTGGCCTGCCCATCGCGGCGGGCGTCGCGCTGTCCTTCGCGCAGGAGGGCAGCGCCCGCGTCGCGGTCGGGTTCTGCGGCGACGGCTCCATCGAGGAAGGCGTGTTCCACGAGACTCTCAACCTCGCCGCCGTGCACCGGCTGCCGGTCCTGTTCGTCTTGGAGAACAACCTGTACTCCTGCTACACCGGCCTGGGCGACCGCCAGCCGGCGCGGCCGTTCACCGATCTGGCGCGCGGCTACGCCATGCCGGTGGAGACGGCCGACGGCAACGACGTGCACGCGGTGCGCGCCGCGACGGGACGCGCGGTGGGACGGGCGCGGGCGGGGCAGGGGCCGACGCTGCTGGTCTTCGACACCTACCGCTGGCGCGAGCATTGCGGCCCCAACTACGACAACGACGCCGGCTATCGCACCGAAGCCGAGTTCCTGGACTGGAAGGCGCGCTGCCCGCTGGCCCGGCTGCGTGCCGAGCTGGTGCGCGACGGCGCGCTGGACGAGGCGGCGGAACTGGCCATGCTGAACGCGATCACGGCGGAGATCGAAGAGGCTTTCGCCTTCGCCAGGGCGGCACCGTTCCCGGAGGCCGACACGGTGGCGGAGCACGTCCATGCCTGAACCGCGGATCCTGACCGTCGCCGAGGCGCTGCGCGAGGCGACCGACCTGTGCATGCGGCGCGACCCGCGTGTCTTCGTCATGGGCGAGGGGGTGGCCGACCCCAAGGCGATCTTCGGCACCACCGCCGGCCTCGCGGCGGCGCACGGGGCTGCGCGCGTCATGGAAACGCCGATCGCCGAGAACGGCTTCACCGGGCTCGCCATTGGCGCGGCGATGATGGGCCGGCGGCCGCTGATCGTGCACCAGCGCGTCGACTTCGCGCTGTTGTCGCTGGAGCAGCTTTTCAACAACGCGGCCAAGCTGCACTACGTCTCCAACGGCCGGCACCGGGTGCCTTTGGTGGTGCGCATGATCGTCGGCCGCGGCTGGGGCCAGGGGCCGGCGCATTCGCAGAGCCTGGAGACGCTGTTCGCCCAGGTGCCGGGCCTCAAGGTCGTCCTGCCGGCCACGGCGCGCGAGGCCAAGGGGCAGTTGATCGCCGCCATCGAGGACGACAACCCGGTCGTGATGATCGAGCACCGCTGGGTGCACTATGCCACCGGCGCGGTGCCGGAGGGGCACTACACCGTGCCGCTCGACGGCCCCCGCGTGGTGCGCGAGGGCGGCGACGTCACCATCGTCGCCACCTCCTACATGCTGCTGGAGGCGCTGCGCGCGGCCGAGACGCTGGCGCAGGCGGGCATCGCGGCGGAGGTGATCGATCTGGCGGTGCTGCGCCCCTTCGTGGCCGATCCGATCGTGGAGTCCGTGCGGCGCACCGGGCGCCTCCTGTGCGTCGACACAGGCTTTCGCCGCTACGGCGCCGGGGCGGAGATCGTCGCCAGCGTCGTCGAACAGGCGTTGGGCGCGCTGAAGGCGCCGCCCGTGCGCCTGGGCCTGCCGGAGCACCCCACGCCCAGCTCGCGGGCGCTGCTGGGTGGCTTCTACCCGACGGCGCTCAGCATCATCGACGCCGCCGCCACCTTGGTGGGCGCCGGTCCGGCGCGGGTGGAGGGACCGCGCGCCGCCCTGGCCGCCGCGCTGGCGACGGTTCCCATGGACGTGCCGCACCCGACCTTCCGGGGGCCGTTTTGAGCCGGAGCCGAGCATGAAGGTCCGCTATTCCTACCTGCCGCAGCAGTTCGCCGAGATCGACGACCTGATGGCGGAGATCCGGCGCTTCGTCGCCACCGGAGACTTCACGCTGGGCAAGCCGGTGGCGGAGTTCGAGAGCCGCTTCGCCGACCTCATCGGCACGAAGTACGCCGTCGGTGTCGGCTCCGGCACCGACGCCATCAAGCTGTCGCTGAAGGCGCTGGGGGTGGGGCATGGCGACGAGGTGATCACGGCCGCCAACACCTTCATCGCCACCGTCGGCGCCATCGCCGAACTCGGCGCCCGGCCGGTGTTCGTGGACTGCGACGACACCTTCTGCATGGACGTGGGCGCGGTGGAAGCGGCCATCACGCCGCGCACCAGGGCGATCGTGCCGGTGCACTACACCGGCTACATGACCGACATGACGCGCCTGATGCCGATCGCCGAGAAACATGGCCTGCCCATCGTCGAGGACGCCTGCCAGGCCATCCTGGCCAGCCAGCAGGGGCGCAACGCCGGCACCTGGGGCACGACCGGCGCCTTCTCCCTGCATCCCCTGAAGAACCTGAACGTCTGGGGCGACGCGGGGATCATCGTCACCGACGACGACGACATGGCGCGGGCGCTGCGGTTGCTGCGCAACCACGGCATGCGCAACCGCGACGAGATCGAGGTGCTGGGCTGCAACAGCCGCCTGGACAGTCTGCAGGCGGTGGTCGGCAACTGGCTGATCGGTTCGGCGCGGGACATCTCCGACGCGCGCATCGCCAACGCCGAGTACTTCGACCGCGCCCTGTCGGCGATCCCGCAGATCCGCATCCCGCCGCGTGTGCCGGGCATGCGGCTGGTCTACCACCTGTACATCGTCTTCGCCGAGGACCGCGACGGGCTGTTGCGCCATCTCCTGGATCAGGGCATCGAGGCCAAGGTGCACTACCCGATCCCGCTGTACCGGCAGGACGCGCTGAAGTTCCTGGATTACCCGGAGGGCGCCTTCCCGGTGACCGACCGCCACACGCGCGAGATCATCACCTTCCCCACCGACCAGCACATCAGCCGCGCGGAGCAGGATTTCGTCGTCGAGCAGGTCAGGGCCTATTATGAGCGGCGCTGAGCAACCGATCCCCTACGTCGATCTCTCCCGCCAGTTCGACGAGGAGCGGGACGAACTGCTGGCCATCGTGACGGAGGCGCTGGCGCGCGGCGACTGGGTGGGCGGGGCCGCCGTCGGCGAGCTGGAGCGTGCGTTGTCGGAGTTCCACCACGGGCTGGAGGTGGTGGCGCTGAACTCCGGCACCGACGCGCTGATGCTGGCGCTCAAGGGGCTGGGCATCGGGCGCGGCGACGAGGTGATCACGCCGGCCAACTCCTTCATCGCCTCGACAGCGGCGGTGGTGCACGTCGGCGCCCGGCCGATGCTGGTGGACGTGCTGCCCGACCAGAACCTGGACCCGGTGGCGGTGGAACGGGCGGTCACACCGCGCACTAAGGCGATCATGCCCGTGCACCTGACCGGGCGCATGGGCGAGATGGACGCGCTCATGGCGGTCGCCGCCGCGCACGGGCTGAAGGTGATCGAGGACGCCGCGCAGTCGATCGGTTCGACGCACCGCAGGCGGCTGGCCGGCACCATCGGCGACGCCGGCGCCTTCTCTGCCCATCCGCTGAAGAACCTGAACGCCTGCGGCGACGCCGGTTTCCTGGTGACTCGTGACGGCGATATGGCGGCGCGCCTGCGCCGGCTGCGTACCCACGGCATGGTCGACCGCAACACGGTGGCGGAGTTCGGGCTGGTCTCGCGCCTGGACACGCTGCAGGCGGCGATCCTGCTGATGCGGCTGAAGCGCCTGCCCTCGGTCATCGAGCGGCGGCGGCGCAACGCCCGGCTCTACCGCGACCTGCTGGACGCAGCGCATGTCTTCATCCCGGCGGAGCGGGAGGAGGCGTTCGACACCTACCACACCTTCGTCATCCAGGTGGAACGCCGCGACGAATTGCAGGCGCATCTGGCGGCGCAGGGCATCGGCACCGGCATCCACTACCCGGTGCCCATCCATTTGCAGCCGGCGGCGGCGCACCTCGGCTATGGGCAAGGCGATTTCCCGGCGGTGGAGGCGCAGGCGCGGCGCATCCTGACGCTGCCGGTCAACCAGTTCATGAAGCCCGACGACATCGCCCGCGTCGCCCGCGCGGTGAACGGCTTCTTCGGGGGCGTGCGATGACCGGGCCCATCCGCTACGAGACCGCCGTCGCCGAGTTCGAGAACGGGCTGCTCGACGCGCTGCGCGGGCATGCGACGTCGCATGACGTGCTGGAGATGTGGGTGCCCGACGAGGACCCCGTGCGCAGCCTGCTGAACATGGTGGAGTCGGCGGAAAGCTGTGGTGCCGCGGAGATCGCCGTGGCGGTGCGCCGCGCCACCCTGCCGGACGGGCGGGACGGCGAATTGCTGGCGCTGCTGGCGGAACTGGGCACGGCGGCCATCGTGCCGGATGGGGACGGGATCGTCCTGCGCGTCACCGGCCTGGGGGCCGCGTCGGCGGTGCGGGGCGCGCACCCCTCGCTGCGCGGCGGCATCCAGCGCCGCCTCGCCGCCATCGGCCACGAGGGGGCGCTGCCCGACGACGCAGGCTGCCATCGCCTGGGTGCGGTGGAGGGGGACATCACCCTGTCGATCCTCGTCGACCCGGCCGATCACACGGTGAGGGCGGCGCGCCACGGCGGCGCCACGAACCCGGTCGAGCGCGCCATCCTCGATGCGCTGTGCGCGGAGATCGAGGGAACGCCCCTCGCCGACGCCGCCGAGCACGGGGCGATCCGCGCCCTGGGCGCCCTGCACGACCCAGACCTGGGTCGCCCCGTCCCCGGCATCCTGCACCCCGGCAACGCCGACCCGGCGTTCGCCCCGGCGCTGCGCCTGATCCACGCGCTGCGTGACCGGTACGAGGAGACGGCCGGCGCGCCGCCGGGCTACAACGAGTTCGACCGGCCGCCCACGGACGCGTGGCTGGCCCTTAGCGACGCGGAGCGGCAGGCGCGGGTCGCGGCGGCGGTCGCGGACTTCGCGCCGGATACCCTGCGGGTGCGGGGCCTTGAGGCGGATCTGCACGGGCATCCCGTGCGCGTTGTCGTCAATTTTGCGGAAGGCGGTTTGGCGGCGGCGGACAAGCCGGTGCTGATGCGGGCGCTGGAACGGCACCTGAAGCGCACGGTGGAGCGCAGCCTGCAAATCCACCACGCCGCGCTCAAGGACCAGAACGCCATCCGGCGCCTGTAAGGACGAAGCTCGCGATGACGAACGCCTTGCCTGAGCACACGCAGCTCATCCTCGACGGCACCAAGATCGCCTGGCACCTGGACCGCGTCCGCGCGTGGGAGCGTGGCGAGCGCGTGGCGCCCATCACCATCGACATGGCGCTGACGCGGGCCTGCAACTACGGCTGCCATTTCTGCTACGCCATGCTGCAGGAGAACGACCGGGGCGTGATCAACCAGCGGGTCATCTATGACTTCCTGGACGACTGCGCGGAGATCGGCGTCAAGGGCATCTCGCTGGTGTCGGACGGGGAGAGCACCATCTCCCCCGTCTTCGTCGACACCGTCGTGCGCGGTTCCCAACTCGGGCTGTCCATGGCGGCGGGGACCAACGGCTTCGTGCTGAACCGGCGCAAGCTGGAAGAGATCCTGCCGCACATGACCTACCTGCGCGTCAACATCTCGGCCGGCGAGCGGCACCGCTACGCCGAGATCATGGGCGTGAAGGAGCACTGGTTCGACCGCGTCGTGGAGAACATCCGCGACATGGTCACCATCAAGAGGCGCCTGAACCTGGACGTCACCATCGGGCTGCAGATGGTGCTGATGCCGCAGTACGCCGACCAGATCCTGCCGCTGGCGCGCCTGGGCAAGGAACTGCGGCCGGACTACCTAGTGATCAAGCATTGTTCCGACGACGAGGACGGTTCGCTGGGCGTGGACTACGCCGGCTACGAGGCGCTGTACGACCGCCTGCGCGAGGCGGAAGCGCTGTCGGACGAGGGGTATCAGGTGTCCGTCAAGTGGTCGAAGATCCAGGACGGCCACCGCCGCTCCTACCAGCGCTGCTACGGCCCGCCGTTCATCATCCAGCTCTCCGGTTCCGGGCTGGTGGCGCCGTGCGGCATGCTGTTCAACGAGCGCTACAAGAAGTTCCACATCGGCAACATCTGCGACACGCGCTTCAAGGACCTGTGGGCGTCCGAGCGCTATTGGGAGGTGATGAACCTCCTGGCCGGGCCGGACTTCAACGCGCAGACCATGTGCGGCACGCTGTGCCTGCAGCACAAGGTGAACGAGGTGCTGGACGCCCATCGCAAGGGCCGCATCGTGCTCGAAACGCCCGCGGGTGCGCCGCCGCAGCATCTGAACTTCATTTGAGGGTGAGAACGTTGGGCTGCATAGCGCGGCCCGGCATCACTCCCGCATCAGCCGGCTCTGCTGGACGTGCAGCCACAGCGCGAAGGCGTCGTACGGCGTGACCGGTTCCAGGGCGAGAACCTCGCGGCCGGTGAACGCCTCCAGGCGCCGTCCTTCGTTGAGGCGCAGGTTCGCGAAGGCGCCGTCGTCGACCGTCACCTCGTAGAAGCTGCGGAACAGCCGGCCGTGGCCGGCGAAGGCGCAGTCGAAGTCGATACGGGTGAAGTAACGCACGGCGCCGGCGTCCACACGGAGGTTCAGTTCCTCCTCCAGTTCGCGCAACAGGGCCTGCATCTCGTCCTCGCCGGGGTCGATGCCGCCGCCGAACAGGCCCCAGTGGCCGGGGAAGAAGATCTCCGGCTTGGGATCGCGCAACTGCATCAGGTAGCGGCCGTCCTGGCGCCGGAGGATGGCGGCGACCGCGTCGCCGGGAACCAGGCGGCTCGTGCCGTCGAGATACGGGTCGTTCATGAGCGTCACCTGTGCGGCGTTTGATGCGCGAGAGTAATCGGGCGCGCGCCGGACGTCGAGGCGCTGTTCAGGACCGGGCCGGTTCTGCTATACGGCCGAATCCACGGACGGCGGATGCCGGGGTGCAGTCCCGCCGCGGAAACGATGCAGAAATCCCGAGGACCAGCATGACCATCAGCAACGCCGCGCCCGGCAAGGACGTCTCCGCCGAGGACCTCGTCAGCAAGTTCCCGCTGGCCGCCAAGAAGTCGCCCGACCACGTCACCCGCTTCAGCGTGCGCGGCGTGGAGTTCGGCGGTCCGCTGATCCCGGTCATGGCCGGGCCGAACACCGTCGAGAACGAGCCGATGATCGTCGAGACCGCCAAGGCGGTGCGCGACGCCGGCGGCCACATCCTGCGTGGCGGCGCCTTCAAGCCGCTGACCTTTCCGTACCGCTCGGAGAAGTATTTCGAGCCGCGCGAGCAGGGACTGGAGTGGTTGGCCAAGGCCCGCGAGGCCAGCGGCCTGCCGATCATCACCGAAGTGATGTCGACCGAGACCATCCCGGCGGTGGCCGCGGTGGCCGACATCCTGCAGATCGGCACCCGCAACATGCAGAACTACCCGCTGCTGACCGCGGTGGCGAAGACCGGCAAGCCGATCATGCTGAAGCGTGGCTTCGGGGCAAGCTTGCGCGACTGGCTGGGGGCGGCCGAGTACATCCTGATCGAGGGCAACACGCAGGTCATCCTGTGCGAGCGCGGCGTCGTCGCCCCGCACACGCACCGCGGCTCGTCCCGCTTCCTGCTGGATCTCCAGGTGGTGCCGGCGGCCAAGGAGGTGACGCACCTGCCGGTGGTCACCGATCCGTCGCACGCCACCTTCTGGCGCCCGTGGGTGCAGCCGATGGCGCTGGCCTCCATCGGCGCCGGGGCCGACGGCATCATGATCGAGGTGCACCCCGATCCCTCCAACGCCGCCGTCGACCCGCTGCAGCCGGTGGATTACGCGGAGTTCGCCTCGATGATGAAGGCGATGGACGCCGTCGCCCGCGCCGTCGGGCGCAAGGTGCTGGTGTAACCCGGTCACACGTACCGCGACGAAAAGGGCCACTCCCCTCCCGTCGCGGTACTCAGTATAGTGCAGCCCGGTCGGATATCACGTGTGGCGGTGACCCGGTGCAGGGCTTTCTGGATGCGCTCGACTTCTACGACGGGCAGGGATGGGTCGCGAAGGGCTGGGCCTTCGATCCCGATCGGCCGGACCGGCCGGTGCCGCTCCAGCTTTGGAGCGAGACCGGGCATCTGGCCGATGCGCTGGCCGACCGGCTGCGTCCCGACCTTGCGGTGGCCGGCTTCGGCACCGGCCACCATGCCTTCGAGATCCTGCTGCCGGCGGCGCTTCTCGACGGTAAGCCGCACCTGATCCACGTCGTGCATGGGGAGACCGGCCGGCCGCTCAGCCAGAGCCCCCGCGTCTTCGCCATGCCGCGCGTGCGCGGCCGGCTGGAAACAGTGCTCGGCCTGACGCTGGAGGGCTGGGTCAAGGACGACCTCGACCCCGGCCGCGCCCCCACCATCGACGTGCTGGTTGACGGCCGAATCACCGCGCGCATCGCCGGCGACCGCTTCCGCGCCGACCTCACGCGCTCGCTGGGCACCGGGGGGCACAACGCCTTCCGGCACACGCTGCCGGTCGAGCTGTGCGACGACGCCCCGCACGAGGTGGTGCTGCGCTTCAGCAACACGGACATCGTGCTCGACGGCTGTCCGGTGGAGGTGCGCCTGTCCTCCGCGGTGGTGCCGCCCGCCCTGCGCCGCCTGAACGACGAGATGGCGGCGGCGGAGGACGCGGTGGCGGCGCTGCGCCGCCGCCTGGAGCGGCTGCCGCTGCGGACGTTGGGCGACAAGGCCGCCTACGCGCGTTGGCTGCGCCTGCACGAAGGGCGCTGGCGCGACCTGCGGCCGGAGCCGGCGGTGCCCGGCGCCGCCCCTGCCTTCACCATCGTCGCCGAGGGGCTGGACGGGCCGGCGGCCGTGGCGGCGCTGGCCGCCCGGCTCGACGCCGCGACGCCACGGTGGGAACTGGTGACCGGCGTGTCCGGCGTGGCCGACGCGCGCGTCGTCGGCAGCCCGGCGCGCGGCGCCGGCTTCCTGGGCATGGCGCTGGAATGCGCGCGGGGCGAGGTCATGGTGCTGCTGCCGGCCGGCCACACGCCGCACCCGGCGCTGCTGGCCGAACTGGCCGCCGCCTTCGACGAAGATACCGACGCCGTCACCGTGGACGAGGACACGCTGGCCCCCGGCGGCGAGCGCAGCGCCCCGGTCTTCAAACCGGCGTGGGACCCCGACCGGTGCATCGAGTCCGGCTACGTCGGCGCCGCCGCGGCGGTGCGCCGTGCCGTGCTGGTCGATGTGTGGCGGCGGCTGGCGCCCGCCGGCTTCACCAACTGGGAAGGCGTGGTGGAGAGCGCGCTGCTGGCCCTGCCGGCGGAGCGCATCCGGCACCTGCCGTATGTGCTGTGGCACCGTGCTCCCGGCGCCGCCCCGCCGGAACCGGCGGAGATCCGTGCCGGACGTCTCCGCCTCGCTTCGGGTGCGCGGGTGGAGGTGGCGGAGGGCCGCGTGCGCGTCCGCCACCCGCTGCCGGACCCGGCACCGCCGGTGACACTGATCGTGCCGACGCGCGACCGCGCCGACCTGCTGCGCACCTGTGTCGGCAGCCTGCTGACGCGGACGCGCTACCCGGCGCTGTCGCTCCTGATCGTCGACAACGGCAGCGTGGAGCCGGACGCGCTCGCCCTCCTCGCGACGCTGGAGCGTGACGCGCGGGTGCGCGTCCTGCGGCGGCCGGGGCCGTTCAACTTCTCGGCACTGAACAACGACGCGGTGGCGCTGGCGGACACGCCGCTGATCGGGCTGGTGAACAACGACGTCGAGGTGATCGCGCCCGACTGGCTGGCTGAGATGGTGGCGCACGCCCTGCGCCCGGGCGTCGGCGCGGTGGGCGCCAAGCTGCTGTTCCCCGACGGGCGAATCCAGCACGGCGGCGTGGTGGTCGGCTTCCACGGCGTGGCCGACAACGCCCAGCAAGCCTTCGACGGCGCCGCGCCGGGCTACGCCGGGTCGGCGGTGACGACGCAGAACGTCAGCGCGGTCACCGCCGCCTGCCTGCTGTGCCGGCGCGACGCCTACCTCGCCGTGGGCGGGCTGGACGAGGAGGCCTTCGCCGTGTCGTTCAACGACGTGGACTTCTGCCTGAAGCTGCGGGCGCGGGGCCTGCGCGTCATCTGGACACCGCACGCGCTGCTCACCCACCACGAATCCGCATCGCGCGGGGCCGACCGGTCGCTCGAGGCCCACCGCCGCGAGGCGGCGGAGGCCGACCGGCTGCGCGCCAAATGGCGCACGGAAACCTTCGCCGACCCCTTCTACAGCCCCAATCTGGCCCGCACGGGCCACAGCCACTGCGATTTCGCGTGGCTCTTCGACCAAGGGTAAGCCGATGACCATTTCCGACGCCTATCCGCTGGGCAACGTCCCGTGGATCGAATCGCCGTTCTTCGAGACGCTGCTGGCGCAGCGCGGTCTGGGCGAGGCCGAGGCGGAGGAGGCGCGTTTCTTCCACCGGAACGGTTTCATCACCTTCCGTCTGGACCTGCCCGACTTCGACGCGGCGGCGGCGCGCATCGTCGGCGACCTCGCCGGCCGTTACGGTGACGACCGGCGGATCCAGGACGCCTGGGCCGAGCAGGAGGACGTGCGCCGCATCGCCGTGTTCGAGCCCGTGCTGGAGAAGATGCGCCGCCTGTACGGGCGCGAGCCGATCCCCTTCCAGACTCTGAACTTCCGCATGGGCAGCGAGCAGCCGCTGCACACCGACCTGCCGCACTTCAGCTCCATCCCCGAACGCTTCATGGTGGGCGTCTGGGTGGCGCTGGAGGACATCGACGAGGAGAACGGCGCCCTCGAATACGTGCCCGGCAGCCACCTTCTGCCGGTCTACACCAACGAGCACATCGGCGTCGTCGGGTCCGAGGACAAGGCGCGCTACGAGAACGCGCACTACAAGGATCTGTGGGACCAGATCGTCCCGGCGGCCGGGCTGAAGCGCGAGGTGCTGAAAATCCCCAAGGGCACCGCGCTGATGTGGGCGGCCAACCTGCTGCACGGCGGCAGCCCGCACCGCGACCGGTCGCGCAGCCGGCACAGCATGGTGACGCACTACTATTTCGAGAACTGCGTCTACTACACGCCTTTCCTGTCCGACCCGTTCTTCGGCCGCATCGCCTACCGCACCATCCGCGACATCCGCACGGGCGCCATCGTGCCCAACGTCTACAACGGCCGGCCGGTGCCGCCCGCGGTGATCGAGGCGCTGCACCCGCAGCGCGGCGTCAACCCCGTCGGCCAGACGCCGGGGACGGCCGCCGCGCCGGGCGTCCGCCCGCTGCTGGGCGCCGGGACGGTGCGCACGGAAGACGTCGCGTCGGGCGGTTTCGCGTGCGACGGCGGACGCATCCTGCTGCACCCGAACCCGGCCGAGGTGGCCCCCGCCCGCCTGATCGTCACCGGCGTGACGCTGGACGGCGCGACGCGGCTGACCGGCCGCGTCGCCGTTCTCAACGATCAGTCGGAGCCGGTCCGCTTCGGCGTCGAGGTGGTCGGCGGCGCCGATCAAAGGATCTGGCACAAGGACGTCCCCGCCGGTGGGGACGAGCCCTGGAGTCTCGACCTCGGCACCAGCGCCGGCCCGGTGGACATCGTGCTGACCACGGCCATGGCGCCCGGCGCCACGGGCAACGCCTACGCCTGGGCGTACTGGCTGTCGCCGCAACTGGAGACGGGCCAACCGGAGATGGGAGAGTAGGGTGGCGGGGGTGAAAGGCAGTCGGCGCCCCCGCCGTCGCCATTACGCCCCCTTCCGGATCTCCTGCATCATGTGCGCCATCAGGGAGCGCAGGCGGCCGGGCTTGACCGGCTTGTTGAGCTGGTGGTGCCCCGCCGCCTTGATGGCGCCCTTCACCTCGGCTGTGTAGTCGGCGGTGATGACCACCGCCGGCACCTTGGCGCCCAGGCCGGAGCGGACCTCCTCGATGGCGTCCAGGCCGATCTGCTCGTCGTCCAGGTGGTAATCCGCGATGATCAGGTCCGGCTTGCGGCCGTCCGAACAGAGCACCAGCGCCTCGGGCGCGCTGGCGGCGGCGATGGTCTCGCAGCCCCAGCCGTCGAGCAGCGCCATCATCCCGCCCAGCACGGCGGCGTCGTTGTCGATCACCAGCACCAGCGCACCCGCCACGCTGTTGGCGCGCGCGATCGGCGGCTCGGCGGCGGCGTTGAGCGGGGCGGGGTCGCGGCCCAGCGGCACCTCGATGCCGAACAGGCTGCCGCGGCCGGGCACCGACTGCACGACGATGGTGTGGTCGAGCATGCGGGCGATGCGCTTGACGATGGCGAGGCCCAGCCCCATGCCGCGGTCGCGCCCGCCGTTGTTCAGGCGGCGGAACTCCTCGAAGATCTCGCTCACCTTCTCGCCGGGAATGCCGACGCCGGTGTCCCACACGCCGACCAGCAGCTTGTCGCCGCGCCGCCGGCAACCCACCGCGATGCCGCCCTCCGGCGTGTAGCGGATGGCGTTGCTGATGAAGTTGCGCAGGATGCGGCCCAACAGGCGCGGGTCGCTGCGCACCGGACAGTTGCAGGGCACCACGCGCAACTTCAGCCCCTTGGCGCGCGCCACCATGGCGTGTTCGGCCGCCATGACGCTGAGGATGTCCCTGATGCGGAAGTCGGTGATCTCGCTCTGCAAGGCGCCGGCGTCGAGCTTGGAGATGTCCAGCAGCGTCGTCAGCAGCTCGTCCACGCCCTCCAGCGCCGCCAGCGAGTTCTGCACGAGGCCGCGGTTCTTGGCGGCTAGACGGCGTTCCGACAGGGCAGTGATGAAGACGCGCGCGGCGTTCAGCGGCTGCAGAAGGTCGTGGCTGGCAGCGGCGAGGAATCGTGTTTTGGACAGGTTGGCCTGGTCGGCCTCCGCCTTGGCTTGGCTCAGCGCCTCGTTGGCGGCGCGCAGCTCGGCGGTTCGTTCCTCGACGCGGCGCTCCAGGCTTTCATTGGCCTCACGGAGCTGCTCGGCGGCGCGCTTGCGTTCGGTGATGTCGTGGATCAGCGCGAAGAAGCCTTCCACCTCGCCGTTTGCGGTCAGATGCGGGACATAGGTGGCGAGCAGGTGGCCGATCCGTCCCTGGGCGTCGGGCAACGACAATTCGAACTCGCAGGGTTCGCCCATCAGCGCGGCTTCCACGAACTCGCGGCGCTTGTCGTAGTGCTCGGCCCCCAGCACGTCGCGCATGGCCTGCCCGTCGATTTCGTCGCGCGGGCGGGCGAACCAGTCCTCGTAGGCCTTGTTGGTGAAGCGGTAGCGCTCGTCGGCATCGACGTAGGCAATCAGCGCCGGCACCGCGTCGGTGATCAGGCGGATGCGCCGCTCGCTGTCGCGCAGCGCCTCTTCGGAGCGCTTGCGCTCGGTAATGTCGGTGTAGGTGGTGACGAAACCGCCGTCGGGCATGATGGTGCGGCGCAGTTCGATGACGCGGCCGTTGCCCATCTCGTGCTCGACCGCCAGCGGCTCGTTCGGCCGCTCCACGCGCAACGCGCCGTCGGTGTCGAGCGAGAACTGGCGGCGCATGCAGTCGGACGCGAGGAAATGGCGCAGCGAGGTGCCGGGCCGGGCGAGGTCGGCCGGCAGGTCCAGCAGCTCGATGAAGCGGTCGTTCCAGGCGACGAGGCGCAGGGCGGCGTCGAACACCGACACGCCCTGCGACAGGTTGTCGAGCGTGGCCTGCAGCAGCGCCGACTTTTCGGCCAGCTCGCGCTCGCGCTGGCGCTGTTCGGAACGCTTGATCTCGGTGATGTCGGTGTAGCTGGCGACGATGCCGCCGTCGGCGGTGCGGCGCTCGCTGATCTGCACCCAGCGGCCGTTGCGGAACTGCAGGACGAACGGCTCGCCCGGGCTGCGGTGGCTGGCGATGCGGCGCGCCACCCAGCCCTCCACGTCCTCGCCCTCGGCGACGTCGATGACCAGTTCCTCGTCGACGGCGCGGCGGATGATCTGCTCGAACGGCACGCCGGGGCGCAGGTCGTCGGCGGCGCCCGGCCACAGCTCGCGGTACTTGCTGTTGCACAGCAGCAGGCGGTCCTCGGCGTCCCACAGGACAAAGCCTTCGGAGGTCGACTCGATGGCCTCGCTCAGGCGGCCCTTGGCGGTTTGCGCCTCCTCCATGGCGATGGAAAGCTGGCGGTTGGTGTCCTTCAGCTCGCGCAGCGCCGATTCCAGCGCCAGCGTGCGCTCGCGCACCTTGGTTTCCAGGACGATCGCCGTCTGGAACAGCGAGAAGGCGTTGCCCTGGAAGTCCATGGAGCGCTCGACGCGGTCCATGAGCGCCTTGCTGATCTTGCGCAGCTTGGTGTTCTCGCGCTCCAGCCGGGCAAGCCGCTCCTCCACCGACAGCTCCGCGCCCAAAAGCGGTTCGGTGAGGGGGCCGAGCGGGCTCACGGCGCCGCCCTCCGGCCGATCGCCACGCCCGTGAAGGTCTGGTTCACGTGCATGGCGAGGTACTGTTCCCCGTAAGTGGAGAAGCCGACCACCTTATTGTCGACCATCAGCCGGCCGACGCGGTCGGTCAGCCCCTTCTGCTCCTGCTCCAGGTTGCGCAGCACGCACTCGCAGCCGATCACCAGCTCCGGCGGGCCGATGTCGTTGCGCAGGTCGGCGAACAGCCGCTCCAGGTTTTCCACGAGGTCGATGCCGCGCGCCACGGTCAGGACGATGCCCTGGTCGATGGCGCAGAAGAAGGTCAAGCTGTGGTCCGGGTTCACCTTCTGGATCGAGCGCACGAAGTACGAACCGCCGATGCGCACCACCACCGGGTGGGCGGCGAAGATGGTGGGCGTCAGCTCATCGATCTCCAGCCCCACCACGCGGGCGTATTCGCGCGCCGCCGGCTCGCCGTTGATCTCGGTGACAATGCGGTTCACCGGGTCGGCCTCGGTCACCACCATCTTCTCCTCCGAGCTGACGAAATGCTCGGTCTTGAAGACGCGGAAGGGAAGCCGGGTGGCGACCAGCAGCAGCACCGCGCTGTCCTGGTGGAACACCCCATCGTGCAGCACGCAGGTGCGGCGGAACTGCAGCGTGTCGCCGGCCGAACCGCCGAACAGCGGGATGCCGCCCAGCGCGTCGTGCAGCGCGCTCACCACCGCCTCCTCGCAGCCCGACAGGCCGTCGATCAGCAGCATGGCGAAGGTGCGGTCGCGCGACAGGTCCGGCGCCTCGCGGTCCAGCCGGCGCAGAGCCCGCTGCACCAGATCGTTGCCGCGCGCCATGTGGAATGTGTGCAGGTTGTCGATCCGTTCCGCCACGGCGATGAAGCCGGGGCTGGCCAGGCTGATGCCGACGATCGAGCCGCGCCGGTAGCCGGCCGGCGTGATCTCCCCCGCCGTGGTGCAGCCCACCACCGGGACCGGCCCGAACGTCTCGGTCAGCGCCTGGCTGACCGCCGGGAAGTCACGGTCGGGGGAGACGAAGACGAGGATGAGCGACGGATTCGGCTGGTCCAGCGCCGCCTTCAGTTCGCGCGCCGCGTCCCACGGGTCGGGCGCGCTGGTGACGCCGCTGCGGATGCAGGCGGACAGCTTCGGGTCCATGACGCTTCCTTCCACGGCGTTTTCCTCCCCTGCGGGGCGCCGGGCCGCCTTGTCCGGCGGCTTCGCTGGCGCTCACACGAGTCATAGCCCCCCGGCGCGCGTCCGAGAAGGGGGCAATTCGTATGCATGCGTTCCCAGGCTGATGCAAAACCTTGATAAAAATCAACAATTTCCGCCATCGCGGGGCGCATCGTTCGGGGCGCCGTCAATTGGTACTTTATGCCAATTGAAGTGGGGGCTTGCATGCGCGTAGACCGGAATGAGCCGTGGGGCGACCGCCCCGCGGCCACGACGACACGACCTCGAAAGGGAGGAACGGCCATGAAGAAGTGGGTGAAGCCGGCTTACTGCGACCTGCGCCTGGGTTTCGAAGTCACGGCGTACGTCTACGTCCGCTGACGGGCGGGAAGGGCCGCCAGCGGCCCTTTTCATCGATGGGATTCCGTAGGCTGGGTTGAGGCGAAGCCGAAAACCCAACGTGTCCGCCATGCCGACGCCGTTGGGTTTTCGCTGGCGCTCAACCCAACCTACGATCTCTTGACGCTGGGGAGTGAGCATGGTGAGCGGCAAGCGGCCGGGTGCGACCGACGTGGTCGAAATCAACCCGATGTACCTGTTCCGCTGGGAAGAGGCGCAGCAGGCGCACGTGCTGCTCTACCCGGAAGGCGTCGTCAAGCTGAACGAGGCGGCGGCCGAGATCCTGAAGACGTGCGACGGTGCGCGCACCGTGGACGCGGTGATCGCCGACCTGTCCGCGCGCTTCGACGCCGATGTCCGCGACGACGTTCTGGAATTCCTGGAGGTGGCGCATGCCCAAGACTGGATCCGGGTTAAGCCTTGACGGCCTTGGCCTGCCCCTCTGGCTGGTGCTGGAGCTGACCTACAAATGTCCGCTCAAGTGCCCGTGGTGCAACAACCCCGTCGACTTCGATCGCTACCGCAACGAGCTGACCACCGAGGAGTGGAAAGCCGTGCTGCGCGAGGGGCGGCGCCTGGGCTCCCTTCAGCTCGGCTTCAGCGGCGGTGAGCCGGCCCTGCGCAAGGACCTGGAGGAGCTGGTGGGCGAGGCCGACGGCCTCGGCTACTACACCAACCTGATCACGTCCGGGGTCGGCATCGACGCCGAGCGCATCCGCGACCTGAAGAAGGCCGGCTTGAAGCAGGTGCAGCTCAGCCTGCAGGCCTGCGACAGCGAACTGAACGAGACGATGGTCGGCATCGACGTGTTCGACCAGAAGATCGCCGTGGCGCGCGAGCTGAAGGCGCAGGGCTTCCCGATGGTGCTGAACGTCCCGGTCAGCCGCTACAACATCGGGCAGACGCAGGCCTTCATCGACCTCGCCGCCGACCTTGGGGTGGAGTACATCGAGTTCGCCAACCTCCAGTACTACAACTGGGCGCTCCTCAACCGCTCCGAACTGCTGCCGACACGCGAGCAGCTCGAGGAGTCGGAAGAGGTGGTGAAGCGGGCGCGCGAACGCCTGGGCAACAAGCCGAAGATCTACTTCGTCATCCCCGACTATTACAGCGAGCGGCCGAAGGCTTGCATGAACGGCTGGGGCTCCATCCACCTGACCATCGCGCCCGACGGCTCGGCCCTGCCGTGCCAGGAAGCGCGACTGATCAAGGAGCTGGACTTCCCCAACGTGCGCGACCACGGCCTGGACTGGATCTGGAAGGAATCGCCGGCGTTCCGCAAGTTCCGGGGCGACGACTGGATGAAGGAACCCTGCCGCAGTTGCGACGAGAAGGGGAAGGACTTCGGCGGCTGCCGCTGCCAGGCCCTGATGCTGACCGGCGACGCCGCCAACACCGACCCGGTGTGCACCAAGTCCCCGCACCGCCACCTGATCGACGAGGCGGTGGCGGCGGCGCGGGTGCGGGGGCCGCGCACCGAACGGCCGCTCTACATGCGCCAGCGCGGCCAGGAGAATCTCGCCGCCGCCGGCGACGACTGAGCCTGTACGGCGATGGACCTTTTCGCTCTGGACGTGGCGGCGCGCTGGCTGCACATCGTCGGCGTCATCATCTGGATGGGGCACAACTGGTCCAACGTCGTGCACAACCCGGTCTACCGCCGGGTTCTGCCGGCCGATCCGGCGGCGGCCGTGCGGGACGTGTTCGTCGCCGCCTCCAAGCGCGAGCACGGCATCTTCCGCCATGCGTCGCTGCTCGTTTGGGCCAGCGGCCTGTTCATGCTCTGGCACCGCGGCGAACTGGCCGACGCGCTGACGCTTTCCGGCCCGTCCGCGGTGATCGGGCTGGGGGCGTGGACCGGCACGCTGATGGTTCTGAACCTGTGGTTCGTCATGTGGCCGCACCAGAAAAAGGTGCTGGGCTTCGTCGATGCCCCGCTGGAAGAGCGGCTGCGCTGCACCCGCGTCACCTTCCTGGCGTCGCGCACCAACACCGTCCTGTCGGTGCCGACGCTGGTGTTCATGGTGGCCGGCGCGCACGGCGTGTTCCTGTTCCAGTAGAGTGTCACGTCGCGTGTCACGCGCAGGAAAAGTGTCCACACCCAACAGTTGGCAGATGCCGCGAGAAGCTCTAAAGTCACGTGTCGGGAGCATGGGCGGCGACGCGACTGCATGCAGCCGGATGCGGCGGTGTTCGGCCGGGGAATTGGGCGGAATGGTGGGGTGGAAGGACGCGCTGAGCGCGGTGGCCACGGGGATCGGCGTGCGCGCGCTGAACGTGCTGCACGGGGAGCGGCCGGCGCCGCGCCTGCCCGTGCGCGCCATGGGGCTGCACTTCGCCAACCCGCTGGGCCTCGCCGCCGGGTTCGACCGCTCGGGCGCCATGGTGAAGGCGCTGGCGGCGGCCGGCTTCGGTTTCGTCGAGGTCGGCACGGTGACCCCCGGCACGCCTCACAGGCTTCCGCGCGACCGTGCCTGCCCGGTCGGCGTCAACATCGGCAGCCGGCGCGACGGGCTGGACGCGGGTGTCGTGGACGACTACGCGGCGGCGTTGCGGGCGTGCTGGAATCGCGCCGACTATCTCGCCGCCAATCTCAGTTCCCCCTTCTTCCGGCGCGACGACGATCCCACCGGGCTCGACACGCTGCTCGACCGGCTGAAGCGGGAGCAGGCGGCGCAGGCGCAGGGCACCGGCCGGCGCGTGCCGCTGACGCTCAAGATGCACGCGGGGGAGGAGGGCACGCCGCTGCCGGCGGCGGTGCACGCGGCGCACGTCCACGAGGTCGACGGCCTCGTCCTGGTGTCGGCCAGCCCGCGCCGGCTGGCGGCGGTTGCCGCCGCGCTCGATCCGATTCCGGTGATTTCCGTGGGTGGCGTGCACAGCAGCTGGGACGTGCAGGAACGGCTGGCCGCCGGCGCCGCGCTGGTGCAGGTCTACACCGCCTTCGTGCGCGGCGGGGCGCGCTACCCGCGCCATCTGCTGGCATCCATCGGCGCGGAGGTGCCGGCGTGACGGCCGTCCTGCTTGCCCTCGCCGTCGCCTGGACGGCGCTGCTGGTGTGGCTGAACCTGCGACAGGCCGCGCACCTGCGGCGCCCGGGGGCCGGGGAGGGCTGGCTGGACGCGGTGGCGGGGCGCACCGCCATCGGCGTGACGCTCGCCCGCGCCCGGCTCACCGTTGCCGGCACGCTGGCGGAAGGCGCGGTGGTGGCGCTGCTGCTGGGCGGAGGCGTGCCGGTGCTGGACCGGCTGTTCGGCGCGGCTGGGCCGGTTGCCGGGGCGGTGGCGCTGGCCGTCGTGGTGGTGACACTGCGCGGCGCCGTGCGCCTGGCGGTGCAGGCAGCCGGGGTGTTTGGAATCGACGCGCGGTACGGGCTGAACCGCGCCACGCCGGGGCTGTTCCTGGCCGACGCGGGCAAGCGCGCGCTGCTGGTGGCGGTGCCCGGCCTGCCAGTGCTGGCGGCGGTGGCGTGGCTGATGGTTGCGGGCGGGCCGGTGTGGTGGCTGTTGGCCTGGACCGTGTGGTTTGCCGTGGCGGTCGTGCGCACGGCGCTGCAGCCGCTGGTCGCCGCGACCCTGCTGAACACCAGCACGCCGCTGGTCGATGTGCGGCTGGCCGGGCGGCTGGAGGCATTGCTGGAGCGCTGCGGCCTGCGGCTGGCCGAGGTGCGGGTGGTCGATGCCTCCCGCCGCACGCGCCGGGCAAACGCCAGCGTGGTCGGCTTTGGTGCCGCGCGCCGGATCATGCTGCACGACACGCTGCTGGAACGGCTGGCGGAGGACGAGGTGGAGGCCGTGGTGGCGCACGAGGCCGGGCACGCCCGCCATCATCACGTGGCGCGGTATCTGGGCGGGATGGCGGTGACGGGATTCGCCGCCTTCGCGACCCTTGCCGCGCTCGGGCCGATGCTGGGGGAAAGCGCGGGCGAACGGCTGGCGGTGTTCATCCTGGCGCTGCCGCTGGCCGGGCTGTTCCTGCGGCCGATCGCGGTGCGCGTGCTGCGCGGCTGGGAGTATCAGGCCGACGCCTTCGCCGCCCGGCGCACCAGCGCGGCGGCCCTGTCCCGCGCGCTGGCGAAGCTTTACGCCGCCAATGCCAACGCGCCCGGCGGCGACCCGCTGCACGCCGCCTTCCACGCTACGCATCCGGAGCCGGCGCAACGGTTGAAGCGGTTGGGATCCTAGGAGGCCAATCAAACAGACCGTATCGTTACAGATGGTCTCATTTGTCGCGGGGCGAAGCGCGGCATCGTGCAGCGCGGAACGCGGCGGCGGCCTGCCGATACCCATCCGCGCTGCGGACGTGCGGCTTCCGGAGGGATATCCTGGTACGCCTGCGCCGAAAGGGGGTGTGCCATGACTGCATCCGCGACCACGACCTTCGATTTTGGTGACCTGAAGCGAGCCCTCGAACACAGCGACGCCGCCACCCTGGTCCGGCTCTACGCCAATGATGCCGAGATGGTGGTCGTGGACCGCAACCGTCCGCCCAGTTCGCCGATGACGCTGTCGGGCAAGGAGGCGATTGCGGCCTTCTGGCGCGATGTTTGCGCCAGGGACATGACGCACCGAGTGGGGCACGAGGTTGTCGGGCCGGACCGCGTCGCCTTCGTCGAAGAGTGTGCCTACCCGGACGGGTGCCACGTCATGTCGGCGATGACCCTCGATCTGCGGGACGGCCGGATTGCCAGGCACCTCACCGTTCAAGCATGGGATGAGGTCAGTTGCGCGACCGGCTAGCGGACTGCGCCACGCGGATCACATCGTTTGTCGATTGCGTTTGTCGATTGGCGGGTGCGCGGCGTCCTGCCGCCCCAACGGCCGCCGCAACGCAGTTGCAAGCGACACGATCTGTCTGGCGCACACCACTCGCCAGCCGGACCCCGAAAACGAAACCGGCGGCGCACCGTGAAGGCGCCGCCGCCGGTCCCATCGGTCCGACCGGCGCCGGGATAAGGCGCCGATAAACCCTCCCTGAAAAGCGTCGGGCACCGCGGCCGGGTTGTTCCCGTGTCTCGTCGATGTCCGCTGTCTCTGGTTCTCTAACGGTTCTCTCAGTCTTCAACACTGGCGCTTGGTCCGGTTGGTACCGGCCCGCGCTCCATTGTGCATGCAAACTAACGGTTCATGACCTATTGGTCAAGGCCGTGCCGTATCGGCCAGACGGCTTACGCTTCCAGGAGAGAGGCCAGCTTCAGCGCCACGCCCATGGAACCTTCCACCTTCAGCTTGCCCATGGTGAAAGCCAGCATGGGGTTGAGCTGGCCGTTGATCAGCTTGTTCAGGTTCTCGGGCGTCATGCGGATGGTGCAGTCGGCGTCGTCACCCGTGTTGGCGTCGGCGCGCGTGACGGTGACTGGTGTCGCGCGGCCATCCACCAGGATCATGTCGCCGGGGCCGCCGAGCGCGAAGCGCACCTTCGCCCCCAACCCGCGCAGGTCGGCGGAGCGGGACTGGATGGTGCTGACCAGGTCATCGACCATGACGGATCCTCCGAAGTTCGTGTGCTGAAAGTTCGTGCGGTACGCACTTGACAGTAGGGATGCTTTACGCTTACGTCAACATCATAAAGCGAACATTGCGACGCGACACCGCGCTGCACCGGCGGGAACGCCGGGACCGACAATGAAAAAGGGGAGCGAACATGATCACGTCCAGGACACCCGGAATCGGTATCCCCTCCCGCGCCGCGCTGCGCCGCTGAACCCCGGCCACGCGAGGAGAGCGGACCCATGACCGACAGCCTTGCCCGCGCCGGGCTCACGCCGACGGCCGGAGAGACGCAGCAGCCCTGGCTCAAGGCCTACCCGCCCGGCATCGACTGGGCCATGCCCATCGTGCCCAGGGCGATGGGCACCGTGTTCGACGAGGCGGCCAGCCGGTTCCCCGCGCGCCCCTGCCTGGACTTCCTGGGGCGGCGCTATACCTACGCCGAGGTCGCCGATCTGGTGAACCGCGCCGCCAAGGGGTTCCAGGCGCTGGGCGTGGGCCCCGGCGTCAAGGTCGGGCTGTGCCTGCCGAACACGCCGTTCTACGTGGTCTGCTTCTTCGCCGTGCTGAAGGCCGGCGGCACGGTGGTGAACTACAACCCCCTCTACGTCGAGCGGGAGCTGGAGCACCAGATCAAGGATTCCGAGACCGACCTGATGGTCACCCTCGACCTCAAGCAGGTGTACCCGCGCGTCGGCCTGATGCTGGACCGCACGCGGCTGAAGCGGGTCATCGTCGGCAGGATGACCGACATCCTGCCGACGGTGAAGGGCCTGCTGTTCCGCGTCCTGAAGCGCAGCGAGCTGGCCGACATCCCGCTGGACGAACGGCACGTGCCGTTCGAGACGCTGCTCGCCAACGACGGCGCACCCACGCCGGTGCGCATCGATCCGGTGCGGGACATCGCCGTGCTGCAGTACACCGGCGGCACCACCGGCGTGCCCAAGGGGGCGATGCTGACGCACGCCAACCTGTCGGCCAACCTTCTGCAGGTGAAGTCGTGGTTCCTCGCCATGAAGGACGGGGAGGAACGGGTGCTGGCGGCGCTGCCGTTCTTCCACGTCTTCGCCATGACGGTGGTGCTGAACCTGGGCATCGCGGCGGGGGCGGAGCTGATCCTGCTGCCGCGCTTCGAGGTGAGGCAGGTGCTGAAGACCATCGCCCGGCGGCGCGCCACGCTGGTCCCCGGCGTGCCCACCATGTACAAGGCGCTGGTCACCGCCCCGGACGTGGCCAGGTACACGCTGACCTCCATCCGCTACTGCATCTCGGGCGGGGCGCCGCTGCCGCTGGAGCTGAAGCGGCAGTTCGAATCGATGACCGGCTGCGTGCTGGTGGAGGGTTACGGCCTCACCGAGGCGTCGCCGGTGTGCAACTCCAACCCGCTGACGGGGATCAACAAGGAGGGCTCCATCGGCCTGCCGCTGCCCGGCGTGACGGTCGAGATCCGCGACATGGAGGACCCCTCGCGCGTCCTGCCGCCCGGCGAGAAGGGCGAACTGGTGCTGAAGGGCCCGAACGTCATGGCCGGCTACTGGCGCCGCCCGGACGAGACGGCGCGCGTCATCGGCCCGGACGGCTTCCTGCGCACCGGCGACGTCGGCACCATCGACGAGGACGGTTACGTCTTCCTGCTCGACCGGCTGAAGGACCTGATCATCTGCGGCGGCTACAACGTCTACCCGCGGGTGATCGAGGAGGCGATCTACCTGCACCCGGACGTGGTGGCGGCCTGCGTCATCGGCCTGCCCGACGACTACCGCGGCCAGACGCCCAAGGCCTTCGTGCAGGTGAAGCCCGGCGCCAGCCTGACGGCGGACGAGTTGAAGGCCTTCCTGGCCGACAAGATCTCGCGCATCGAAATGCCGAAGCACATCGAGTTCCGCGCCGAATTGCCCAAGACGGCCGTCGGCAAGCTGTCCAAGAAGGAACTGGTGGCCGAGGCAAAGGGCAAGGTGGAGGGGTAGGGGGCGAAAGGGCGTCTTGGACTTCGCGCAATGGTGTGCTAGGAACAGCGGGTAACCCAGCGGCAGTCTTGTGACGTTTAGGTCATATGATGCCGCCGGGCCCCGCGAACGAAGGCGCCCTGCGATGGAAGAGCTCTATTCGGTCAACCAGCTTGCCGAGGAACTGGGCATCACGCCCCGCGCCCTGCGCTTTTACGAGGTGAAGGGGCTGCTGTCGCCCAACCGGGTCGGCAACAACCGCGTCTACACCAAGCGCGACCGGGCGCGGCTGAAGCTCATCCTGCGGGGCAAGCGCCTTGGCTTCTCGTTGGCGGAGATCAAGGAATACCTGGATCTCTACAACGTCGACCGCGGCAACGTCGGGCAGCTCAAGCTGTTGCTCGGCCGGGTCCGGCACCGCCTGGGCGAGCTTGCCCTGCAGCGCCAGGACATCGACGCGACGGTGGCCGAGTTGGAAGAGATCGAGAAACAGGTGCTGGCCGCCGTGGGCGAGCGCGGCGCCAAACCCGACGGGGCCTGAGCCCAGGGGACGCCGACGCGCCCTCCGGCGGGCTCCGCGATCCCGGAGACGATGCGAGGGTGCGATGAATCTGCTGTTCCGTCTGGTGTCGGTGGTGCTGGCCGCGCTGTTCGGGGCCACGCTGTCCGGCCGGCGACTGGGCCTGACCGAGCCGGGGCGCCTGCGCCTGCGCGTGTGGCCGACCGATCTCGACTTCAACCTGCACATGACCAACGCCCGCTACCACAGCGTCATGGACCTGGGGCGGATCGACCTGCTGGTGCGCACGGGTCTCGGGCGCGTCATGCTGAAGCGGCGCTGGACGACGGTGCTGGGCGCGGTCAACGTCCGCTTCCGCCGTTCCCTCAGGCCCTTCCAGCGCTTCGACCTGGTCAGCCGCGTGCTGTGCTGGGACGAGAAGTGGATCTTCATCGAACACCGCGTCGAAGCCGCGACCGGCACGGCGGCCGTCGCGGTGATGCAGGGCGTCTTCCTGGCCAGCGGCAAGCCCGTGCCCACGGCCGAGGTGGTGGCGGCGCTGGGCCTGCCGGCCGAAAGCCCGCCGATGCCCGACTTCGTCGCCGACTGGCACCCGCAATCCCTGCCGGTCGAAGCGGCGCCGGTGCGGCGCATGGCCGCCGAGTAATCCATCAAGGAGGGAAAACACACCCATGAAGATCCTCGTGCCCGTGAAGCGGGTGGTCGACTACAACGTGAAGATCCGCGTGAAGGCGGACGGTTCCGGGGTAGAGACCGCCAACGTCAAGTTCTCCATGAACCCCTTCGACGAGATCGCCGTCGAAGAGGCGGTGCGCCTCAAGGAGGCCGGCACCGCCAGCGAGATCATCGCCGTCTCCCTGGGCCCCACCGCCTGCCAGGAGACCATCCGCACCGCGCTGGCCATGGGCGCCGATCGCGGCATCCTGGTGCACACCGACGCCGAGCTGCAGCCGCTCGCCGTCGCCAAGGCGCTGAAAGCCCTGGTCGACAAGGAGCAGCCGCAGATCGTGCTGCTCGGCAAGCAGGCCATCGACGACGACTGCAACCAGACCGGCCAGATGCTCGCCGCCTTGCTCGGCTGGCCGCAGGGCACCTTCGCCTCCAAGGTGGCGCCCGGCGACGGCACCCTCACCGTGACGCGCGAGATCGACGGCGGCCTGGAGACGGTGGAGCTGACGCTGCCCGCCGTGGTCACCACCGACCTGCGCCTCAACGAGCCGCGCTACGCCTCTCTGCCCAACATCATGAAGGCCAAGAAGAAGCCGCTCGACACCGTCACCCCCGCCGACCTGGGCGTTGACGTCACCCCGCGCCTGACGACGCTGAAGGTGGTCGAGCCGCCCAAGCGCAAGGCCGGCGTCAAGGTCGCCGACGTGGCGACGCTGGTGGACAAGCTGAAGACCGAAGCGCGGGTGATCTGACCATGGCCATTCTCATCATCGCCGATCACGACAACGCGGCGCTCAAGCCCGCCACGCTGAACGCCGTCACCGCCGCCACGCGGGTCGGCGGCGACGTCCACGTGCTGGTCGCCGGCCACGGCGCCCAGCCGGTCGCCGAGGCGGCGGCCAAGATTAGCGGCGTGTCCAAGGTGCTGCTGGCCGACGCCGCCGCGCTGGAGCACCAGTTGCCCGAGGCCGTGGCCCCGCTGGTGGTGAACCTCGCCAAGGGCGGCTACGGCCACGTGCTGGCGCCGGCCACCTCGGCGGGCAAGAACCTGTTGCCGCGCGTGGCGGCGCTGCTCGACGTGGCGGCCATCTCCGACATCACCGGGGTGGTCGCGGCCGACACCTTCGAGCGGCCGATCTACGCCGGCAACGCCATCGCCACCGTGCAATCCTCGGACACCGTGAAGGTGATCACCGTGCGCGCCACCGCCTTCGAGGCGGCGGCCGCGACCGGCGGCTCGGCCCCCGTCGAGGCAATCGGCGGCGGCAACATCGGCAGCGGCCTGTCCAAGTTCGTCGGGCAGGAGCTGACGAAGTCGGAGCGGCCGGAGCTGACGGCGGCGCGCATCGTGGTGTCGGGCGGGCGCGGCATGCAGTCGGGCGCCAACTTCAAGCTTCTGGAAGCGCTGGCCGACAAGCTGGGGGCGGCGGTGGGCGCCTCGCGCGCGGCGGTGGACGCCGGCTTCGTGCCGAACGATTACCAGGTCGGGCAGACCGGCAAGATCGTGGCGCCCGAGCTGTACATCGCCGTCGGCATCAGCGGCGCCATCCAGCACCTCGCCGGCATGAAGGACAGCAAGGTCATCGTCGCCATCAACAAGGACGAGGAAGCGCCCATCTTCCAGGTGGCCGATTACGGGCTCGTCGCCGACCTCTTCAAGGCGGTCCCGGAACTGACGGAAGCGCTTTAAGGGCGTCCGCCGCACCGGCGTCCCCCGCTTGAGTGCGGAACTCGGGCCGGGAGCCTTCTGGCACCCGGCCCTTCTTTTTGCCCGCCGACTGCTCTACGCTCCCCGCCTGAAGAACAATGGGAGGGGACCCAATGACCGAGATGCCGGACCCGGTCATCCCGCAGGCACTGGCGCGCCTGGGGCTGCTGCCGGCGGACGCGGCGGCGTCGTTCACGCCGCTGATGGGCGGCGTGTCCTCCGACATCTGGCGGGTCGAGACGGGCGAAGCCGTGTTCTGCGTGAAGCGCGCGCTGGCCAGGCTGAAGGTGCAGGCCGACTGGCGCGCCCCGGTGGAGCGCAACCGGTACGAGGTCGCGTACTTCCGCACCGCCGGGGAGATCGTGCCCGCCGCCGTGCCGCGCATCCTGGGCGAGGACGCCGAGGCCGGCCTGTTCGCCATGGAATGGCTGGATCCCTCGCTCTACCGCCTGTGGAAGGAGGAGTTGCACCAGGGGCGCGCCGACCCGGCCGACGCCGAACGCGTGGGCTCCGCGCTGGTGCGCATCCATTCCGGCACGGCCGGCAAGGCGGAAGTGGCGGCGCGCTTCCCCACGGACGCCATCTTCCACGCCATCCGCCTGGAACCCTACCTGGAGGCCACCGCCCGCCGGCACCCGGTTCTGGCGGAACGCCTCTACGATCTGGTGCGCATCACCGCCTCCACCCACCGCGCGCTGGTGCACGGCGACGTCAGCCCGAAGAACATCCTACTGGGTCCCGACGGGCCGGTGCTGCTGGACGCCGAATGCGCGTGGTACGGCGACCCGGCCTTCGACCTGGCGTTCGGACTGAACCACATGCTGCTGAAGTGCCTGTGGACCCCGTCCGCGCGCGACCGCTTCCTGGCCTGTTTCCGCACGCTGGCGTCCACCTACCGCGACGGCGTGACGTGGGAGCCGGCGGCCGAGGTGGAGGCGCGCGTGGCGCGGCTGTTGCCGGGCCTGTTCCTCGGCCGGGTGGACGGCAAGTCGCCGGTCGAGTACCTCGCCGACGAGGCGGACAAGGACCGCGTTCGCCGGGTGGCGACGCGTTTCCTGCTCGACCCGGCCGACCGCCTGGACGACGTCGCCGACGCCTGGGAGAAGGAACTGCGTTCATGAGTGCCGAATTCGCCATCACCGAACTCCGCGGACGCCGCGTGTGGGACTCGCGCGGCCGGCCGACGGTAGAGGCCGAGGTCGTGCTGGCGAACGGCGCCATGGGCCGCGCCATCGCCCCGGCCGGCGCCTCCACGGGCAGCGGCGAGGCGCTGGACAAGCGTGACGGCGGCGACGCCTTCGGCGGCTACGACGTGGCCCGGGCGGTGTCCGCCGTGTCCGGCAGGATCGCCGCCGTGCTGACCGGCCTGGATGCCGGCGACCAGGAGGCGGTGGACAACCGGCTGATCGCGCTGGACGGCACGCCGAACAAGGGCAAGTTGGGCGGCAACGCCATCATCGCCACCTCCATGGCCGTGGCGCACGCGGCGGCGGCCGGGCGCGGCATGCCGCTGTGGCGGTATCTGGCGGGCGACGACGCGCCGGGCACGCTCCCCCTGCCGGAAATCCAGATCTTCGGCGGCGGGGCACACGCCGGGCGGCGCGTGGACGTGCAGGACTTCATGGTCATCGCCGTCGGCGCGCCGGACTACCCCGCGGCCCTCGACTGGACGGCCGAGGTCTACCGCGCGGCGGGCCGGCTGATGGACGAGCGCGGCCTGTTGCAGGGCGTCGCCGACGAGGGCGGCTTCTGGCCGGCTTTCTCCTCCAACGAGGAGGGGCTGGACACGCTGGTGAAGGCCATCGAGAAGGCCGGCTTCCGGCCGGGCGAGGAGGTGGCGGTGTCGCTGGACATCGCCGCCAGCGACTTCGGCAAGGATGGCCGCTACCGCCTCGCCCGCGACGGGCGGGAGCTGGACAGCGCCGGCATGGCCGAGATGCTGCTTGGCTGGCTGAAGCGTTACCCCATCGTCGCCATCGAGGATCCGCTGGCCGAGGACGACGCGGACGGCCTCGCCGCCTTCACCGCCGCGGCCGGGCCGGGGGTGCAGGTCATCGGCGACGACTTCATCGTCACCAGCGCCGACCGCATCCGCGCCGCTGCGGTCAGGGGGGCATGCAACACGGCGCTGATCAAGCCCAATCAGATCGGCACGCTGACCGAAACCAGGGCCGCCGTGGACGCGGCCCGCGCGGCGGGGTGGGGCAGCATCGTCTCCGCCCGCTCCGGCGAGACGGAGGACGTCACCATCGTGCATCTGGCGGTGGGGTGGGGTGTGAAGCAGCTCAAGGTCGGCTCCTTCGCGCGTTCCGAGCGCATGGCGAAGTGGAACGAGGGCCTGCGCCTCGCCGACGCGCTGCCGACGGGGGCGGCGCTGCCGGGGCGTTCGGCCTTCCCCTGGGGTTAAACATCAGGCGCCACGCAGGCGAGATGATGCAGGACGATGCCGCAGGTCGTGGCGACGTTCAGCGAGTCGAAGCCGCCGGCCATGGGAATGCGCACCGTGCAGGTGCGCGCCAGCACGCCGGCCGGCAGCCCCGGCCCTTCCGAACCCAGCAGCACGGCGGCGCGGGCGGGCCTCTTCAGGTCTGCCAGCGTCGTGGCGCCGGACGGGCTGAGCGCCAGTGCCGCGAAGCCGTGGCGGGCCAGCAGGTCCACCACATCCGTCCCGCCGTCCAGGCGGGCGTAGGGCACGGTGAGCGTGGCACCCACCGAGACGCGGATCGCCTTGCGGTACAGCGGGTCGCAGCAGGTGGGATCCAGCAGGACGGCGTCCGCCCCGAAGGCGGCGCCGTTGCGGAAGATGCCGCCGAGGTTGTCGTGGTTGCCGATGCCGCACGGCACCACCACCAGCGCCCGCTCTTCCAGGCCCGCCAGCAGGTCTTCGGCGGACGGCAGCGGGGAGCGCCGGCCGAGCGCCAGGATGCCCCGGTGCAGCGGAAAGCCGGCGATGGCGTCCAGCACGGCTTGCCCGGCGCCGTAAACCGGCACGTCGTCCGGCAGATCGGCCAGCAGCGGCAGCAGCCCCGCGACGCGCTTGTCCGCCAGCAGCAGTGACACCGGCCGGTGCCGGGCCGAGCGCAGCAGCAGGCGCAGCACGACCTCGCCCTCGGCGATGAAGCATCCCTCCCGCCCGACGAGGTCGCGCTCGCGCACGTCGCGATAGGCGGCGACACGCGGATCCCGGGGATCATCGATGGGAATGACGGTGGGCATGCGAAGGAAACCGTAGGTTGGCGCCAAGCGCCAACCTACGACACTTCGCCGCTCAAATCTCCTCCGGGACCATGTCGATGGCGCCGCACGGGCATTCGGCGGCGCACAGGCCGCAGCCCTTGCAGAAGTCGTAGTTGAAGCGGAAGCGGTTGCCCGGCCCCAGCTTCACCACCGCGTTGTCCGGGCACACGCCGAAGCAGTTGTCGCACTCGAAACAGTTGCCGCAACTCAGGCACCGCCGCGCCTCGAACAGTGCGGTCGTCTCGTCGAGCCCGCCCTTCACCTCGTCGAAGGAGGTCTGCCGGCGCAAGGCGTCCAGCACCGGCTGCACGGTCTGCGGCGCGTCGGTGTAGTACCAGGGGTTCAGCCGCTCGTAATCCGCCACGGCGTGCTTGGCGGCCGGTTCGCAGGCTTCCCCGCGCAAATAGGCGTCGATGTGGCGCGCCGCCTTCTTGCCGTGGCCCACGGCCACCGTCACCGTGCGCTCGGCCGGCACCATGTCGCCGCCGCAGAACAGGCCGGGGTAGCCGGTCTGCAGGTCGGGCCCGACGGCGATGGTGTGGTCCTTGTTCACCGTCACGCCGGGCACCGCCTCGATCACCGCGGTGTCGACGTCCTGGCCCAGGGCGAGGACCAGCGTGTCGCCCTCGATGGTCTCGAACTCGCCGGTCGGCTGCGGCCAGCCCTTGTCGTCGAGCGCCATTTTCTCGACGGTCAGCGCGCCCTCGTCCATCCGCTTGATGGTGGAGAGCCAGCGCATGACCACGCCTTCCTCCAGCGCCTCTTCGACTTCGAAGTCGTGCGCCGGCATCATGGCGCGCGTGCGGCGGTAGACGATCACCGCCTCCTCCGCCCCCAGCCGCTTGGCGGTGCGCGCCACGTCGATGGCGGTGTTGCCGCCGCCGTAGACCACCACGCGCCGGCCGAGCTTCGGCGGTTCGTCCGCCGTCTCCATGCTGCGCAGCACGCTTACGGCGTCCAGGATCCGTCCGGCCGCCACGGCGGGGATCTCCACCCGCTTGGCGAGGTGCGCGCCGATGGCGGCGAAGCAGGCATCGTAGCCGCCCTCCTTCATCGTCTTGGGGATGTCCTCCACGGTGGTGTTGAGTTTGAGGTCCACGCCCATGGCGAGGATGCGTTCCACCTCGGCGTCCAGCACGTCGCGGGGCAGGCGGTACTTGGGGATGCCGAAGCGCATCATGCCGCCGGGCTTCGGCCCCGCCTCGACGATCGTCACCGCGTGGCCGAGGCGCGCCAGATGGTAGGCGGCCGACAGGCCGGACGGGCCGGCGCCGATCACCAGAACCTTCTTGCCCGTGGCCGGGCCGGGCGCGACCTGCCAGCCCTCGCGGATGGCGAGGTCGCCCAGGAAGCGCTCGACGGCGTGGATGCTCACCGCCTGGTCCAACTGGCCGCGGTTGCAGGCGCTTTCGCAGGTGTGATAGCAGGCGCGCCCCATGACGGCGGGCAGCGGATTGTCCCGCACCAGCACCTCCCACGCCGCGCGGTAGTCGCCGCTTTCGGCGTGGAACAGCCAGCCCTGGATGTTCTCGCCGGCCGGGCACTGCGCGTTGCAGGGCGGCAGATGGTCGGCATAGACCGGCTTCACCGTGCGCCAGGACCCCGTGCGGTTGGCGAGCGACGTGCCGACGTCGAGCGTGATGGCGAAGGGATGCTTCTGCATCACACGGCCTCCTCATCGCGGATCAGGTTGAAGCGCCGGCAGTTGGCGTCGGCCATGGCCTGCAGGCGCGCGACGGCCTCGGCCCCGTGCGGGTTGTCGGGCTTGAACAGGTGGGCAAAGCGCTTCTGCGGCCTCAGGTACTCCGAAACCGGCACCTTGCGGCGGATCGGGCGGGACGAGGTCACCTCGCCATGCTCCGCCTCGAACAGCGGGAACAGGCCGCTTTCCATGGCGAGGCGCGCCAGGCGGATGGTGTCGTGGCTGGCGGAACCCCAGCCCAGCGGGCAGGGCACCATGATGTGGAGGTAGCGGGCACCCCGGACGGACATGGCCTTGGTGACCTTGGCCTCCAGGTCGTGCAGGTCGGCCACCGATGCGGTGGCGACGTAGGGGATGTTGTGCGCCATGGCGATCAGCGGCACGTTCTTGCCGGTGCCGAAGACGTTGCCCGGCGCCTCGCCCACGGCGGGCGTGGTGGCGGTGCGCGCGGCCGGCGGCGTGGCGGAGGAGCGCTGCACGCCGGTGTTCATGTAGGCTTCGTTGTCGTAGCAGATGTAGAGCACGTCGTCGTTGCGCTCGAACATGCCGCTGAGGCAGCCGAAGCCGATGTCGGTGGTGCCGCCGTCGCCACCCTGCGCCACGACGCGCACGGCCTTGCGGCCCTTCACCCGGTTGGCCGCCGCCACGCCGGCCGCCACCGCGGCGGCGTTGCCGAACAGGGAATGCAGCCACGCCACCTGCCACGACGTCTCGGGGTAGGGCGTCGTGAACACCTCCAGGCAGCCGGTGGCGTTGACGCACACGAGCTGGTTGCCGGTGGCGCGCATGGCGGCGTCGATGGCGTAGCGCGCGCCCAGCGCCTCGCCGCAGCCCTGGCAGGCGCGGTGGCCGCAGGTGATGGCGTTGGAACGCTCGGCCGAGGCCTGCACGGTGCGCGTCTCCGGGTCCAGCAGGCGGTTGCCGACGGTGAGCGTGCCGGTCTGGTAGAACTTGACGGTCTGGGTCATCGCGGTTCCCCCTTACGGCACGCCGGCGGCGCCCATCTGGCGCAGGATGTTCTCGGCGGTCGGGCCGGAGCGGCGCGTCCCGGCCATGCGCGCAATCTCCGCATCCACCACGTCGCGCTTGAGGTCGAGGAAGTGCACGTCGTAGTGCGGTTCCGCCTCCACCTTGGTCAGGAAGTCGGTGAGCGAGGCCTGCATGATCGGTCGCCCGCCCAGGCCGGCGATCAGCGTGTAGACGCGGTTGCCGCGCCCGCGCAGCGCCATGCGCACGTGGCTGGCCAGCACGCCGCCCATGCCCACCGCCAGGTTCTTCTCCAGCACCACGACGCGACGCGCGTCGTACAGCGCGTCGCGCACCTCCTCCAGAGGGAAGGGCCGGAAGGAAGTGATGCACAGCGAGCCGACCTTGTGGCCGTCCGCGCGCATGGCGTCCACCGTGTCCTTGATGGTGCCGTTGACCGATCCCATGGCGACGACGATGGTCTCCGCGTCCTCCGTCCGGTAGGGGCGAACGAGGCCGCCGGAGCTGCGCCCGAACAGCGTCTTGAACTCGGCCGCCAGCTCGGGAATGCGGTCCAGGGCGCGCATCTGCTTGTGGTGGGCGAGGTAGCGCACCTCCATGAAGGCGTCGGGGCCGACCATGGCGCCGATCGACATGGGGTCGGCGGGGTCCAGCACCTGCACCGGCTCATAGGGCGGCAGGAAGGCGTCCACCTGCTCCTGCGTCGGGACGTCCACGCGCTCGACGGCGTGGGTGAGGATGAAGCCGTCCACGTTGACCATCACCGGGCACGACAGCTCCTCGGCCAGCTTGAAGGCCTGGATGTGCAGGTCCACCGCCTCCTGGTTGGTTTCGGCGAACAGCATGATCCAGCCGGCGTCGCGCACCGACATGGCGTCGGAGTGGTCGTTCCAGATGTTGATGGGCGCGCCGATGGCCCGGTTGCCCAGTGTCATGACGATCGGCAGGCCCAGGCCGGAGGCGTTGTAAACCGCCTCCATCATGAACAGCAGGCCCTGGCTGGAGGTGGCGGTGTAGGTGCGCGCCCCGGCGGCCGAGGAGCCGATGGCGACGGACAGGGCCGCGAACTCCGACTCGACGTTGATGTATTCGCAGTTGGTGACGTGGCCTTCGCGCACCATCTCGGCCAGCCCCTCGACGATGTGGGTCTGCGGCGTGATGGGGTAGGCGCAGATGACCTCCGGGCGGCAGAGGCCGATGGCCTGCGCCATGGCACGGCTGCCTTCGATCTGCTTCAGCATGGGCGTGTCCCCGGATCTAGGAGAGGCAGTGTTCGTAGGCGGCGACGGCGGCCTTCACGTTGGCCTCCCCGATGGGGCCGGGGAAGGTTTCGCGGATGGCGGCCAGCACCGATTCGATGTGGATCTGCCGCGACACGGCGGCGAAGCCGCCCAGCAGCACGGCGTTGGGCAACGGCCGGCCGATGTGCTGCCGGGCCAGTTCGGTGCCGGGCACGGTGTGCGTGTGGCCCTTGGGGAAGCGCGCCATGTAGTCGGCGATGTGCAGCCCGTCGAAGCCGAGGCCGGAGTTGATGAGCACATAGCCGCTGTCGGGCAGGCCCTGGAAGACGTCCACGGAGTGCAGCAGCGTGGGGTCGAGGATGATGACGGCGTCCGGGGCGACGATCGGCTCGCGCGAGCGGATCTCCGTGTCGGCGATGCGGCAGAAGGAGACGACGGGGGCGCCCGTGCGCTCCGACCCGAAGCTGGGGAAGGCCTGCGCGTGCCGGCCTTCCATGAAGGCGGCGACGGAGAGCATTTCGGCGGCGGTCACGGCCCCCTGGCCGCCGCGACCGTGGATGCGGACCTGGAACATGGGCTTGCCTCCCAGGCATTCCTTTTGGTTGTGCCCACTCTAGGAAGCCGGTGCGCGGGCGCACATTGATCCAGCGCAAGTGGCCACCGATCCCGAACCTTTTGTCGCGCCCGCCGCGCCCTATACTCTTCTGCGGGGCCGTGAGCGGGGCGGAGGGAATCATGCCGGGCATGAGGATTGGCAAGGCTTTCGCCGCACTGGGCGTGGTGCTGGGAACGCTCCTCCTGACCGGACTGTGGCCGATTGCCGCGGCGCAGGCCGACTGCCTTCCAATCGCTCACGGACCCGCGCGCGTGCTGCCGGTGGCCCTCCGACTCGCGCAGGCGCCGGGGGCGGGGCAGGTGCGGCTGACCTTTCTCGGCCACTCCAGCTTCGTGATCGAGAGTGCCGGCGGCGTCAGCGCCGTGACCGACTACAACGACTACATCCGCCCGCCCTTCCGCCCCGACGTCGCGACGATGAACGTCGCCCACGACACGCATTTCACCGACCACCCCGATCCGGAGATCGCGCACGTGCTGCGCGGCTGGGATCCCGGCGGTGGCATGGCGCAGCACGACGTGACGGTGAAGGACATGCGCGTGCGCAACGTGCCGACCAACATCCGCGGCTACGGGGGCGGCTATGGGGGCGGTGGGTACGGCACGCGGGTGGCCGGCAACTCGATCTTCGTGTTCGAGGTGGGCGGCCTGTGCATCGCCCACCTGGGGCACCTGCACCACACGCTGACCGACGTGCACTTGAAGGAACTGGGCATCATCGACGTGGTGCTGGCGGCGGTGGACGGCAGCTTCACCATCAGCCACGCCGACATGGTGCAGGTCATCGAGCAGCTTCGACCGGCCGTGGTCATTCCCATGCACTATTTCGGCGGCGCCAGCCTGGAGCGCTTCATCGCCACGCTGGCCGGCCGTTACGAGCCGAAGCTGTCCGACACGCCGACCGTCGTCCTTTCCCGCGCCCGCCTGCCGCAACGCCAACTGCTGATCCTGCCGGGGCATTGAGGGCGCGCGGTCGCCCTTCCGCCTTCACCACCAAAGATATCCACGGCCACGCTTGCCCTGCACGCGGGGGTGCCCACTTTTCGTTACCCCTTTGTTCTTGCTCGGGCACCCCATGGGCACGCGTTCGCGCCTATCCCCAGCCGTCTCCATAGCCATCGCGGGACTGATCGGAATGCTTCTCTCCTCCTCGGCCGGCGCCGTGGCGCCGCCGGTCAGCGGCATCGTCGTCTTCGGCGACAGCCTGTCGGACACCGGCAACGCCGGTGCAGGCCGCTTCTCCAACGGCCCGGTGTGGGTCGAGCACCTGGCCGAGCGGCTGGGCACGCGTCTGGCGCCTGCGGTGCAGGGCGGCACCAACTTCGCCGTCGGCGGGGCGCGCACCGGCGGCGGGCCGGTGCCCAGTCTGCGCGCGCAGGTGGACGCCTACCTCCGCACGCGCCGGCCCGATGCCCGCGCGCTCCATGTCGTCTACGGCGGCGGCAACGACCTGCGCGCGGTCGTCGAGGCGGGCGACCCGGTGCCGGCCTTGGCGCGTGCGGCGGAGGGGGTGGGTCTGATCCTCGCCGACCTTGCGAAGGCCGGCGCGCGGGAATTCCTGGTGCCGAACCTGCCGGACATCGGCCGCGTGCCGGAGATCCGCCGGCGCGGGCCGCAGGCGGTGCAGGCGGCGACCGCGCTGTCCATGGCCTACAACCAGGCGCTGGACCGGGTGCTGGACATGGCGCAGCAGCGGCTGCCCGTGCGCATCCACCGCCTGGACGTCTGGGCGCTGCTGGAACGTGTGGCGGCCGACCCGCATGCCGCCGGATTCGCCAACATCACCGACGCCTGCGTGGCCACGCCGGCCTGCCGCGACGCGGACCGCTACCTCTTCTGGGACAGCGTCCACCCCACCGCGGCGGCGCACGCCCGGCTGGCCGAGGCGGCCTATGCCACACTTGTGGATAGGGACCGGCGGTGAGCGGCGAACCAAGAGGCCTTTCGGCTGTTCAACATGGTGGGTCCGCGTTCACGCCGTGGTGGCGCCGAAGCGGGGCCCGGCCTGAAGAAGGGGACCCCCGCTTGGGAATCTCCCGGAGTGAAGGATAATGAGCTGGTCGACTGATGGTGTCGGACTCGCCGACGTCCTGGAACCGGTCCTCAACGCGGATGACGGCGACGACACCGCGCTGGTGCAGGCGGTCACCGACGTGGCCGAGGCGCTGGCCGCGCTGGGCGTGCTGATCGTGGATCGCACGGGGCAGCCGGTGCACGGCGTGACCGACGAACGCGCGGTGATCGGCGCGCTGGCCACCTACGCCCGCAATCTGGCGCAGGAAGGCCGGCTGGACGAGGCCGTGGAGGTGGGCGAACTGATGGACCGCGTCGATCGGCTGCGCTACCGGCCACGCCGGCGCCGGGTGGCCTGACGCCTGCGCTTTCCGACGCCTACGCTTTGCGGTCGGCCCCCTTGCGCTCGGGCAAGGTGGCGGCCAGGGCGTCGCGCAGGGCGCCGGTGCTGAACGGCTTCTGCACGGCCGGGGCGTCGGCGAAGCGGCGGTCGATGTCGGCGGCGCCGTAGCCGGTGGTGAAGACGAACGGCACGCCGCGCGCCACCAGCGCCTCGGCCACCGGATAGATGGGTTCGCCGCCGACGTTCACGTCGAGGATGGCACCGTCGAGCCCCTCGTGCCCGGCCAGTTCCAGCGCCGCGGCCACGCTGGCCGCCGGGCCGACGATCTCGCAGCCGAAGTCGCCCAGCATGTCTTCGAGCATCATGGCCACCATCGCCTCGTCCTCGACCAGGAGGAGGCGCAGGCCGTTCAGCCCTTCCTCAGCCGTCATCGCACCGTCACCCTCTCGCACCGGCAATCATGGAGGGACATTGCGCCCCTTGATGCTGGAAGTCGAGACGCACCTCCGCACTACGCTCCTGTGCGACACGGTGCCCCTTTGGGGCGTCGTCAGATGGTGAGCGAGGTCAGTTCCACGGCGGAGCGCGGGCCGCCGATGACGACGAGGCCGTTCCCGGTGACGTCGTAGCGCTGCCGGTCCGCCTCCGCGTCGAAGCCGATCATCGTGTCGGGCGGGATGCGCACGTTCTTCTCGATGATGGCGCGGCGGATCCGGCAGTTGCGGCCGATCTCGACGTTGTCGAAGAGGATGCTGTCCTCGACCTGCGCGTAGGAATGGACGCGCACGAAGCGCCCCAGGACCGAGCGGCGCACCGTTCCGCCGGAGACGATGCAGCCGCCCGATACGATGGAATCCACCGCCTGCCCGCGCCGTCCCTCGTCGTCGAAGGCGAACTTGGCCGGCGGGTCGGAATAGCCGGCGGTGCGCAACGGCCAGGCGCGGTTGTAGATGTCGATGGGCGGGTCGATGGCCCGCATGTCCATGTTGGCCTCGTAATACGCATCGAGCGTGCCGACGTCGCGCCAATAGGCCGGCTGGTGCTCGGCCTGGCCGGGGATGCGGTTGGTCTTGAAGTCGTAGGCGTACATGGCCGTCGTGCCCGCCGAGGAACCCACCAGACGCGGCAGGATGTCCTTGCCGAAGTCGTGGCTGCTGTCCGTGCGCGCCGCGTCCTCGTAGACCATCTGCAAAAGGCAGTTGCGCGAGAAGATGTAGTTGCCCATGGACGCCAGCACGCAGTCCGGGTTGCCGGGGATGGTCGGCGCGTCCGCCTTCTTCTCGATGAAGCCGGTGATGCGGCCGTCCGGCTCGATCTGCAGCACGCCGAATTCCTTGGCGTACTTCTTTTCCACCGGGATGGCGGAGATGGTGACGTCGGCGCGCTTTTGCGTGTGGTACTCGATCATCTCGCGCACGTTCATGCGGTACACGTGGTCGGCGCCGAACAGCAGCACGAGGTCGGGCTCCGACTGCTCGATCAGGTTGGCGTTCTGGAACACGGCGTCGGCGGTGCCGCGATACCACTCCTCCCCCTCCGTGCGCATCTGGGCGGGGACGGGGACGATGAACTGGCTGGTCAGCATGCCGCCGAACTGCCAGCCGTCGCGCAGATGCTGGATCAGCGACTGGCTCTTGAACTGGGTCATCACGTAGATCGAGTAGACGCCAGAATTCACCATGTTCGACAGCACGAAGTCGATGATGCGGTATTTGCCGCCGAACGGCACCGCCGGCTTCGCCCGTTCCTTCGTCAAAGGCATGAGGCGGGTTCCCTTGCCGCCGGCGAGAACGAGGGCGAGAACCTTGAGCTGCATCGGAAGCTCCATCATCTGGGCGTACACCGCCGGATATCTGCTGAACCGCCGGGCCGCTGCCCTGGTTCCCGTGTCTGCCCCGCCGACGGAAACGTCCGCCGATCCGACACTCCCGACGGGGTGATCCGAAGGGACGGGTGCGGCGAAACGCGCCAAGGCCCTGACGATCCGCCATTCGACCGTTCCTGTCGCCACTTGGCACGCCTCTTGCTGATAGGTGGGCAAACGTCCCGCCGCCGGGCATCAGGCCCGGACGGACAAGGGGACGGCAGGGAGGGTAGACGCAGGCGCCACGTGCTTCTCCAGATCGACGAATCGTGCCCGTGCGCTTCGGCTCCCCCGGCCGGCGGGCTTTCGTGCCGGACGGTGCCCCCTCGGTGCCGTCCGCCGGCCATCCCTCGATTGGCCGCGATCCGGAGAGCCGGCGGACACGGAGGTTTCTTCCCCAACCTCCGCGTCCGCCGGCGGCGCGGCGTCCGCCCGCAGGAGAGACGGAGGCGAAAGCGGCATGGCCCAAGCACACGATGACGGAACGATTCTCGAAGCGCGCGGACTCACGAAGGAGTTCAAGGGCTTCGTGGCGGTGAAGGAGGTCAACCTGAAGGTCCGGCGCGGCACGATCCACGCGCTGATCGGGCCGAACGGGGCGGGCAAGAGCACGGTGTTCAACCTGCTCACCAAGTTCCTCACGCCGACCAGCGGCAGCATCATCTACAAGGGCCGGGACATCACCGGCACCAGGCCCGCCGACATCGCGCGCATGGGAATGGTGCGCTCCTTCCAGATCTCGGCCGTCTTCCCGCACCTGAGCGTGCTGGAGAACGTGCGCGTGGCGCTGCAACGCCACGTCGGCAGCACCTTTCATTTCTGGAAGCCGGAGGCCAGCCTGCACGCGCTGCACGACCGCGCGCACGAGCTGATCGAGGCGGTCAACCTCACCGCCTGGGCCGATCACCTCGCCGCCGAGCTGCCCTATGGCCGCAAGCGCGCGCTGGAGATCGCCACCACGCTGGCACTCGACCCGGAGGTGCTGCTGCTGGACGAGCCGCTGGCCGGCATGGGCCATGAGGACATCGAGCGCACCGCCCAGTTGATCCGCCGCGTCGGCGCCGACCGCACCATCCTGATGGTCGAGCACAACCTCAGCGTCGTCGCCGACCTGTCCGACACCATCACCGTCCTGCGCCGCGGCGAGATCCTGGCCGAGGGGCCGTATTCGGTGGTCTCCCGCGATCCGCAGGTCATGGAGGCCTACATGGGCTCGACCACCGTGGGAGGCGGACATGCCTGACGCCGTGATGCCGGACGCGCGCACCACCACCACCGGGTCCATGCTGGAGGTGAAAGACCTGCACGCCTTCTACGGCGAAAGCCACGTGCTGCACGGCGTGTCACTGGAGGTGCGCCAGGGCGAGGTGGTGACGCTGCTGGGCCGCAACGGCGCCGGCAAGACCACCACCATGCGCTCCATCATGGGCATCGTCGGCAAGCGCACGGGCTCGATCCGCTTCCAGGGCCAGG
>Ga0196970_1000157_pt1 | contig 105017 bp, 65 predicted proteins | sample S1v_513CmetaG_FD_148672 | JGI IMG/M metagenome (GOLD analysis project Ga0196970, IMG submission 148672) | Soil microbial communities from Anza Borrego desert, Southern California, United States - S1+v_5-13C | ecosystem: Environmental > Terrestrial > Soil > Desert | place: USA: California...
GTGAACCGCCTCCGGTTCTGAGCGAAGGATGGTGCCCTCCGAAGCCTTGGCGGAGGAGGGCGGGTTCGAGTCAATACAACACAAGGCGGTTCCGAGCTACGGATGGCAGGCCATGTTCTATGCTTATGTTTTCCACAGCATTGAGACCCGGAGCATGAATCCCCGGCTGATCGCGAATCAGAAACGTCAGACATTTTGCCCTGACGTGTGCGAATTTCCCTGCGCCCTCGTCCCTGCTTGGCGTCACGCATCCGCTGCAGGATCTTTCTCATTGACCTTCTTCCGAAATTGGAAATTCCCGATCGATGTAGGCACCTTCGCGTTGCGCGGTCTCCCAAGTGTCGATCACATCGTGCAATGCAGAGCGTATCTGTTCGCATTTGTCTTCAAATTTGTAATTCCGATCGCGGAGGTGCTTCCTTAATGTCGTGCCCATGTCAGGAGACGAAGCCTTTGCACTGTTTATCAGCAGTATCATAGGCGTTGCGGGATGGTGGCGCTGGTGCGGGCCGCTGCTGCGCATCAAACCGCCGCGGGCCTCGACGGCAATTGGATTCATATCGATTGCCGTTCCAATAGCCGCGTTCAGCCTCATGCTCGTCATTCTTCGAGGCCTGGCTGCCCACGACGTTCGTGACAGCACCACGTACACAGTGTTTTACATGCTGATCTGGCTGGCGTGGACTGGCATCACAATCCTCGCTCTTCCGCGCTTCGGCCTGAGCTTCCGCGATGATGTCATGGAAAGAAGCAATCTCAGCGCGGCGATCGCGATTGGCGGCGCTTTGATCGGGATCACGCTAGCCTTCGGAGGTGGCAACGTCGGCGACGGACCGGGTTGGTGGGTGGTTTTGTTCTCAGGCGGACTTGCAACGGCGACGCTGGCCGCGCTTTGGATGGGATGGCACGCCATAACAGGAATCGCGGATGCAATCACCATCGATCGTGACACGGCATCAGGCTGGCGCGCGGCTGGCTTTTTCGTTGGAGGCGGTGTCATTGTGGGCAGGGCGGCAGCGGGGAATTGGATTTCAACGATCGACACCGTCAAGGATTTCATTGTGAAAGGGTGGCCCATCTTGATTTTGTGGGCGCTGGTCGTTGCAATCGATTGGATGTTGCGCCCGAATGCGAGTCGTCCGCTGCGAAATGCATTTTGGTGCGGCGCGATTCCGGCGTTCGCATTCATCGTCATCGGCCTTGTGGCGGCCCAACTGCAAGGACCCTGGTGATGCAACTCCCCTGGCTCACGGTTGATGCAGTTCCTGCCGTTGACTTCGCAGCGTTGCGGCGGCGCGCGATATTTGAGTGCTGCAAGTGGGATCCGCAGATTGAGGATGTTTGCGCCCTGTCTTCGCAACCGATCGTGTTGCGCTCAACCGCGTGGACTGAACTCGCGGCCATGGCTGAGCAGTTGGCGAATGAAACGATAACCGCTGAAAATGCGATTGTTCGACAACCGAAGTTGATTGACGATCTCGGATTGCCACGGGCGCTGCGGCGGGAGCTTATGAAACTGTGCAGGCGGCGTGACGCAGATTCCAACGCACGCGACGTTCGACTGATTCGCTTCGACTTTCACTTCACCGCAGATGGGTGGCGGATTTCGGAAGCCAACAGCGACGTTCCAGGCGGCTTCAACGAAGCGTCAGGATTCGCGCGACTTGTCGCTGCGCACCTGGGCGATGTTGTGCTTCCCGGTGATCCCACGCGAGACCTTGCCAAAGCGGTGGCAAATTCCGTTGCTGGAACGGGGCGTGCGGGCAGTGGGACCATTGCGCTCGTTCACGCGACGGCGTTCACCGACGACCGTCAGGTGATGGAGTTCTTCTGTCGCGAGTTGCGGCAAATGGGATTGAGTCCAGTGCTCGTTGCGCCGGATCACTTGCGCTGGAATGAAGGGCAACCCTTCATCGAAACAGAATGGTTCTCCGGTCCCGTTGATTTTGTATTTCGATTTTTTCCGGCCGAGTGGCTGCCCCAATTGCCGCGGTCGTGCGCCTGGCCCCATCTGCTTGGGGATTCACTCGCCGGGCTGTGCAACCCAGGAACAAGCATCCTCACCCAGAGCAAGCGGTTCCCGTTGGTATGGGGCCGGTTGGAGGCGGACTTGCCCAATTGGCGGGCACTTCTGCCGCGCACTTTCACTCCGCGCGCCGCCCGGACGCAGCTTGCGCCGGAACGTATCGTGTGGAAATGCGCGCTCGGCCGGGTCGGTGACTTCATCGGCATGCATGGAATCACGTCGCTGAAAGAATCACGCGCCATTGCCAGCAATGTGCGATGGCATCCCGGCCATTGGATTGCGCAGGAACGCTTTGACGCGGTGCCGATGCGTTGCAGCGCCGGCGATTTGTTTCCCTGCATTGGCGTTTACACAGTGAACGGCAAAGCGTCGGGCGCGTACGGACGCCTGGCTCGCACACCGTTGATCAATCACCTCGCGCAAGACGGCGCGGTATTGATCGACGGCATATCTGGAACGCGGGATTTTAGGGCAACGCCGACAGCAGGGGGCATCGACACCATTCCTCACAGGCATGCTTTCCATGAATTCAAACGAACTCTATCAAATCTGGGCGCCTGACGATTCCCTTTGGTCGCCTTGGGCGAAGCCCGTCCTGTTCGCTGATCAATCGTCATCTCCAGGCGCACCAGAGCCGCCGAACTGGCGGCAGTTTTCCACTCCCTGGGTGTCACAAGTTGGGCGCGATTCGGCGATCGTTCTCGATCTTCCGGACGCGCTCGCAGTCTGGTTCGGCCTGGCGATGGCGAACCAGGGTTATCGGCCCGTGCCGCTGTACAACGGAACGAACAACCTGTCAGCATTGATCCCCGTCGGCGGGATCGCCGCGGCACTGCGGCACGGCGCTGAAGAACTGGCGGCAATGGCGATTACTGCCGACGCTCCGCCCGCGTTCCTCCTCGACGAACGAAGAACTGGAAAACATCGCAGCGCGCGGCCGGGAACTTTTGACAATCGATGGGCTGTCTTTCCGCAGGATTTTCCGTCGGGAAAGCTGCTTCGGTTTCGCGGCATCAATTCGGCCGTCCTCGTGACCGAATCGGGCTCCGCACCGCAGACTGATCTTGCGCACGTTTTCTTGCGGTGGCAGGAAGCAGGAGTTTCCATCCACGCCGTGAATCGGCATTCATCCGACCGTATCATCCCTATCCGGGTAGGCCGGCCGAGTGGATTTCGCACGTTGTGGCAACGGGCGCTCGTGCTCGCTGGCTTGAGGCGGACAGCGCGGGCGGATTCGGCGCAATGGTTCCCGAGGTGACACAAAGCAGCGGCTCTATTGGTGGATGGGGATGACGTCGAGTTTGCCACCTTCCACCGCGTTTCTCGTTCTCTTCGATCATCAAAGTATCCAGTGACGAAAAACACCCCGCATGCATGGAGATAGATGAAGAACCAGAAGTGAAGAATCAATCCGTTCTCCGTACGCGAACGGCCCGGCGCAATCGCCGCAACAATGTCTGCAACAATTCTTCGTGGCGTCCGAGGCTCCGTCCATCTACCCGCGCAATTGGCCTGCCCGAAAAACCATCCACGGCGTCCTGCCGCAACAGGCCCCGTATCAATCTCCGTTCGCCCGCCAGCGACGGCAAAAACGCTTCTCCAGCAATCCGCGAAAGCGAGTAGATCAAGCCGTAGGCGCCCCAATTCGAAATAGAAGCTACGATCAGTGCGGACGTTTTCGTGCGACACGGTTCGACGCCCGCCTCGCGGATCAACGACGGAGAAATATTTCCGAATCCGATCTCGTTTCCGCCATCGCCGATCCCAATTGTGAAACGATTTTGACCTCGTGCCAGTTCGAACAGGATATCCATCGGCGGAGTCACAGCCGAGATATCATTACCTTTCATATCGCAATAACGCCCGTGACGATTCGAGCCGCAAACTTCAACGGCAACAAGGGATGCAGGGTTGAATTTTCTCAGCAAGGCGGCGGCGTCGTTCTTTGCCGCACGCTGCGAACGAACCCGGATTTCGGCGTAGGCTGCTTCAAACCTGCAGTGAGGTTGCATAATCTCGAGGGCGTCCTTGCGCGAAACCATGACGACCTGGCAGCCAAGCCGAGACAGGCAGTGTCCAAGCGCGATGGCTCCGGGAGGCCCATCCGTTTCCAATCGATTGTTGACAAAGAATCCGGTCGCGATCGCGACGGTCTGGCCGCGGAGTTTGTGCAGGGCCTTTGCCACCGCTTCAACATTATCGCTGGGCAATACGCCCGCGCATCTTCGCGCAATGCCGCGGGTGTCGTTTCGGACGAGCAAGGCTTGCAAGGACATGACTAAATTAATTCGTCCTGGCGTTCAGTAATTCCTGCACGCGTGCAAATGCAATCGGACTGTATTTTTCGATGAACCGATTGAACGTTTTCCGTTCATCCATTTTCAGGGTGCGCGCGATTTCCATGAAGGCGATGACCTCCCGTTCCTCGTATCTGGGCCGGTCGCGGTTGCAACAGTCAAATATGAGGTGGCCTCGCGCTTGCATAAACCCCCAGAGGCCATCGTAGTAGCGTGCAAAGTTTTCAACCAACGTCTGGTTTCGGGTCCATACGCGATCCAGGCTCGCCCCGCCGCTGTAAGGTGAAAACAAAAACAGGGAATCGTCCACAATGTCAGCCTGCGGCGGTTTGATTTCGGGAAAGGGATAATAGACGAGGCGATACTTGATCTTACGGCAATCAATTCCGCGTTCCTTGCAGACGTCGAAGAGCAGGACGTGATTCGCCAGCAGCGCCTGAAGTTTCGCGGGTGAGGCAATGGTGGCGATGCGTTTGAACTCGAGGTCCTTGCTGGATTTCTCGATCAACAGATCCACAAACGCCCGCCAATATTCCTCAGTGGAATCGTCGCTCGGCGGCGACTCGACAAAATACATCAGCAGGACGCGGCGCTTCGCGTTTCTCATGACACCTCGCAACGTGCTCAAATACAGTTCAGCCGACGGCAGTTCGATGAGTCGTTCCCGCTCGAGATGTTCCAGCGCGCGATCCAATTTTTCGTGAGTGGCCGCGATGTCGCTCCGAACCGCGTGTTCGGACTCCTTGTTTTGGATCTGCAGCGCGTGAAAGGTTTTGAACAGCCGGATGACTGACCACAGAGCGATTGCCATTGCTGACCAACGGACGGTATCCACCACGTTCTTTGTTCGCTCGTTCAATTCAGTGATGAGCGGGAGAATGCTCGTTACCAGCAATGCCAGGCCGCTGACAATGACCTCGAGAAGCCAGTCATTCTCCTTGAATGTCTTCTTCCAGGCGTTGTCCTCCTGCGAGGGATTGTTCATGGCCTCGACATAACCATACGCGACTTTGTTTGCCAACGGATATCGCCCGGCGTTTGAATCGTAATGAGATTCGCGGAAGGGTGAATCAAAAGCACGATTCGTAATGTTCGGAATCACGGACCGCCGGGCGCCACTCCACCGTTCACGGACCGGCAGCTTTGAAACCGCCATGTTCGACACCTCCAAGGAGAATCAGCGCTCCAAAAATTTTCGTTTCGACACGGCGTTATGAAGCCGGATCAAACCCGAACACGCGCAGTTCTTGTTGGCAGCGGCAGGCCTTGGCGAGGCGCGCGGCCCACGATATCGCCTCGTCGCAAGACGGTAGCTCGAGGACGGTGAAGCCGCCATTGAGCGGAGGCGCCCAGGAGTATCCGCCCTCGGAGAACGTGCCATCGCCCGCAACGAGCACCGGCGGGACCGCTTCGTCGATCCCGCCGCCGAAGACATACACGCCGGCGGCTTTGGCTTCGTCGATTACGGCGTGTGAGTCGCGGACAACTGCCTCCCATTCTTGATCGGGTACGACCATGGCTGCGCTTGGAAATGAGATCAGGTATTTCGCCATAGAACTGTATCAACGGATCACAGCCCATCGCGGAAAACGCGCCGGCTGCGGATCCAGGACCGTATACCTGCGACTCGCGAAATTCCATCCGATTTGTTCGGCGAATCACCACGATAAACTGAAACTTTTGAATCCATATGCCTTTCTTCATCGATGGATGGTCGCTGCCGAACGCTGCGGATCAGTCAGCGCGAGTAAAAATGCACGGAATGAAATCGTGAGGCTATCGCGGGTTCGTAGTAGCGGGTTAACCGCATGGGTCACGCTTACTGATCGCGTGTGCGGAGGTTCGGTGCGTATGTTGTTTTATCCCCTCTCGTTCAGTTTCGCTGGTGGATGCGAGCGCGGTCCAGAGGACGCAAGCAATCGAGGTCACTCCAAGCAAGAACGTAGCAACGTCCCAATGCCAAACGTTGAGAACGTAGTCCGATATCGATCCAACTTCGTGGCCGACAAACGGCGGGAGGTCCTTGGTGCTAAGAAGACCCGCAGACTCTAACACCGACCGCACGAATAGAAACGGAATCCAAAGCACCATCCCAATGCCAGTTGCCACTGTTCGCATTGTTGCCGTCCGACTACGCATAACGATGAAACTCACCCACGGCGGTCACAAAGCGGAAGCGCGATAATTCACCGGGCTCGTGGGCAGTAATCTGCTTGGACATTTTCGTGACACCGGTCATAGCGATCGAAATGACCGTAAAATGAAGTGCCCGGAAAAGCAAGGAAGCCTCCCAGTTCAGGAGAGTCGAGATCGCAGTGGCCAAATCCTCCTGAACCGTTCCAAAAAACCAAGAATTCAAGACTCTGACCAAATCACCAACGCGACGATGAGCAACATCCATCGACCGCCGTTCGCGTGCTTCCGATGGTTAACGAAGATCACCCACGGCAGTTGGAAACGGGCTCTGGCTGTGTGCGGGGGATCGTATGTCATCGCGCGGAACGCGCAATGACCACGAACCCCGAAAAAGAAAAACGGGTTTACGCGAATTACGCTAATTTTCGCGAATTGCCTGCCGGTTTCGTGTGATTGATGTGTTTCGTCGTTTTACGGTTCTTTTACTGGTTCGTCGGCAAACGGGGATTTGAACAGGAGGACGCAGAGATGCGGAGGAGGCCGTTTGGTAGATCGTTTTAATGTCACGATAGACAGGGAAAAGAAGAGCGGCGTTGACGCGAATTACACGAAGTCTCACGAATTGAAGAGCAAGTTTAACCCCAGATAGAGATGGATGAACACGGATTGGGGAGTGGCAGATGAAACGTTCCTCCTCCCCCCGGCCCCCTCCTCCGGCTGCGCTCGGAAGAGGGGGAGAGGGACACGGATTGAAAGGGAAATGGTTTTCGCGAATTCCGCCTGCCAGTTTCGTGTGATTAGTCTATTTCGTGGTTGTCCGGTTCTGCGGCGGATCGTTCTCATGCCATCTTCAATGCGCCTTGCCTCCTGCTCAATTCCGGTTAGTCTATCCGCGCGTCGGTTTCCGACGGATGGCATCCCAGGGATAGCATGCTTTCCAGATCCCCGCCGCAAATGCGTTCGTATCGAACGCTCGATCGTAAATCATGTCATTACCCTTAATCATCCAAGGCGGCATGGGAGCAGCCGTATCCGACTGGCGCCTCGCGCACAGTGTTTCCAAACTCGGCCAGCTCGGTGTTGTTTCAGGAACCGCGCTCGCCGTTGTTCTCGCCCGCCGGCTCCAGCTCGGAGACGCAGATGGCCACATGCGGCGTGCCCTTGCGCAGTTTCCCCGACATGATGTCGCTGAACGGATTCTTGCGGAGTATTTTGTTCCTGGCGGCAAACCGGCCGCGACATCTTTCAAACCCGTTGCAATGCCCACCGCGGCACCAGGACAATCCCTTGTCGATCTCACGGTCGCCGCCGCTTTCGTCGAAGTGTTTCTCGCGAAGGAAGGGCATTCCGGCGTGGTGGGAATTAATCTCCTGGAGAAGATTCAGTTGCCCACGCTCCCAACGCTTTTCGGCGCAATGCTCGCGGGTGTGGATTACGTGCTCATGGGCGCGGGCATTCCGCGCACGATCCCGGGCATTCTCGATCGGTTGGCCCGCATTGAATCCGTCGAGCTGTCGCTGGACGTCGAAGGTGCCCAACCCGGTGAAACGTTCTCGACGACGTTTGATCCATCAAGCTATCGAACCGCCGACCAGCAGATCATCCGGCCCCAGTTTCTCGCGATTGTGGCTTCAGCAACACTGGCAATGACCCTGGCGCGAAAGTCCAACGGGCGGGTCGACGGTTTTGTTGTTGAAGGTGAAACGGCAGGCGGACATAACGCGCCGCCGCGCGGTCCGATGCAGCTGACCGCGGAAGGTGAACCTGTTTACGGCGTGCGGGATGTGCCTGATCTCGAAAAGATTCGCGCGCTGGGTCTGCCATTCTGGCTTGCGGGATCGTACGGCCGGCCGGGCAAGCTCGACGAAGCACGGAAATTGGGAGCTGCGGGAATCCAGGTCGGAACCGCCTTCGCATTTTGCGAAGAATCCGGCATTGCCGCCGAGTTGAAGAAACGTGCCATTGAACTCAGCCGCAGCGGCAAGGCACGCATATTCACCGATCCACTTGCATCACCCACCGGATTCCCATTCAAGATTGCGCAGATGGAAAACACGTTATCGGACGCTTCCACTTTCGGGGAACGGTCGCGAGTCTGTGACTTGGGTTACTTGCGTCATATTTACCGAAAGGAAGATGGTTCAATCGGATACCGCTGCCCAGCGGAACCTGAGGGCGATTTCACGCGCAAAGGTGGCGCGCTCAGTGAAACTGAAGGACGCAAGTGCGTCTGCAATGGACTGCTCGGGACTGTGGACCTGGGGCAGGTGCGCGAAGGAACTCTCGAGCCCGCACTCGTCACCGCAGGAAATGATTTCGAAACCATAGCCGAATTCGCCAGGCCCGGCGCCGAGTCCTACACGAGCGCCGAAGTGATCGCGACGCTGCTGTCCTCGAAGTAAACCCGTCAACTATTCGCCCGCGTCAGGCAGAGCAGGGCGCGAGAACGGCGTCAGTCATTCCGTGGATGATCTTCTTGTCGGCCGGGCACACTGTTGCGAGTGCTCCCCCCAACTGGGCCCGCGCAGCATCGCCTTCGCCTGCCACGAAGTAATAGGGGCAGATCCGCGCGCGGCCTTTGAAGGGAAGGGTTTGTCCTGCCTCAAAGTCGAACCATTGCGCTTCCACGAGGGACGGTCGATGAAACTTCTGCAGGACGTATGGGCATCGTGCGAAATCGGTCAGCGCCTTGTCGACGGCGCTGCTCCAGTCGCCTTGCGAAAGATCGCTCCCCAGCCAGACACCGCGCGCGCCCCATGCGTCGGGTGAGAAGCCCGATACCTTCAGCACGAGTTCGCGTTCCTTTTGCGACAATGTTTTCAACTGCTGCCAGTCAGTAAGGTTCAGCTCGGGAATTGCCGCTTGTGGCGGCAACGGGGACGGATCGAGAATCCAGGAGTATGGCGTCAGCCGCAGCATGCGCTCAAAAAATTTCTCGCCCAATTCCTGGCGCCAGAAGCCTTGCAGGTTCCTGTTCCAAAGCAGGGCGAACAGCATCTTCTCTTCGAAAACCGGTTTCGGCGGCGGCGTCAGGCGGATGCGCTTCGAGAGCGCGAGTTCAAAAATCGCCTTCGCGTTCGGCACGTTTTGCAAATCAAATAATTCGAAGAACCTGTACACCGCATCGCCTTCTTGAAAGTCTGTGAAGGAGCCGTCCCTCACCGAAAAACGCGAGCCCAGTTGCTGTGCCAGCCATTCCATTTCAGGCCGATACGTTGCGGCTTCCTCGGAAACGACCAGATGAACGCGGGGCGCATCGCCGAAGATGGATTCAAAACCGCGCAGCATGGCGTCGGGCGCGCCGAGAATCGGATTTGCATTTTGCAGTTTCGAATACGTTTGATTCAACCACGCCGTGAGTCCAATCCCGCCTGGGACCGAATCCAGTTCCGTAACAGTGATGCCATTCTCCGTGATCAGGAGGTCAGGCCGGATAACGCGCGGCACGTCGTTCTTGAATGCGGCGGAGCGTTGCAGTTCGAGCAAGCGAGCTGGTTTCCCCTGGTCGAGCCAGCGTGCAACCCATTCAGGTTGTTTGCCTTCGACACTCTTGCGGTAGAGAAGATTGACGGCGCGGTAGAACTGCAGGAGGACGCGGCCGAGCGACTCGATTTCCCGCGCGACCTTGGGGCCCAGTGAAAAAGGGGCAGGGGAGGTGCGCCAGTCCATTCCGGCAAACAATCCCGCGGTGGGAATCTGGCCTCGCACAAAGCCCGCGCGTTCGGTGTCAGAGAGTTCTGGTTGCGTCACTGAGTCAGGGTTCACAGCAGGAGTGTGCCTCGGAGTTTTGATTTGTCCAACGCGGGGAGCTGAATCATGCGCAAGCCGCATCGCTCGCGGCGGCACCGAATTCGCAGCGGAACGCCTTTTTCAGCACACGCCGCGCGATGGGAATGTCACGTGCGCACCTGCCCGTTGCCCAGGCCAATCCATTTATAGCTCGTGAGTTCGTCCAAACCCATCGGCCCGCGCGCGCCAATCTTGTCGGTGCTGATCCCAATTTCCGCGCCCATTCCAAATTCCCCGCCATCCGTAAACCGCGTCGACGCGTTCCAATACACGGCCGCGGAATCCACATCGTTCAGAAATTCGCGCGCGCGCGTTTCATCCGCCGTGATGATGCTGTCCGAATGCGCCGAGCCGTAGTGATTGATGTGATCAATCGCAGTGCGCACGCCATCGACCACCCTCACGTTCAGGATGTAATCGTTGAACTCGGTGAAGAAATCCTGTTCCGTCGCGGCTTTCAGTTTCGATTCCGGCGCCCCACCGCTGAGCAGGCGGATCGAGGCTTCGTCGGCGCGGAGTTCCACGTTGTTTTCCCAAAGCCGTGATGCGATGCGCGGAAGGAATCGATCCGCAATCTCCGAGTTGACCAGCAGAGTTTCGGCGGCGTTGCAGACGCCCGGCCGCTGGACCTTTGCATTCATGACAATCTGTTCGGCCATGTCGAGATTGGCTTTGGAATCGACATAGACATGGCAGACCCCTTTGTAATGCTTGATGACGGGCACCTTCGAACACTCTGCCACGGCGCGAATCAGGTTCTCGCCGCCGCGCGGCATGCAGAGATCCACATACTGGGTGAGCGACAGCAGGACGGGAATGGCTTCGCGGTCCGTCGTTGCGACGACTTGAATCGCATGCTCGGGAAATTCGGGCAGCGCCCTGCGCCCTGCTTCTATCATGATTTGAGCGATGACGCGATTTGAATTCAGCGCTTCCTTGCCGCCGCGAAGGATCGTTGCGTTTCCGCTTTTGAAGCAGAGGCTGGCAGCGTCGGCAGTGACATTGGGACGCGATTCATAAATGATGACAACGACTCCAATTGGCGTGCTGACCTTCTGCAGCTTCAAACCATTTGGACGCACGCGTTCGTCCAGCAGTCGCCCGACGGGATCGGGCAGGGCAGCGACTTCGCGCAGGCCGCGCGCCATTCCTGAAATCCGTTTGTCGTCCAACCGCAGGCGGTCCAGCATGGCGGACGAGAGCCCAAGATTGGCGCCGGCTTCCATGTCGAGGGCGTTTGCAGCCTGCAATTCGGCGGCGGCACCTTCAAGCGCATCGGCCATTGCCATCAGGCAGCGATTCTTTTCCTCGCTGCGCAAGCGCGCCAGTTCCCGCGAGGCATGCTTCGCGTCGCGGGCAAGCGCGGTCATCTGCTCATTGAGCGTCATGCCGAAGAATATGGGCTGAGTCTGCGAGGATCAAAGTTCAAAGTGATGAGTGCTCGTCGAGCGGGTGCGTCCTAACACTGACGAAAGCCACACTGCCGAAGGAGGGCGGCGTTTACGCCGCGCGAGCGCGCGCGAATCCGCAGCGCAATCATTTCACAAGATCAGCACGTTACTGCGTCCGTTCCAAATCGGGCGTGTGAAGCATTTCACCTGCGCTGCGAAGTCCCGCGGCTTGCCGACTTGGAAGGCCAGCGTGACACTCCCGACTCGCCTGGAGAAACCCGCAATGCGCTTTTTTCGTTAAAGCCGGAAATGGGATCATGGACTTCCAATCCGATAGAATCTTTGCGGAAGATTCGTTTCAACATCGTGCCAGCTCATCGTATCGGCGGAGGCAATCACCGCGCCGCTGAGGTCGGTCCAATTCGTGGTCCATGGGAGATCGCTGGCGAAAACGCGATAGCTGATGCCGGGCTGTGTGTTCCACGTGAGCAACAGTCCAGCTTCTGTAGATTCGGCGCGAACGTGAATGGGAGATGCCGGGAATTGCACGTTGACGGATGCGAAGGCGCCCTGGCTGAGGTTCAGGAACGTGCCGCTGGGAGAGAGTTTCTCCCGCACCGCGCGCACCATGTACCACGATTCTCCCGCGGGCGCAGAGGGATCGACGAACTCCGTGTTCGGAACTGGCTCAGGCGTGAGTCGCATGAAGGGGCCTTCCTTTGTCTCGGCTCGATAAACGTGATAGCCGAGAACCGCCGAGATCGTGGATGACCAGGTCAACCTGACTGCGCCCTGTTGCGCGGCTGAGAGGTTTGTGACGCCTGCAAATGGATGCATGCGCAAGGTCGGGTCGCCCATGAGCGCAATGTAAATCGCGCGCTGCATGGTGTTGGTGTCGCTTTGATACAGCGTGGAATTGTTCATCGTCAGGCGCGTGCTGTAACCGATCGGTTCGCCCATCCCCATGTGATGCAAAAACCAGTGTGGTTCGCCTGACATCATGCAGGCGAGTCCCATGGTGGGGGTTGCCAAAAACGCGCGCTGGAAATTGTCTCTGCAATCCCAATTCCCAAACCAGCTTCCAAAAAGCATCACGAACATGGCCTTCGCATCCCGGTTCACGACATCGATGGTCCATGCCTCGAAATATTGGCCGCGCGTTCCCAAATGGCTGATCCCCGTGTATTGGCCGCCAGCGCAACCGTAGGCCCAGAGATAACTCTCCGCTGCAAGCCGCGAAATCCATCGCTGATTTGCAGGAGCCGAGTCCGAAGTGTCCGCGAGCGTTGTGGCTCCATGCCCAAGAAGCGGATCAAACGCCCTGAATCCACTTGAAGCCGGTGCAAAGCCGTCGCTTACGCCACGCCGGTCGCCCATCAGCGCGCGCCGTGGAACGTTGATCAGTCCATGGCGCCAGGCGTGATCCTTGTTCAGATAATTTCGCGTGAGTTCAATTTCGTTTGGAAATGGTGTGGGCGATCCCATCCCAGGCATGTCCCGCAGATCAACCCGTCCAACCATGAGTTCCACGTTCGAAGGCAGGTAGTCGGGATTTCCGCTCCAATCGCCATCCACGTCGCCGTAGTAAGCGTCTGCGGGCATTGGTCGCACGAGGTGTTCGTCGTAATTCAAATTTCCGGAGTGCAGGATCGGAACCCGTCCGATCAACAGAACCGCCTGAAGATTCGTGTGCTGCTGATAATCGGCGACGATAAGGCTGCGCACGTGTGCTGGAGATTGGTTCGTCGTCACGACGTGCCGCAGCACAAACCATCCATCACCCGTCAAATCCTCATCGAGGCGATCCAATTCTGCGGACAACGAGGGCAGTAGATAATCAGCGATGATGACTGCGACCGCGCCTCGGGAGTGCACCTCGGGAACCTCAATTCCTGAATGGATATAGCCGTAAGAAACGTAACCAGGCACGGCGCGCTTAACGACCTGGTATTCGTAGGATTTGCCGATCTCCACTTCTGCATCCGTGAAGTTCGTGGTGGATCCGCTCAGCACCGTGCCCCAACCCCAATTCGTTTCATCCAGGCCCTTTCGAAAAACGGTATAGCTGATGGCGCCATATTGGTCAGGAATCCAGTTCAGGTGAATTTGCGGTGGAGAGGTTTCGGTAGCGGCAACAATTTGGACAGCATGCACCCAGGTGGAATCGCCGTAAACTCGATGCGCCGGAAGGAGATAAAAACATGCAAGCGCAATGCCGGGAAGCAGGCCGAACCGAAACAGATAAAACAACAAAGTCTTCAAACGGAAAGCACCGTATCCTGGCCTTGGGGAAGGAAAAATGGGGCGATTTCCCGAGAAAGGGGAGTCTTACGTTCAAGGTCTGGATTGGAGCATCGCTGAATTCCGGGCCGTGAGTCGTCCCAAATCGACCCGATGATTCGCAAGTTGACAGGCCTGGGGGCGCCTTGGAGAGTCGTTGGGAACTCAGAAGGTCAAGCAAAACACACAACCCATAAAATTATGAAACTGTCCCGTTGGATTCTCGGAATCACCCTGGTCTTGGGAGCCAGCAGCGCTTCCGCCGCCGATCTGCTGCATCAATATTCATTCAACAACGGCACTGCGAATGATTCCGTCGGCGGTGCGAACGGCACGCTGATGGGAACCACCTCAGTTTCCGGCGGTCAGCTTGTTCTTCCCGGCGGAAACAATGCTTCGGGCAATTACCTCAACCTTCCGGCTGCAACCATCGGCATCAATACGTATTCCGGCGTCACGTTGGAAATGTGGTCGACGCAACCGGCAATCAACCAGGGCTTCTCAATGACCGCGACTTTCGGCGGAACCTGGGGGAACGGTCTTGGTCAAAATTACCTGATGATTTCCACAACCCGTGGTGACGATGTTTCGCGTGGTGCGATTGCGATCACGGCGGACGACGTTGAACCGTGGCTGGATGAAGTCTTTGTCAACGGCGCGGAAATGAATGATGCGCTCGAGCACTATTATGCGGTGACGATTAATGGAACTCAGTTGGCCTATTACATCGATGGCGTCCTGCAGGGCACTGCGGCAGTGGCTCCTTCTGCGCTGAGTTCGCTCAGTACGCAGTCGGCGTTCCTTGGCCGCGGAGTTTACAACGGGGATGCAATGGTCCAGGGCTCGATCAATGAGTTCCGGATTTGGAATGCCGCGCTGCCAGCGAGTGAAATTGCGCTTCATAACGTTTTGGGGGCCAATGTCGTGCCCGAACCGTCCGCCTTCGCGTTGGTGGGTTTTGGCATGGCGAGTCTGGTGGTTCTTCGCCGCCGCGCCTGAGTTTTCTTTTTTAGCCGGGACGCTCCTGACTTTTCGGGAGCGTTCTTTTGTACCGTTTCGCGCAGCGGAGCCTTCAGTGCATCCGCTGCTTGATGGTCGCTTTCAACCGCATCCAATCCGACATTTCTTCGTCGAGCACGGGTTGAACCCACATGCGAAATGTCTTCGGGACCTTCCACTTCCAATGCTCCACGTGGCCGTCCGCAAATGACATGTTCGCTCCCTGGCTGTGGCGATTGGCCGGCAAATCCCACCATGTCTTGCTGGCGTCATAATACTCCGTCGGCATTCCAAACAAGGCGTCATACATTGTGTCAGCGTGTTCATCAATGAACACCAGGCACCCCGCGGGATCAGGATCCCGGATTTCGGAAACGCGCTTGAAACGTGGAATGTAATCGCGCATCACGGAGTCGTATTCGGGAAAGGAATTGATCGACTGGCTCATGTTATAACTGCGCGTGCGGAGTTGCGGCAGCTTGTTGCCATGGGCGTCCTCGACCGTTGAATCATCAGAAGGACAGCGATAGATCGCCACGGTCTTGTTGTACGGGAAGAGCACGCCCTGTTCGATGTTCGTCGTCGTCAGGTCGTGCCGCGGCGAGCCGGCGCACCACGAGGCGCTGGACGCGAGCGACGCGCCGGAACTGGGGATCGCCACCACGGAATTGTTCGGCGGCACCTTGTCATCGAAGTCAGACGCGTACATCTGCCAGCAGGTCTGCAGTTGTTTCATGTGATTCATGCACGCGACCCGTTTCGCGCGTTCCTTTCCCTCAGAGAGGCTGGGAAGCAGGATTGCGGCGAGGACTGCGATGATTGCGATGACGACGAGCAATTCCACCAGGGAAAACCCCTCACTTTTTTGCAGTAACAAGCACCGGAAACGCCTCCCTGGAGACAATGAACTCATGGACTGTGAATATGCTCCCAGACGAATACCCCACAACAGCTCGCGGGGAATTGGAGTGAATAACCCAGCTGATCAATAGGTGATCAGGTCCAGAAGCCGCGTGCCGCGGGGCGTGAGTTGCCAGCGATTTCCCCTTTGGGTGACGAGGCGGCGGCAGGGGTTCTTGCGATATTCGGCCTCGTTCACGCTCAAGAGGTGATACTTGCCGCGATGCTTCATTTCGCTCGCCGCGCGAGGAATCAATTGAAACGGAACGCCATTGTAGTTCATCACCAGTTCGTAACCTGCAACACCTTCCTTCGCGGCAACCGCGTTTTGCGTTAGCAAGGGCGAATAGCGTTTCAGCCATGGAAATTCGCGGTCGCGCACGACCACGCGGCAGAACTCCGTCTGCTTTTGGATGAATGGAACGAGGTTGAACCGGCCATTCTGTTCGATCAACAGGATCAGCCGCGGATCCAGTCCCAGCATGTTCTGGCCGTTCCAGTTTCCGTGATCGTTCCGTTCTCCCGGCGAGTTTTGCTTGAACCAGGTGCTGAAGCGGTCGTTGACGAGGAGGTTGATCTCGAAGTGCAGGTGCGCGCGGTCCCTGGAAATCCCCTCGCGCGTGTTCGCCGTTCGGCCCATGATGGCGATCTGTTCGCCCGCCTTCACCTCCTGGCCCGCTTTCAATCCGGGGACAGTTTCCGACAGATGCGCGTACAACGAGTACACCTCAAGATTTTCAATCCGATGTCGCAACACGATGTAATTGCCGTAATTCGATAGGCCTGATTTGCGATTGATATAAGCGACAGTGCCATCCGCAGTGGCCAGGACGGGATCGAGCGGCTCGTTGCGCTTGTCGCGTTGCAGGCAGCGAATGTCGAGGCCTTCGTGCATTTGCCAGCCATCGCTGCGAACACAGCCGAAACAGCCGCTCGTCCAGGTTTTTCCGACGGTTTCGACGAAGAACTTCGGCTCGCCGCCTGGATCGAAAAGCGCGCGATTGGCGGTGGGAAGACGGAAAGGCTGTTGTCCGGCCGAACCGAGTGAATACAACCACACCAGAAGGAAGGCGCCGGCGGCGCGCGCAAAGGCAGCTCTCACCATTTCGATTTCTCCGCGACCTGGCGGGCCAGGTTATTCAGGCCAAAAGCGATTTCCTCGGCTTCCTCGCGTGAAGCGTCGGGCGTGAATTGCAGGATTCCGCTTGAATTTCGCCGGTTCAACAGCGGCGCGCCCAGCCAGCGGCTTTCCTTGTTCTCAGGACCGAACGTGCTGAAGATGGCCATGTGCCTGCCGGGATTGGCGGTGCTGTATTGCTCGAGCAGCCACTTCCCGCGTTCGTTGAGCCGCAATTGCAGCGACCAGCCGTTTTGATCTCCGACGACAGCCGCCGAGGCTACTTCGGCCTCCGTGAGGAAAGGGGAGCGATCGACAGTGACTTCAACGGGTTTTGCGCGGAACACGGCGATGGTGCGGGAAAACACCGTGTTGTCCTGGTTGACCTCCAGGTGCATGGCGAGGGTGGTCACCTGCTTCTCCCGTTTTTTCTCCGGCGACTGGCAGCCGCATGCCAATCCCGCCAGCACGGCGAGCAAATAGAGATTGAATCCCAATCGCCTGGTTATCATAGTGTCCGCTAACAAAGTCGAACGCATTGCCAAAGTAAAGATTGATATGGGAAAACAGTACAACAAAACCGAGAAACGCAAACGCCGCGACAGCTACAACAAACGCAAGCGCGAAACCGTGAAGGCGAAGCTGAAGAAGGCCTGATTTGATTTGCCCGAACGAACCACCCGAACAGGGTGGTTTTTTTTTCTGCGACGGAATGCCGGTTACATCGGCTTCACACTCTGAAGCCGTTCCATCGCATCCTGCACCCCCTGCAGCGCTCGCAGCATCAGCGCGCGCATCTCGTCCGCGGGCGGATTTTTGGGATCGTTGAGCAGGTGCGTGAGTTCCTGCAGGACTTCAGGCGTCCGCTTCTGGAGGCTGGCAATTGTTTTCTCCCACGCGAGCTTGCGCTTCGCACAGGCGAGCAGCCCGCTCAGATATTCAATGTCCTGGCGTGTATCGCGCGGGCCGTTGAAACGGGTGTTGATGTCGATCAATTCCGATTGGAGTTCGCTGATCGTGCGCTCGCACCGTTCGATATCGCGCACGATGCCGTTCAGCTCGGAAACAACATTTCGCTGTTGAGCAAGGCTGCGATCAGCGAGGCGGATATCTTTCAATGACATAGGAGTGGAGAACTGTAGCTTACGGAAGATGGCTGACGCAAGAAGTGCGCCGTTGGTTCGGATCTTCGGCACGCCGCGCCGGCGTCCCGGTTTCCGCTTGCGCGCCCCGTTGGCCGCCACCAAGTTGACGCGAACAACTCCGAATTACGATGGCGAAAAAGCTCTTCCTGCTGGACGGCATGGCATTGGTGTATCGGGCGCATTTCGCCCTGATCGCGCGCCCGATCTTCAACTCCAAAGGCATCAATACATCCGCCCTTTACGGCTTCACCCAAACAATCCTGGACATCCTCGGCAAACAGCAGCCGACGCACCTCGCCGTTGCGATGGACACGGAGGCGCCGACACCGCGCCACACGGTTTATCCCGATTACAAGGCGACCCGCCAAACCATGCCTGAGGATCTGTCCGCCGCGCTGCCGCATGTGCGGCGTATGCTTGAGGCGCTGCGGATTCCGTTGCTGGAATGCGACGGATACGAAGCCGACGACATCGTGGGGACGCTCGCGCGCAAGGCGGAGAAACAGGGCTTCCAAACGTACATGGTCACGCCCGACAAGGATTTTGGGCAACTCGTCGATGAGAACACGTTCCTCTACAAGCCGTCCCGCAGCGGAGAAGGCGTGGAGATTCTTGGCGTGGCCGAAATCCAGCAGCGCTGGGGAATCCAAAAGCCCGAGCAGGTGATCGACGTTCTCGCGCTCATGGGCGATTCATCGGACAACATTCCGGGCGTTCCTGGCATCGGCGAAAAAACGGCGATCAAGCTGATTGGGGAGTTCGGCACCGTGGAAGCACTGCTGGAACGGACGGCCGAACTCAAAGGCCGCGTCCGCGAAACGCTCGAGAAGAATCGCGAGCTCGCGCTGCTGTCGAAACAGCTGGTGACGATCCTGTGCGACGCGCCGTGCGCCTATGAGCTGGAGGAATTGAAGTTGCGTCCGCCCGATGAAGAAGCGGTGAAGGCGATGTGCGTTGAGTTCGAGTTTAATTCCATTGGCCGCCGCCTGTTCGGCGATGATTTCAAAGCGGGCAGGGGATTCGCTCCGCCACCTGCGACCAATGCTCCCGCTCACAAGCGCAAAGCTCCTGAGGCGGACCTGGTGGGCGGCACCGCTGAGGATGATCGCGGCGAGGTTCTTGTTGATGAACCCGCTCCCGCAATCAACCGTGCCGAGTTGAAGAAATTGGCGGACGTTTCCCATGATTATCGGATTGTGCCCGTTGGGGAATTGGATTCGCTGCTTGCGCGTCTTGCCGCGGCGGACGTGCTCGGGTTCAAGACGCTGACCTGCGGCGGCGATCCCAAGGAGGCCGTGCTCGAGGGATTGGCATTTTCGTTCAAACCACACGAAGCGCTCTTCGTTCGTTTGCCAAACGGGAAAGAGCAGGCTGCAGCGGTTCTGGGGCGTTTTCGTTCCGTCCTGGCGAACGAGCGGTCCATCAAGGTGGGGCACAATCTCAAGTTCGACCTGAGCGTTCTCAAGTGGCACGGCATGGAGGTGCGAGGCCGATTGTTTGATCCGATGGTGGCGCACAGCCTGATCGAGCCAGACACGCGGCACGCTCTCGATTTTTTATCGGAGGCGTTTCTCGGCTACACCCCGAGCACTGCGGCGGCCGCGGGACAGGAGGAACAATTGACGCTTGGCGAGGATCCGTCAGAACGGCTGGCCGAGCGCGCGATGGAGGCGGCCGATCTCGCGTTGCAATTGCGTGCGGTTCTGGAGCCGCTGCTGGAGAAAAAAGGCCAGCACCAGGTTTTTTATGACATCGAGGCGCCCCTGATTCCCGTGCTTGTCCAGATGGAACACGAGGGGATCCGGATTGATCACGGTGCGTTGAATGAATTCGCGGCGCACTTGTCAGCGGAAATGAATGCGCTCGAGAAATCGATTTGCGAGGCGGCCGGCCGGGAGTTCAACCTGAATTCAACGCGCCAGTTGGGCGAAGTGTTGTTCGATGTGCTCAAGGTTTGCGAGAAGCCGAAGAAGACGCGCACGGGACAATACGCAACGGACGAACAGACGCTGATGGCGCTCGCGCCCGAGCATGAAGTGGTGCAGCGGCTTCTGGAATATCGCGCGGCGTCCAAATTGAAGTCGACCTATGCGGATGCGTTGCCGCAAACCGTGTGGCCCGCAACGGGGCGCATTCACACCACCTATAACCAGGTGGCGACGGCAACAGGCAGGTTGAACTCGCAGAATCCGAACCTGCAGAACATCCCGATTCGCACCGACAAGGGGCAGGAAATCCGCAGGGCATTCGTACCGCGCGATCGCGATCATGCGCTGCTTTCGGCGGACTACTCGCAGATTGAATTGCGAATCATTGCCGCGCTGAGCCAGGAAGCAGGATTGCTGGAAGCATTTCGGACTGGCGTTGACGTTCATACGGCGACTGCTGCACGCGTATATGGCGTGGCTCTCGCCGGCGTTACGGCGGAGATGCGGCGCAAGGCCAAAATGGTGAACTATGGAATTGCGTACGGCATCTCGGCCTTCGGCCTGGCGCAACGATTGAACATTCCACGACGCGAAGGCGCAGAGATCATCAACCAGTATTTCGCCCAGTTCTCGGGCATTCGGGAGTTCATGGATCGAACCATCCAATTCGCACGCAAGCACGGTTATGTTGAAACCGTGACGGGACGCCGCCGATACCTGCGCGATGTGACGTCATCCAATGCCACCGTTCGCTCCGCGGCCGAGCGGAATGCGATCAACGCGCCGATCCAGGGCACGGCGGCGGACATGATCAAGGTGGCGATGATCCGCATTCACGGGGAATTGGAGCGGCAGGGTCTTCGCACGCGCATGCTGCTGCAGGTGCATGATGAACTCGTCTTCGATCTGCATCGGCCGGAGGAAGAGGTTGTTGTTCCGCTCGTGCGCGAACTGATGAAGACGGCCATTCCGTTGGAGGTTCCGATCGAGGTTGAGGTGGGCGTCGGGGAAACGTGGCTGGCGGCACACTAAGCGGTGCCTTGCAGCTTCGTAGCGCGGTTCAGGGTGGACTCCATTCGAGGATCGCAGGGGAATCCGCGGTACGTTTAAAGCCGGCAGATTCCCAAAGGCGTGCAAAGTAGGGTGTGAAGTAGACGACTTTCACGGGGCGCGGCTGTTCGAATAGTGAACGGGCGACGTTGTTGACCACTTCCTTCATCACGGCTTCGCCAAACGGATTGAAGAAGAACAGGACGAGAGGTCCCGCTGGTATGGGAAAGACCGCGGCATCCGCAACGCTGACTTCAATCACAGAACACGGGAGCGCGCGAGAAACCTTGTCGATGTTTTTAACCGCGGTGTCTGCAAGCGTCCTGCAATACTCGACGCCCACGACCTTTCGAAAGGGAAGCCTCGCCGCGAGCAACAGGGCGCGGCCCTTGCCGCATCCGTAATCTACAAAGGTGAATTCGGGGGGATTGATTTCCAACCGCGCCAGCGATTGGGCGAACTCATTGGCATCGACTGCCTGATACGAAATGCCATGGGCCCAGTGGGGGCCGATCACGGCTTCCGGACCAGGCCGCACGACGCCGCCAGTATCCACGCCGTGCTCGCGATCGAAGAGGGCGTCGGCTTCCTCACGCTGCCGTTCGAGACGTCTTGCTGCCGGGCGCAACAGCGAACAGAGGCTCCACCAGCACATGGGAATCGTGCCCAGCACGCCACGTTGTGCGATCGAACGGGTGATGCGTTGCCGCAGTGAATCCATGGGTTCAACACGGATTGGAACGGTATTTTACCTGCGATTGCGCTGCTTGCTCTTGTGATCCTGCCAGAGAATGTTGAGCACGAGCCACGCTCCGCCGAACGCAGCCGCCATAAAACAGATAATGGCCAAGCCTGGATAGCCCATGATCTGGAATGTGGTCTGCACCTGCATCAGGAGCGCTGCGCCCACAATGAGCGCGGCGAGAATCAAGCCCGTTGTGATCCGGTTTGCGACCTTCTGCGCCGCTTCCACCAGGAACTGCGTTTCCACGGGCTTCACCTTCACGTTCAATTCGGCGTTGCCAAGTGCGTCGAGGATTTTGTTGAGCCGCGACGGCAGTGCACCCAGGAATTGTTTTGCATCCAGGAGAGACGCGTAGATCTTTCCCTCGCTCATCGATGACTTCATCCGCCGATTCAGCAGCTGGCTGGCATTGCGGCGAATCGATTCGGTGGGATCAAAATCTGGAGCCAGAATTTGGCCGATTTGATCCAGCTGCAGCAATGTCTTCCCGAGCAGCGTAAGCTCAATCGGCACGTACAAGCCTGTCTCCCCGGCTGTCCGCGTTAATTCCAGGAGCGCGCGGCCCAGGTCCAGTTCATGCAGCTTGCTATTCTGCTGTTCCGCAATCAAATGGCTGATCTTGTGCCGGAATTGCGGCTCGTCGAAGTGTTCGGTCGTGGCGCTGATGCGAATGGCAACATCGCCCGCCGTGTCGCTATCACCTTCGCTGATTGCCAGCAGCAGCTTGAGCAGGTGTTCCTGCAACACGGGCGTCGTATGTCCCACCATTCCCATGTCCAGAAGAGCGATGTTGTGATCGGACGTGAGAAACACATTGCCCGGGTGCGGATCGGCGTGGAAGGTTCCGTCGTTCAGGACCTGCTTGAGATAAGCCTTGAATACTTCCTCCGCGAGTGCGTTGCCGTCGATGTCCAACCGCGTGAGCGGGCTTAATTCCGTCACCTTGGTGCCTTCGATGTAATCCATCGTCAGCACCTTGTGCGTCGTGTAATCGTTGACCGGCCGTGGAATGCGGATTCGCGGGAACTCACGCATGTTTTCCGCAACAGCCTCCAGGTTGGCAGCCTCGCGCCGATAATCGAGCTCGTGCGCGATGGTGGTCGCGAATTCGTTCAACACCTTGTCCAGCTGATAACGCCGTCCGAAATCCGTATGCCGCTGCATCAGCCGCGCGATCTCTGCGAGCGCTGCGAAGTCCTCCTCGATCTGCTTCTGGATTCCCGGCCGTTGGATTTTTACCACCACGGGACGCCCATCGTGCAGTGCGGCGCGATGCACCTGGCCGAGCGATGCTGCGGCAAGCGGCTCGTGATCAAAGAATGAAAATGCCTTGGAGATTTTGGTGCCGAGTTCCTCCTCAACGATGAGTTCCACCTCCCGGTAGGAGAAAGGCTTCACTTTGTCCTGCAACCGCGCGAGTGACTTGAGATACCGTTCAGGCAGCAAGTCCGCACGGCTGGAAAGTAATTGCCCGACTTTTACAAAGGTCGGGCCCAGGCGTTCCAGGTCATTCGGAAGGTCATTGGCATCGGCATTTCCAGGCCCGGCGTCCCCGTTAGTTTCAATGCCGAACTTTGAAATCAAACCAGGCTGGCCATATTTGCCGAAGAGTACTGCGATGTCCTTGTAGCGCTTGAGGTAGTGTGGTCCGAGTTTCATGGTTGGTTATCCATCGGCAACGTATGGATAAAGCCCTCCCTCGGAAATGGGGTCGATTTCTTACTGCCAGCGGGGTGCCCGGTTCAACCCTTCCTGATGCCCTTCCCTGCGATGTCGCGTCGAAATTGCGCGCCTTCGAAGCGGATGCGTTCCACCGCGGCATACGCAGCCCTTTGGGCCGCACCGAGGTCCGCGCCAAGCGCAGTGACGCCCAGGACGCGTCCGCCGCTGGTGACCACTTGATTGTCGCGCAAGGTTGTTCCCGCATGAAAAACCTTTGTGTTCGGCAGAGCGTTCGCGGAGTCGATGCCGTCAATGCGCTTGCCTTGCGCGTAACTGCCCGGGTAACCGCCGCTCGCCATGACGACGCACACGCTCGACTGCGGACTCCACTTCAATTCAAGTTTGTCCAGCGTTCCGTCCACTGATGCTTCAAGCAATTCGACCAGGTCGGTTTGCAAACGGGAGAGATAGACCTGCGTTTCTGGATCGCCAAAACGGGCATTGAATTCCAGGACCTTCGGCCCTTGGGCTGTGATCATGATCCCCGGATACAGAATGCCGCGAAAATCGATTCCTTCCGCCGCACAGCCGCGCAGCCACGGATCCAGAATTTTTCGCGCGGTGTCTGCCAGTTGGCCGTCATCGAGAAATGGGGTGGGGGAATAGGTTCCCATGCCCCCCGTATTCAGTCCCTCGTCGTTGTCGAGGGCGCGCTTGTGATCCTGGGATGTCGGGAACATCCGCGCCGTCCGGCCGTCGCAGATCGCGTGCAGCGAAATCTCTATTCCTTCGAGCAGTTCCTGGATGACGATCCTGGATCCCGCGGCCCCGAAACTTTTGCTTACGAGGATTTCATCCACGGCACGGTCAGCTTCCTGAATGGTGTTGCAGATGAGAACGCCCTTTCCGAGCGCCAGTCCATCCGCCTTTACGGCGCAGCGCCCCTTCAGTTCGGCGGTGAAGCGTTTCGCGGAAGGAGCATCGGAGAAGATCCCGGAACGGGCGGTCGGGATTCCGTGCTGTTCCATGAAGCGCTGCGAGAACGCCTTCGAAGATTCAAACTGCGCAGCCTTCTGGTTGGGCCCCCAAATCCGGAATCCATTCTTTTGAAAGAGATCCACCACGCCGAGAGCCAGCGGGTTGTCGGGACCGACGACTGTCAACGCGGGTCGATGGTCGGAGGCGAACGCCAGAAGCCCGTTGAGATCCTCGGCGCCGATCGCGACGCGTTGCACAGGTGCGCCGTTGCTGGCGAGGCGTTCCATTTCAATCCCGGCGTTTCCGGGCGCGCACCACAGTTGTGTGACGTGCGGCGACTGCGCGAGCTTCCAGACGATCGCGTGTTCGCGTCCGCCCGAGCCAATGGCCAGAATTTTCATCGCGCGGATTCAACAGGAATTCCGGAACGCGCAAAAGCAATTAATCCTTTGCTCGTTCGCCCGGTGCGTCCTGACACTGTCCCAGGCCACGATGCAGCAGGAGCGCGGCGTTCAAATCCGCTTCAGCGTGCGCGGACCCGCGGGACAAATGTTTGACACGCTTCGGTGCGCCCATTGAAGCGACCTGAAGGGCCGCGGTCCGCCGTGTTGCCAGGATGCACCGCGCACGTCGTGGCACCGCCGTGATGAATGCAGCCCGGCTCTGTCAAAGTTCCCATGAAGTCTTCTGCATCATGTGATCGGGACGCGCATGAAATGCTTCGGACAAGCGGAGGTGCATATGTCGAGTTTCTGTTATGAAGCTGTCGATGCCGGCGGCTTGAAGATGGAGGGCACGCTGGATGTGATGGACCAGGGCGAGGCATTGCGCCGCATTCGCCAGATGGGATTGTTTCCCGTGAAGGTTGCCGAGCAGCGGCAGCCGCGGTTGAAACGGGAGCGAGATGCGACGCGGGCAAGCGGGAGACGCGGGATTTCGTTCACGGTTCCTTTGCTGGCGCGGCGTCGTCCCCGGCCGCGCGTCCTGGCGGTGTTCACGCGGCAGCTCGCCACATTGGTGGAAGCCGGCCTGCCTGTGCTTCGGGGTTTGCGCACCCTGCAGGAGCAGGAGGATAGTCCTGCGCTCCGAACGGTGATTGCCGAGCTGGGGCATTCGATCGAAAGCGGCATGTCGCTGTCGGAAGCGATGGGGAAGTTTCCGCGAGTTTTTAATCCGCTCTATCTCAACATGGTGCGCGCGGGCGAACTCGGCGGCGCGCTGGAAATTACATTGCGGCGGCTCGCCGAGTTCATGGAGAAGTGGCAGAAAATAAAGGGCAAGGTGAAGGCGGCGATGTTCTATCCCTGCGCAGTCATGCTGGTGGCGATCAGCATCGTCACAGTGCTGATGGTTTTCGTGGTGCCGCGATTCAAGCAGGTGTTTGATGGACTGCTGAACGGCGCATCGATGCCAAAGTTCACGCTGCTGGTGTTGAGCGTCAGCGAGACTGTGAAAGCCCATTTCGTGCTGACGCTCGCTGGCCTGATCACTGCGGGGATCGTGTTCATGACGGCTTTGCGCACAAAGCAGGGCAGGCGGTTGTTTGACGGCTTGAAACTGCGAATGCCCGTCCTCGGGCCGGTCTTTCGGAAAGTGGCGATCGCCCGCTTCAGCCGCACCTTCGGAACGCTCCTCAACAGCGGCGTTCCCGTGCTGCAGGCGCTCGCGGTTGTGCGCGAAACCGCAGGCAACAGCGTGGTGGCGTCCGTCATCCAAAGGATTCACGACAGTGTGAAGGAAGGGGAAAGCATTACGGCTCCGTTGCGCGCATCCCACGTCTTTCCGCCCATGGTCGGGGGAATGGTGGACGTGGGCGAACAAACCGGGGCATTGCCTGACATGCTGCTGAAAGTGGCGGACACCTATGACGACGAAGTAGACAACGCGGTGAGTTCGATGACGTCGCTCCTGGAACCCATCCTGATCATCTTTCTCGCCATTGTCGTGGGCAGCATTGTGATCGCGATGTTTCTGCCGCTGATCTCGATCATGGATGGCGGGATCGTCACGATCGGTGAGGGCGAACCGTAGGGCAGGCTCCCGACGAGTCGGGACTGTATCGCCGTGCTTCCAAGCCGGCAGGCATGACCACTGCAAGCAGACTCACTGGGCTGTGGCCGCTAATGGTTTGCCATCCCTTCCCGGCTCCCGTTAGCATGCGAGCCTATGAAAAGACTGCTTTGGCTGCCGATCTTCATGGCGCTGTTGCTCAGCTGTTTCAGTGCTGCGGCGCAGGATGAACAATACGTTCGCATCTATGCACTCATCCAGGAGGCGGACGCAGCCTACAGCTCAGGCCAATACCGCGATGCGCTCGCCAAATATCGCGACGCCTTCCAGCAACTGCAGGGATTCCAGCGTTCCTACCCCTCGTGGAACAACAACATCGTGCGCTATCGCCTCAGTTTTTTGGAAACTGTGATTTCCGACATCACAACCCGCCACGCGGCGACGCTGGGAACGACGGCTGATCCAGGCGGAACGAACGCTGCGGCAGCGGCGACTGTGGTCGTGCCTGCGGAAGTCGAAGCCCAGGTGACGGCACTGCAGAACCAGATTCGCCAGCTGCAGTCAGAGAATTCGTCGCTGGACGCCAAGTTGCGTGAAGCGCTGCGCGTGCAGCCTGCCGCGGCGGATCCCCGCGCGCTCGAGCGCGCCGAGCAGCAGGTGCGCGCGCTTCAGAAAGAAAACGCGCTGCTCGCCGTGAGCGCCACAAACCGTCCGCCCGCCCCTGTCATCGACACAAAGGCGATCGACCAGTTGAAGCAGCAGCTGGCCGACGCCAATCGCAAAATCACGGAGGCCGCTGAGCGTGAAACCCGGATTGCCGCCGAGCGTGAGGCGTTGCAAACGAAGCTGGACAGCATGATTCCCGCGGGCTGGAACGTGACGAATATCGAAGCCACCCGAAAAGCGCTTGAGGCCGCAAACACGCGCCTGGCCGAACAGGCGGAAGCGGCGTCGCGTTTCGGCCTGGAGAAGACTGCGCTTCAGGAACGCATCCGAACGCTTTCTTCCGAAACCGAAGCATTGTCGGCGTTGCGCTCCGAAAACGAAGTCCTGAAGCGGCAGCTCGCTGAGGCAAAGGCGGCACCGGCGGACGCGGAACGGCTGAATCGGGATCTTGCAGAAGCCAAGGCGGAGATTGCTGTGCTGCAATCCGACCGCAATGTCCTGCGCCTGGAGAATGCCGCGCTCGAACAGCGAACCAAGGTTCCACCGGTCACTGTAACAAATGTCATTGCTGCTGTGCCTGCAAACGTCGAAGCCCGCGTCAAGGAGTTGGAAGTTGAGCGTGATGAACTCGCCTGGAAACTCCAGCACGCAGAGAAAGAGATTGCGTCGATGAAATCCCGTGGCGGCAGCGGACGCGTCGAGGAATTGCAAAACGAAATCCAGATTCTGCGAACGCGCCTCGCCGTGATGGATATGGCGAAGGTTCCGTACACTGAGGCGGAGGAGGCTCTGATCAAGAAGGCGGAAGCCGATGTTGTCAGTGCCCGCAGCGCTGCGGTTCCCGCGAGGAACCTTCCGTCCGGCGCCATGTCGCTGGTCAGCGATGCACAAAAGGATTTTGCGAATCGCCGTTTTGACAAGGCTGAGGAGAAGTACAAGGAGGTTCTGAAGCTGGACAATAACAACGTCTACACGCTGGCCAATCTCGCTGCGATCCAGATTGAACTGAACCGGTACGACGAAGCTGAGAAGCATCTCCAGACGGCTCTGGCCAGCGCTCCCGAGGACCCGTTCAGCCTTTCACTGCTTGGCTTCCTGCGCTTCCGCCAGGCACGCTACGACGATGCCCTGGATGTCCTGGGACGCGCGGCAAAGCTGGATCCGCAAAATGCCGAGATTCAAAATTATCTTGGGCTGACCCTGAGCCAGAAGGGAATGCGCAAGCCGGCGGAACAGGCGTTGCGCAAGGCGATCATGATCGATCCCAATTACGCCAGCGCCCACTACAATCTCGCCGTGATCTATCTCGCGCAGCAACCTGCCCAGCTGGAATTGGCCCGCGTGCATTATCGCAAGGCCACGGCGGCCGGGATGAAACCGAGCGTGGACATGGAACGCATGCTGAACTCCGTTCCAGTAACGCGTTAACGCCCATGCTGCGGCAGGCCGTTCACCAGTTCACGGTTTCGACGCGCGGACGCGGACTTTACGAGATCACCGACGCGGTCTCCCGCTGGGTGCGCGAAAGCGAACTTGCGACTGGAGTGCTGACCCTGCATCTGCGGCATACGTCGGCATCGTTGTTGATTCAAGAAAACGCCGATCCTGACGTGCGGCGGGATCTTGAATCGTTTTTTTCACGGCTGGTGCCGGATGGCGATTCGCTTTTCATTCACACAGCAGAAGGCGACGACGACATGCCGGCCCACGTGCGCACTGCTCTGACCGCGGTCAATCTGAGCATTCCGTTGGTAGAGGGCCGGCTGGCTCTGGGCACATGGCAGGGCATCTACGTTTGGGAGCATCGTCGCGCGCCTCACTCGCGCAAGGTGGCAGCGCATCTCGTGGGCGAATAGGCTGGCCAATCCGTCGTTCGGATGACAGTTTGCGGCAACCTATGATTTCACTGAAGTGCGCGGTTTCTGCTGCGGGTTGGGTTGCGTCGCTGGTCTTCGCCATCGCCCAGCCGACCAATGCGCTTTTCAGCTTTGGCGGCCCTGAAATTTTCCCGATCGATCCCCTGGTTGGGCAGTTGCGGATTGCGGACTTTGATGGGGATGGCCTGCAGGATATTGCGATCGCGAACAACACGCGGTCGAAGATCACGATCCTTTACAACCAGACCGGGCGGACGAACAGCCTGACCCGCGACCGCGGATTCAAGCGCGAGCTGAATGAATTGCCGCCCGACGCGCGTTTCCAGATTGAATCCATCGCATCGGAGAAACGCATCGCCTCGATGGTTGCGGCCGACCTGAATAATGATGGCCGCCCCGACATCGCGTACTACGGCGAGCCGAAGGAGCTTGTCGTGCAGTTCAATGAAGGGACGAATGTCTGGAGCGCACCGAAGCGATGGGCCATTGGGAACGGCCAATTGACGCCGAATGCCCTTTCGGCGGGTGACCTGAACGGGGACAACCTCGCCGACCTGGTGCTGCTTGGCGAAAATACGATTCATTTTATTCCGCAGCTGCCGAATCGCCTCATGGGGGAACCTGAGCGAATCCCGCTGAGTGCCGCGGTGAAGTCCGTTCAAGTGCTCGATGTGGATGGCGACGGGCGGGACGATTTGCTGCTCGTGAATTGGGAGGATCGCAATCCGTTTCGCTTTCGCCTGCAAAAGGCGGACGGTGCGCTCGGCCCGGAAATGTATTTCTCTATGGCTCCGATCCGTTCCTACTGGGCTGACAACTTGGAGGAGGACGGAAAAGTCCAGGTGATGACGATCGCGCAGAATTCAGGAAGGGCGCAGGTCTCGCAATTCAACCGGCGCGACGCCGAGCCGCTTTCCGGCACGTTCAAGCTCGGCCAGTTCGAAGTCCTTCCGTTGAACCGGACCGACAAGGCGCGCCGCGGAATGGCGTGGGCTGACGTGAACGGAGATGGACTGGAGGACCTGCTCGTTGCCGAACCCGAGAGCGGTCAGATCGCATTGTGCCTGCAGACTAATGGCGGCATCGGGAATCCCCGAGTATTTCCAACGCTCGCAGGCGTGACGGATATTTCGGCTGGCGATTGGGACGGCGACAAACGTCCTGAAATCTTTCTGTTGAGCGCCGACGAGCGCCAGATTGGGGTGATGCGAATGGATCAGCATTCACGGCTTCCGTTCCCATCGTTCATTCCAATGGACGGCCGGCCGCTGGCGATGGCAGTGGGCGCTGTCAACGGCACGAATCGCGCCCTTGCGGTGATCGTCGACCAGGAAGGCAGGCGTGCGCTCATCACCTGCCTGCCCAATGGCACAACCAGAGTGCAGAAGCTCGGGGAGAACTTTCGCGCCAATCCCAGTTCCATTGCAATTCACGATGCTGACCAGGACGGTTTGATGGACGTGGTGATTTTGGTTCCGTATGAGCGAATCAAGGTGCTGCGACAGAAGGCGGGCGGGAGCTTTGAGGAAATCGATGTCACCGCGCCAGGCGGAGCGCTCGACCAACCCTGGCTCAGCTCGGCTGACGTGGACGGCGACAAGCGGGCGGAGTTGCTTCTGCCGCAGCGAAATTTCCTGCGCGCCGTGGTGTTGCAGGCCAATGCTGCGCAGGAGTCGACGAATCGCGGTGGATGGGGATTTCGCGTGAAGGAACAGATTAACGGGGCGGCGAGCGACTCACGCATCGCAGGCGCGGCGGCTGTGCCAAACGGCACGAACTCCGTGGCTTCCCTCTTCCTTCTCGATGCGGAACGCAAGGCGCTCACTTTGTGCGAACGTGACGCAAATGCTGTGTGGCGGGTCGTCAGAAACGTGGATCTGCCGATGGCAACCTTCAACCAATTGCATCCAGTGGCGCTGGGCGGGCGAACGACCAACGCAGTCACGATGCTGGGCTTGAATACCGTGGCGTGGCTCTCGCTGGAAGGGTCCACCTGGTCACTGACCGAACTGGATGGATATGAAACGCCGATCCGCAATGCGTATCTGACCGACGTTGTATCGGGCGACTTGAACAACGATCGCCGCAAGGACCTTGTGTTTCTCGAGACGGGACGAAACTACCTTGATCTCGTCATCTTTTCCGCCGAGCACAAGCTGGTGCCCGCGAATCGATGGCAGGTCTTCGAGGAGCGGACTTTTCGCAGTCGCCGGGCCGACCTGCCCGAACCGCGTGAAGCAGCGGTTGCGGATGTAACGGGCGACGGACGGAACGATCTCATTGTCCTGGTGCACGATCGCGTGCTCGTGTATCCGCAGGAGTAATCCCGCGCGTCAGGGGCGCTTTGCTGCGGCGGCGCGAAGGGTGACTTCGTGCAGCAGGAACAGGCACGCGGCCATCATCGCGATTGCAGGTGCCGCGAGTTGCAATCCTGCGTTCGCGGCAATAAATCCCACCGTGCTCGGGAGCGCCGCGGCTCCCAGCATGGCAGCGCCGAGCTGGAATCCAATCGCGTGCGCGGCAACAGCTTTTCCGAGCCGCTGCGGGGTCCGTGTCATCAGGCACGGGAATATCGACGCAAGTCCAAGTCCGCCGATGGCCAGCGCGACAGGATTCAGCAGGGGATGTGGATTCCACGCGAACAGCGCTGCGCCTGCGAGTGCCGCGAGTGTGCTCAAACGAATGAGCCGATCCACCCCCCATCGATCGACGACGAATCCGAATCCGATTCTTCCCGCAAGGATGCTTCCCCAATATACCGAGACCCATATTCCCGCGCGTTCGGGCGCAATCTGTCGATGTTCAGTCAGGAGCGTGTAGCTCCATTGGCCGAGTGCCACTTCAAGTCCCGTGTACACAAAGAAGAGAACAAGGTGCATCCAGACCATGCCCTTCCTTAACACCTCGCGCGCGGAAACCGCCTGCTCCACCTTGTTGGAAACACTGGATTCGGCCGGAGTCGGATCGTCCCAGCGGCGGCGGGTGCCGATAAAGAGTGCCGCAAGTGCGAGAAGAGTGATTGCGACCGTCATGTAGCCGCTGCGCCACGAGTCGCGCCAGGTGATCATTGCAGTCATGACGAGCGGGCCCAGCATGGCGCCAACGCTGTAGGCAGCGTGCAGCCAGTTCATGTGCCGCGCTGCAAAATGCGTGGAGACATAGTGGTTCAATCCGGAGTCGATGGCTCCTGATCCAAGGCCGTGGAGAACGGCGCCGAGGGCGAACAGCGGCCAGGCACGGGCGAGAGCGAAATCGAATTCGGCCAGCGCCACCAATGCACTGCTGCCAGCGAGAAGCACCCCGACGTTCCAATGCCGCAGCATGCGCCCCGTGAAGATGCTCGAAATAAAGTAGCTGCAGCCGCTTCCGAAAAAGATCCAGGCGATCGCACTATGCTCAATTCCGAACTCGCGTCGAACCGACGGCCACGCCACGCCGATGACGGTGTCGGGAAGGCCGAGGCTTACAAAGCCGAGATAGCAGATGAGGAGCAGCGCGCCTTTGCTTGCGTTCACGGCATGGTGCGGAGCCTATTTCCTTAGTTCGGGAGGGACGGGGCTGAAGAATTGGAACGAAATGCCCTCGGCATTTGCCTGGCCTGCAAGAACTGTGAACGAGAAGTATTTTGCGATCCGTTCGAACGGCGGCAGCAACGAGAAGTCGAGCCACTCCTGGAACGGATTCTCAGGCGTGAACGCAGGAATTCCGGCAGCGAGCATGGTGGGTTCCGCGTTCTCGCTCTGCTTCAACAACTCAAAAGCCGAACGCATGGTCTCCACCTGGTCTTCAAATGAGAGCCATCCCGTGTTCCCGCCGCCGACGCGTGCAATGGCTTCATTCAGCCCAGCTCGTTCGCGCAATTGCTTCTGTTCTCCCTCGGCATGACGCAGGTATTCCTCCAGCGTCGAAACGTCAGTGCTCAACGCGAGATATCCTCCGCTCGTGGCGTAGCTCAGTTTGCCGGCCGCTTGAGGCTGGCTCAACGGGGAGCTCGGAACCGGGATCGAGTAAACCTTGCGGCCGAGGAAATCCCGTTCCTCAGGGTTCGAAGCTTCCGGGCTCATGAGTGCGAGCACCGCCTTAAACCCTGCGGCCAGCTGCTCCGGTTGCGGTGACTGAATCAGGAACAGCGACGGGGCGGATGCCAGTTCGGCGGCATTGGTGCCCCGCGGCTTTTTTTCAAACACAATGAAGTCGTCGCCGATGTTCCCAAAAAAACTTTTCTGAAGGTCGAAGTTGGGATCCTTCTGCTGCGCCGCTTCGTTGGCAGTCTTGATCATGAAATCAAGGCTGCTGTTAAAATCGGGCGAAATCTGGGCCAGCATCGCACGAAGGGTTGTCCATGCTGCGGAGCCATCGACGCGGATCCGCTGAAACTTCACCACATCCGCGGGCACAAACGGTGGCGGAAGGGCGGGCTTGCCAGAAGTCGGAAACAGCTTCAGCAGGCCCCGGCGTTCTGATTCCGGTGCGGCAAGGGAAAATCGCCCGGAGACTCCGTCGGGCGAGAGTTGAATCTCGAGTGCGGCTGACCGCAAAGCAGTCAATCCCGCAGCATCAAAGATGGCCTTGGTATTGAATACAGACTCGAGCGGGTTTTCCTCCTCGGAATCTTCGGACTGCTTGAGGAAAAAATCCACGACTGCTTTTGCGTTGGCCCAGGCATAGAGCGGTGACTCACGAAAGACAGAGATCCGGCTGCTTTCAAAGGAAGCCTGATCGGCAAGCAACGGCGCTGAACCGCCCGTTGCGCGAATGGCAACCTGCTCCGCTGCCTTGATCGAATCCGCTGCGATGAGCAGGGATTCATACTGGCCAAAGACAATTTCTGCGCCTTCCTCCGTGTCGTCCCCCTCGTCTTCGCCTTCTGCTTCTTCATCGCCCTCGCCAGCATCGGAAAAGCTGTTCAGGAATTCTGGAAGATCGCCGTCGGACCAGGGCAACACTGAAAACTCGATGCCGCGCAGCGTCTCACGCTTGATTGATTTGCCCGACTCGACCCACTTCGCTTTCAGCGCAGCAAGGTTGGTTTTCAGCAGCCCCGATTCGTTGCGCGTGTCTATCAACAACACGAATCCAGGACCCTTTGAACCCGCGGCTGGGGCAGTGATGGCCAAAGTTATTTGACCTTGGGGCAGGCGTGCAAAGGTGTCCAGGGACATGCCGAGGTCGCGTTCCAGCGGCGTGACGACCTCCTCCTGGAGCTTCTTCAGAAAATGATCCTTGAACGGCTTGATCGCCGGATCGCTCCACAATTGCGTCTGGGGTTGCGTGTTCTGTTGTTCCCGCAGCTTTGCGAAATCCGGGATGCTGAAGACGAACAATGTCTCGGCCGGCAGCAAACGTTCGGCAGCCGGGATCGCCGCAATCACAGACATCACGCCGCCCGCACAGAAGATGAGGAGCGCAGCGGCTGCGGACCGAATGTTGTTGATCATGAGAAGGCGCGGCAATGGTTTCATGAGGGCAGGGGAGTTATTCGAGGACAGGAGTCTGGCGCGTGCTGCTCGGCGGCTGCAGGTAGCGATAGGGATTGCTTGGATTATCGTTGGAATAGGCGTACGCCTCGCGATGATCCAGGAAGTACTTCACGGATTCGATCGGAATGGCAAAGCCGATGCCTTCGCCGAAGGTCACCTTCATATTGGTGATGCCGACGACTTCACCACTGAGATTGAAAAGCGGGCCGCCGCTGTTGCCGGGGTTAATCTGAGCGGTCGTTTGAAGGTAAAGTTCGCCCTGCATTTCCCGTGTCTTCGTGCTGAGGATTCCTTCGGTGACGGTCCTCTCCAGACCCAGCGGGCTGCCGATGGCAAATACCCGTTCGCCGACAGCCATGGCATCGGAACTCCCGAGCATGACGAACTTGAACTTGGGGGCGTCCTTGTCATCGATCTTCAACAACGCCATGTCCTCGAACTTGTTCATGGCAACAATGCGGACCTGGCGAAAAGTGCGGGGTTCGATCTGGCCGTTTGATTGCAGGTAAACTTCGATTGAGATCTGGGTTTCCCCTTCGATCACATGGAAATTTGTCAGCAGAAAACCATCCTCGTTGATGATGAATCCTGATCCCAAACCACCCGGCGTGCGCACCTGAACGACCGCTTCACCGATCTGCTTCACAAGGTCGCGGACATTGCTTGCTGGCCCGGGACTGCGCGGGGCGACATAAAATCGGGAAGCATCATCGCCCTGGGGAATGGCCACGGCAGTCGAAATCGGCGGCTCAGCCGAAGCAGGGGACGACGCGGGAAGATTCGTTGCGACGATCGAGAGAATCTGATCCCGCGGAATCGTAAGGAATGTGTAGCCGAGATCCACGACCACTTCCCGGCGATTTTCCGCCACGATCTTGCCGGATACTGTGTTTTTCTCCTTCAGCTGGATCGTCGCCGCGGGCAGGGCAAGGACGCTGGCGAGCCCAAGCGCGGAAAGAACGACAGACTTTCGTAGCATTCCCAGACGGTAGTGAAGCAACTGTTATTTGACAAGGGACGGAAATTTCGGGGACCGCACCGCGTGCAATAGCTTCAGCGAAACCAGCTGTGGCGACGAAAGCCGCCGTGGTGGAATCCATGAGGGCGGTAGGGCCCATCGCGGCGGGCGTACTGGCTGCCGATCACGATGACTGAAGAACCATAGTGACCCAGATTCGAGCGCGTGTATGTTCCGCGTCCGCCCGTGATGTGAATGACGGTTGAAGGCTCGGGACAATAGGCATTGGCCGTCACCTGCACTGCTGCTGCTGCCGCGGATGACAGATAATAGACCGGGGCGTAGTAATTTACGGGAGCCTGATATACCACGGGAGCCTCGTAGACGACCGGGGTTGAATAGCTGACGGTTTCAGCATAATCCGAAACGTAATTGTCGTGGGCGTTGGAGTTGGAGACGAAGGCGAGCGCCAGCACGGCCAGACATAAGGTTGCTTTCATAGTTCCTTTGATGTGGACGTCCGACCCGGCGTCGGAATTCAACGGGCGCAATCTGGCATGTCCGACGGCGATTGGCAAGCAGCGTTGCAGCGTTGCACATGCCTCCGTTTACCCGATCTGAACTTGGTGAGCACACCCCTTTGCGGTTCCAGGATTGGGTGCACCTCTCATCTGCGGTGCTCCTCCGACGCAAATAAAAAGCGCCAGCCACGGGTGTGGCTGGCGCTTGCGAAAATACGGCGTCTTAACTCGAAAGAGCGCCTTCTGTCGCAGCCTTCTGCGTAAAGATCAGCTTGTCGCCCTCAACCGTCACTACGATCGGTTCACCCTCGTGCAGGTTGCCCTTCAGAATCTCTTCTGCGAGAGGATCTTCGAGGAACTTTTCAACAGAACGGCGCATCGGACGAGCGCCATACTGAGGATCATAGCCCTTCTCCACGAGGAAGTCTTTGGCCTTCTCATCCAGCGTGAGAAGGATATTCCGGGCCTTCAGGCGGTTCAGCACCTTGCTCGTTTCGAGATCAAGAATCTCAACAAGGTCTGGTTTGGTGAGCGAACGGAAGACGATGATGTCATCAAGGCGATTCAGGAATTCCGGTCGGAACGTCTTCTTCGCTTCGTCGTTGATTTTTTCGCGCATCTTCTCGTAGCTGCTCTCGTCGCTGATCGGCGAGAAACCCATCGAGCTCTGGCGCTTGATCGTGTCGGAGCCGACATTCGATGTCATTAGGATGATCGTGTTCCGGAAGTTCACCACGCGGCCGACGTTGTCCGTCAGTTTTCCTTCTTCAAGGATCTGCAACAACATGTTCCAGACGTCGGGATGCGCTTTCTCGATTTCGTCAAAGAGCACCACGGAGTAGGGCTTGCGCCGGACCTGTTCGGTCAGCTGGCCGCCTTCCTCATATCCCACGTACCCGGGAGGCGAGCCCACCAGCCGGGAGACGTTGAACTTTTCCATGTATTCGCTCATGTCCAGCTGGATGAGCGCTTTGGGATCGCCAAACATCTGTTCAGCCAGCGTCTTGGCTAGCAGGGTCTTGCCGACGCCTGTTGGTCCGAGCAGTGCAAAAGTCCCGATCGGGCGGCGCGGGTCCTTAAGGTCAGCGCGGGAGCGGCGCAAGGCTTTGCAGATGGCCGACACGGCTTCCTTCTGTCCCACAACGACCTTGGTCATTTCCTCTTCGACCTTCAGCAGCCGCTGCATTTCCCCTTGTTCCATCCGCTGGAGCGGTATGCCGGTCCACTTGGAGACGACCTGGAGGATGTCTTCCTCGTCCACCTTGACGCGCTTTTCTTCGCGGCTGGTGCGCCATTCCTTGAGCAGGTTTTCGAGCTTTTCCTTGGCGTGCTTCTCTTTGTCCCGCATCGCCGCGGCGCCTTCGAAATCCTGATTCTTTATGGCCCGTTCCTTCTGGGTCTTGATGTCTTCGATCTCGACTTCCAGATCTTTCACTTCGGGTGGCCGAGTCATGGTGCCGATACGCGCGCGCGAACCGGCTTCGTCCATCAGGTCGATGGCCTTGTCCGGCAGAAAACGGTCGGTGATATACCGATCCGAAAGTTTGACGGAAGCCTCCACGGCTTTGTCGCTGAACTCGGCCTTGTGATGGTCTTCGTATTTCGGACGCAAACCTTTCAGGATGAGAATGGCTTCGTCGATGGAGGGCGCCTCAACTTTGACGGCCTGGAACCGGCGTTCAAGGGCGGCGTCCTTCTCGATGTACTTCCGATACTCATTGAGCGTTGTCGCCCCGATGCATTGGAGTTCGCCGCGGCTCAATGCGGGTTTGATGATATTGGAAGCGTCCATCGTTCCTTCGGCGGAGCCTGCGCCCACAATCGTGTGCAACTCATCGATGAAGAGGATGATGTTCTTCGCGCGCCGGATTTCGTCCATGACGGCTTTGATGCGTTCCTCAAATTGCCCGCGATACTTCGTCCCGGCTACCATCAATGCGAGGTCGAGAGTGATCACGCGTTTCTCGCGCAACAATTCGGGGACGTTGCCCGCGGCGATTTCCTGCGCAAGGCCTTCCACGATCGCAGTCTTGCCAACGCCCGCTTCGCCCAGCAGAACCGGGTTGTTCTTCGTGCGGCGGCACAGGATTTGAATGACCCGTTCGATCTCGTTCTTGCGGCCGATGACGGGATCCATCTCGCCCTTGCGGGCAATCTCGGTGAGATCGCGTCCGAAAGCCTTCAGAGCCGGCGTCTTGACTTCGCCTTTCTTCTCACCAGGCGCGGGTTTTTCAATAGGGCCTTCACCAGGTGCAGCCGAAGCCGCTTCTTCCTGCGCAGCAAAATTGGGATCCAGTTCCTTCAGGATTTCCTGCCGTGTTTGCTCGATGTCCACGTCGAGATTTTTCAGCACGCGTGCGGCGACGCCGTCGCCTTCCCGCAGCAAGCCGAGCAGGATATGTTCGGTGCCGACGTAGGTATGATTCAGGGCCTTGGCTTCCTTTGCTGCAAGCGCGAGGACTTTTTTGACACGCGGCGTGTACGGGATGTTGCCGATCATTTTCTGATCGGGACCCGTTCCGACCTGTTTCTCGACTTCCATGCGGACCGTTTCGAGATCCAGGCCCATTTTCTGAAGCACGTTGACGGCGACGCCCTGGCCAAGTTTGATCAAACCGAGCAGGAGATGTTCTGTGCCAACGAAGTTATGGTTGAACCGATCCGCTTCCTTCCGCGCCAGGGCGAGAACCTGTTGGGCGCGCGGTGTAAAGTTGCTCATGGCTTCATCGCTCATAATAAAATCACAATGCTTTTATTTTTCCGGTTTGTCCAATCCCGTACCCTGCCCACCCTTCGGCCGTGAAATCGGCCTGCTGACCTGCTTCAACCGCTCGCGAACCATGTCAGCGCGGAGCAGGTCGCGTTCCTCCGCCGAGAGCTTTTCTGAATGCTGCTGCTGCAGGTGCGCCGGCTGCGTCAGGATGAACAACTCGTCCACCAGCGACCGCTCGACTCCCGGAAACACACCCACATCGACGCCCAGGCGCATCAACGAAAGCAGATTCATCGTTTCTTTCGAAGAAATACTGTGTGCATTCGCAAGGATGCCATAGGCCCGGCCGATATGGTTGAAGACCATCTTGGGCTTTTTCTCCAGCAGTGTGGCCCGCGCGTTCTCCTCGTGCTCAATGATCTGGGCGAGAACTTTCTCCAACCGCTCCACGATCGCGCTTTCCGATTCCCCCAGTGTCATTTGATTGGACACCTGGAACACATTTCCGAGCGCCTCCGTCCCTTCTCCGTATAATCCGCGCACAGCCAGGCCCAGTTTGTTGACTGACTGGATGATCGGATTGATCTGCTCTGCGAGCACCAGTCCTGGGAGGTGCAACATCGCGCTCACCCGAATGCCTGTACCTATATTGGTGGGGCAGGCGGTCAGGTAACCCAGGTCGGGGTTGAAGGCGTAGTCGAGCTTCTTCTCAAGCGTGGAATCGAAGGCGTCAATGGCCGTCCACGCCTGCCGCAACTGCAACCCTGGGCGCAACGCCTGCATGCGCAGATGATCCTCTTCATTGATCATCACACAGAGGGTTTCGTCCCGATTCAAAACAAGCCCGCTGCCGGCGCTTTTTGCCGCGTGTTCACGACTGATCAGATGCCGTTCCACGAGAATTTGTTTATCCAGTGTGGTAAGATTGTCCATCGATTGCGAGAAGGCATCCTTCATCTCGGGAAGATGCTCCACGGCGGGGCGAATGATATCCAGGACACGCACACGTTCCGGCTTTTTGGCCCAACCCGGAAATGCCGCCTCGCGAATGTTTCGCGCCAGGCGAACCCGGCTGGACATGACAATTCGATCGTGCGGTCCTTTGCGTCGGGCAGTGTCGGCCGGTGGAATCAGGAACTCATGAATGTCCATGTCATCAAGTGGCTGCTATGTTGCTAAGCTTCGCGTTCATCTGCTTGATCTCGTCCCTGAGTTGCGCAGCCTGCTCGAAGTTCTCTTCCTGAATGGCCTTTGCGAGTTTCTTCTGCAACAGCTTCAACCGATCCGATATGTCACGCGACTGGCGCAAGGATTCCGGAACTTTGCCGACATGACGCGTTCCCTTGTGCATGGACTTCAGCAATCCATCCAGGCCGTCCGCGAAGGTTTTATAGCAATCCGGGCAGCCGAGACGCCCAGCTTTTTTGAAATCGGCCTGCGTGAAGCCGCATCGCGGGCATTTGAGGTCGACGCCTCCGGCTGATTGTTCCATTTCCTGCGAGGCGCCGAGCCCGAGCAAAAGGTCAGCAAGCGAGAATCCGGTGGGATCATTGACTCCCTTCGTCTTCGCGCATTCTTCGCAAAGGTCCACCTTCTGCATTTTTTCACCAGCGATCTGGGTTAAATGCACGGTGGCTTCGCGTTCCTTGCAGATGCAGCACAGCATAAATCTAATCGTATATCGGCTCCCCTGAGACTTTCGTCAAGGAATGGTAATCCGCGACCAGTGACCGCGTCAGCGCTCCCGGTTTTCCATCTCCAATCACGCGTGCATCGATCTTAACAATCGGGACGATTTCCGCGCCTGTTCCGGTTACAAAACACTCATCCGCATTGAACAGGTCATAGCGGGTGAGATTTGGTTCAGACACTTCCATTCCGCGTTTTTGGGCAATGTCGATCACAGTCTGGCGCGTGATTCCATAAAGCGCCCCGGCCGACAAGGGAGGCGTGAGGAGTTTGCCCTCCTTGATGATGAAAATGTTATCGCCCGTGCATTCGGCAACATAGCCGTCGGCATTCAACATCACGGCTTCTTCACAGCCCGCGTTGTTGGCTTCAATCTTCGCGAGGATGTTGTTGAGATAATTGAGCGACTTGATCGCGGGGTTCACTGCGCTGTGCAGGTTGCGAACAGTCGGAACCGTGATGATTTCCATACCGCGGTCATACAACTCCTCAGGATAAAGCTGGATCTTGTCCGCAATCACGATCACTGACGGATTTTTGCAGCGGTTCGGATTCAGCCCGAGCGTTCCGACTCCGCGGGTGACGATCAATCGAATGTAGCCGTCCCGCAGGTTGTTTGCGCGGCAGCTGTCCACGACCGCCTTCATGACTGCCGCGTGGGGCATTGGGATTGTGAGGAGGATCGCCTTGGCAGAGTAGAACAGGCGGTCGATGTGCTCCTTGAGCTTGAAGACGCGGCCATTGTAAGCCCGAATCCCCTCGAAGATCCCGTCGCCATAAAGCAACCCGTGATCAAAAACGGACACTTTGGCGTCCTGTTCGTCACAGAATTTTCCGTCCAGATAAACTTTCATGCTCGTGCGGGCCAAGCTATTGAAAGGCAGAATGCGACGCAAACGCGAATTTTTCGTGACATGCTCCTTTTGCTGATTATATTTTGCGCCGCTCAAGACGACCCTATGGTCTAGCGGTTAGGACACTGCCCTTTCACGGCGGTAGCTCGGGTTCGATTCCCGATAGGGTCGCCACTTCCGTTCAAAGAAGGATGATTCTCCCGTTGCGAAGCAGGCACCGCTGCGACCTCACCACCGGCGCCGCCGGCCGTGCCGCTTGCGATGAATTCGGGTATCGATGACGAAGGCTGCGAAGATAATGAACGCGAGGAGCAGCAGAATCAGGAGCCCTGGCTTTGCACGCCAAACCTGCTCAAAGCTTTCAGTCAGGCCCGTCCAGTTCATGGTTGAACCTTACACCCGTTTTTCCGGGAGAGAAGCTGTATTGTCGTCAATGATCATCCAGCCGTTGAAATGCAAAACGGATTGCGGCAAAAAAAATGCGGCTCCACTCGGAGCCGCCGTGATTGCCACTCTCAATCACATTGCGATGCCACTCTACCACCGCCCATTTTGGGACAAATGGGGTAAAACCCGCAGCAGCTGTTCAACGCCGCGGCTCAGGCAATCGCAAGGAGAGTTGTGGTCCCGGCATGGGCAGGTTCGGCTTCGTTTGCGAGCGGCGCGGCTTCAGCCGGAACCGCTTCGTGCAGGATCTGCGGATATTCGCGATTGAGCTCCTCCACCAGGCGCTCCGCTTCGCCCTGTTCGAAAACCTTGGTGCCTTTGCCCGCGCGGCCGTTCACTGTGGATTTCCATTGAATGACGTAGTTTTTGTTCATGCTTGGTTACCTACGTCCGCAAGTACAATGCCTAAAGTGGGTATAACCCGAGAAACCGCAGGAATTTTGCAGCGATGAGCCTGGGGTGTCGAGTGAATGGCCGAGCTGGCTCGGAAAACGAATGTTCTTCAATGGTTGACCGTCAGTTGTTCATGAAAGTTGGACCGGCTTTATTCCTTGCAGCAGTTGTCCTCACTGGGTGCCAGACCATTCCACCCGGAGCGGAACGTGGACCCGATGGCACGATGGCATTCCATGTTCCCGTGGAAACCTCTGAACCTGGCGCGAGGATCGAAGTGAACGGCGAGATGGTGGGAACATCGCCGCTGACGCTGAAGATATTCGGTGACCCGGACGGCACGTTCCACGATTTCGGTTCGTATGAATTCCTTGTGCGGGCCTACCCCGCGCGGACCAATCAGTTCACCCAGACGCGCGTGTTCTTAACGGGCAGGATGTTCGCGGGAGAAGATCGCATCCCGCCGCAGATCTATTTCGATTTGAACCAACCGCCTCCTGTCTACGCGCCGCCGCCGCCCTATCCCCCGGGCTTTTACCCCTACCCGTACTACTATCATTACCACCCGCCGATGTTTTATGGCCCACGCATTTACATCAATCCACGGCCGCGGCACCATCATCATCATCACAATGCCCCAATCATTCGGCACCCGCGCCCGCGGCCGCATCGCCGCTGAAGTCCAAACCGTTTAAACGGCGAGCAATTGCTGGCAGGCGCGGCGGAGTTTCTTGAGGCTCGCTGTGGAACGCGCTTCGATGTAGCAGCGGATCAATGGTTCGGTGCCGCTCGCCCGAAAGGCAACCCATTCACCTTTTGGCAGGAGATACTTGAACCCATCGGTCGTAATAAATTTCTCGACCTTGTAAGTGCCGACGCTTGAGAGCCCTGAACCGAGCTTTGACAGCAGCGCGTCTTTTTTGGCTTCGGGAACGCGAACGTTGATGCGGTCGCTGTGGAACTCGCCAATTTGCTTCTCCAAATCCGTTAGAATGCGGCCGAGCGATTTCTTTTCAGTTGCCACCAGTTCAGCCATCAGGAGGCACGCGAGAATGCCGTCCTTTTCCGGAACGTGGCCCTTGACGCTCAGGCCGCCTGATTCTTCGCCGCCGACAATGATGGGTTCACTTTCCATCAGCGCGCCAATGTATTTGAACCCGACTGGCGTCTCGTGGAGTTTCACACCGAGCATTTCGGCAACGGCATCAACCTGGTGACTGCTGGGAACCGTGCGCACAACGGCGCCCGTCCAGCCGCGATTCTTCTTCAGATGATACAGGGCGAGGGTGAGGATCTGGTTGGGGGTGAGCCAGGTGCCGTCCTTGTCAACGATTCCGAACCGGTCGGCGTCGCCATCGAGCCCGAGCCCGACTTGCGCCTTGCCGCTGCGCACGAACGCGCTCGCTTCAGCCATGCCTTCTTCATTTGGTTCAGGGTGATGTCCGCCGAACAGCGGGTTCAACTCGTCATGGAACACGGTGATCTTTGCCCCTGAGTCCTCAAGCAAACGATCCAGATAACCGCGGCCCGTGCCGTACATGAGCTCCACGGCCACTTTGAGTTTTGCGCGTTTGATGGTTCCGAAGTCGATGAGCTTGCGCAGTTGTTTGAAGTAATCCGGTTGCGGATCAATGGTCTTGAACTCCAGCGATCCAATCACCGCGCCGTTGAAACTCCACTTGTCCTGCTGCAGCGCCGCGACGTTCGCTTCGATGCGCTTTGTCACATCGGGTGTCGCCGGCGCGCCGTTGCTCGTAGAGAACTTCAGGCCCTGGTATTCCGCCGGATTGTGGCTCGCCGTCATGTTGATGCCGCCAATCGCTTTTCGCGCGCGAATGGTGTGGGCGATCACAGGCGTGGGTGTATCGCGGTTGCAGAGCAGGGGAGTGAGGCCGTTGCTGGCAAGCACCTCAGCGGCAGCGAGCGAGAACTCGCGGCCGAGGAATCGGGTGTCGTAGCCAAGGATCACCACGGGCTTGCGGCCGTGAATTGCAGATTGGGAATCCTTCAGTTCGTCCTTCAGGTAGAGGGCAATCGCCTGCGTCGCGAGCCGCACATTGTCGAAAGTGAATTCGCGGGCAATGATGCCGCGCCAGCCCGACGTTCCAAATTTAATCATAGGGTGACGAAGGTCAGTAATGCGTGATGGCTTGTTGAAGCGAAGACCCGCGCGTGTGAATGCGTCACACGCTGCTTAACTTCTCCAGTCAAAGGCGCGCTTCTTCACTGCGTAGATATAGCCGACGAACAGGATCAGCATGAAGGAAAGCATGGATCCGAAAATCAGGGAGGCATTCTCGCGCAGCATATCCTTGTAAATGACGGCCCAGGGATAGAGGAAAACGACTTCGATATCGAACAGAATGAACAGCATCGCGACGAGGTAGAACTTCAACGACAACCTCGAGCTGCCTTCGCCGACGGGCATCATGCCGCATTCGTAAGCGGAATCTTTGATCGGAAGGCGTTTGCCTTTTTTTCCGACCAGCACGGAGAACCCAAGCATCCCGAAGGCAAAGCTCACTGCGAGCACGCCGAGCATCAGCACCGGGATGTATTGTGTCAGTTGCGACGAATCCGAATCCATGCGCTGAAATTTATGGGGCGGGCCCTTTTTATCAAGGAGGATGTTTTCCGCCCCGTCTTGGGACCTCTTGGCGAACCGAACGAACGGCGCGCGCTTCCAAACAAACCATGTTGTCTCATTAGCAAGATTCGTGGAGGCGCTCAGCACGGGCTCTCTTAGTTTCGTTTCAGATTCGTCAGAGACCAACGGGCAGAACTGACACAGATTTTAACGGCACATGACGTTGAACCTTCATCCATGATCAATCGACCCAAACTCACTTTGGACGGCAACGAAGCCGTCGCGCACGTCGCCTACCGGCTCAACGAAGTCATGGCGATCTACCCAATCACCCCGTCTTCACCCATGGCGGAATGGTGTGATCAATGGTCGTCCGAGGGCCGTAAGAACCTTTGGAACACCACGCCGGCCATCGTGGAGATGCAGAGCGAAGGAGGCGCAGTCGCCAACGTTCACGGCGCGCTGCAGACGGGTTCGGTTGCCACGACCTTCACAGCCTCGCAAGGGTTGCTCCTGATGATTCCCAATATGTACAAGATCGCCGGCGAATTGCTGCCGACGGTTTTCCACGTGACCGCGCGTGCTGTCGCGACCCACGCGCTGTCGATCTTTGGCGATCACAGCGACGTCATGTCGGTTCGTTCCGCGGGCTGGGCGATGCTCGCGTCGGCCAGTGTCCAGGAGGCAACTGACTTTGCATTGATTGCGCAGGCCGCAACGCTTCGTTCGCGCATTCCGTTCGTGCACTTCTTCGATGGCTTCCGAACGTCGCACGAAGTCCAGAAAATTGAAATGCTTGCTGAGGAAGACCTGCGCGCGCTGATCGATGACGAACTGATTGCCGCCCATCGGTCCCGTGCCATGACTCCGGACAGTCCCGTGCTTCGCGGAACAGCACAGAATCCCGACGCGTTTTTCCAGGGTCGTGAAGCCTGCAATCCGTATTATGACAAATGCTCCAACATCGTTGCAGAAGCGATGGACGCATTTGGCAAACAGGTGGGACGCCATTACCAGCCGTTCGAGTACGCCGGCTCGCCGCTGGCCGAACGCGTGGTTGTGCTGATGGGATCGGGTTGCGAAGCAGCGCATGAAACCGTCGATCACCTGCTGGCGCAGGACGAGAAGGTCGGAATCGTGAAGGTTCGTCTTTATCGCCCGTTCGATAGCAAACGCTTCATCGAATCCCTGCCCGCAACGGCGCGCACGATTGCAGTTCTCGATCGTACCAAGGAACCGGGCGCAGCAGGCGAGCCCTTGTTCCAGGATTGCATCGCCGCCATTTACGAAGGGCTCACCAACGGCTGGGGGCGCATTCAATCGCTGCCGCGAATTTTCGGCGGACGTTATGGATTGTCGTCCAAGGAATTTACGCCCGCGATGGTGAAGGCTGTCTTCGACAACCTGAAGCTCGAAAAGCCCAAGAACCACTTCACGGTTGGAATCAACGACGACGTATCACACACGAGCCTTCCCGTTGACCCCGACTTCTCGACTGAACCGGCTTCCGTCATTCGCTCCTTGTTTTACGGCCTGGGCGCGGACGGAACAGTTGGCGCGAACAAGAACTCGATCAAAATTATTGGCGAGGGAACGGATAATTACGCGCAGGGATACTTCGTTTACGATTCCAAGAAGTCCGGCAGCATGACCGTGTCGCATCTGCGCTTTGGTCCCGAGCCGATTCGTTCCACGTACCTGGTGACGCGCGCAAACTTCGTCGCGTGCCATCAGCCGATGTTCCTTGAACGTTTCGACATGGTGAAGCCGCTTGTGAACGGCGGAACCTTCCTGCTCAACACGCCCTACACCATGGATCAAATCTGGTCGCACCTTCCGACGCCTGTGCAGGAAGCGCTGCTTGCGAAAGACATCAAGCTGTTTGTGATCGATGCGACGAAGGTTGCCCGCGACAGCGGCATGGGCGGACGCATCAACACCATCATGCAGGTCTGCTTCTTCGCCTTGTCGGGCGTGCTGCCACGCGAGGCAGCGATTGAGGCGATCAAGTATTCCATCAGGAAGACCTACGGGAAGAAGGGCGAGGAAATTGTCGCCATGAACCTGAAGGCGGTGGACAACACGCTTGCCCATCTGCATGAGGTTTCGTTGACGAGCCCGAAGAATGGCACTGGCCCGCTGCTTCCGCCCGTCACCGACAACGCACCGCGTTTTGTCAAAAATGTTCTCGGCAGACTTACTGCGGGCGAAGGGGATGAACTGCCAGTCAGCGCCTTTCCTGTTGACGGAACCTTTCCGACTGCGACTGCGCAGTATGAAAAGCGCAACCTCGCAACTGATATCCCGGTGTGGGACGAGAAAACCTGTATTCAGTGCCTCAAGTGCGTCGCGATCTGCCCGCACGCCACGATTCGCGCAAAGGTTTATGACGAGTCGGACCTTGCAGGCGCCCCTGCGACGTTCAAGAGCTGCGACTCACGCCTGCCGGATTTCAAGGGGATGAAGTTTTCGCTGCAGGTGGCAGCCGAGGATTGCACGGGATGCGGCATTTGCGTCGACGTCTGTCCTGCGAAGAACAAAACGGAGGCCAAGCTCAAGGCGATCAACATGCGCCCGCAGCCGCCATTGCGACTGCAGGAGCGCGACAATTGGGACTTCTTCCTGACCCTGCCCGAGCTGGATCGCCGAAAAATAAAGCCTGGTGTGTTGCGCCAGCAGCAGTTGCTGCAGCCGCTGTTTGAATTCAGCGGCGCCTGCGCGGGTTGCGGCGAGACGCCCTACATCAAGATGCTCACGCAATTGTTCGGCGATCGAATTGTCATCGCCAACGCAACAGGCTGTTCCTCGATCTACGGCGGCAATCTGCCGACCACCCCCTATGCCAAAAACAGCTGCGGTCGCGGGCCCACATGGGCGAACTCGCTGTTTGAGGACAACGCAGAGTTCGGCCTCGGCTTCCGGGTGTCGATTGACAAGCAACAGGAATTTGCCTCTGAACTGGTGCAGAAGCTCGCCCCAAAAATCGGCGACGACCTTGTCACTGCCATTCTCACGGCGGATCAAAGTGACGAAGCCGGCATTCACGATCAACGCGCGCGCGTCACCGCGCTCAAGGAAAAGCTCAAGACACTGGACGCACCTGAGACCAAGCTGCTCGTCCCGCTCGTTGACACTCTCGTCAAGAAGAGCGTTTGGATTCTCGGCGGCGACGGCTGGGCGTATGACATCGGTTACGGTGGCTTGGATCACGTCCTCGCCAGCGGCCGTAACGTGAACGTGCTCGTCATGGACACCGAAGTTTACTCAAACACGGGAGGCCAGATGTCGAAGTCGACGCCGCGCGGTGCGGTGGCGAAGTTCGCAGCGGGCGGAAAGCCGGCTGGCAAGAAGGACCTCGGCCTGATCGCAATGACCTACGGGCACATTTACGTCGCGAGTGTGGCGATGGGCGCAAAGGATGAGCACACACTGAAGGCTTTCATCGAGGCGGAGACGTATCCTGGGCCGTCCCTGATCATTGCCTACAGCCATTGCATCGCCCATGGCATCGCGCTCGACCAGGGCGTTGGCGCGCGCCAGCAGAAACTGGCTGTCGATTCCGGACAGTGGCTCTTGTATCGATACGATCCACGCCGGGCGCAGGCGGGTGAGAATCCGCTGCAGCTCGACTCAGGCGCGGCCCGCGCGAAAGTCCAGGATTACATGCTCTCGGAAAACCGCTTCAAGATGCTGACCAAGAGCAAACCCGAAGACGCGAAGCGATACTTCGCACAGGCGCAGGTCGATGCCGATAATCGCTGGAAGTTCTACCAGTTCATGGCGCAACGTGACATGAAGGCGGGCTCCAATGGACATGCGGCGGCCGCTGCGAAGCCGGAATTAACCGTGCAACCCCGATCCCAGATCACCTCTGTATGACAATGGACCTTGCGACTAATTATCTCGGCCTGAAGTTACGGACACCGCTGGTCGTCGCGGCGTGTCCCCTGTCCGAGGAGATCGATAACATCAAAGAAATGGAGGATGCGGGCGCTGCCGCGGTTGTTCTCTATTCGCTGTTCGAGGAACAGCTGCGCCAGGATCAACTTGAGTTGAACCAGCGGATGGAGCAGGGGACCTTCAGTTCCCCGGAATCGCTCACGTATTTTCCTGAACCCGAAGAATATCACCTCGGCCCGGAGGAATACCTCAACCACATTGCAAAGGCCAAGGCGGCAGTCCATCTGCCGGTGATCGCGAGTCTCAATGGCTCGTCCACCGGCGGTTGGACAAACTACGCAAAGAAAATCGAGCAAGCCGGTGCCGACGCGCTGGAGTTGAACATTTATTATATTCCAACGGATCCGAACCTCACAGGCAACGAGGTTGAGCAAACCTATCTCGACATCCTGAAATCCGTGAAATCGGCGGTGACGATTCCTGTTGCGGTAAAGCTTAGTCCGTTCTTCAGCAACTTCGCGAACATGGCGAAGAAGCTGGACGATGCGGGGGCAGATGGATTGGTGTTGTTCAATCGCTTTTACCAGCCCGACATCGAGCTCGAAACCCTGGAAGTGAAGCCGAATATCCTGCTGAGCACGCCGATGGCCATGCGCGTCCCGTTGCGATGGGTGGCGTTGCTGTATGATCGCATCCGGGCGGACCTCGCGGCGACGAGCGGTGTTCATCGCGCCTCCGATGCCTTGAAGATGTTGATGGCGGGCGCCGACGTCACGATGCTGTGTTCTGTCCTGATACGGCACGGAATCCAACAGATCCGTCACATTGAACGCGAACTCGCGCAATGGATGGAGGAACACGAATATGTTTCCGTTCAACAATTGCGCGGGAGCCTCAGCCAAAAAAACTCCGCCAATCCAACAGCCTTCGAGCGCGCGCAATACATGAAAGCGCTGGCGACATTTCCAATGCGCTGAAACCTGTGTCTACCGGGTCGGCGTGCGGCGACGGAGACGTGTCTCCAGCATGGGATTTGCGGCAACCCCGGAACGAGCGGGTGCTGCAGGCGTGACGACAATCGTACTGGAACGGGATCGGCGGGGACCGAAGCGCCAACTTGCAGTCGGCATAGCACTTTCAATCGGAATGGACGCCCGACCTCATCCAGCGGTGGCGTTCTTTTGGGTATCGACATAATTCTTCATGCAGGGGCTATCGTTTTTTTATTCGTCATAAGCCCACTGCACTCGGCGCTTCGAGGCCCCGCTTCCTCGTTTCTGAGGGAAACCTTCGTTCCCGGAACAAGTCCCCTTCCAAAGATTTCTGCTGTACAACTTCGGCTTGACATAGTTGTTAACTGTCATAGTGTCCTAGGACAGAAGGTGCCATGGTGTTTCAAATCGATTTCAAGTCAGGCAAGCCGGTTTACCTACAGCTGGTGGACCAGGTGCGTTATGCGGCGGCATCGGGCGGCTTGCGTCCCGGAGAAGCGTTACCATCCATTCGCCCGCTGGCAGAGGAGCTCAAGGTGAATCGAAACACGATTGCCAAGGCGTATTCCGAACTTGAGAGCCAGGGAGTCATTGAAACCATTCCAGGCAAGGGCTGTTTTCTTTGCGAGACCCATTCGCCCTTCACAAAAGCGGTCCGGCAAAAGCTCTTGATCAGGGAGATTGACGAAGCCGTCATCACCGCGCATCACCTGCAGGTCGACCGCGAAACATTCCTCAAGCTCGTTGGGGAGCGCCTGAATGAAATCGAACGGAAGGCCGCTGACGCGCAGGAATCCTCTTCAAAAACGCCAAGGAAAAACCAATGAACCATGTCATCGAAATCGACGGACTCACGCGACGCTACGGGAAACTCGATGCGGTCCAGGGGCTCAGCCTCAAGGTGCCAACGGGATCGTGTTACGGGTTTTTCGGGCGGAACGGCGCCGGAAAAACCACGACGATTAAGTGCCTGTTGAACCTCTTGCGGCCGCAAGCGGGATCGATCCGCGTGTTTGGCGTCGATCCGCAAAAGGACGAAGTCGCAGTGAAATCGCGGCTGGCGTATGTGCCCGACGCGGTAGCGTTCTATCCGTGGATGACCGTTCGTGACACTCTCGAATACTTCGCATCTTTTCGTAAGCACTGGAATCGGGATATCGAAGCTGACCTGCTCAAGCGATTTGGTCTCGAGTTGAAACAGAAAGCCACAGCGCTGTCCAAGGGGCAGAAGACGCAGCTCGCGCTCATCACTGCAGTTTGTCCCGAACCCGAATTGCTCGTGCTGGATGAGCCGACTTCCGGTCTCGATCCAATCGTGCGGCGCGAATTCATCGAGACCGTGATTGGCGCATATCAATCGAGTGATCCCCTGAATCGCACAGTTTTTGTATCGACGCATTTGATCTCGGAGTTCGAGGGGTTGATTGATCGTTTTACCATCATCGAGAACGGTCGGGAACTGATGACGATGGATGCGGATGCGGCGCGGGAACGATTTAAGAAGATCCGGGTTCGATTCAGGGAGGCGGGCGCAAGTGTGGATCTGCTTGACGCCTTGCATGTGAAACAATCCGGGCGAGACGCCGAAATATTGGTGAACGGCAAAAGCGATCATTTGATTGCGCAACTGCGCCAGCGCGGTCTTGAAGACTTGCGCGTGGAATCGTTGTCGCTCGAAGAAATCTTTGTAGCTTCTCGGGCGCTCACTGCGGAAAATCGTGACGCCGGTGTTGCGACCGTGGGAGGCGGCCAATGAACGCGCTGGTTCGGAAGGAGATTCGAAGCCTTCTGCCACTGTTTGGCGGCGCCCTCGCGTTGACGCTGTCGATGTGGATGCTTCCGGACCTTCAGAACGAAGGGGCCAACTGGCTTCTAACGCTTCTGCTTCCCGGTGCGCCCGCGATGGCCTTGCTCATGTGCATTGAGAGCTTTGGGCGTGAGCTGAATTCAGGAACGTTTTCCATGCTCCTGAGCCAACCGGTCGCCAGGCTGTCGGTATGGCGGATCAAAGCCAGCATTCTGTTCGGAGCGCTCGCCGTGCTTGTCGTGGCGTGGCTGTTCACATGCATGTTCGCTCCGGCGGCCGGTGTGCCAGGGTCGCACCGGGCAGAATTCGCTGTGTTGCCTGGCGTCTTTGCGCTTGCGCTGTACTCAAGCGCGTTGTGGACGGTCCTCCTGCTGCGCCAGCCAGGAGTGGCGTTTTGGATTTCGATTTTGATTCCATTAGCGCTGAGCGTTGCCACGGGATTTGGCGCCGAAAAGATGAATGAGAAGCCCCTGATTTACATTTGCGGAACGTTGATCCTCTACAGCATCGCGGGATACTTTTTTGCGCAAAGACTCTTCCTCCGTGCGCAGGATATTCAGTGGGGAGGCGGTGTGATTCAGTTGCCAACGTTCACGTTCGCCGGTCAAACGGCGCGTTCGCAGCAATCCAGTTTTAGACCGGTTACAGCATTGTTCCGCCGCGAGTTTCGATTGCACGAGGCACAATGGATCATTGCAGGAAGCTTGCTGCTGTTGCATCTCGGAGCCCTGGCATCCAGCCGCGTGGACGGCTTGAGCGATTCCGCAAGGTTCGTCTCGGAAACAATTTGGGTGCTGTGGCTCTTCATTCCAACGCTCGTCGGCTGCGCGGCGATTGCCGAGGAACGCAAGCTGGGAACACTGGAATCAGCATTGTGCCTGCCTGTCAGGCGGCGAACCCAATTTCTTGTGAAGTTAAGCGTCGTGTTGTTTCTGACGCTGGTGTTTGGTGTGCTGGTGCCGGTGCTGCTTGAGGGCAGGCGCATTTTGCCCGACCCCGATTCCAAAATGTTCCTCAACCTGTTTCTTCCGGGGCTCGCGCGTTTGGATGAAGTGGCTTCGTTTCTAGCCTTCGCCGCTCCCATTCTCTTGATCGGTTTTACGGGGTTCTATTTTTCGAGCCTCACGCGCAGCACCTTGCACGGGCTGGGACCCGCGGTTCTGGCGTTAGCCGTGGCTGTCGCGGTGAATCAGGCAGCATTCTGGCCGGAGGCGTACGTTGGTTATCCGCTATGGCGCGGGCCGATCGCGCAAATGATCGGAGTTCCGATTCTTCTCGCTGTCATTCTCGCGCTGGCGTTCTGGAACTTGTCGCGAACGGTGATTGGCTGGCCCTTGTGGCGGCGAAACATCGCAGTTCTCGCGGCGTCTGGAGCGTTTGCAATTGTGCTCAGCTCGGCAACATACCATCGAGCTTGGGAATTCCTGACCTCGGATCAGGCTCACGGCCCTGCGCGGCTTGAGAACGCAGAGTTGCTGCCGCTGGGACGTGGAAACTATGCGGCCATCCTGCCCGACAGCCGTATCTGGGTCGGTCACTGGCCGGGCTTTGGTTCAACGAATCGGCTCGAATCATCAGCGATGATTGGCGGTTTTCTCTCGGGCTCGAATTGGATGGCGATCGTCCGCATCGGCGGAGAATTCATTACACTGAAGACGGACGGAACCTTGTGGGTTTCCCGCGAACCAGAAGTTTCCGGGCGCGGAGTGCTGAGAGACATTTCAGTTGCTTGGGTTATGGTTCCGTTGAGCGAAGACTCGGATTGGAAACAGGTTGCCAGGATTGGGAGCGCCGGTCTTCTACTTAAGAAAAACGGTTCGCTGTGGATGGTCGGCCCTGAAGTTGGATGGCAGTCTGGCACAAATGATCATTGGCCTGGCCTTCGGGCGTTTCCTCTCCGCTCGATCAGCACTCCGCAAATCGAATGGACTGAAATGATCCCTATCGATGACCGGGTCGCCTTGCGGACGACGACAGGAGCCGTTTACAGCGGCCTGGGTGAAAATCGTGAGGAGCAAGTCTCGATCGGTGGTTATCCGTTCGGACGTGTTCAAGCGTTGGAGCAGGGCCGGTGGAGCGATATTTCGTCAGTCTGGCGTTGGGGACTACCGCCCGCACTCGCAGGGATCACGCCTGACGGGCGTCTCGAGATCTTTGGTCAAATGGAAATCCTCAGCCCTCGGAATACTCGCTACGTTAGCAGTCATACCCCGTTGCATTCGTCTTCGGATTGGATCGCCTGCGCCAGCCACCCATTGATTGCGCTGAGACAGGACGGGACGTTATGGAGGTGGCGATTCAAGAGGAACAGTGACTTCGAAGTTGAGGCAGTCGGGAATCATCGCGACTGGATCGGGGTCGCGGTTGAGTGGTATGACGTGATGACCCTTGCGAAGGATGGAAGTCTCTGGCGCTACGACCTGATGGGCGACTTCGGTGAACATCATCCGGCCGACCAGTTGCAGTTGCTCGCGCCTTCGCGGAAACCCCATTGGCTGGGGAACATCTTTGGAAGCTCGGATCGCCAGTAACTATGCGGTTTCGCAGAGCGTTGCGCTCGCGAATGACATCGTCCCAGACACGATCCGGCGAGCGCTCATGTTGCGGCCTTGTTTCGGTCCTTTCGTTACGTGTAACATGGCGGCGATTTATGAAAGTTTGCAGTCTGCTGTCGGAAGGTTCCCGGGAAATCGTCCAATCTCCATTGCCGGATCAAGAACCTGGACACTTGCGTGAGGTGCTGCGATCCACAAGCCGCTTCGTTGTTTCCTCGATCCTCCTGCTCTTCCTGCAGCCAGCTGCAGTTTCTGCCGCCTCTCTCGGCGAGGCATTGAACGCGACGAACCTGGTCTGGAACACGCACGGTGATTTCCCTTGGATTGCGCAGAGTCCTGGACGTTCCGATTATCTGGCCGCGCGCAGCGGTAACATCACCCACAATCAATCCTCAGCCCTTGAAACAACGGTTACGGGTCCCGGAACCGTGAGCTTTTGGTGGCGCGCTTCGACAGAGACCAACAATGACTATGGTGCGATTCTCGTCGACAGCCACGAGCACGCGCGCATTTCCGGTGAGGTGCCCGCCTGGCGGCAGAGATCAATCGACGTCGGGTTTGGATCACACCTGATCACCTGGCAATACAGCCGCAACGGAACGGGTTCGGGTGGTAACAATGTCGTGTGGCTCGAAGACGTCTCCTTCGCCGCCGGAGCCCAGGCTGCCGCCATTGCGGTTGATCCAGCCAGCCGTGTGTTCGCACCCTTCGCTTCGGCCAGTATGAGCGTCGAACCCCGTGGAACGCCGCCGTTGCAAATCCAGTGGTTCAAAAATGGCGAGCCAGTGGAGAGCGCGACCAACGCAACGCTCGCCTTTGATGCCGTTACGTTTCTGGACGCGGGCACCTATCACGCAAGTGTCTCGAATGCTTTTGGATTTGCAGTGAGCACCAATGCTGAGGTCAGAGTGCTTCATCTTGTGGCGTGGGGCGCAGGAACAGCCAATTCGAATTTCAATCCGCATTTCGGCCAAAGCTCCGTCCCAGTTTCGGGTGTCGATGCAAAAAGCATTGGCACTGGATTTTATCACAGCCTGGCACTCCGGCCCGATGGACGCGTTGCGATCTGGGGCCAGCAATCACAGCCGCCCGGAGACCTCACGAATGCAGCCGCTGTTTCCGGCGGCAGCACATTCAGCGCCGCGTTGCGAACAAATGGGACCCTGTCGTATTGGGGATCGATCAGTTTCCAGGTCGGAACCGCGACCAACCTCAGCGCAATCGCCGCGGGATCAAGCCACGTTCTCGGACTGCGAAGCAACGGAACCGTCATGGTAGCTGGTTCATTTCTGGTGCAAGGGCAGGGCATAATTCCCACGAACCTTCTGCCCGTTGTTGGGATCGCTGCCGGTGCCCATCACAATGTGGTGCTTCAGACCAACGGAACCGTCCGCGCCTGGGGCGGGAATTTCTCGGGCCAAACAAACGTTCCGATCGGATTGAGCAACGTCGTGGCGATCGCTGCAGGCGGATCGAACAGCGTGGCAATCCGAAGCGACGGAACAATTGTGGTGTGGGGCGACAATGGATCTGGTCAAACCAATGTTCCACCATCGGCGACCAATATCTTCGCGGCAAGTGTCGGGTTCGGTCATATCCTCGCGCACCGGTATGATGGATCGTTGATTGCGTGGGGAGCTAATCAGCACGGACAAGCCGCTGTTCCCGATGCACTGACGAACGTTGTGGCGGTTTCGTCAGGCGCCTTTCACAACCTGGCAATGGTACATTCCGGGGGGCCGGCGCTTCTGACCCGAACGATCAATCGCACGGTGTTTGTTGGAGAGCCGGTATCGTTTGCGGCATCTCCCTTCGGTTCTGAGCCGCTCTTCCTTCAGTGGATGCGAAACGACGAGATCCTCCCGGATCAAACGAATCGCGCGCTGAACATTTCTGCGGCAGCAGCCGGCGACAGCGGCGCCTATTCAATCATCGCGAGCCATGGTTCCGGCAGCGTTACAGGCCTGGTTGGACGGCTGACGGTGAACACGCTGGAGCCCTCCTTCACACAAAACCCTTCATTGGTGCATGTGGCGGTTGGCTCCAACGCAGTTCTGAGAGCGACCGTTGTTGGGATGCCTCCGATCAGCCTCCAGTGGCGATTCAATGGAACGAACATCCAAGGGTATACCAACCTGGAAATCACCTTAACGAATGTCCACATTGGACAGGAAGGCGAGTATTCGCTGGTTGCCAGCAACGCGTTCGGCCAAACGATCAGCGCGAATGCCGCGCTGATCGTCATCGATTTGCCTGAGGCACTGGATGCGCCAGAGTTAGCTTGGGCAACCTATGCAGAGGGCAGTTGGATTCCACATACCGGCGACTCGCACGATGGGATTGCCGCCGGGATGTGCATCCGAATGAACCCGATTATTCCGAGCCATCTTTCGACATACGTTGTTGGACCTGCAATTCTAAAGTTTTGGTATACAGTTGCCTTCAGTAGCGGCTTTACCAAGCGGTTCGACTTTCGTGCCTATGGGCCTTTTGGTTACGAATCCCGGTCTCTTTCGTCAATGGTTTGGAAGGAGGAGACCGTCTTTTTGCCTGCGGGAACGAATGCAGTCGAATGGTCCGCCGGGTCTTCCGAGACAGGAATTTTCGGACTTCTGGATTCGGTGAGTGTCACTCCAGGCGCGGTCCCGCCATTCGTGACACCCCTCGCAGACCAGACAGCTGCGGCAGGAGAGAATCTGGTTCTTTCTGCGCCGGTCTTCGGAACTCCGCCGCTGACCCTGCAGTGGAGGCACAATGGAACAAACATTGCCGGCGCGACGCGTACGTCACTGAGCCTGACCAATGTTCAAGCGCATCATTCTGGAGAATACGACCTGCTGATCACCAGCCCCTACGGGTCAACCAATGCAATGGCAACCGTATCCATTACTCCATCTGTTCCGCAGATCACAACGCCCGTTAAGAGCCGGGAAATGGTTTTTGGAGGCACCGTGCAATTCGATGTCGAAGCCCGTGGAACTGATCCGCTGACATATCAATGGGAACATGCGGGTGTCGCCATCTCGCATGCGACCAACGCATCCTTGAGGCTGAGCCTGCTGGAAGCGAGCTCTGCCGGGACATACCGCGTCGTCATCACCAACATTTTCGGATCTGCGACTTCTGAGGCCGTTCTCACCGTTGTTCCACGTCTTATTGTGGGGTGGGGAACAATTACCGCGAGCACGCCCGAACCGCCGTTTGGAGTGACCAACGTCATTGCCATTTCCGCAGGCGACGCCACCAGCGTTGCACTCCGCGATGATGGAACCCTCTACGCCTGGGGCTGGGATGCCTTCAGCCGGCTGGCGGTTCCATCGACCGCAACCAATGTCGTAAAAATTTCCATGGGTGGCATGCACGGCTCCGCATTGCATCAGAATGGAACATTGACTCATTGGGGCGATCCCTTCTTTGATTCATCTTCCATCGTTCCGCCCGGGCTTGTGAATGTCATCGAAACAGCATCCGGCGACGCATTCCACATTGTCCTGAAGGCGGATGGCACTCTGACAGTCTGGGGCGACGGGTTCTTGAACCCAACAAACGTACCGCCAAATCTCTCGAACATTGTAGCGATCGCCGCCGGCAACTATCACGGTGTGGCATTGACACGCGAAGGCGGTGTCGTGTCCTGGGGCTACAATTCACGGGGCCAAACTAATGTCCCGCCTGGGTTGTCAAATATCGTGAGCGTCGCGGCTGGAGGCGATTTCAGCATGGCTCTGGATTCTAGCGGGCGTGTGTCTGCATGGGGATCCGGAGGCTCCCTGGTTACTACCATTCCAATCTCGGCCACGAACGTGGTTGCGATTGCCGCAGGCGGCAGTCACGCGCTGGCGTTGCGAAGCGATCGCACATTGGTGACGTGGGGCAACGGGTCCGATGCACGGGATAAAATGCCGCCATGGCTGACGAACGTCGTTGCCATCGATGGTGGAAGAACCCACAGCCTTGCACTGTTGAATGACGGGTCGCCGCACATTGTTCGACATCCGTGGACGCAGACGGTGTTCACGGGCGATACCGTCCGGTTCGATGTTGCAGCGCTTGGAAACGAAATATTGAGCTATCAGTGGAAGCACAATGGAACCAACGTTCCCGGTGCGACAGGCGCGACGTTGCTTCTGACAAACGCGCCGCTGATGGCCGCTGGAATTTATCATTGCGTGGTGACCAATCCGGCGGGAGTCGCAGCATCGCATCCCGCGTCGCTGGCGGTATTGCGGTCGACGCCGCAGGTCACTGCAGCGGGTTCCGGGTTTGAGGCGCCGGGGACTTTTCGAATGCGGATCCTGGGCTTGTCGGGACACGGGGAAGTGCTTGTGTATGCGTCAACCAACCTGCTGCAATGGCAACCCGTGCACACCAATGCCGCGGCGGTTGGAACCATCCTTTATTTTGACGCAGTGGGAACGAATGCCATGCAGCGATTCTTCCGAGTTGAAGAGCGTTAGAAGAAAAGATTTCCAAGCGAAGGGCGCAGCCCCAACCGCAGTGCCCGCGTTCCAGGACCGTGATCTAACGTCTTGCCATAGTCTCGAGGGCGGCCAGGAATTTTGCGCGGGAAATCGGTTTCTCGATCATGAAACTCGCGCCCAATACGATGCTGGATTCAAGGCGGGATTCATCGGCGAAGAGACCTTCGCCTGAGATGGCAATGACCTGAATGCCCGGCCATCTGGCTTTGATCTCGCGCAACGTCGCGATTCCACCCTTGCGAGGCATTTTCAAGTCGAGCACGACGATGTCCGCATGACCTTTGGCAATGACATCCAATGCTTCCACACCGTCACCTGCCTCCGTGACGGTGTAGGTCGACTTGGGGACCATTGCACGGAGCGCCCCGCGGACGGCAGGCTCGTCGTCCACAATCAATATGCGTTTGACCGAGGCTGGTCGGGCCGCGTTCTGCGCCAATTTAGCCGCTTCAATCTGCTGCATTTCGAACACCTACATCGGACACAATGCCCCGTTCTTGAACTGCGAAGTTCGCGAGGCTGGCAAAATTCTCAGGTCAAGGCAGAGGGCGCAAATCCAAGGCGATCTCCCAAAGCAACGAGAGCGTCCAAACATTCAGCGGCCTCTTTGTCCCCATTTGCGGCGCGATCGCGGAACTCATCGAGCTTTGTGTGTCGCAGCTGCCAATACGTGTTCTGAACCTCGGCAAGGTTCAACCCAAGCGGCAGCGGCATCATCAGCCCCGCAATGGTTTGCAGTTCCTTTACGCATTCCAGGTCGCACGGATTCTCCGCAACCTGCCGTATCGCGCGTTCCATGCGGTTCTTCACCGCAAAGCTGATGTCGGGTGTGAGCACTTCATGGCCGCGGCTCTGGGCTTCCGACACGAGACCCTTCAGCTGTTCCAGATCGGTGTGGCCGTTCTCGAACTGTCGCCGAAGATTGCTCTTCAACGTCAAATCCCAGGCAAGCTGCAGCCCGGCGGGCAACGGCGCGCCAGCGCCCTGCAAGAATTTCATCAGCGGCTCGTAACGTTCGGTGATCAATCGGAAACGCGACTCCAGATCCTCCCTCGCACTTGCGAGGATCTCGTTGAGGATGCGCCGTTGCTCGTCCTTGAACAACGACTTGAGACTGTAGGACGCGTTCTTGAAGTGCTGGTTGATCAGCAGGATCACCTGCGGGAAATCCGCTGTGTCAAACGCGCCGCGAACCGACTGCACCATCGCCTGGTATTGAGAATCGTCATCGAACTTGGTGACCGCGCCCACCAGGTTGTGTTCACCCAGGTACAGAATTGCGTAGGAAAGCTGGTCGAATTCGTGGGTGATCTCCGAAACCACTCGAACCTTTCCCACTGCCAGCTTGGCCTTGCCGGCCGTGGCAACGTGACGATGCACGTCCTCGAACGTGTAAGAGAAGATGCGGATGGCATTCTCGTAATCGTGAAAGCACGAACTGATTGCGTAGTGCGCGGCGGCCTTCGGCCAGTCGATCATCGCCGGTTTCACGAAAGCCTGATAGATCGCGCGACCGTCCGAATGCTCGTTCAGATTGCTTTTTGCCTGCTGCAATAGATCAAGGAAGCCGGGTTCAAAATCCTGCCCGGTGAGTTCGCTGGCCAGCTGAATCACGCGCGCGGCATATTGAATGACCTGCACGGTTTCAATTCCCGACAGCTCGTCGAAGAACCAGCCGCAGCTCGTATACATGAGCATCGCGTGCCGTTGCAGCTCCATCCATTTCAACACAATGGTTTTCTGCTCTTGCGACAAATCCGACTTGGCCTTCTCGGACAGCCAGCGGTCGATGTTTTCGGGTGTGCGATCCAGGATGACCTGAATGTATTCGTTGCGGGCCAGCCATGGATCTTTCAGCAATTCCCCGGCCCTGGATTCGAAGAGCGGAGCCATCTCGTCGCGCAGCCAGTCGAGCGCCTTTCGCAGGGGAGCGCGCCAGTGCTGTTTCCAATCGCCATGCCCGCCGCTGTTGCAGCCGCAATCCTCCTTCCATCGGCCAACCCCGTGCGAACAGCTCCACGCACTGCCTTCATGGATCTGCACTTCGTATTCAGGCGGATGTTGCTCAAGAAATTCGCCGTAGTTCGTCAACTGGGCGGCGCCGCTGTTCTCGATGTGCTGCATGGCGTAGGCAAGCGCCATTTCACCGTGCTTATGATGATGCCCATACGATTCGCCATCGGTGGCGATGTGCACGAGCTGATCCCAATCCCGTCCTTCACTGAATGCGCCGAGCAGGCGGTTCGCAAATTTCTCGCCACTGACAAGAAGCTTCTCGAACGCGACCGCCTGGGAGACGGGGGCATCGTAAAAGAACACGTTGATGGATCGGCCTGACGGAAGATTGACGCGGTAGGCGCGGCTGGGATCGATGCGTGCGCCATTGACGTCCTCCCAATCCGCCGCCCCGATCTTGCGCATGCGACTGGCTTGGAACGGGGACATAAGCGTAAAGAGGATTCCCGCCTCGGCCAGCACTTCGAGGCTGGGGGTGTCGGCTGCGGTTTCGGAGAGCCACATGCCTTCGGGTTTTCGGCCGAAACGATGCTCGAAATCGCGGATTCCCCAGATCACCTGGGTGAGTTTGTCGCGGTCGTTGGCGAGCGGCATGATCATGTGATTGTAAACCTGGGCCATGGCGGAACCGTGTCCCGAGAACTGCTCGCGGCTGAGTTTGTCAGCAGCAACGATCGCTGCATGCGTTTCCGGCATCTTGTCCTGCGCCCATGCGAGGAGCGTGGGTCCGATGTTGAAGCTGATTTTAGAGTAATTGCTGATGATATTCTCGATCTTGCCATTGCCATCGAGGATGCGGGCGGCCCCATTGGGTGCGTAGCATTCGACCGCAATGCGTTCGTTCCAATCGTGCCACGGCGCCGCGGAGTCCTGCAGTTCGACCGTCTCCAGCCACGGATTTTCCCGCGGCGGCTGGTAGAAATGGCCATGAATGCAGATAAATTTTTTCATGCCACCAGTGTGTGGCTTTGGCTGTCACCAACAATAGGGGGATTACCCGCGAAGCGGGCGTCGCGCTTCCCCAACCGGGGGTCTGATGATCGGAATCGGAGGCCTGAATTTTCGCCAACCCCAGGCCTGTGCTCAGCGCCACTCGTGCTTGGGATAGCGGCGCTGCAGTTCTGATTTGAGCCGCGGATATTGTTCGCGCCAGAAATTGCCAAGATCCTGTGTGACCTGCACGGGTTTCATTCCCGGAGTAAGAATGTGAACCACCACAGGCACGCGGCCGAGCGCGATCTTCGGGGTTTGCGCTACATCGTAAAGCTCCTGGATGCGCAAGGCGATATGAGGAGGATTGCCTTTTTCGTAAACCACTTTAGGAGTGCGGCCGTTTGTCAGGGGCAGGCGTTCGGGAGCGTGTTTGTTGAGCAACTCGTGCTGCGCGGGCGAAAGCCACGACTTCACCACCGTTTTCACCTCGCGATCCTTGATGTCCTTGTAACCGATTGCTCCGTGGCAAATCTGCTCGATCAGGTGTGTTCGATCTTCATCCGCAATTGGCGGAAGACCCATTTCGGGGCACCACTGGCTGAGGAGATTCAATCGCAGGATCCATTGCTCAACCGTGTGATCCCATTCCTTCAGCGTGAGCCGTTCGGCGAGAACTTCTTCGGCAAGCAACCGCGCGGCGGCCTCGGCGGGCGGCGGTTCAATCCGCCGGGCCGACAACGCAAGGCCGCGGAAGCGAGAGAGTTCTGCGGCCACCACGCGTTTTTGTGTCGTATCAAACGCAACGCGCAGTTCGCTCGCGATATCGTCGGGAAACAGTTCAGGCAACCATTCAGCTTGGATGGCGGTGGCCAGCGACAGGATCGTGTTCAACTCCTTGTCCTTCCCTTCAACTTCGCGCACCTCGGCCGCCACGAGCAACTGGCTGTGCTGCACCACGCTTTCACGCGCAAGCACGCCGCGGCGGCCATGGACCAACTCGCAGCGAAGCGTGCCTTGATCGAGTCGATGCGCCACGCGGTCGGAGAAGCCGATCAATACACATTTCTGCAATGCCTCGTCCTTGACTTCACGCGGCTCAACATCGAGCCCTTCACGTTCGGCGATTCGCAGGAAATGATCGAGCAAGGGGCCGACCTGGCGAGCAGTGACCGCGTGGATCCCCAGCTTGCGGCAGGCGTCCACGCGGTATTGATTTTTCGACGCATAGGTCCAGGCGCGCATGAGGATCCAAAAGTCAGACGAAGCCTTTTCTCCCAGCAGATCCTCTCGCAACTGGTGCGTGGCCTTGTCGACTCCGCGCAGCAACAAGTCGCGTCCTTGCGTCAGGGCGGCGATGACAGCGGCCTGATAGACGCAGCCGTATTCCTGGGCGGCCATCAGCATGCGGGCGTAGCGCGGATGCACGGGGAAAGCCAGCATCTTGCGGCCGATCGGCGTGATTTCGAGAGAATCACAATCGCCCGCGCCTCCGCTGGCGGGTGTCATCTTGAGCGCTCCCAGATCCGTCAGTAATTCTTCAGCATGCGCGAGGCTTTGTTCTGACGGCGGTTCGAGCCAGCGGAATTGCCGAAGGTTCGAAATGCCAGCCGCTTTCAACGTCAGCACGACTTCGGCAAGATCGAGACGCTTGATTTCAGGAACTTCCTGCGGCGCGCGATGTTCATGTTCCTGGCGTGACCAAAGCCGCATGCACACGCCCGGCGCCGTGCGCCCGGCGCGGCCCGCACGCTGGTCGGCTGCGGATTGGCTGATCTTCTCGACGAGCAGCGTGTTGATGCCGCGATACGCGTCGTAACGCGGAATCCTCGCGAGTCCACAATCAATAACCAGGCGCACGCCTTCGATCGTCAGCGATGTTTCCGCTACGTTCGTTGAAACCACAACCTTGCGCTGACCGTAACGCGCCACGGCGGCGTCCTGCTCCCGCGGCGGCAATTCACCGTGCAGTGGCAGCAGAATGAAATCGCGTGCTTCGTCGGTGTGCCGGATTGCTTCCAGCGTTTGAAAAATTTCAAATCCGCCGGGCATGAACACCAGCACATCGCCTGGTTCCCCGGAACGCACATAACGGCTGAACGCGTCCGCGGCCTGATCCCAGATCGGGCGTTTGTCCGTGTAGGCAGGCTCCGACTCGTAACGTATTTCAACCGGGAAGGTTCGGCCGGCGGAGGTCAACACGGAACAGGGATGCCGGCCGCCGCTTTTCGATTTTGAAAAGTAATCTGCAAGGAGGTCCGCATCGAGCGTGGCGGACATCACCGCCAGCTTCAGGTCAGGCCTTGCGGATTCCTGAACGTCGAGAGCCCGCGCCAGCGTGATGTCTCCATAGAGATGCCGCTCGTGAAATTCGTCGAACAACAGCGCCGCAACGCCCTTCAGGTTGGGGTCATCGATCATCTGCCTAAGCAGAACGCCTTCGGTGACGAAGCGAATGCGGGTTTCCGCTGAAGTCACATTCTCGAATCGGATTTGGTATCCGACCTCGCGTCCGAGCTTCACTCCCAATTCTTCGGCAACGCGGGTCGCGAGCAGGCGGGCGGCAAGACGGCGGGGTTGCAGGATTACGACCTGGCCGTTTTCGAGCAATCCCGATTGCAGGAGCATCTGCGGGACCTGCGTGGTTTTGCCCGAACCCGTCGGTGCGGAAAGGATTAGCCGGTTGCCGGAACGCAAGGCGCCGGCAATGGATTCATGGATTTCCCAAATGGGAAGGGAGGTCGCTGGCACGGAGAAAAGCGCGGCGTGGCTTCAGGCCCTGGGCGCACGGGCACACCTGGAATCAAACGTGACGCAGCACAATCGCGACGAGCGTGACGATCAGCATCATTCCCGCAGGCATGAACTTGCGGGTCTTCGCCAATCGAATTCCGAACACCACAAACAGGATGGCCATGAGCACATCGGCGAGGCCGCGAGCTGTGCTGGGAGTGAGGAAATTGGGAATCGCAGTCAGCATCAGCAGGGCCGCAAAGGCAATCGACATGATCAGCGACACCTGGCTTTTCCCTTTGAAAAAGCCGATCAGTCCGCCAATCACGAGCAGCACGATATAAATCCAGAGAACTTTCGTGGCGAAATCTTGCATCCGCGAAGAGTGCCTCAACCCGGCGCGACGTCCAAGCCCAGAATCTCGCCCCCTTCGCATTCGACAGTGATCTCAAACGGGCGGCAGCAAACTTCGCAATCGCTCGTGAATCGCTGCGAGCCCTGGCGCGTGTCGATCATGACAGTCGACTCCTGCCCGCAAAAAGGGCATTGGATGGATTCGGGAATTTCCATGCGCCACCACTACTGCGTTGGAGTTGCCCGCACAAGCGCAGGAAAAGGATTGAGTCACGGGATGTTTGTTTCCAAATTCACCCGCTATCTCGAATCAACCTATGGCAACGCTCGAAATCAAACCGGCCGGCTCGTGCAAATATGATCTGCTTGCGCTTGGAGAAATCATGCTGCGCCTGGATCCTGGAGAAGGACGCATCCGGACGGCACGGCAATTCACGGTGTGGGAAGGCGGTGGCGAATACAACGTGGCGCGCGGGTTGCGCAGATGTTTTGGATTGAATACGGCCGTGGCGACGGCATTTGCCGATAACGACGTGGGCCGCCTGCTTGAGGATTTTGTCCTGCAGGGGGGCGTTGCCACCGAATTTGTAAAGTGGACGCCTTTCGACGGCGTTGGGCGCGTCACACGCAATGGGCTGAACTTCACGGAAAGAGGATTCGGAGTGCGCGGTGCTGTGGGCATTCCTGATCGCGGGAATACGGCGGCCAGCCAGTTGAAGCCTGGTGATTTTGATTGGGATTATATTTTTGGCAAGGCAGGTGTGCGCTGGCTTCACACAGGCGGCATCTTCGCTGCCTTGAGCGACACAACGCCGAAACTGGTCATCGAAGCGGTGCAGGCGGCGAAACGTCATGGCACGATCGTGAGTTACGATCTCAATTATCGCCCGTCGTTGTGGAAAAGCATTGGGGGACAGAAGCGGGCGCAGGAGGTGAACCGCGAGATTGCACGGCATGTGGACGTCATGATTGGCAACGAGGAGGACTTCACCGCGTGCCTTGGTTTCGAGGTTGAAGGTGTTGATGAGAACATCAGCTCAATTGATGTGAAGGCGTTTGAAAAAATGATTGAAAAGGCGGTCAAGACATTCCCGAATTTTCGCGTCACGGCGACGACCCTGCGCGCGGTGCGATCGGCCACCCGCAATGATTGGAGTGCCATTTGTTGGGCGGACGGGAAGTTCTTCCAGGCGCCGAACCGGCCCGACATGGAGATTCTCGATCGCGTCGGGGGTGGGGACAGCTTCGCCAGCGGGCTGATCTATGGCTTCATGAAATTCAACGATCCGCAACAGGCTGTGGAATACGGCGCCGCGCATGGCGCCCTGGCAATGACCACGCCGGGAGACACTTCAATGGCTTCGCTGAAAGAGGTCGAGGCGCTGGTGAAGGGCGGGAGCGCACGCGTTCAGCGTTGACGCTGCGGGCGGCTGCGGACGAGAAGGATCCAATCGGCTGCTGTCGGTGCTGGCACTTTGATCGTTGCGGAACCCAGCACCGCAACGGCTTCGCGCGTCTCGCCAGTTCGCGGATTCAACCAGCGCAATCCAGGCATGTCGGGAATGGTTTCACTCGGAAGCTCGAGCACATCCTGGTCAGCGCAATAGTAAGCGCGAAACGTTTTGTTGGAATCCATTGCTAACGCAACGGAGGATGCGTCGGGGGATGCGATGCGCACTTCATGTTCTTCTTCCATCGAATCAAACAGCTCAGCTGCAATGCGCATCTGTTTCGCTCCCGGCAGGAACAGCGATCGCTGCCACAGAGGCAATTCGTCTTTGTTGACTGCGGTTGTATCCCAAATCGCGACGCCCTGGGCCTGGTAGGCAAAACCTCCGGCGGATCCCAGGAGCAAGGCGGGCCAAAGCTCCCGCCTGACGGCATCGGCCGTGACACGATGTTTCGAAGCCGAGAGGGCGTTTTCGTGCGCTGTCAATTCAACCAACACGGGGAGTCGAAGCTGTGCCCGAATCAATGGGTTCGTCAGGTTCCGGTTCGTACCCCTGACCAGCAATCCATCCACCCACGGCTCAGCATTCAATGCGAGCCGCTCGCGCGCGAGGATGGCGGTCACGTCTGGATGAGAAGCCAATTCCGCGCGCAGCAGGGTGTTCGAACCCGTGACGCGGAATTGATCGAAAATCCAGGCCACATCCCACGCATGCCAGCGGGCATTCGCGTAACGGAAGAGTGCCGCCGCCTCGGAGTCGCTCACGGAACGCGGCAACTCCAGGCGAATAGCGCACAGCAAGTCGCGGCTGTTCAGCAACGAAATCGCACGGTCAAGCCGCTGGAAATAGGAAATTGCCGGCTGCGCGCCGGCATGAGCGGAACGACTGCCAGGTTCCCTCGCAGGAATGGACAGGTGCACAGCGCTGAACTGCTGGTGCCAGCGCGTTTGCGCGTAAAACGCAAGGTCGTCGTGGGACGCGTGGATCGCCTGGATGCGAAGCGTGTCGGCTATCCAAAAAAATGGTGAGCCATCGCGATGTTGGAATTTTCCTGTTCGCGGTTCACCCACCACGGGACCATGCCGCGAAAAGCGGGTTTCGGCCGAAGGGGCAATGCATACGAATTGCCCGCTGATCCGCAAGCCGCTGTTGGCCGGATCAGAGGAGCGCGTCACGTACTTCCAGTTTCCCGCCTGATCAGGCTTGAAACGGAGGCGCCAGGTTCTGCCGCCATCCCAGAACCCGTCAATCAGGCTGGTTTCGCCTGAGGGAGATGTGAATTCCGCCTGGAGGGAACAATCGGCCGATGGGGAATCATAGGTCGTGCTGCTGCGCAGGGTCTGTTCAAACACGCCCCACTTCGGAATGATCTGGACACCTGCGCCCTGAGCTTCCACGACCGCCCAGACCCACAGTGGAAGGAGCAGCGAGCGGGCAATCGTTCTGACGACTTGCAACAGAGGCGATTGCGGGTGGCTCATGGGATGGCGAGGTAAACGGATTACTTGAACGGAGTCAAATCACCTCCCGCAAAATTCATGGCAATCCGGTATTCACCCACTGGCTGACTTCCCCAGGCGCCGTCATCTTTTCAGACCGGACTGGGATTGGGCGGTGGATCTGCCAAGGGTTTGCCCGGGCTGTGTTCAGGGGAAAAGCCGGGGTTTAATTCTAGGGACTCCCGGATTCCGATGAGCACGGACTTTTGATCTGATGTGCTTTGCTTATGAGAAACCTCATCCTGGCGTTGATACTTGGCCTCCCGCTCGGAGTATTCGGAACGGAACGTCTTGCCGCGTTGTCGATGCTGGAGACCGGCAATAATGACCGGGCGATTGGAAGAGCAGGGGAGGTCAGCCGTTACCAGGTGCTGCGCCGCGAATGGCGGAGTGTCACGAATTCGGTGGCCTATACCGATTCCGAGACAGCCCGGCATGTCGTCCTGGCCATCATGCAGAAACGCGTCAAGGCATTCCAAGCCGCATACGGCCGTCTCCCAAACGATTTTGAGTATTACGGCTTGTGGAACGCGCCCTCGCAGGTGCTCAGGGGCCGTGTCAGCCGCGTGGTGGCCGAGCGCTGCCGCCGCTTTGCCAACCTCTGCGAACGCGAACAGCAACTCGCACAAGCTTCCACGCGCAAAGTTTTCTAACCGCCCTCAGATGGCAAGCGCCCTGCTTGCCTAAGTCCTCGCCACTCATCCGACGCGACTGCTCCGCGCAGGAGTGCGCTGAAGCCAATGAACCTGCCGATACCGGAAACGTTCAACAGCCTGTGGGCGAATCTGCCCAACCGGGTTCGTATTGCTGAAACCACAGTGCGCGCCTGGTTCGGCCGGGAAATCGCCGACGCACGCTTCTACTACACCCGATTCCGAGCCGAGAACGGCGATGCCTTGAATCAATTTCGATTTGGCATGCTCTTCGAAACCGGGCATCGCGTTTCGCAATCGGATTACGAAGCCCACAAGTGGTTTCTTCGCGCGGCCTTCCAAGGGTTGGTGGACGCGCAGGCGAAGGTTTCGGAATATCATCTTCTTGGCCGGGGAGTTCCACGGAATAACGAGGAAGCGTTTCGCTGGTGCCGCAAGGCGGCCGAAGCCGGACACGCTCCCTCGCAAGCGCAACTGGCACGGATGTACGCCCACGGAATCGGAGTAGAACGAAATCCGAAGGAAGCCAAAAAATGGGTCGGCAAGGCTGCCACGCAAAGCATCCAGATTCCAAAAGCGCTCCAGGTGGAATTAACCGCCTGCTGAGATCGCCAACCGCCTCCTGTTCATCACCTGCCGGAACTTTGCTGTTTGTAGATCCCTCATGCTGGTGTAGAGTGTCTTCGATTTATCCAAGCTTTTCGGGGCTCTGACGGTCCTCTGGGTTCGGCTGAATTCAAAGCCATGACCTACGCTCGAAAAATGAATCCTGTCCAGGAACAACGCCAGCGCGACCGCGAACGCCTCCTGCAGTCTCCCACCCTTGCAACCCAATATCCGAACCTCAAATCATTGAGCGTCGTCCTCGGCTATTTTGATGAAATGCGCATGTCCCACGCGGGACAGTTGCGGTATCGGGCCAACGTTGAGCACGCGAAGGTCATCCTGGAATTCAGTTGTCCCAGCACCACATGCCTCGGCGGAGGGTTCGATTTGAGCGAGGTTCTCCTCAACGCGGTGACATCCACCCGCAAGAGCGCGCAAGGCCAGTTACGCTGTGCAGGAATGCGGAATGTCGCGTCCAATGGCCAGTCGAACTGCCAGCATATGCTGAACTACAAGTTGAGCCTGGGTTACGCGAAATAAGAGCGGCGCCCGCTCTTGCAATCCATTCTATGTCTGGAACATATCGCATGCGGGATCTTTTGGAACTCCTGCTGCGCGAAAACGCGTGTGAGCTGCAGCTGAAATCCGGAACGTCGCCCTTCCTCAGCAGCGATTCCGCCCACCTGCCAATCGACGTCCCCGCACTGAGCGTCGGAGACGTTCATGAGCTGCTCCAAAGCGTGGCAAGTGCTGAGCAGCTCGCGGAGCTTGGCCGCTGCGGAGATTTGCGTTTCGTTTACCCGCTCCAGCACGGGATCCGGTTCTCGATCACGGCGACTCTCGACAGCGAGACTTCATGCATCACCGTTCGAAATCTTCAACGTTAGGACGGCCATTGCGGCCGCTCGCTTCGGGAGAAGATTCCTTCCCTTAAAAACTTCTGCATCCAAACAGCAGGGGACGGCGGATATAGTCGTGAAAACCGACGCATACCCTGAGTGGAACGCATCCGACATCAAGAGCCCGGCATTTCGGAAAACCGATCCGCGGCGGCGTCGTCAGAGGCTGAATGGAGCGAGGACGCACGGCTCCTGACGCAGGTCGCAAACGGAAAGGAGAATGCCCTGGCTGAGTTGTATCGGCGCCGCAGCAAACTCATTTATTCGTTGCTGGCGCGGATGCTGGACAATGAGATCGATGCGCAGGAAACGCTGCAGGATGCGTTCGTGCTGATTTGGAAACGGGCGCACCGCTACGATGGAGGCCGTTCATCGCCCCTTTCCTGGATGGTCATGCTTGCACACGGACTGGCTCGCGACCGGTTGCGTGCCGCTTCACGGCGGAACCGCAATCGCGCCGTTTTTGAACGCGAGATTGTTGCCTTGGAGATCGAGATCAACACGCCGCGGCCCGCTGAGCGGGATGAGCTGGCCCGGGCTTGTGCCGCTGCCCTGAATCACTTGCCGGAGGAACAGGGGCGTGCATTGCAGCTCGCGTTTTATCGCGGGTGGACCCATGAAGAAATCGCGGGCGCTCTCAACGAACCGCTCGGAACTGTGAAAGCGCGGATCCGCCGCGCTTTGCTGGCGCTGCGCAAAAAGCTCAAGGAATATGAATCCTGAATCTTCGGAAGACGAAGCATTGCTATACGTGCTGGGCGAACTCACACCCGGTCAGCGCCAGGAGTTTGAAGCCCGATTGGCGGAGTCCTCTGAGCTCCGTTCGCTGCTGCATGATCTCGAGGAAGGAACGGTCGCCGCTGCAATGGCTGCACCGCCGAAGCTGCCGCCGTCGGCGGCCTGGAAAGGGATTGAGAAATCTATTGCACAGCAACCTTGCGAACACGCCCGGCCGGCACGCTGGATTCAATTTTTGAAGAGCGGGTGGGCGGCCGCGGGCGCGTGTCTGCTGGGATGGATTCTTTATGCATGGTGGGTCGATGCTCCCGCCCGGCAATTAGGTTTGCCGCAGTCCACCAAGGAAACTCCGCTCGTTTCCAATTCATCGTTTCCTTCCAATGATCATGAACTCCCGGCGCCGGCGGTGCCCGCCAATGAAGCCGCTCATTCTTCGTACGAGCCTCAATCGCACGCCGCGGATGCGCTTCAGTGGCAGGTGAGAGCCCTCGAGAATCGTGTCGCGTATTTGTCCGAAGCGCTTGCCCGGCATCAGTCAGCGCTCAGCGAAACAAATCGCATCCGGTTTGTGCGCGCCTCCGGCACGTCCGCGAATGGCCAGGGCGCGGCAATCGCAAACCTTTCACCCGGATTGCAGCGTGCGTTGATGCTGGCAGTTGCCCGCCAGCTTGGCTGGAATTCCGGCGCCGATCTTTTTGAATCAAACCTTCCCCTTTCTGAAAAGTATCCCGGTGTTGATTTTGTCGATTTCGATCGAGGCACGAATGCAACATCCCGGCCGATCGCTGCGCAGCCTGCAATCCAAAGCGGAATGACTGATTCGGCCCCGACTGAGAATGCCGGGAGGCCAGAGCCTGCCGTTCCGGCATTCGTATCCGGCGAAACCCTCGTCGTGGCAATCGATTCCACCGTCGTGCCTCAAGGAAGCGAGCTGACTTTTTCAAATGGCGATGCATCGCAGACGATAGGCATGGCGTTCTTGGGTGAGAATCCGCTGGTGGCGACTCTTTCACTCTCTGGGTTCTCGAGCCGCACCTTCATTTTGACAGCAACCTCCGTGTCAGGTGTTTCCCAGGTGTTCCAGATTTCAGTCGAGGGAACGCCGCCGTGAACGCTTTTGTCGAACGCCCCACCACTCGTGAAAATTCTGCGAACTAAAGTATGAAAATTACATTCCGGTTTACTGCTTCTTCATTCGGCCTCGCGGCCGCGCTTTTTGCAATGACGGCCCACGGGCAGGGAGTGTTCCAGGCAAGCCTGGCAACCCCGCCCGACGGCGGCGCGCAGCTCAGTACCGGCCGGTTCTGGGGTCGTGTCAGCGGGAACGAAATGGAATTTATGGCGGTGCTGTTCCAGGGCTTCGCGGGAATGTCCGAAGGCTTGGCGCCTGCGCTGATCGCCGATGGCACCGTCGTGTCATTTTCGCTTGGGCAAGGAACCGCTGCGGCGCTGCATGGTGGCTACACAGTGGCGGATCGCAATCCATTCGTGCCCTGGACTCCGCCGTTTCAGTACGACGAAGACGGCAATCCTTACCTGATTGATAACGCGTCCATTCGTTACGCCACGATTTACTCGGGCACCATTTCCCTCCCCGATGGCTTTCTTGAAGCGTTGATGAGAGGCGAGGGAGTGGTTCACCTGAATGACTTTTACGTGGGAACGATCGCAGCCGTTCCGGAACCGTCCACATCGGTCTTTGTCTTCATCGCGGCAACGGTCTTCGTAGTTCGCAAAGCGCGCGGTCCGCGGCCGTAGAGCTTCGCAAATTGCTCGAGCAAGGCGCAGGCGCGCGCCTGGTTTAGAGATGCGATGTCCAAAACTTCGTCGTGGCTGATCGGGTTGCGGGTCATGCCTGCGGCGAGATTGCTGATGCACGAAAGTCCGGCAACCCTGATGTTGCACGCGCGAGCCACAATCGCTTCGGGCACGGTGCTCATGCCGACTGCGTCGGCGCCGAGCCGTCGAAATGCCACAATTTCCGCTGGTGTCTCATAAGTGGGTCCGCTTACTGCCAGATAAATTCCCTCACGCAGGAGAACGCGACCTCGGGAAGCTGCAGTTTTCAGGAGCTTGCGAAGTCTGCTGTCATAAACTGCGCTCAGGTCCAGGAACTGCGGTGGTGTTTCCGCTATGTTGGATCGAAGGGGATTCACGCCCATGAAATTAATGTGATCGCAGATGGACATGAAATCGCCTGCCCGGAAATTTCGATTGATCCCGCCCGCCGCATTCGTCAGCAGCAGGTCGGTGATTCCGTAACATGCCAGCACTCGAATCGGGAACGTGATCTCTTCCATTGAATGCCCTTCATAGAAGTGGGAGCGTCCGCTCAATATGAGAATCGGAGTTCCTCCCAATCGCCCGATGTGCAGGTTCCCGCGATGACCTTGAACCTGCGTTCGGGGGAAACCCGGGATGCGGTCGTATGGCAGCGTTGCGTCGATGGCCATGCGGGTGGCGGCTTGAGCGAAGCCGCTGCCGAGCATGACCGCCAGTCTTGGACGAAACGATGACGCGTTCCGGATCAGTGCCGCCGCGCCATGTTCCTGCGGAAACCGTTTCATGTTGAATCAGCTTAGGAGGGTTCGCGGTTTGGAATCGACAATATCAATGATCAAAGTTGTGGGCTGATCGCTATGGACTTTCGAGACTCGCTGGAGTAGAAGCAATCCGTTCCCACCACTTGTCGACGTCTGCATCAACGCAGGCGCCACGCCTTTTTGCAATCGGGCGACAGCCCACAAAGAAAGTTTTATCGATGAAGTGGACTCATGTGGCGATCAAGACGGTGTGCGTTGTTGGCTCGTTTTTTTTGTGCGGTGCGCACGCGCAGGTTCTGACCAACGGCGTGCTCCAGGCGGGGGCTCTCGCCGTAAACACCACGAACTCCTATACGTTTGCGGCCAACGCAGGTGACGCCTTGCTGTTGCGTGCGGGCGCGCCGGCATTTCGTCCGCGTTTGGATGTTTACAATCCGGGCGGGATCCGAATCGGCGCAGCCGCCGGGGCGTCCAGCAGCGCCAACGACGCGCTGCTGGTCCTGCGCGCAACGAACTCAGGGATCTTCACGGTTTCCTTCAGCGCTTTTTATGGGAACGCCAGCGGAGACTATTCCATCACGCTCGGTCGCGTTCCTGGCGATTTCGTGGTTTCGGCGGGCGACCAGGGCGGTGAACTGACGAACGGTTTTGCGTCGGCGGCTGCAATTGCGTTGGGCGATCTTGATTTGTGGCGGCTCGATGCGGATGCGGGAGACACAATTGCCATTCGCGTGGGCGCGCCAGGTTTCCGTCCGTATGTGCTGTTGTATGGGCCGAATGGCGTCGCCGTCGCTGAAAGCGCGGGCGCAACGAGTTCCGCGAACGATGCGGCATTGATGGTGCGCGCGACCAACGGCGGAACGTTCACGGCAGTCGTCCAAAGTTATTATGACGACGGTGCGGGCGGCTACACCATCAACCTGGCGAAGTCAGGAGGCGAGATCATGGTTGCAGCGGGAGATGAGAGCGGACCGTTGATTAATGGTGCAACGACTTTGGGGAGCATTGAACTCGGGGATATTGACGTTTGGGAATTCACGGCGGACGCGGGTGAGAACGTGTCGATTCGTGCAGGCGCGCCGACGATGCGGCCGTGGCTTGCCGTGATCGGGCCGAACGGCGCATTGCAGGATCAAGGTTTCGGCGCCGCCAGCGGCGCCAACGATGCAAACGTTTCTTTTGTGACCACGAACGCGGGGACGTTCAGGGTACTGCTGCAAAGCTATTATGATGACAACACAAGCGATTACGCGCTGACGCTTGCAAAAGTGCCGGGTGTGTTTGTGGTTTCGCCGGGGGACGAGGGCGGCGAACTGACAAACGGAGTCGCGGCACTGGGAACGAACACTCTTGGGGACCTGGACGTGTGGAGTTTTTCAGCGATGGCCGGCGATCAGTTGGTGCTCCGTGTGGGCGCTCCGAACCTGAGGCCGTGGCTGCGCTTGTTCGGGCCGACCGGAAAGTTGCTGGGAGAGAACTTCGGTTCCGTAAGCAGCGACCACGATGCCTATTTATCAGTGCGTTCCACGAACAGCGGTGTTTTTACCGTGCTCGTGCAAAGTGTTTACGATGACGCCGCAAGCCCTTACTCCCTGACGGCCGTGCGTGTTCCGGCCACCATCTTCGTGGGCGGCGGGGATGAAGGCGGATCCATGACAAATGGCGCGCAGCATCTTGCCACCAACAGTTTGGGGGACCTCGATGCCTGGACGTTTCTGGCGCAGGCAGGGGACACGGTGCTTCTGCGCATGGGTGCGCCCCAATTCAGGCCGCGCATGGATGTTTACGGTCCTTCGGGCGAAGTGTCTGCGACGGCGTTCGGCACGCTCAGCAGCGACAACGACGCAGGGTTGAGTTTCGTCGCAACCAACAGCGGGATCTTTACTGTTGTAGCCCACAGTTATTATTTGGACGGCACGGGGGAGTATCGGATCAACCACGCGAGAATTCCGGCGCCCTTTGTGATTCACGGCGGTGACGAAGGCGGGTTGCTTGCCGGCTCTTCGCAGGAAGGCACGATTGAGTTGGGCGACCTGGACGTCTGGCGCTTTGGTGCTTGTCGCGGCCAGTTGATAACCCTCGTGTGTAACGAAGCTCCCGGCAGTTCTGCGCTCACTCCGCGCATCAGGCTCTTTGGCCCCAGCGGAGTTCAAGTGGCGAGCGTGAGTCATGTGACATCAGCCGTGTTGAACTATTTTCCAACCAACACCGGGATCTTCACTGCGGTCATCGATGCTGCGGCAGCAGACCAGACCGGAAGCTATCAACTCACGGGAAACGGACTTACTGACGAGTTGAGCCTTTGCGTGCCGCGGGTTGCGGGTTCCACCGTGACGATCGAAGGCCTGGGAGGAAATGCACACGGCGCGTATGCGCTCGCCACCACCACCAACCTGGCCACAAGCGGCTGGCAGAGAATTCAAACAAACCATTTCAACCTGCTGGGAAATTTTGTCGTGACGAATGTTTTGAACGTCGCGGAACCCCAACGCTATTTCCGTGTCTTGATGCTCGCGCCGTAATGCAGGCCTGGAATCACCCGCGAATGAATGTTGTTCTCCGCGCTGCGGCGTCATTTCACCATCCGTAAAAATACGAGGGAACATACGTACCATCAGGTATTTATTCTTAACATTAGATTGGTAGAGTCGCGGGGTGTGGACGGTCCGTAGCATCCATTGAACAGCATCGCCTCCATCTTAAACGTGGCGGGATTCAACCTCGCAGGAACCTCGAGCGCTGCCCGCCCATCGCTCAATGGACTTCGGCGTGTCAGCGGCAGACCGGCTTTCCTTTTTGCATTCTGCTGCTTTCTTGCAGTCACGCATTTTCAAGTTCAACCCGCATGCGGACAGGGGCGGACTGTTCTTGATACGACTGGTGGCGGGCCATTGATCAGCGCGCAGATTGCGGTGTCTGATGGAAGCCTGGCCATCGAACGCATCTCGTTTCTCTTTGGCTTCACCACGGATGAAACCCAAACGCCCGGGGAGTTTCTCGATTCGCTGACGGCCGCCTTGTCGGATGAAACGTCCATCACCTTCATGCCGATCGTGACGGTTGATGCGGCCACGGTTCTGTGGGCGCCTGGGGGAGACGGGACTGTGCCGGTTTCGGATTCAGATTTGGTTCGTGAAGAAATTGCCTATCCCCTCGACGCTCCCATGCTGGCGACACGAAGGTCGTGGCGTGTCGAGTTTTTGGTTCCAGACAATTTCCACGGCGCGCCGCTGTTCCTGTATTTCGACCTGTTCAACAACGGCAACAGTATGGGTTCCGCAGCATGGTTCGACGACGTCGTGGCGATTCCGGTTCCTGAACCTGCAGGCGCCAGCCTGATATTGATCGGGGTTTGCTGCAGGGCGATTTTCAAACGAAGGGACCCGGGTTGAATCGAAGCTGGACGATTCGGGGATTGCTGCTGGCGTTGTTGTTTCACATGTGCGTGGGGAGTGTTTCCGCACAGGCTCAGACGCGCGAATTCTCAATTGGGCAGGCCACGCTCATTCTCGAAGACGTCACCACGGATGCCGCGGTGTATCTCACGTCGATGCGCCTGAACCGTGCGCTCGGCGTCTGGAATGTCGAGGCGACGGTCAGCAACAAATCCGATCGGGTGCTTGCGGGTCCTCTCATTTTATTGGTCGATGCCTTCACAGGGACCACCGGCCCGCGGCAGCCTGACGGCACGTCCGTTGGAAAAGGATTCTACGACCTCTCACGTCATCTCACCGCCAGCGGTCTCGCGCCTGGCCAGAAATCGGCTCCGCGAACCTTGACGCTCGGCATGGGAGGAAGCGGCAACCCTGGGCTGGTCACGCGGATCTACGCCAGCGCGCCGGTGATTCCTGCTGCGCTTGCGGTGACGCGGTCTGTCGACGATATCGGACGCCCGCTGCCGGCCGTAAAAATGGAAATCGGAGGCCCTGCAGGCGCGGGTATCAGGGAGACGGATCCTGATTCAGGCGTGGCGTCATTTGGCCAGGGGCCTGGCACTCATATCGTGAAGTTCAGCCGCGACGGGTATTTGCCTGTGTGGAGGCAACGGACTCTTTCGTTGCAGAAGATCGAGGTGATTCCCAACCCCAGGCTCACGCGCCGGTCGACGAATTTGTTCAATATCCTGCCCGTCCAGGCGGCGGCGGCCAGCAATATCACGGCGGGAATTCAAGTGCAGATCCCGGCTGGGGCAGTGAACCAGAACGCGACGCTTGCGATTACACCGCTGACGGGCCAGAACCTGCCCGCGTTCCTGCCGTTAGGCTGGAATCCAGTGCGGGCATTCTGGATCGAGGTCTCGACCGCATTGATCAAACCGTTGAATGCGAGCCTGCGGCCGATTGCAACGATAGGTGCGAATGAGTCGGCAACGCTGGTGCGATGGGATGAAAACCAGCTGCGCTGGATCGCGGCGCAGTCGGTTCCCGGGAACGGAACGAATGCCGTGAACGTTGTGCTGCCGGATGTCGGCGCTTATGCCCTGGTCGTTCCCGACGCGGGCGAAGTGGCGCCGTCGCCAGCCGTTGCAGGCCAGCCGCTCGGCGGCAGCAGCATTCCTGAAATCAATCTGGCGGGATTGACCGCGGAAGGGTCGGTCACTCCTGCGTCAAGCCCGGCGAGTCTCGTGCCTGATGAGGTGACCGGGCTCGCGAATGTGACCTTGAAGCATGGAACCCGCCGCCTTCCGAGCGGGTATCTCCTTCGCTGTGAAGTCACGGAGAATTACCTGCTAAGCGACGGCAGCATCCGACTGACCCCGCAGTATGAGCATTTTGTGGTTGGTTATCAGAGGCCTGGCGACCAGGACCCCTTCACGCTTCACGCTGCGTTTCCCATGCGGCCGCTGCTTCTCTTTGGGCCTGAGCAATTGGAAGCGGCAACCGTCCGTGTGGATGTGCTGCCGGAAGGACCGTTCGAAGGGCAGGTTCTCAACGAACACGGCGGGCTGGTGGTTAGCAGCGGCGTGCGTTTGCTTGCTGGAACCGGCGAGTTAACGGGGCCCAGCGCGCTGCGGTTGCGCCGCCTTGATTCATTCGTGCTGACCAATTTGATAACTGAGGGCAGCAGCATCGTTGCTGCATTCGAGCTGACGGTGGATCGCGCAACACTGAACGACAGTTTGAGCACACAACTCACTGGCGCACCCACGAACAGCCTGTTTGTGCTTGCGCGGTTGCTGAGCGAAACAGGGTTTTACGGTTTGCAGCCGGTCGAACGATTGCAGAGCGATGGGTCGGGAAGCCTTCAAAGCCTCGAACCTGCAACGGGCGAACGCCTCCCGGGCTTGCGTGGATCGGGACAGTTCGTGCTGATCCAGGTCGCAGTGCCGCAGGGGATTGTTGCAGGCATTGCGCGCAACGGGCTGGGTCAGATCCAGGCAGGGATGCCCGTCCGCATTGCTGGTCTGCCGTGGCTCGCGATCAGCGACGTAAACGGACGGTTTCAACTGGTCAGCCCAAGCGGTCCGCACGAGTTGAGCCTTCTCGATCCGACAACCGGCGATGCCGGGTTTGAAGACATCGTTGCGGGTGGCGCAGGGTCGGTCGTGTTACGTGACATTTCAGCGGCTCCGAGCGGTCCGCGCGTCAGCGCCATTACTCCCGTTCACAATGCCGTGCGTGTGCCGCGCGTGGTGAGTGTCGTAATTCGCTTCAACGAGCCTGTCAATCCGGGAACGGTGATCGGGAATGCCATTCAACTGGTTGGTGCTGACAATAGCGTGGTGCCTGCTGCCTTGACGCTGAACCTGAAAAACACGATTGCCACGCTGAGCCCCGCGGTTTCGTTGGAACCGAACGTGGTGTATCGCGTGAAGCTGGCGGAAACCATTGCTGACTCGACAGGGCTCGGCTTGCAGGGTCAGACCGAATTCACGTTCACGACTGTGCCATTGAGCACGCGCGATCCAGCAGCGCAACTCATTGTTTACGAGCCGGGAGCGACCAACGTTCCCGCCGAAGTGCTGGCTAAGATTCCTGCCTATGAGCCGGGCGCCGACCCGCTGGCGATCGTCGTTCGCGGAACTCCTGGAACTGCGGACCCTGAGGTGCCGGTCATTCTCGTGAATGAAAGTTCGGGTGAAACCACCACGGTGTTAAGCAGTCCGGATGGAAGCTTCGCGAGTGTCATCAGCGGAGCGGAAGAGGATTTTGTCAGCGCCACGTTCATCAACCTGAACGGGACGCGGGTTTATGTGCCGGTGAGCCGGCAGGAATTCGATAACGGATTTGTCGGATTGTATCGCAGTGGCGGAATTCTTGAAGCGGTGAGCGACGGAGGCCCCGTGCGGGTTTACGTCCAGCCGGAATCGCTGCCGACGCGTTCGAAATTGAAACTCCAGACGCTCACGGCGGCGCAGCTCCAGGCAGCGTTGGGCGGCGTGACACCTGAGGCCGGTGTGCTCGCCGGCCCGGCAGTGACCTTGAACGTGGATGGCCCGTTGCCTGAACTGCCCGTGCAGGTGCGATTCCCAGTGGATTTGATTGCCGCAGGTTTTCCGACCAACGAAATAGCGTCCGCAACGAATGTGGCGGCGGTCATCGCACTGGTGCGAAACCAGGATGAGATCAGGACGTTCGAAGTCCTGGATCAATTGTTGTTCACGCCGCAGACCCAGGAGGATGGCCTGGAAAGGCGCAAGGGACACCTGAATGCCAATGGAGATGCCGAGCAGGTTGCGGCCGGGTTTCTCGATACCGCGGTCGGAGTGATCATGCCCGCGCTCGGGCGGTCGGCGTTGCCCGTGCAGATCGGTTTCAACCAGGTGCTGGTGCCGTTGTTGTTTGGGCCTCGGCCGGTCGTCGTGAAGGGGAAGGTATCAGCACTGCCTTATGACATGGCGGTGGGACTGCAGCAGGCCGGCGTGTTCAACCAGGTTGCCAACTTGCAGACCGGATCGGGAACCGTGGACGTGCCGTTCCAGCTGGCCCAGACGATGGGATTTTTTGATTTCGGCCTGGCCATCGGAACGGCGCAAAACATTGTAAGCGTCACCTACACGGCGTTCCACCAGCAGGCCATTGTCAATTCGCAGCCGCTGAGCGGCGCATTCATCGCGCTGAGGTTGAGTGGCGGCGGGGTGCAACCACAACCGGGAAGGTTGTTTCCAGGAATGGTCTACGCCACGACCGGCGCGGATGGATACTTCCTCACCGTGGCTCCGGCCGCTGGCGCCAACTACCTTGTTACTGCGTCGCATCCGCGGTTCCGCGGTTCACAGACGCAGCCAGTGAATCCGATTTCCACGATTCCAGGCCAGCAGGGAGATCTCAGTCTGGCGGGCGCAGTATACAAAACCTTCTTTTTCACGGTGCCTGCAGAGTCGGAAACGCCCCCGACGTTCACCATCGCGACGGTGCCTGTGCAGCCGGCGGCGGGTCATCCGGCGCAATTGATCATCAATGCGTCGCAACCCGTCGCGGCGCCCAAGATCAGGGTGAGAATCCTTTCCATCGGCGAAGTGAACCTGCTGACGGGCCAGGCTGAAACCAATGTGCAGCACTCGCTGAATAACATTGTCGAGACCACCACCGGAAACAATGCGCGGTGGACTGGAACGTTAAGCGTGGACAAACCGGTGCTGGCGAAACTCCATGTGAAGATTGAGGGACAGAACTTCAACCAGGAAGCGTTCATTCCGTATCAGATCGCCTTTACCGGGCCGAGGCCCGTGATGCCCAGTGGCGACATTCCGCGTCCCGACACGAACGATGTGCATGGTCCATTGGTTGTGGAAACACAGCCAGTGGAAAGCGGGTTCGTCGGTGAGGACGGCCAGGTCATCATTCATTTCAACAAGCCGATCGACCCATCACTCACCAACGATTTAAGTGGAATTGTTTTGAGCGGCGGCAGTACTGACGTGACACCCATCGTGCGGATCACGGCAAGCCAGAGAACGTTGATTCTTCAATATCCGGGCCTTACGGCGAATGAATCCTACCGTCTCACGATTTCGGGTCAGTCCGTGCGTGACCTTGCTGCACAGCCCCTCGATCAGCTCCCGGCAACTTCGGACGCCGACAGTTTCACCATGACATTCCGAACCCCTGCGGCGGCGGAGGCGGAGCTTCCGGGCGTTGCCGATGGGCGCGGCGCCGTGATTTCTGGAAACCGGCTTTACGCCTTGGACCATGATCCCCAGAACAGTCATTTGAATGCTTATGACATCAGCATTCCGCTGCAGCCGCGGTTGCTAAGCCGGACGCGGTTGATTGGCCAGCCGCGCGATCTCGTGGTGGTGCCGCACTACCACTTCAAGCGCAACATTCATTCACCAACGGAGATAAGCGATGTCGTCGCTGTTGTCGGTGGCGATCTGGATGCGCGGATTGATCGCGGCCTGGGAACCACGGTGAGCGTGCGCGGACAATATCTTTGGGTGTTGAAAATGGGCGATGGGACCTCGCCTGAAATTCTTGCGTCGCCGATCGTCAGTTTTCGAGTGAGTTCCGCGGTGACCAAGATTCGCTGGGCTCCCCCGTATCTGGTTTATCACGAGTATGGGCAGGATGTGCAGATGCTGGGCTTTGTAAAACTGCAGGAGATGCTGATCGGTTTCGGCTCGGATCAATTGCAACGTTCCACTTTTCCAACGGCCCAGCAGCGCAAGGAGGAACATGACGGGAAGGACTTGAACGGGGACGGTGATTATGTGGATGCGGAGGAAGTGCTGCCCTTGCCAGATGCGGCCCCGGTGGAGTTTTACGGCAAGGCGCACAATCTGGTGCTTCAGGGGACCACGCAGAAGATTCTCGATTTTTCAGTTTCACGGGGCGGCGCCGATGTGGGAATTACGCTTCGGAATGGCGTGATGTTGGGCGGGCAGGGGCAGGCCAACGGTCCGCCGTTGCCGCCGATGTATCGAACGTTGATGCGTGGCGGGATCCCAATGGATATCCCCAATCCAGTAAGCGGGATGTATGTGTTCGACAAGGCGGCCTATCCACGATGGGTGACGCTTGTCCCCAACCTGCCCATCAATGTGGGCGGTTTCCGCACAACGATCGCTGCGGCCCTCGTTTCGCTTCAGCCCGACTTCGATGCGACGCAGAAGCTGGCAGTGATCAATGTCTCATTTCCGCTGGAGCCGCGGCTGGTCAGCCTCATTCCGATTCCGGAATCTTTGCTGGGTGGGGCGATTCAATCTGTTTCATTTGTTGATGGATCGGTCGAGGTGGCGGGCAGCCGGAATATTCTCCTGTTGAATCCGCTGGAACTTGGAAATTCAAACGCTCCGTCAGGGCAGTTGCATCCCTCCATTGTAAGCCTGATCCCTAATGCGGGTGCCGGCAGCCGCAGCGTGGGCTCGACCGATTACGGCGTTCGCGCCATTGCGGATGGCGCTCGTGCTTCCGTGGTTCAATCGCCGCCCCAGATGCTGTTTGTGAGTTTCCCATCCGTCTCGCAGTTGCCCGTTCCAGCGGGGCTGGCGGCAGTCGGGGATGACGGGCTTGCTGAGCTGCTCGGGGGAATGCGCCCCGCGTTTAACCTGGCGCCGGCGCGAGTGCGTGACGAGCCGACATTGTTTCTGACTTCGGATTTGGAACCGACCCCGAATCGCGCGCTGCATTATTACGTTCTTGTTACGGCGCCGGGAACAGCGGGATCTCGAATCGAACTCGGATTGGAATCGTTGAATCCCGCGGGGCGTCCCCTGTCGAATCCCGGTGCGGGATTCGCGCCAGTGCGCGCGGTGTCGGATGGGACACAGGAGGCGATCGGCCAGCGCCCGCGCGAGTCGTGCGGCGCGATCATCCGATCCTTGCCAGCGTGGAGGTTAAGTCACGACCCCAAGAGCCCGTTTTACAATCGATATTTGTCCAGGCCATTCGCCTTGGTGACGGAAACGGTCTCTGATGACGAACTGGCGCACTTCAGAAGCCAGATCGATCGTGAAATCCTGTTCAGCGGCGCTGGGTTGCGGGCGTTTATTGAACCCGGCCTGGCAACGCACCCCGATGCGGGACCCGTCATCGGAATGTTTGCAGCGCGGATTGATCCCCGGAAGAAACAGATTTTTCCAATCGGCTCCGCCAATGCCTACACGATCAATCGTGATTATATCGTTGGCAATAATCCGCCGCCGACTGGAGGTTCGTCGCCGCTCGAGGACACGTATGGAACCATCCAGGCACACAGTGGCGAATTAAGGACGGCTGACGTGGACCTCTCGGTGCCCAGTCCGCGAATGCCCATCGGCATTCTTCGGGTGATCGGCAACCAGGACACGTATGAAGGTCCGTTCGGCGTGGGATGGGACTTCAACTACAACCAGAGGCTGACGATTCTGGATCCGCTGACATTCCCGCAGGGACTTCAACTGCCGCTCGTCGTGCGGGAGAACCAGGACCTGAGCGATATTGCTGGCAGCCAGGATGTGTTGTTCAACGACGGCCAGGGACGGGTGATGCATTTCCGCTGGGTTGGAACGAATACGCCGCCAGAGTACGAACAGGATCCGCTTGTGAACGAGTTCAATTACGCGAACGTCGTTTCGGATTTCTATCTGCCCCAGCCGGGATTGTTCAACCTGCTGGTGAAGTTCAAGGATGGCCGATTTGAGCGGCTGACGCCCGCCGGAGTTCGCTACCGCTATTCGCCTTCGGGCCGCCTTGAGACGATCATTGACGCGTATCCACAGAACCGGCACGAGCTGCAGTATGATCGCAACGGCTGGCTTGTAAGGATCGATGACAAGTCTGTTTCAGCGCCCCGCTACGTGGAGTTTGGGCATTTCAGGAGACGCGATAGCGACCCGGACTTCACGGCTGGCCTGGATGAGAACACATCGAATTCGTACCACGAAGGATTGATTTGCCGGCTGCGCGATCATGCGGGCCGCGACGTGTTGTTTGAGTACGATGCTCAGGGATTCCTGATCAAACGACTCGACGTGGAAGTGGAAGGGGAGAACGGCGGGTTTTCGGGGCGAAGCCAGACGGTTTACACTTACGCGAATTGCAGGCTGGCGAGCATCTCAGCAACCGAGGATGGCACACCCTGGGTTTCCGCAGTCAATGTTACAGGCAGTTCGGGCAAGCCCGTGGCACAAGCGACAACCGGAAATTACGGCGATGTGCAGATCACAGTCTCCCCGGATAATTCGGCGAAGACGGTGGGATCAGATACCAGTTCCGTTCAGGTCGGGGACAGCACATCGGTGGAGCGCACGTTTGACGACCGCGGCAACCTGAAGTCCGTAACCATTGCCGGTCCGGGCACGCCGCCCGCGAAGCAGGAGCGCTTAAACACGGTGGACGGCCTGCCCCGCTTCATCCGGCATCCCGAAGGCAATACGGAGACGATGGGTTACGACAGTGAAAACCCGGTATTCCGATCGCGCGGAAACCTGTTGTCGGTAACGGTGGATCCTGGACCGCGAGGCGGGACGGGCTACACGAAAACGTTCCGGTATGATGCATCTTACAACCAGCAATCCGGCGCGCAGGTGGATGCCAATGGTTTCGAAGTCACTTACTCGCTGACGTCAGACAAGCGTTCCGTGCAGGCCATCGACTACAATGGTGATGGCGAAGTAACGATGAGTTACAACTCGCTCGGGCAGGTCACGGGCACCGTGGATCAGGACGGCGTTGAGCAGACAACGGACTATGACGCCAGCACGGGGTTTGTGCGGTCGGAGACCACCGGTGAAATCACCTACACGTACACCTACGACGGAAGCGTGGCATCGCAGTTGGGGCGTCCAGCTTCGATACGACCGCCCCTTGGGACTGCAACGACCTTCGTTTACAACAATCGCATGCAGCCGGTGGAGGTTTCGCGCGGCCCCCTGGTGACGCGAACGGCTTACGATGAAATCGGGCGGGCGGTTTATTCCTTCCAGGATGTTGGCGACGGAAAGCAGCTCGTCACGCGCCGCGTGTTTGACGCGAAAGGTTTTCTCAGAACGACGACCGTGAGCGGCGTGGAGGTTGAAGGCGCGAACAGCTCGTTCTCGACATTGTTCACCCCGGATGCGCGTTCACGCGTGGAGACCATCACTCATCCCAACGGGACTGTTCAGAGTTACAGGTACGATGCCCGCGGCAACGTCGTCGAATCCACGTTCGGCGATTACGTCGAGGCATTTGCATACGACCTGAATAATAATGTGCTGAGTGTTCGGCACGGCGGGGAGGTCGTGCGGACCTATGCCTATGACGGTTTGGACCGTGCGAAGACCGTCGTCAGGAAAACAGGCGCGCAGGATTACGTCCAAACGCGCTCCTTCTATCGCGGCGGCGAAGTGCAATCCGATCTGCTGGCGGATCCGGTTTTCGGGATAATGCGGCAGATGTCATATCCTTCGATAGACGCGCTCGGACGGCATCAGGAGGTGAACGTCCAGGGAAATGTGATTTCGCCGCGGTACACCTATTCCTATGCGCCATTGGTCAATGAAGTGACGAGCCCGCGGATGGTTGCGCGGACAGAGTGGAACGCTTCTGGAAATGTGACCGAGTATTCCGATCCGAACCGGCGGATCAGCCTGGTTCGCGATGAGAGCGGGCGGGTTTTCAGAATGGATAGTGTGGAGGATGGAGTGACCTATTCTCAAACCTATGGCTTGAACGACCTGGATCAACGCACCTCGCTCAGCGATCTCGCAGGTCTTAAGTTTTCGTACGAGTCACGCGCCGACGGGAACTACAAGAAGATCACCAATCCTCGCGGCAACAGCGCCACGTTCGAGCATACCGCCCTCGGTGAACTTCAACGGAAGAGGCGTGCCGACGGCATGGAGGTGCATTACAGGCACGATACACAACGGCAATTGGTTTATGAGGGTGATCCCGCCGCGGGATTCAAGTTCGACTACGATTCGCTGTTTCGGATCAAATCCAGCGAGCTTCGGAATGATGCGGCCACCTCGTTTGCTGATTACGATCCACGCAGCATGCCGGGAACGCTTTCGATTCCTGGCGGATCAGAGACAAGGAAGTACGACCTGCAACGGCGCATGACCGAACGGAAGCTCACGTATCAGGGCCGCAGTTTGGAGGAGGCATACACATTCGACGCAATGGATCGAATCCGAACGGTGTCGTACACTCTTGCCGGGGGCGCCACTCACAAGGCGGACTACAATTATGATCCCGCAGGTCCGCTCCTATCGGCGCGATTCAGCGAGGACGGCCGCGAGTTCACCGTGTCGTATGGCTATTACCCGGACGGCACGCGCAAAACCATCGCATATCCATCGGGAACAGTCGTCACAGAGATTCGGGATGGGACCGGCCGTCTGACCGGTTTATCGGACACCAACGGGAACATCATCAACGCGGTTTCGTGGCAGGGGAACGCTGAACCGAAGATGCTGGAAATTGGATCCGCCCTGGAGGTGATCAATCAATTTGATCTGCGCGGGCGCCTCACCGGAAGCCGCGTGGCCCGGACGGGGAATGGGGCTGTTGCGGCCCACATGCGATATCAATACGACTCGGCCAACAACGTCCAGGCGAGGCAGTTCCTGCATCGGGGCGGAAAGGCAGACGTGTTTGGATATGATGCCGGCGAACGCGTGGCGCAGGCGAAGATCGGTGTGCTGCTCGAGAACGTCGATGGATCGGGGCCTTCGTTGTATGGGCGGAGTTATAATTACCATGCTGCAGGGCTGGATTATTTGACGACCGTCGTGCTGTCTGGTTCCTCTCCGCGCGCTCCGCCGTTTGCGACAAACTGGACGAGTCACGATGACTTCCTTCTTCCAGGCATCGTGGATGGATTTGTACGCGGGGCTGCAGATCCCAAGGGAAATGTGGCATCGGCGATGTTGTGGGTGCGGCCTGCAAACGCAAACGCGGCGCAGCCTGTCGCAGCGACGGTTGAGCACGATGGGTTGGGCAGGATGACTCGATTGAGCCGCGCCGACGGCGTCGTGGTGGAAAATCAATTTCAACCCGGAGGCCTGCGCTTCTCGAGCAAAGTTTCCCAGGGCGGTTCAGTACTCCGCGATTCAGCGTTCGTTCACGATAGTTCGGGGCGTTTGATCGAGGAGTACGACCGAAGGTTCACGCCGCCCCGGGTGGTTGCACGGTATTATTATGGAAGTGGCGATGCGCCTGTGGCGGCGGATTTACGGACTGCCAGCGACGGCCCATTGCATCGGTTCTACTACCTTACTGACGCCTCGATGTCGGTCGTTGCGGTTGCGGACGCCGCCGGCAATGTGGTTGAACGCGTTTGGTATGACACGTTTGGGCAGCCCCAGATTGAGCGGCGGGACACACTCGCGCCGGGCATCAACCGCGTCCAGGCGGGTCCCGGCGGATCCCTGGTGATTTCGTTCTCCGAGCCGGTCCAGCCAAAGTTTGCCGATCCTGGGGCTGGAAGCGGGCTCGTGGCGGTAACCTCTGAACTGGAGGACGTGTTTGCTCTTCGGGACGAGTCGAACGCGGTGATTGAGGGCGATGTGACGTGGGAAGCGAATGGCGGGGCAGAGCCCTTTTCAGCGCTGCGATTCACTCCGAGCCTGAACGCGACAGGGCGCGTAACACTGGTGGTGAGCGCCGGGGCGGTGATGGATGAATGGGGCAACACCAATGCTGCCTGGACGATCACGGTGACCAACTCGCAGGCAGCGGGCGCCGTCTTTTATCAGGCGGCGCCGCTGCTGGATACTGCACCCGTTCGGCTGGCTCAAAGTGATGTCGGATCGCGAATGCTGTTTCAGGGACAGTATTTCGATTATGAGAGCGGGCTGTTTTATCTTCGGGCGCGGTTCTACGATCCCTACTCGGGGATGTTTCTTGAGCCGGACCCGCTGGGTTACAGCGGCAGTGTCAACCATTACGCGGGCCTGGCGAACAATCCGGTTTCGTTTCGCGATCCGTCCGGCCTTCTCCCGAAGGGTGTTACCTACGAAGCCTATCGATCGCATCTGCACCAGCAGGGCTACAATGCGCATGAGCTGGGGATGATTGATCGATCCTATGGAAAGCTTACCGACCTTGGTTTGGGGGCGATGGAGATCGCCGCGCATATCCGGGTGATGTATCGCGAACACCAGGCGAACCGCACATGGGAACTCGGCATTCGATCGTTCGGCGACAAGGCTGTCGCACGCCTTGCGCGACTCGATGAATTTTATCAGACAAAGCCGGAGAAGGTGTTTGCGAAGACGCAGGAGGATGGGCTCGTGCGCCATGTGGACAAGGAAGGCAAGGACACAGGTGAATTGTATGCCGGCGATGTGGACGGGCTATACGCGAAGGTCAACGGCCAGATTGCATCGATGGCCGAACTGCAGCGGTTCCAGTCAGCCGTGAACAAGGAAGTGGCGAACCTGACATCAGGTTATCGGGACATGGCGGGACAGGCGGGAGCTGAAATCAATGGCGGCGAAGTGCAGAAGGTCTATCAACATGGTTTCTCGCTGAACATCCCACAGGAATACGGCTCCCGGCACGCGCTCAGCAAGGGCGGGCGGTTTGGCTACCAGGCCATCGCCGACATCAATACGAAAATGACGAAGGGAATTGGCGAGGCGTTCTCGGTGAAATTTGATCCGCACGAATTGAAGATCAACGAGCATGTGGACGTGGATGCGGCCGTTCTCGAACATCAAAGTCATTACCGCGACGTGATGTTCAACCCGCGCATGATCGGACGCGGTTTCAGTCCGCAACTGTATATCCAGCGCAAGCTCCAGTCCTGGCGCGACGGGCGGGTGCACGAGAAACTGTTCCCCGAGCCGTTCTATCTCAAGAATAACTGACGCCCCGGCGCCACAGCCATGAAACCAAACGCACAACATCTGAACGTGATCAGGATCCTGATCCTTGCGCTCGGGCTGTTGATCGGGTCGCCATCGTGGGTCGGTTCGGCGGTTCCTCTGACTTCCCTGGAATATCACATTCGCGGGACTGGACTCCAGGTGACCCCTGCAGCGGTCGCTGTTCCGAAGGGAATTGCGGGATCTGTCATGGTGACTCTGACGGGTGGCGAAGCGACAAAATCCATGGCGGAGGGGGCGTATGTAGAGGCGTATCTTCGCGGACCCGCCTTTCCGGAACCACGCCGCCTTGTTGGTCCCGTCAATCAAGCGCTCCTCTTTCCGCCGATCAATCTCGTTGGCGATTATCAACTCGATTCCATCCGGCTTGTGGATGCGGCGACCGGTGAAACGAAAATGGAAGGCGCGCCCAGTATCGTTCCCGTCCGCGTGTTTGACGAAGTGCTCGTATCGCGCGTGACATCTCGCCCACTAACCTACGAAGAGATTGAGCAGCGCGGGATTTACATTGATGAATCGAACTTCCGCGTGGTGGAGTTTGAAGCGGCCTTCGTGCTCGATGGGCAGACAATCAATGTTAATTTCCCGGTCGTATCGCCACGATTTCATGAGTCGACGGAGCTGATTCCTGCAGCCGAACTGGAGGAGAAGCTCGCGCAGGCTGCGGTGCTGAACCAGCAGATTGGGTCGACGGTGCAACTGCCGCCCGAGTTCGAGACGGCGCAGCTCAACATCGAAATCCAGGGCATTAATTTTCAGGTCGTGGATCCCGGTGAGGATGAGCCGCTCGGACTTCGGATTCCGCCGATCCCCGCGCTGATGGTCATTCCTGGAAACATTGGCTACCTCAACCAGTTCTTCAGTGTGCAGATTTTCACCGAGAATGGCGCGCCGCGCGGTTCGGGATTGAGCGTCTACAACATCCAGGCGCTCCTGAAGCTTCCACCCGGGCAGGACCGCGTCAGCGCGACCGACCACAACAATCCGGGGGACGATCCCTTGCGTTTTGCGCGGATTGGACCGGACAAGGTGATTCAACCACTTCAGCAAATTGTGCAGCCCGGTGCGGATGGCGATGTTGGGACGCCGGATGACAATCCGCGGCTGCAACCGGGACAATCCGGAACTGCGGAATTTCTCGTTGAAGGTTTGCGCGAGGGATTGCACGTAATGGATTTGGACCTCGAAGCTGAAATGGACGGGCTCGCAGCGGGTCCAGTGAGTGTGAAAGGCAGGGCGGCCGGTTCAGTGCTCGTGCGGAATCCGCGATTCTCAATGGCATTTTCCCATCCGCGCACGGTTAGGGCCGGGGAGCCTTATGAAGCGAGCGTGACGCTTCTCAACACGGGGATAACGCCAGCCAACCTCGTTCAGGTGACGTTAAACCGTAACTCAATCAGCGGCGCGCAACTGGAGGATGAATCGCAACAGACGGTGGAGTTGGGAACCCTCCTGCCTGGTGAAACGGCCACAGCGACGTTCCGTATGCGTTCGCTTCGGACCGGTGCGGTGAGCTTCTCCAACCTGACCACGAGCGACGACAGCGTGGTGGGGCGGTTTCGATTGAGCATGGGAGTGGACGAACGCGGGGTGGCGTTGTCGCCCGATACGATCGGAATGCCGAGCCAGGTGGAAGCGTTGCCGCCGCCATTGCTGTTTGCTGCGAATCGCGTTCTCGGACAGGCGCTCAGCATTGCAACGGCGGCGCAGTTGCCGCCAGGCGTGACGCGTGTGACGCGGTCAGCCGTGACGCGCCGCGTGCTGGACCTCGCTGAAGCGGGCCAGCGCTTGAATTATGGCGATCCTGCAAAGCGCGTGTTTTCAGATCTCCTCAGGGACTGGCAGGGGGGACGCGAAGGCAGCGCAGGGTTTGACCAGATCGTTCGAGAAACAGAAGCGGGCAGGGAATGGCGTCAGGCATTGTTCGCCGCGATGGAAGCGGCCGATGGATTGAATGGCACGGCGCGGATGGCCGACCGCGCGCCTGACTATGCAGGGCTTGGACAGGAATTTGTAGTGGCCAGCGCGAGCGCGGGCATGTTAAGCGTGAATTTCGGCGAGGGAAAGGATGTATCGGCAGCACGCAGCGCGCAACCATATGCGCTGGCGTATGCGGGAACAAATGGCACGTGGGCAAACTTCAGGATGGAAACCAATGCCACGGTGTTCTGGACGTTCACCAATGCGCCTTCATCTGCCGATGTTGGGATTCTCGTGGTGAGCACGAACGGCACCGCCAGGCAGTTGAGGTGGACTATTCCGAATCCGCCTCACGATGCGGTTTATGCCTTCTCGTTGAACGATCCGCTACAGCGATTGCAAGTGGACTTGCTGTCCGATGGAAACGTGGATTCGTTACTTGAGCCTGCAGCGACCACCATAAACGAGTTGCCACCTCAATTGGTTGCCGTCGAACAGGACTTGATGGTGCTTGCGGGGCGTCCCGGAAATCCGTGCCTGGGCGTTCCTTATTTGAATTACGGAACAGTCGTTGCCGTGGTTTTCAGCAAGCCAATGACGCAGGGCAGCGCGGGCGTGCCGTCTGCATACAGTGTGGATGGGAACAACGGCGCCAATTCGGTCCAGATCCAACCGGGCGGCCGCGTCGCTTACCTCAACTTGCGCAAAGGCATCAGCTCGATTCGTCCGCGCTCGCTTACCTTGGCGGGGGTAGCCGATGTCCGCGGAAATCTGCTCCCGACCGTCACGCACGCGATTCGTTCCGTGGTTCCGGGTAGCAATGTGCCGTTTACGGGAGGGGTCGCCATCCGAGGCCGCGCGATCAAGGGAGACGGTTCTCCGGCCGTGGGAATTCCGGTCACTCTAACCATGTATGACCAGGCGTGGGGGCCTTACACATGCGAGGCGTGGACGCGTCGCGTCAGCCAGGTGTTCACGGACGCAGGCGGAAACTTTGACTTTGATTTCGTAATGGCTGGCATCCCGTATTCGGTTTCAGCGACCGACACGAGCGGCATGTCGCAGGATGCGCTGGCCTTGGTCGCTGCCAACACCACTGAGGGCCAGTTTGAACGTGAACGCGTCCTTGAACTCGCGGCAAATCCATCCACGCGCGACACCCTCCTGGGATTGTTCGCCACGGGATCGCTGCCTGAAGCGGTCGCAAAAGTGGAGGGATTGGATCGGGCCCTCATTCGCGATTCCGTCGCCATGGGATCAGCGCGCGAAGGCCAAACCGTGCCGATGGCGCTTCGCTTTCGCGGACGTGCGACCGTCGTGGGCCAGGTCGTGGCGGCGGATGGAGTGACTCCCGCCTCTCGCGCCGCCGTGAATTTGTTTCCGGATTCTGGGTCGCGCGAACTCGGCCGCGGAATATTCGCCGACAGCGAAGGGCGATTCACGTTTTACGGGGTGCCGTTGGGAGTGTTTACGATTGAGGCGAAGACTTCGGATGGCAGAACGCGAACTGTTGCGGGATTGCTGGATGCGCCAGGGCAGGTAGCGTCAGTCATGGTCGAACTCCCCTCCACAGTAACCCCGGTGGGTTCGCTTCAAGGGACGGTGTTTGAAGCGGACAATATCGCATCGCACCCGAATGCGCGCGTGTTCATTGGCCGGATGGACGCCGGTCAGGTGGTGGACGTCGTTCGGATTGTGGACGCGGATGCGGATGGCAACTGGATTGCCAGCGATCTGCCCGCGCGAGCGTTCGACATTGTCGCCGTCTCGTTCGATGGCCAGCGCAAGGGCGTTCGCCGGAATTTCGTTGTGGCGCCTAATTCAGTGTCGGTTGCAAATATTTCGCTGGAAGCTACCACTGTCGTTTTTGGCCGCGTCCAGTTTGACGACGGACGGCCGGCGCCAGACGCATTGGTGGCGGGCGGATTGACGCTGGTGCGGGCGGACGCAAATGGGAACTTCAAGCTGGAAGGCGTTCCCGTTGGACAACGTCAGATCAGTGGCGGGCTCGAACGCAATCCGTCCGCGGGAATCGATTTCCCCAGGCTCGGGTCAGCGCAGGTGAATGTCATTGCCGGCGCGGAGAATTATGTCGTCATCAAGCTTCGGGCAGCAGGGCGCGTTTACGGGCGTGTCACCGATTTGAATGGGAAGGGCATTCCGGGCGTTCGAGTCGCGATTCCGCTTACGGGCGGCTTTTATTGGACCGATGCGGACAGCCAGGGGAATTATTCATTCGAGAATCTCGGGCTGGGCAACTACACATTGAGTGCTCCTGCCAATGCGGTTTCACCGCAGCTCGACGTGAATCGGCTCAACGAACAGATTCGTTCCGGAAACGAGGAGGAAATCATGGCTGCGTTCGAGGAGGCGATCCGTGTTTTTGTGGGCGCGGACGATCCCTTGATCACGGGCGAGCATCGCAACTTCCGCCCGGTGACGTGGGGTTTCACGACGACGCGGTTGCTGTTCGACGGACAGTCGGTCGAGGCGAACATCCGCATGCTCCGTGAAGGAACGGTTGCAGGGCGCGTGGTGAATCATCAGGGTGTGCCGATCGGCGCGCGCGTTCGGTTGACGGGCCGCGGTCCCGCGCTGAATGGCGAGCCGAAAATTACCATTCGCGGAGAGCGCGATTCAGATCCCGCAACAGGCGTGTTCATCTTCCCTGGACAACTGCTCGCGGGGCCGTGGACAGTACAGGCGGCTTCGCCATTCTATCCAACGGTTATCCAGGTCAGCGGATTCACGACCGAATTGGAGCCGAACGTCACAAACGTGTTGTTGCAGTTTCCGCCGATCCAGGATTTCAACGGGCGGCTGACAGGGCGCGTGTTTCATCCGGACGGGACGCTCGCCGGCGAGGGCGTGCGGGTGAAGATCAACTTCTCCGATGACTACGAAATTCAGACGGACACGAACGGATTCTTTGACACGCAAATCATGGTGCCCGCGCGGGGGTATCGCGTGGAGGCGTTTGACGATGAGTCGGGATTGCAGGGTGAAGCGTATGTGAATGTCGCCGCAGGGATAACCAACCAGGTTGAAGTCCATTTGTTGACGAAGAACTCCGCGGTGGCGGTGACGGTCCTGCGTGGAAACGGGCTGCCCGCCCCGGGCGCGCAGGTCGATCTCGAACATGGCAGTTATCCCCGTGAAGGCAGAGTCACGCTGTTTGCGGATGCAAACGGCAAAGTCACGTTCACGGGGTTGTGGGAGGGACGTTATGCGATCTCCGCGAACTACATTGAAGGATCGACGCGCGTCTCTGCTCGCGGCGGTTTGACGCTGGCGGCGAACGAGACGGGAGCCATAATGCTGCGCGTGGGAGCGACGGGCACGATCACGGGCCGCTTCGTAAAACTGGACCAGGTCACTGCGGTCGAGGGCGCGCAAGTGACGATTGGAAATCTGGGCTTTGCAAGCACGGATGCAGAAGGTCGTTTCGAATTTCACGGAGTTCCTTTCGGCGCCTATCAGTTGGTGACGTCCGATCCTGTCACGGGCGCGTTCGCGCGCGGATCTGCAACGATCGCATTTGCGGATCAAGTGGTTGACGTGCTGATTGTTGAAAGTCCGCGTGGCGAGATCAGTGGTTACGTGATCGACAGTTATGGCGCCAGTCATGTTGCGGGGGCGACGGTTCGAGCGGAATTTTCCGACGGACTGACACCATCGCGAACCGTGACCACGGGGCCCGACGGACGGTTCGTATTTCCAGGTTCGCCAGTCGGGAACTTCACGCTGCACGCACGCGATCTTCCTGTGTCGCAAGGTGGACGAAACACTTCCGGATCCGCGAACGGATCGCTTGGCGCGAGCACGCTCGTGGCGTCGGTCAATGTTCAACTGCAACCGCTGGGCACGCTGCCCGTGAATGTCGTCCGTGAGGATGGTGTCACCCCTGCCCAGAACGTAACCGTAACCCTGGGAAGTCTTCAGCAGGATACAGATGCAAACGGATCAGTGCGTTTCGACAATCTGCGCCTTGGGAATCATGTCATCACCGCCGTTTCAAGAACGGGTGGCGAACTTCGCAACGCCGTGCGCCTCGGCGTATCGCTCGCCCGAACGGGAACAAACCCGGCGGTGACCTTGCGGCTGCCGGGCGTTGGCTCCGTGAATGGAGTGGTTCTCGCCAGCGACGGGGTCACTCCTGTGCCTGGCGCGGAAGTGATCATAAGTTTTCAAACGGGCGTGTTCAGCGGCACGAAGGTGACCGCGGTGAGCGCGGCTGGGACGGGAAGGTTTGCATTCGATGACGTTCCCGCCGGCGAATACCGGATTTCGGCCGCGAGCGTTTCGCTGGCTGGATCCGTGATGGGGAGCATCACCAACCACGGCCAGATCGATGAAGTTTCGCTGCGATTGGGGGCGAGTGGAATTATTGTTGGGAGGCTCTTGAGGGCGGATGGCCTTACGCCAGTTTCGAATGTCGATGTGCTTGTGACGTATCAATCACAGAGCGTGAATCCCGGCCGGGCGTTCGTGCGGTCACTTCCGAATGGAAACTTTGCCTTCACGAATATTCCGGTTGGCGCTTTTGAATTGGAAGCGGTTGCGCCTGCGTTCGGCGGATTGATTCGACGCTCCGGCGCCATATCGGCAAACGGGCAAATCACAAGCATGGGCGATCTTTTGTTCGACGAGGATTTTCCGCGCGTCGTTATGGTGACCCCGGAAGATACACTGGACGAGGTGCCAACAACGACGCTGGTGCGGCTGGAGTTCAGCGAAGCGCTGGCGGCGAACACGGTGAACACAAACGGGATTTATCTTCGATCGGTTGGCTCGGGCTTGAAGGTAGCCGCCGCTCTTCAAGTGCTTCAAACCAACGGGGTGCCGCGAATCGTGCTGCTGGATCCGATGGCTCCGCTTCAGAGTGAGCAGATCTACGAGCTGGTGGTGATCGCGGGTGACCTTCTCAACGCTGGCGGCGGCGTCATTGGATCGGGTCCGCAGGACCTGGTGGGCCGTTCGATGTTGACTCCGTTTGTTTCGCGATTCCGAACCGCGGATGATGATCCTCCCGTATTGGTTTCAATCTTTCCGACCGGCGGCGCAGTCCAGATTGATCCACGCGCGGTGCCGCGGTTGACGTTCAATGAGGCCATTCGTTCGGCCGGGTTCCATGCGGCGCTTGTAGGGCCGGGAGGCGCGGTCGCGGGCGAAGCTTCGGTAGGCGTCAATAATCGCGTGCTGAGTTTCCTGCCCGCGGGCGAACTGTTGCCCAACGCGACTTATACTTTAACTGTCAGCAACGTTCTCGATGTTGCAGGCAATCGGGCGGCGGACGACCCATTCGTGGTGCGCTTCTCGACGCTCGACACCGTGGGCCCGGCCATCGCCGCGCTGCGAATTGCGAGCAACGCGGTGCCCATTGCAGGCGCAACGATATTCATCGAGGCCGTTCTTGCGACCAACGAACTGGGTGCCAGTGTGCGGTTCACCCGCGACTTTGTTTCCTCCGGAGTTGCCACGAACGAACCGTATCGGATTGCCATGGTGGTTCCGCAAAGTGGCACCACTACGATTCGGGCCATTGCGACGGATGCATTTGGAAATGACGGGGCTCTGGCGGAGTTGGTGATTCATCCCGAGCAGCCGGATCCGCCCACTGTCCAGTTCACTCTCTTGTCCCCCCTCGCTGCCCCGGTTCCAAGCGGGTCGATGGTAATCATCGAGGTGAATGCGGTGGGTGACCTGACCATCACGAATCTTTCAGTTCTCATCGGGGGCGCGGCGGCCGGCAATCTCGTGACAACGAATGGGTCGCGTATTCGCCTGCAGGAACTGGTGCCATCCATGGCGGGGGCTGGCCAGAACGTGCAGATTTTCGCGCAGGCGGTTGACTCAGCCGGTAATTCGAGCGGCCAGCAGGTGTTTAATGTTGCGGTCAGCGACGGAACACCGCCGGCGGTTACAGCCACAAACTTCCCTGCATTGACGGTCGTGGAACCTGGCTCGACGGTTTCGATTCCAGTCCAGCTCACCGACAACTTTGGCGTCACCCAAGTGACGCTGATGGTGACAGGCGCATTCTCGGCTGCGCTGGATCTTCCATTCAATCCCAGCGTGACGAATGCGACTCGCGTTTTGAATTTCACGGTTCCGGGTAACGCTCCCACGAACAGTGAACTGGCGTACGTGACGATTCTCGCGCGCGATGCTGCCGGCCAAAGCTCGGCGGCGGTGCAGCGAACTCTTCAAATGCCGGACCGCACGCGGCCCTCGCTTGTTTCGATCGTGCCCGCGGATGGCAGCACCGGAATTGATGTCTCGCGGCCGCTGAATGTCACGTTTTCAGAACCCGTCAGTGCGTCGAGCGTGAACGGCAGCAACTTCGTCCTGGTGCAGGTGAACGGCGGCGTGATTCCCGCAGACGTTACCCTGGGTTCAAACCAGCTGGTGGTTGCAATTGTCCCGTTGGCAACCCTGATCCCGGAAACGACCTATCGATTGACGGTTTCCAGCAACGTCATGGATGTTGCTGGAAATGCATTGGGTGCAGAGGCATCGACCACCTTCTCGACTTCGGAATTCCGTTTGTTCACGCCGCAGCCGGGCCAGCAGGTAGTGGAGGGCCAGTTGCTCGTGTTGCAGGCGGGAAGCTCGACCCTCGCCTTCTCGTCGGTGCGCTATTACACAAATGGGGTCGAGCTTGCGCGGGTCAGCGCTGCGCCGTTCACAAACGAATTCGCCATTCCGTCGCTGGCATTGCTGGGAACCAACCGGCTTATGTTCCGCGCCGAGGCATTCAACACTTCGGGCGTGAAGCTTGCCGAAGCTGGCGCCACTGTGTTGATCCATCCGGGGATCGAAGACACGGACGGGGATGGAGTGAACAACGCGGATGAGTTGGTGCGGGGAACGAATCCATTCACACCGAATCGCCCGCCCACATTCCAGTTCCCAAGCCATATCGAACTCGTTCAGGGCGTTGCCTCCAATATTCTGCTGAGTGCCGCCGACCTTGACGGCAATTTGCGGCGTCTGGAGGTTCGAGAATGGATGGGAGATCTGGATGTGCGGCTATTCGACGTGCTGCAATTCGCATCGCAATCTGGCGGCGAGTTTGTCTCTGGAACCAACGCGACCGTGCTCAGCGAGAGTGTGCTCGTGCAGCATTCGTTCACGAATGGCGTCCAGTTTATTGTGCGCGCAATCGACAGCGACAGTTTGATGGCGACGCAGGTGGTGACCGTGGTGACGGTTCCGGATTTGGACCGCGACGGAGTTGCCGATCGCGAGGATCCCGACATCGATGGCGATGGCTTGACGAACGAGCAGGAAATCGCCGCGGGAACCAACGGGCGCAATGCGGACACGGATGGCGATGGCATTGTGGATGGAGTCGAGATGGGTGGCTTGAATGGTTTTGCCACGGATGCGCTCAAGGCGGATTCAGACGGGGATGGAGTCAGTGATGCATTTGAAATCGCGGCGGGGTTGAATCCTGCAACGGCGGACGTGGCGAATGGCACCGTCGTTATCAGCAATCGCACGGTGATCGTCACTCATGGTGCGCATCGGGTGGGAACATTGATTCTGACCAATGGAGCGGTGCTGAGCCATACCAACGCAGGAATCACGTCGCACTTGCTTGGAGAACCGAAGCTTCAGTTGAGCGCGAACACGCTGATCGTTTCAGCCACCAGCCGGATTGACGCAAGTGGACGCGGTTACGCTGGGGGAAGGTCGGGGAACCATCCGTTAAATAACGGCCGCACTTATGGAAACACGCCGACGGGGGGCAGTACTCGCCGCAACGGCGGGAGCTATGGCGGCATTGGCGCGATCGGGAGCGTGGAGGACACTGTCAATGCAGGCTACGGTGCATTCGAGGATCCCAACGAATTGGGCAGCGGCGGCGGCTCTGATGGGGGTGCGGCTGGCAATGGCGGCGGGTTGATTCGCCTTTCGGTTAACAACCTCGTGCTCGATGGAAGCATTCTCGCCAATGGCGGAAACGGTGGATTTCTGGGTGGCGGCGGCAGCGGCGGGGGCATTCGCGTCGATGCTGCCACGCTGTCTGGTATCGGACTTTTCCAAGCAAATGGCGGTCGTGGGGGCAGTTCCTCAGGCGACGGCGGCGGGGGGCGGGTCGCGCTTTACCTGACCAATGCAACAACATTTGCGATCACGAATATCCAGGCATTGGGCGGGCAAGGGGAATCGCGCGAGGGAACGCCCGGGACGATCTTCCTCCATCAGGCCGACGCACCGGGCACGTTGCTGGTGGATGGATTGACAACGAATAACATCGCGATTGCTACTCCGCTTGTTTCCCTGAATGGCGGCGCCAGCACGGCGATGGATGCGCATACGATCACTGACAGGGGCGCTTCATTCGTTCCCGGTTCACTCATCGGATTGCGACTGAGGCCAAATACCAATTCGTCCGCGACTTATCGAATCATTGGGAACACCGCGTCGCGCATCTTCACCGATCCTGCGGATGGCAGGCTTGCCGACACCGCGGCTGCAGGGAATTCTTATGGTTCCAAACGAATCATCGGTTCAGTCTCCGTCCGCAATGGTGCTACAATGGAAATGGTCGATGGCAACCGCGAGCGGAGCGATCGGCGCGGAACCTTGTTTGCAAACGACTTTGCATTGAGTGGCAGCGCCCGGTTAACGCACCCCGGCGGGACCGTTGATTCACAGTTCGGCCTTGAGTTAGTCATCACCAACGGGTTGACCGTGGATGCGTCCAGCAGCATTGACGTAAGCGCGCGCGGTTACATTGGCGGCCGGTCTGGTGGGAATCCTGGAAATACGGCGCACACGCTGGGCAACATCCCAGCCGGTGGCAGCACACGCCGCAACGGAGGCAGTTATGGCGGACTCGGCGCCGTTGGAAACACGGAATCGTTCGTCAATGCAGTTTACGGCTCTTACCTGGACCCGAACGAAGCAGGCAGCGGCGGGGGATCGGATAGTGCACCCGGAGGCAGCGGTGGCGGGTTGATTCGGATTCGGGCCGGTATCCTGGACCTTGCAGGGCAGGTTCTCGCGAACGGTGGCAACGGCGGATTCCTAGGCGGCGGTGGCAGCGGCGGCGGCATCAGGATCGACGCCAATACAATCGCCGGGCCCGGAACGATCGCCGCCAACGGCGGTAATGGTGGAAGCAGCTCTGGCGGCGGCGGTGGCGGGCGCATCGCTACTTATTTTTCCACGTCCAGTTTCAACTTCGGAAACGCATCCGCGACTGGCGGCCAGGGAGTCAATGTGGGCGGCGTGGGAACCATGTTGATCAAACAGGCGAACACCACTCCCACGATTGTTGTCCGCGACACCGGACGCGAGACGCCGCTTCCCGAATTGAGTGGCGAGCATCTGATTCTGGATGGCGCGATTGTTTCAGCCACGAACCTTGTGGTGTCCAGTCTCACGTTAACGAATGGGTCAGTTTTGACGCATCCCGTTGCAGAGGCGAATCGTGAATCGCGGCTGGAAATCAGCGTGAGCGGTCCGTTGATAGTGTCGACGAACAGCCGGATTGACGTCAGCGCCCGCGGATATCTCGGCGGGCGGGTTGATGGAAATCCCGGCGACCGGGCACGTACTTTGGGGAACACGACGGAAAACGGAAGCACACGCCGCAACGGCGGCAGTTACGGGGGATTAGCAGCGTTCGGCAATACGGAACAGACCGTTAACGGAACGTACGGTCTCTACTCAAATCCAAACGAGTTGGGAAGCGGCGGCGGTTCGGACAGCGGGCGTGGCGGGAACGGAGGTGGCCTGTTGCGCATTACCGCCAACAGTGTGGCGATTCACGGAAAGATTCTTGCGAATGGAGGCGATGGCGGCTTCCTCGGCGGCGGCGGCAGCGGCGGTGGCGTTAAAATTTCCACCACAATGCTCACTGGCAGCGGTTTGATTCAGGCCAACGGCGGTAACACCGAGGGTAATTCCGGTGGCGGGGGTGGTGGACGCATTGCGGTCTATTATGCGTCAGCGCCAGGCGGAGTGTTGACGAACCTTCAAACCTACGGCGGCACGGGTCGCAGCACGGGCGGATCAGGAACTATTTTCACGAAACAGGGCTCATCCACACCTCAGATCATTGTGCGTGGCGCGGGTCGGGAGACGCCGTTGCCGTCAACGCTTTCCATCGAAGATCTCCTGGTGGACGGCGCCACGGTTTATGCAACGAACCTCGCAGCTCGTGCGGTGACTTTGACAAACGGCGCAGTGTTGACGCATCCCGGGGCGGACGTCACCACCGACTTCCGGCTGCTGATCACGGTCAACAGTTTGGATATTTCGACGGACAGCCGCATCGATGTTACGGCGCGCGGTTATCTCGGAGGCCGGGCGGGTGCCAACTCCAGCAATGACGGACGTACCGTGGGCACCACCACCACAGGAGGCAGCACTCGCCGCAACGGCGGCAGTTATGCGGGGCTCGGGGCAATCGGGAATACTGGCGGATTCGCGAATGAGCAGTACGGAACTTATGCCGATCCGAACGAACCTGGCAGTGGCGGAGGTTCTGATGGCAGCGGCGGAGGCAATGGCGGCGGATTGATTCGAATCGTTGCAACAAGTGTGGTGCTTCAAGGCGGAATCGTCGCGAACGGCGGCCATGGAGGATTCATCGGGGGCGGCGGCAGTGGCGGCGGCGTGAAGATTGTCACAGGCATCCTGACAGGCGGTGGCATCATCCAGGCCAACGGCGGAAATGGCGATTCAAACTCCGGAGGCGGAGGCGGAGGCCGCATTGCCGTTCATTTCAGTGATGCGTCCAGCTTCGCATTTGGAAATATCCACGCTTACGGTGGAGGCGGGGGCAGCATGGGTGGGTCAGGCACGATTTATACGAAGGCAACATCGTCCGCTGCTCGCGTGATTGTCCGAAACAACGGACGCGAAACACCGTTGCCGCAGATCGAGCCGGCCGATCACGTTCTCCTCGACAACGCGAGCGTCTCGGCAACCAACCTTGCGCTCGCGAGCCTGATCCTGACAAATGGCGCCGTGTTGACGCATCCTGGAGCGGGCCTGCTCGACGAGCCGCGCCTTGAATTGACTGTTGGCTCGCTCCTGATCGACGCGAGCAGCCGAATCGATGTGACCGCGCGTGGGTATCTGGGCGGCCGGTCTGGCGCCAATTCAGCGAACGAGGGACGCACCCTTGGCAACACGACCGTTGGTGGCAGCTCGAGGCGCCACGGAGGCAGTTACGGCGGCATCGGAGGAACTGGAAACGTCGATGGAAGCGTAAACTCCGTTTACGGATCGTACTTGAATCCAGATGAACTCGGCAGTGGCGGAGGGGCGGATGGTGGCGCGGCGGGGAACGGCGGGGGGTTGATCAGAGTTACGGCATCCACTGTCGTTGTGGACGGACAAATTGTCGCGAGCGGCGGCCACGGAGGATTCCTCGGCGGCGGAGGATCAGGAGGCGCCATCAGGATTTCGGCCGACGCCCTTTCAGGTGGCGGACGCGTGCTGGCGAATGGCGGCAATGGGGATGGGAATTCTGGCAGCGGTGGTGGCGGGCGCATTGCCATTGTTGCACAGAACCTCTCGGGTTTCGCCGTCACCAATGTTCAGGCAATCGCCGGTCTCGCGGGCAGGCAGTTGGGTTCACCCGGTACCATCTATCTTCAATCCCCTGCAGATCCGTACGGGCGGCTGCTCGTGGATGCCAAGGGTTCCAACGCAACGACCCGCGCGACTCCGATTCTGTCACTGGCGGGCGGAACCAGCACGGCCCTGGCTTCCAGCAGCCTCACAGACACCAACGCCTACTTTGCGCCAGGCAGCCTGGTGGGGTTGAAATTGAAACCGAATTTGGGCCAAACCGCGAGGTTCACAGTTTCCGCCAACACAACGAATATCATCTTCACGGATCCTGCAGACGGCGACCTGCTGTCCGTGTTCACGAATGGATCTCCTTACTCAGCAGCCATTGAGGTCGGCCATTTCGGTGTGGATGGCGGAGCGATTGTTGAACTGACAGACGGTGACGAGGCGCGAAAGGATCGACGCGGAAAATTGCATGCAATCACTGCTGCAGTAATTCAGGGCAGCGTGCTGACCCATCCGCCGGCCACAACAGAGTCGCAGTTCGGAATGGAACTGATTGTCGATGACACGTTCATTGTGGACGGCGCAAGTCGCGTCGACGTCAGCGGCCGCGGTTACCTGGGTGCGCGGGCGGCCGGCAATTCCGGCAACAACGGCCGGACATTGGGCAACACACAGGTGGGCGGGAGCACGCGGCGCAACGGTGGAAGTCACGGCGGTTCAGGCGCATTTGGGAATGTGGGGGGATCCATTGCTGCCACATACGATGACGAACAGAGTCCGATTCACCCTGGCGGCGGCGGCGGTTCAGACGGCAGCGCCGCAGGCAACGGCGGTGGCAGTATTCGCCTGATAGCGCGCAATCTGCACATCGACGGCTCTCTTGTTGCCAATGGCGGCAATGGCGGGTTCCTTGGCGCTGGCGGGGCGGGCGGCGCGATTTGGATTTCAACGGAAACGGTTTCTGGCGCAGGCGGAGTGCGCGCCGACGGTGGAGGCGGGGACGGAAACTCTGGCTCTGGCGGAGGCGGACGCATCGCAATCTATTACCAGGCCGGCTCGGAGTTCCCCTTCCAGAACGTGTCCGCATCCGCCGGGCCTTTCGGTTATGCAATGGGCGGCAACGGCAGTCTGTGGATCATGCCGACGAATTACGCCGCCCCGATGCGTGTCGACAGCAGTGTGGAAAAGGCTCCTGTGATTTTTGGAATCCAATTCGCGAGTCCCGGCAATGGCAGCGCCTTGCGCGCGACTGGACCTGCGACCAGCCAGGTGTCGTTACGCTGGCGAAGTGAAACCGCGCGGCTGTTCGTGCTGGAGCACAGCAGCAACCTTGTCGATTGGCAGGAGATGGCGGGCGACATCGTTGAAATTGCCCCGGGGGTGTTCGAGGGAATCTCGGAGCGGCCGGCCGGAGGCCATGGATATTTCCGGGTCCGCGTCGTAACGCCGTCCGTCACCGCACCGCTGCATCGGTTGCGCGGAGTGGACGGGCTGGTAATCCCGCGGGTCCGCGATGCCCAGTCCGTTCCAACCTCCCGTGGCGTCCTGCCGCCTCGAACCCACTGGCGCTCGACTGGACCATGAGTCGCGTGCTAATGAGTGCTTCGGGAACCGCTTAAATTCGAAATCCGTTCACGAAGCCAGCGCGGACGGTTGGTGGTGATCCCATCAATGCCGGCCTCGGCCAATTGCCGCGCAATTGCGGGCTCATCCACTGTCCACACGTACAATTTCATTCCCGCCGCATGCACGGACTTTACGAAGGATGAATCGATCGGAAACCGGTGCTGCAGATTGAGACCGCTCAATTTGGCGGCGCGGGCTTTCGCGATGAGCTCAGCGACGGGTGGTTCGTTGACGTTGGTTCGGCTGGGACTTGCAAGCCAATAGACTTCGAGCTTCGGCAGTCGTTCCCTCGCCAGGCGCATTGTTTCGTAGTCGAACCCGATGATCACGATCTCGTTTGTCCGCTGGCTGGCTGCAACGATGCGGGCGAGCTCCGGCAGCACTTCGGGTCCGCACTTGATCTCGACGAACAACCGCTTGCCTTCAGGAATCCAACGAAGAATTTCATCCAGCAACGGAGCGGGTTCCGAGAAGTCGCTCCCCAGCCACTTGCCCCATTGGCAGACGTCGAGATCCCGCAAAGCCTCCCAATTCTCTGCGACAATCCGATTGCTCACGCCTGCCGTGCGAAATGTGTCTGCATCGTGCATTACGATGATCCGTTGATCACGGGTGATATGCACGTCGACCTCGCACGCATCAGCTCCTTGCGCGAAACCTGCCTGCACTGCGGTGAGCGTGTTTTCCGGCGCGTCATGGGAAGCACCGCGGTGTGCAATGATCTCGAGGCCTTGTGAAGACATGACGCTCAATGATGCCACAAGTGCGAGAATGCCGCATTCGAGCCGGCCGCGCGAGGCAGGCCGTTTCGATGGATCATTCAGAACTCCCATACGGATTACGGCATCACACGCGCGCGGAAGAATCGTTGGAGGGAATGCGGCGCGGGATTTGTGACCTGCACAGTCGCGCCGCTTCCCACAATGGATGAACCCAGAACCGACCATTCATCCGACGAAAGGTCATCCGCATATTCCACCTGGCAGGTTTGTCCCGGTTGTGAGGCCCATTCGAACACTAGTTCACCCGAGGCATTGCGGAATCCGCGCAGGGTCGGCGGCAGGTGAACGACCACCGAAAACGATTGGCTCGCGCTCAAGAGTGGGGTGCCTGAATCAGTGACTGCGATCGTAAATGCGTTCGTGGCAGGAGCTGTAATTGGGGTCCATTGGAAGGTTCCCGTTGTGGGATGAATGCTTGCACCCGCCGTTTCACCGGCAAGCAACGTGAATGAAAGGCTCTGTCCCGGCTGTTCGGAATCGCTTGCGGCAACGGTGAAGACGAGCTGCTGCCCGAGAGTTATAGAGCGGTTCGAGATCGGTTCCAGGGTCGGCGCGGTGTTGGGGCCAATGTTTGGCGCGCGCGGTGTCGGCGTGGTCATCGAAATTCT
>Ga0196970_1000159_pt1 | contig 104637 bp, 102 predicted proteins | sample S1v_513CmetaG_FD_148672 | JGI IMG/M metagenome (GOLD analysis project Ga0196970, IMG submission 148672) | Soil microbial communities from Anza Borrego desert, Southern California, United States - S1+v_5-13C | ecosystem: Environmental > Terrestrial > Soil > Desert | place: USA: California...
CGCCGACCGTGCGCGCCCTTGACCCGGCCCCCGTCCTGCGCAGCGGCCACGGCGTGATCGAAGTGCAAAACTGGAGGGATGAGGCGGAGATGATCGGCTTGACAGCGCCGAAAGCCCCATACAAGCAGTTACCCCCGGAAAGCGCCAAATGATGGGCGTGTATGGCGATTTATTTTCCCTGAGGGGAGGCTAATGGTTCACACGCTCGCATCAATCAAGAGGTTTCTGCAAATGCAGACAAAAAGCAACAATGCGTTACCAAATGTATCATGCCGGGCCGAAAAAATGAGAGCGCGGGTGGAGGAAAGCATCGCGTGGGCGGACGCGGTGCACCGGCAAGCCAAGGACAGCGTTCAGCGCTCGAAGGGAGCCGCCATCCGCTCGGAAACACCGATCCAGTGTGGCAAGATGGCGCTCTGTATCGCGCTTGAGTTCGCAAGCGCAAAGTATGGTGGAGGAACTAAAGACTGGCAATACGCATAAGTTCGTGCTATTCTATTTCCCTACTTGGAAAAGTCAGAAGTAATAAAAACGCCGGATCGGCGCGCCATCCATGTCAAAAAACATAAACATCATCAATAAATTGGCGCGCCGATCGGCATCCAGGGCCGGCGCCGATTCACAGCCCTGTCCCATCCAACGCCTCCTGTCCCATCCAACGCCTCCTGTCCCATCCAACGCCTCCTGTCCCATCCAACGCCTCCTGGCGGATCATACGAGCCAAGGGGCGTCCACCGACCCCGGGGACAGATCAAACGAAATCGTCGACAAGCGCTTCGCCGCTCCCCGGCGCGTTGACGGAGCCCTGCGGTGGGCTCGGCCCTCAGCGCCGGATCGCGCGCATGTGGTCGGCGAATTCGACGGCGAGCTGTTGCGGTTTGCGCTGCGGCGTGAACACCTGATGCACGTCGACCTGCAACGGCGGGCAGTCAACATCCAGCGGGATCAGCCGGCCCTCCGCGATCTGGGGTTCCAGCGCGCGGGTCAGGCCGCACATGATTCCGACGCCGCGGGACACCAGCTCGCCCATCATGGCGCCGTCCTGGATCTGCGAGACAAGGGTGTAATTGGTGACCCCGATCGAGAACAGGACGCTGTTGATCATCTGGCCGAACCGCCGGTCCTGGCGCGTGGCGAGGAATCCGTGCGTCGCCAGTTCGGACGGCCTGATCGCCGTGCGCCCGGCCAACGGATGGCCGGGGCCGCAGAAGATGCCGACCGGCTCGTGGTCGATGATGATCGATGGCATGTCGGCGAAGCTACCAAAATACATGATGTAGCCAAGGTCGGCGGTGCCGTTGGCCAGATGCTCGATGACGTCCTCGTAGTAGCCCGTCTCGACCACGATCTCCGCCTCGGGATGGCGCCCGGTGAAGTCCGCCACCGGTCCGGCCAGATAGCGGTTGGCCATCAGGCGCTGGATGGCAATGGTCACGCGCCGCCGCGCCCCCTGCGGCCGGTTGCGCGACAACTCGCGGTTCAACTGCTCGACCTGTTCGAGAACGGCCAGGGCGCGCTCGTACAGGCGCCGGCCCGGCTCGGTCAGGTTCGACACGCCGCCGCGCCGGCGCAGGAACAGATCGCAGCCGATGTGCCGTTCCAGGCTGCGGATGTGCGTGCTGACCGACGATGTCGCGATGCTCAGCCGGTCCGCCGCCGCCGCGAAGCTGCCCGCCTCGACGACGGCGATGAACACCTCGATCTGCCGGAAGGTGGAGGGGAACATGTTCAGCGATGGGGATAGTAGGTGCGCAGGAAGTCGGCGAGCTGGGTCGCGGCCTTCTCCTGCCGTTTGCGCGGCGACAGGACGAGGTGCACGTCCATCACCAGCGGCGGGATCTGGACCGGCAGCTTGACCAGCTTGCCGGCGCGCACGTGCGGCGCCGCCTGACGGTCCAGGCCGCAGAACACGCCCATCCCCAGCATCGCCAGTTCCTGCACGATCACGCCCTCCTGGATCTGGTGAAGCGCCGTGTATTCCGGGATGCCGGCCGAGGACAGCAGGTTGTGCAGCACCTGGCCGAAGCGGCTGTCGCGCCGGGTGGTGATGAAGGGGTGCGCAGCCAGCTCCAGCGGCGTGATCGACGGCCGCGCCGCCAGCGGGTGGCTTGGGGAGGCGTAGAAGGACAGCGATTCCTGGCCCATCCGCTCCGCCGGCAGGTCGAGGATGGGGCCGTAGGACAGCAGGAATCCGATGTCGGCGCGCCCTTCCAGAACGTCGGCGATCACCCCTTCGTAGCGGCCGATCTCGACGATGAACTCGATCTCGGGATGTTCCTTGGCGAAGGTGATGAAGGGCTGGCACAGCCAGCCGCCGGCGATGGAGCGCTGGGAGGAGATGAGCAGGGGCTTGCGCTTGATCGGCCGGCGGTCGAGGGCGAGGTCCTCCGACAGCCGCTCGGCCTGCTGAAGCAGCTCGACACCGCGCTCGTACAGGCGGCGGCCCTGTTCGGTGAGGCTGGACACCGTGCCGCGCCGGCGCAGGAACAGCTCGCACCGCACGTGCCGCTCCAGCGCGCGGACGTGGTTGCTGACCGACGGATGCGAGATGCCAAGCCGCTCGGCGGCGGCGACGAAGCTCCCGGCGTCGACGACGGCGACGAAAACTTCCAGGCGCCTGAAGGTGGATGGAAACATGATTTCTCCCGACGGAACGTGATGGCGGCGGTCCGGACGCGGGCGCTGCCCCGCATGACTCGGCCAAGGGCAGTCAATGGGTGTGGCGCGTGCGCCCAAGGCAATGTCTAATGGCAGCTTCCGCCGCCTGAAGGCGATGCGTCTTCGCTACTGCAACAATAGCCTGCTTGCCCCTTGCTCCTCCATCGTTCCAAAAGCTAAGAAAAGGGAGACATAGTCATCGTGGCGGGAAAATATTCAATACAGAATGCCGGCAAGTCCGACAGGCGTCCACTAAAATACGCACGGCAGGAAATTGCGTCGTGGATGACCGGTGATCGCTTGCGCTGAGCAACGGCTAGTGCCGTACCGGGACCGGTAAATGGCCAAAGCCGATAAGACATGGGGAGGAATAGTGCTGAAGAATGCGGCATTTCTGGCCAGGTGTAGCCTTGAACATCGCGTCGCGATGGGAACATCACCCTGCCGCCTGTCACCGATTCTCTTCCTGAGCGGCCGGCGGCCGGGCTCCGCGACGAGGGTGTGCGAACGATGACGTATCTCGCTCCACACCACCGGCACGGCCGGGTGGACGAGGCGACCGCGCCGCTGCTGCGGGTCGAGAACCTCCATGTGGAATTCCAGACGTCGCACGGCACCGTGCGGGCGGTGGAAGGGCTGAGCCTCGACGTGCGCCGCGGCGAGATCATGGCCGTGGTCGGCGAGTCCGGGTCGGGCAAGTCGGTCACCGCGCTGTCGATCATGCGCCTGCTGCCCAGCCGCAACGCCCGCATCACCAAGGGCCGCATCCTGTTCCAGGGCCGCGACCTTCTGGACCTGGGGGACGAGCAGATGCGCGACCTGCGCGGGCGCGACATCAGCATGATCTTTCAGGAGCCGATGACGTCGCTCAACCCGGTCCTGTCGATCGGCGAACAGATCATGGAGCCGATCCGCATCCACCTGGGCTACGACGCGCAGCGCGCTCGGGCACGCGCGGTCGAGCTGCTGGGCATGGTCGGCATCCCCGCGCCGGAGGAGCGGCTGCACCGTTATCCACACGAGTTCTCCGGCGGCATGCGCCAGCGCGTGATGATCGCCATCGGCCTGGCCTGCAATCCCAGCCTCATCATCGCCGACGAGCCGACCACGGCGCTGGACGTCACCATCCAGGCGCAGATCCTGGAACTGATGAAGGACCTGTCGCGGCGGCTGAACATCGCGCTGATCGTCATCACCCACAACCTGGGCATCGTCGCGCGCTACGCCGACAACGTCGTCGTCATGTACGCGGCCAAGATCGCCGAGCGCGGTGCCGCGGAGCGGATCTTCCACCAGCCGCGCCATCCCTACACCATGGGCCTGCTGCGCTCGGTGCCGCGCCTGGACATGGCGCCCGGCGCCCGGCTGGAGACCATCGACGGGCTGCCGCCCAACCTCGCGGCACCGCCGGCCGGCTGCCGCTTCGCGCCACGCTGCGGCTACCGGATCGACGCCTGCGCCGCCGCACCCGCGCTGGTGCCCGTCGCCCCCGATGGCGAGGCCGCCTGCCACCGCGTGGCCGAGATCGAGAACGGAACGATCGGCCGCGCCGCACCGCCGGCCCAGCCCGCCGCCGGCAGCGCCGCCGTGCCGGAGCGCCGGGCGGATCTTCTGGAGGTCCGGCAGGTCACCAAATACTTCCAGGCGACGCGCGCCGTGCACAACGTGAGCTTCACGGTGCGGGCCGGCGAGACGCTGGGGCTGGTCGGCGAGTCCGGCAGCGGCAAGACCACCATCGGCCGGCTGATCCTGCGGCTGCTCCAGCCGTCCTACGGCAGCATCGTCTTCGACGGAACGGACATCACCGCGGCCTCGGACTACCGGATGCGGTCGGTCCGGCAGAAGATGCAGGTCATCTTCCAGGATCCCTTCAGCTCGCTCAATCCGCGCATGACCATCGGCGACATCGTCGGCGAGCCGTTGGGCTACTACGGGCTGGCCGGCAACCGCGCCGCCCGGCGCGAGCGGGTGACGAGCCTGCTGGAGAACGTCGGGCTGCGGCCGGAAATGGCGCAACGCTACCCGCACCAGCTCTCGGGCGGCCAGCGCCAGCGCGTGGGCATCGCCCGCGCGCTGGCCATGGAGCCGCGCTTCATCGTCTGCGACGAGGCGGTGTCGGCGCTCGACGTCTCGATCCAGGGGCAGATCATCAACCTGCTGGAAGACCTGCAGAACCAGCACGGCATCGCCTACCTGTTCATCGCCCACGATCTGGCGGTCGTCCGCCACATCTCGGACCGGGTCGCCGTCATGTACCTGGGCGAGATGGTCGAGGTCGCCGGCAAGGAGGCGATCTACAGCGACCCGCTGCATCCCTACACGCAGTTCCTCCTGGAGGCGGTGCCGGTGCCCGACCCGGTGCGGGAACGGGCGCGCCAGCCCCGGCTGCTGACCGGCGACCTGCCGAGCCCGCTGAACCCGCCCGCGGGCTGCGTCTTCCATCCGCGTTGCCCGCACGCGGCCGAGGAGTGCCGGCGCACCGTGCCGCGCTTCCAGGAGGTGCGCCCCGACCATTTCGTCGCCTGCCACAAGGTCGCCCCGTATCCGGACGCCGTCCGGGCCTGAGGAGTCTGTTCCACATGCTGTCCTACATCCGCAAACGTCTCCTCATGACCATCCCCACCTTCTTCGGGGTGGCGCTGCTGACGTTCCTGATGCTGCGCGTGATGCCCGGCGACGTGGTCGAGTACAAGCTGCGCGCCGACGGCGGCGCCCTGGTGTCGGAGGAGACCATCCAGGCCGAGAAGCGGCGCCTCGGCCTCGACAAGCCGCTGTGGGCGCAGTTCGGCGACTGGGCCATCGGCCTCGCCACCCTCGACCTCGGCAAGTCCATGTGGACCGACCGCCCGGTCGTCGAGGAGATCGGCGCGCGCATCCAGCTCTCCTTGCAGGTGGCGGTGATGGCGGTGGTGTTCGGCGTGGCGATCGCCGTGCCCCTGGGCACCCTTTCGGCGCTGCACCGCGGCACCTTCATCGACCAGTTCATCCGCGTCATCACCATCACCGGCATCGCCATGCCGCCGTTCTGGACGGGCATGCTGCTGCTGCTGAGCCTGCTGGCGGTCTTCCAGTGGCTGCCGCCGCTGAGCTTCACGCCGATCTACAAGGACCCGGTCGCCAACATCTCCCAGCTCATGTGGCCGGCGATGGCGATCGGCTACCGGCTGGCGGCGCTGGTGACGCGCGTCATCCGCTCGTCCCTGCTGGAGGTCCTGAACGAGGACTACATCCGCACGGCGCGCGCCAAGGGCGTCTACGAACGGGTGGTGATCCGCCGCCATGCGCTGCGCAACGCGCTGCTGCCGGCGGTGACCGTGGTCGGCGTCGAGTTCGGCCTGCTGGTCGGCGGGCTGGTGGTGACCGAGCAGGTGTTCAACCTGAACGGCATCGGGCGCCTGTTCGTCGAGGCGGTGGCGCGCAGCGACTTCATGCTGATCCAGGGGCTGGTGCTGACCACCGCCGCCTTCTTCATCGTCGTCAATCTGGTGGTCGACGTGCTGTACGCGCTGCTCGACCCGCGCATCCAGCTCCATTGACCCGTCCGGGCCTTCACCGAAGCCATCGAGGTGTTCCCATGTCGTCCGTCACCACCGGCTCCGCCTCCGCCGGGTCGTCCCGGCCCGGATGGTTCAACGGCGCGGTCGTCTACGATTTCTGCCGCCAGCAGCCGATGGGCGTGCTGGGCGCGCTCATCATCGCCACCATGATCCTGGCCGGCCTCCTTGCGGAATGGGTGGCGCCCCACGACCCGGTCGCGGTGGATTTCGCCGCCGTGCTGGCACCGCCCAGCCTGGAGCATCCGGCGGGCACCGACAGCTTCGGGCGCGACATCTTCTCCCGCCTCATCTTCGGGGCGCGGACGGCGATGATCATCAGCCTGATCGCCGCCCTCGCCGGCTGCACCGCGGGGGCCTTTCTGGGCGCCGCCTCGGCCTATTTCGGGGGCCGGGTGGACGCGGTGATCCAGCGTGGCGTCGACATCTTCCTGTCGTTCCCCATCATCGTGCTGGCGCTGATCGTCGTCTCGGTGCTGGGCCGCCAGCCGGTGCTGGGCTTCGACCTCAACCTGATCGTCGCCATCGCGCTGCCGATGATTCCCAAGGTGGCGCGCGTCCTGCGCGCCGCGGCGCTGACGGTCGTGGTGATGCCCTACGTCGATGCCGCGCGGGCGCTGGGCTATTCGCACCGGCGCATCCTGGTCCGCCACATCGCCCCCAATCTGATGGCGCCGTACCTGATCATGCTCACCTCCTACATCGCGCAGGCGATCCTGCTGGAGGCGTCGCTGTCCTACCTCGGGCTGGGCGTGACGGAGCCGACGCCGGCATGGGGCCTGATGATGTCGGGCAGCGCCGCCGACTCCTTCAAGGAGGCTCCGTGGGTCGTGGTCTTCCCCGGCCTGGCGATCAGCCTGGCGGTGTTCGCCTTCAACCTCTACGGCGACGCGCTGCGCGACTGGCTCGACCCGCGCTTCAAGGTGTGAGCGCTTCCCCTTCCGACACCCGAACGAGGACACCATGGACACGCGCACCGTCGTCGCGGTCGCCGGGCTGGGCCACGGCGACAACCCCATTCCCCTGGCCACGCGCAAGGGGCCACTGCTCGCCTCGGGCGGCATCTTCGGCCTCGACCCCGCGACGGGGACGGTGCCGGAAGAGTTCGAGGCCCAGGTCGTGCTGATGTTCGCCAACGTCCGCCGCGTCCTGGAGGCGGCCGGCGGCAGCCCGGGCGACATCATCAAGATGACCGTCTGGACCAGGGCGCGCGGCGGCAAGGACCTGCTGAACCGCGAATGGACCGCCATGTTCCCCGATCCGCAGTCCCGTCCGGCGCGCCATTCCCTCATCAACGAGCATATGCCGCCGCCGCTGCTGATCCAGTGCGACGTGCTGGCGGTGCTCGGCTGATGGTGTAGCCCTTCGCGAACGCCTTCCCGCCGGGGCGCGTCGCCCCCGGCGGGATCTTCGCGGCCTTACCTGTAACCAAAACCGTACAGGTTCGGTAGACAACAGGCGCGTTGCTGGCGCCGCGACGATCCCTGTAGCTTCGATTTCGGACAGGGTTGGGAAGCGGATCTCCGGTGCTCGTTCCCCGGCATCCATGCCCAGCCAAGTGGATGTTCCGCGCATTCCAGGAAAGAGATGCGGCTGTTCTATCTTTCGTCGCAAACCTGTTGCAGGAAAATTGCCTTATGACTTCAGGCCCACTTTCACGCTTCACCGTGATCGACGTCAGCCGGGTGCGAGCCGGGCCGGTGGCCGTGCGCCAACTGGCCGACTGGGGGGCGACGGTCATCAAGGTCGAGCCGCCGGCCGGCATGGACGACACCGACGAGATGCTGGGACCGCGCGTTGGTCCCGACTTCCAGAACCTGCATCGCAACAAGCTGAGCCTGACGCTCAACCTCAAGTCCGAAAAGGGCATCGGGATCCTGAAGGCGCTGGCCGGCAAGGCCGACGTCCTGGTCGAGAACTACCGTCCCGACGTGAAGACGCGCCTGGGCATCGACTACCCGGCCCTGCGGGCGCTGAACCCCGGCCTCGTCTACGCCAGCATTTCCGGCTTCGGGCAGGACGGCCCGTACCGCAACCGCCCGGGCTTCGACCAGATCGCCCAGGGCGTCGGCGGGCTGATGTCCATCACCGGCTTTCCCGATCAGGCGCCGTTGCGCGCCGGCATCCCGCTCGCCGACATCAGCGCCGGGCTGTACTGCGCCATGGGCGTCCTCGTGGCGTTGCTGGACCGTGAGGCCAGCGGCGCCGGGTGCTGGGTGCAGACCTCGCTGATCGAGGCGCAGGTCGCCATGCTGGACTATCAGGCGGCGCGCTGGCTGATCAAGGGCGAGGTCCCCGGCCGGCTCGGCAACGAGCACCCGCTCACCGTGCCGACCGGGGTGTTCCCCACCCGCGACGGGCACATCAACATCGCGGCCACCGGGCAGACCATGTGGGTGCGCCTGTGCAAGGCCATCGGCGCCGAGCATCTGCTGGCCGTCGAGGCGTTCTCCACCAACGCCGGCCGCGTGCAGCACCGCCGGGAGATCAACGCGGCGCTGGCGGAGATCTTCACCACGCAGGATTCCGCGCACTGGCTCGCCCGCCTCGAAGCGGAGTCGGTGCCCTGCGGCCCGATCAACACGATCGATCAGGTGTTCCGCGACCCGCAGGTGCGCCACCTCGGCTTGGCATGGCCGGTCACCCATCCGAGCCTCGGCGCGATCGAGCTGGTCGGGCAGCCGTTCCGCCTGTCGGGGCAGGAGCGCGCGCCGACGCGGCCCGCGCCCGAGAAGGGACAGGACACGCGGTGGATCCTGAACGGCCTTGGCATCACCGACGAGCAGGTCGAGGCGCTGCGCGAAGAGCGGGTGATCTGAACACGGGTACGGGAGGAAGGAAACCAAGATGGCACGGATCGTATTGGGCCTGGGGACGTCGCATTCCCCCATGCTGGTGACCCGCGAGGACGAGCTGGGGCGGCTGGTCGAGCGCGACGAGAACAACCTGCTGCCGTTCCGCGATTCCAAGGGGCGGAAGATCAGCTACCAGGAACTGCTGGCCACCGTGCCGGAGTCCGGGCGCGACCGCGCCACCCTGGACAAGATGATCGCGCGGGCCCGCGCCGCCGACACGGCGACGGAGCGGCTGCGCCGCGAACTGGCCGACGCCCGGCTGGACGCGCTGGTCATCGTCGGCGACGACCAGAACGAGCTGATGGGCGAGGACAACCGGCCGAGCCTGTCGGTGTATTACGGCGAGACGATCGCCAACGGCCCGCCGCCGCCGATGCCGGGCATGGCCGGCTGGCTGGTGGACATCCGCTCGCGCTTCTGGGCGGCCGAGGGTCGTCCGCTTCCCGTCGCGCACGGCCTCGCCCGCCACATGATCGAGGCGCTGGTCGAGAAGGACTTCGACGTCGCCTCGTCGCGCCACTACGCGGACGGACAGGCCGAGGGGCACGCCATCGCCTACATCCACAACTTCATCATGGACGCCGAGCGGCCGGTGCCGGTGGTGCCGGTGCTGCTCAACACCTTCTACGCGCCCAACAGGGTGACCCCGCGGCGCGCCTACCAGATCGGCCGGGCCATCGCCGAGGTCGTGGAGGCTTATCCCGAGAACCTGCGCGTCGGCGTCCTGGCGTCGGGCGGGCTCAGCCACTTCGTCATCGACGAGGGGTTCGACCAGCGCATCCTCGCGGCGCTCGCCGCCAAGGACAAGGACGCGCTGCTGGCCGTGCCGCGCGAACAGCTCGTCGACGGCACGTCGGAAACGCTCAACTGGATCTGCGCCGCCGGGGCGCTGGAGGCGCTGCCGCTGCGCTGGAGCGAGTACGTGCCGGCCTACCGGTCGCCCGCCGGCACCGGGACCGGGCTGGCCTTCGCGGCCTGGCATTGAGACGGGGGACCGGTCATGGATCGTGACGGCCTGCGCGCCCGGCTTCTCAAGCTCGACACCTGCGTCGTCTCCGACGCGCTCGACCGGCTGGGCATCGCCGGGGTGGCCACCGGGCTGACCCGGCTGTCGACCGACCGCGCCGTCGCCGGCCGCGTGCTCACCGTGCGGCTGGAAGAGGCGGCGGGACGCACGGCGGAGCGCCACCTGTGCACGGGCGCCGTCGACGCGGCGGAGGCTGGCGACGTCGTCGTCGTCGAGCATCACGCGCGCAGCGACTGCGCCGGGTGGGGCGGCATCCTGTCCTGCGCCGCGGCGGCCAAGGGCCTGTCGGGCGTGATCGTCGACGGCATGTGCCGCGACGTGGACGAAAGCCGCCTCTTCGGCTTCCCGGTGTTCGCCCGCGGCGCCGTGCCGCGCACCGCCCGCGGCCGCATCATCGAGACGGCCTTCAACGTTCCGGTGACGGTGGAGGGCGTCACGGTGGCGCCCGGCGACTGGGTGCTCGCCGACGGCAGCGGCGTCGCGTTCCTGCCGCAGGCCCGCGCCGAGGAGATCGTCGGCGTGGCCGAAGGGCTGGCCGCCCGCGAGGAGGCCATGCTGCGGGCCGTGCGGGCGGGCACGCCCGTCGGTTCGGTCATGGCCGGCAATTACGAGCGCATGCTCACCGAGAATTGAGACGGCGGCAGCGCCGCGCAGGGAGGATCGAGATGACGAAGCAGAGCCTGGCGTTGGCGGAGGCCGCGGCGGCGTTCCCCACCGCCACCCTCTTCGAGGCGAACCGCCAGCAGGGCGCCCTGCCGTCGGCCATCAAGCCGGCGGTGCCGGGCATGCGGCTGTCCGGCCGGGCGTTCACCGTCCAGGGGCCGCCGGGCGACAACCTGTGGCTGCACCGCGGCATCGCCGAGGCGTCGCCGGGCGACGTGCTGGTCTGCCACGTCGGCAATCACCACGAGGCCGGCTACTGGGGCGAGATCATGAGCACCGCCGCCCAGCGGCGCGGTCTGGCCGGCGTGGTGATCGACGGCTGCGTGCGCGACGCCACGCTGCTGGCGGAGATCGGCTTCCCGGTCTTCGCCCGCGGGCTGTGCATCCGCGGCACCGGCAAGGACAAGGAGGCGCGCGGCGCGCTGGGCACGCCCATCGTGATCGGCGCGGTGGAGATCCACACCGGCGACATCGTCGTCGGCGACGGCGACGGCGTCGTCGTCATCCGGCACGACTGGGCGGCGCGGACCATCGCCGCCGCCCGCGAGCGCGAGGACAAGGAGGCCGAGGTGATCCGCCAGCTCCACGCCGGCCGGACCACCGTCGAGCTGTTCGGGCTCGCCTGATACCATATCGAGCGTAAGGAGTTCTTTGGATGATCGTCGACAGCCACGCCCACACGGTCTTTCCGGAAGGCGTCCAGGGCTACATGGCCGACCTTGTCGCCAGCCGCGCCAACCCGACGGCCGGCCCGCGCAAGCCGATCACCGACGAGGCGCTGCACGCGGCCACGTCTGGCCACGTCGCGAACATGACCAGGGTCGGCACCGACGTGCAGTTCATCTCGCCGCGGCCCTTCGCCCAGATGCACTCGCTGCGCCCGGCCAAGGTCACGCAACTGTGGACGCGCTTCAACAACGACCTGATCCACCGCCAGTGCGCGATGTTCCCCGACCGCCTGAAGGGCGTGGCCGGCCTGCCGCAGTTCCGCGACAGCAGCCCCGCCAACTGCGTTGAGGAACTGGAGCGATGCGTGACGGAGCTGGGCTTCGTCGGCTGCCTGCTCAACCCCGACCCCATGGAAGGCGAAGGCGAGCCGCCGCCGGGCCTGGGCGACGAGTTCTGGTACCCGCTCTACGAAAAGCTGGTGGCGCTGGACGTGCCGGCGCTGATCCATTCGGCCGGCAGCGCCAGCCCGCGCGAGTCCTACACGCTCAAGTTCATCAACGAGGAGAGCATCGCCGTCGTCTCGTTGCTGGAATCGCGGGTGTTCGAGGATTTCCCGACGCTGAAGATCGTGGTCTCGCACGGCGGCGGCGCCATTCCCTATCAGATCGGCCGCTTCCGCTCCTGGGCGATCCGCCGCAAGCAGGCGGACAGCTTCGACGACCGGCTGCGCAAGCTGTACTTCGACACCTGCCTGTATTCGCAGGACGCGCTGGAACTGCTGTTCCGCACGGTGGGCGTGGACAACTGCCTGTTCGGGACCGAGCGGCCGGGCACCGGCTCGGCCTTCAACCCGGACTGGAACCACGACTTCGACGACCTGAAGCCGGTGATCGAGGGCATCGGCTTCCTGTCCGCCGAGGACCGCCACAAGATCTTCGAAGGCAACGCCCGGCACGTCTACGCCAAGGCTTTCGCGCGCTGACGCCCATGACGCTTGGCGCGCGCAAGCGCGCGGAACCGGGAGAGGAAATGCGTTCCGCCGGAGCGGGTCGCCACGGGAAGCGGCGCGAGGACAGGCGCACCGCTTCCGTGATCCGCGCTGCCTGATACCGGCGGCGCTTGATGGCTTCCATTGAGCACCGCCCGTATGACCGGCCCGGCTGGAAAGGCGCACCGGGTGATCCGGTGTTCCCGCCGCGGGGTCGAAGCGGGGGCCTTTTCTGAACCATTTTCCTCCCAGGACTGGCGGGAGAGGGCGCACACCCCTCTCCCGTCCTTTGTGTCTTCACCCTTGGTGCCTTCACGGGGATGCAACCGATGCCTCGGTTCAACAATCTTCCCATCGTCGCGAAGCTGCTGCTCGGGCCGCTCGGCGGCAGCCTCGTGATCATCGCCATCGTCGGGCAGTTCTTCCTGTCCTACCGGGACATCGCCGAGAAGACGGCGGCGGCGGAGCGGGCGGGCGCCTTGGCGATCCAGGCCAACCAGTCGCTGCTGGGGTTCACGCGTGGCTACAGCGCGCTGTTCAAGGCGGTGAGCTGGACGGCCGCCCACATGGAAGGGCCGGTCATCGCCGAGGTGAGCGCCGCCGCCGTCAAGAACATCGACGACGCCAAGGCGCTGCTCGGCGCGCTCGACGCCGGGGCGCTGCGGCTCGAACCGGGCACCGCCAAGGCGGCGCGGGACGCGCTCGCCGCCTACAGCGACGAGGCGCGGTCGATTCTCGACTACATGGACATCAACGTGTTCACCGCCGCCATGGCGATGAACGACCTGAACACCACCGCCGCCCGCACCGACGCGGCGATCCGCGCGCTGGTGCAGCGCATCGAGGTGCTGCGGGCCGAACTCAACGCCGACGCGGCGCGGACGCTGGACGGCAGCCTCGTGTCCATGGCCGTCGGCGGCGGCGTCGCCATCATCGCCCTGTTCATCGGATCGATCGCCTTCGCCCGGCTCTTGTCGGTGCCCATCCGCCGCATCACCGAGGCAATGCGGACGCTGGCCGCCGGCTCCCTCGCCATCGACCTGCCGGCCACCGATCGCGGCGACGAGATCGGCGACATGGGGCGGGCGCTCCAGGTCTTCCGGAAGAACGCGGAGAACGCCGAACGCCTTGTCGCCGAGCGCCAGCGCGAACAGGAACTGCGCGAGCGCCGTCTGGCGGTCCTGGACGCCGCCATGCGCCACCTCGACGGGCAGGTGGCGCGGATCGTCGACCGGCTGAACGACGCCGCCTCCGGCCTTGCCGGCACGTCGAACGACATGGCGCGGTCGGTCGACGAGGTGCGCGGCCGTTCCACCGAGGCCGTCGGGGGCGCCACGGACGCCGTCCGCACCGTGCAGGACGTGGCGGCCCTGGCCGGCGAGCTGTCGGCTTCGGTCAACGAGGTCGGGCGCGAAATGTCCCGCTTCACCGAAGCGACGGCGCGTTCGGTCGAGGAGGCGCAACGCGCCAACGGCACCATGACGGGGCTGGCGGAGGCGGCGCAGCAGATCGGCACGGTCATCGATCTGATCGACCGCATCGCCAGCCAGACCAACCTGCTGGCCTTGAACGCCACCATCGAGGCGGCGCGGGCGGGCGAGGCGGGCAAGGGCTTCGCCGTGGTGGCGCACGAGGTGAAGAACCTCGCCAGCCAAACGGCGCACGCCACCAACGAAATCCGCGCGCAGATCGCGGCCGTCCAGCGCACCACCGAGGAGGCGCTCGGCGCCATCGGCAGGATCGGAACCACCATCAGCGACGTGAACGGCCTTTCGGGCGGCGTGACCGCGGCCATCGACCTCCAGGGCACCGCGATCCGCCGCATCGCCGACCACACCGAAGAGGTGGCGCAACGGACCCGCGCGGTGCTGGACACCATCCGGCAGGTGCACGCGACCACCGAAACGGCGGCCGCGGCGACGCGTCAGGTGCTGGACGCGGCCTCCGAACTGGGAAAGGAGGCCGGGGGCCTGCGCGTCACCGTGGACGGCTTCCGCCGCCAGGTGGCGGAAGCGTGATGCGGCGCGGTTCCCTTCGGTCCGTGCGGCTGGCCGGGCAAGCCCCTTTCAATGGCAGTATTGCCGCAATGGAAGCGTAGAAAATGGTTTCATAGAATTCCGAAATCCCAGTCCATTCATGAATGACTGCATCAGTCCGCATGAAGAGTTCATGCGGAAAGAATGTTGTTTTGCCTGACGTGTAATGTAATCAATAGGCTACGTCTTTCGTAGTTCGTAAGGGTGTCGCTCCCTATCCATTTTGAATGATAGCCAAAGGTAGCAATGGGCTCAGCCATTTGCTCAACAGGCGCACAATTTTTGCCAATGTATGGAGGCGACACCATGAGTCGGTATCTGCTGGCGGGTTGTGCCGCCGTTGCTCTCACGATCGGGAGCAGCGCGGCCAAGGCCCAGGCCAAGTTCGAGGTTAAGATGGGCGGCGACGCCTATATGGAGTTCGGCCTGGTTGGCCAGGACAACGACGGCGGCCTGCGCAGCACGGAAATGCGCAACCGCTTCCGCCTCAACATCATTCCGGCGGCCAAGGCCGACAACGGCCTGGAGTACGGCGGCCGGATCCGCATCCGCTCGAACAGCGCCAGCCGCAACATGGACGCCGACCGCGCGTACATCTTCGCGCAGGGCACGTTCGGTCAGGTGCGCGCCGGTGTGTCGAACACCTTCCAGGACGAGACGATGGCCGGCGCCGGCATCTCGCGCCCGATCGATTACCTGCCGTTCAGCATCTTCGACCAGGGCCTGAACTACGTCGGTTCCTTGGGCGCCAACCAGAGCACGATCAACGGCGTCTACGCCGGTGCCGACGTGGGTGGTGGCGCGGCGGCGGCCGTCGGCAACTCACCGACGCTCGTGTGGCCGACCTTCGGCGACGTCGCGACCCGCGTCGTGTACTTCTCGCCGCGCCTCGCCGGCGTGCAGTTCGGCGCCTCCTACACCCCGCGCAGCGACAGCAACAACACCGACTCCAACCGCCTCAAGACCACAACCGTCACCGCCGCCGGCAACCAGTACGCGCCGGGCTACCAGGACCTGGTGGAAGTCGGCGTGAACGTTGTGCAGGAATTCAACGGCGTGTCGGTGAAGGCGCTGGCCGCCTACCAGACGGCGGAAGCCACCAAGACCAGCTTCGCGAGCGACAGCTTCAAGCGGCTGAGCGCCTGGACGGCGAGCGCGCGGGTCGGCTACGCCGGCTTCAGCGTCGGCGGGAGCTACACGGACTGGGGCAAGAGCCTGCAGAACGGCCGCACCGCCAGTGGCGCCGCGGCGCAACGCGAGAGCTTCAAGATCGTGCATGTCGGCGCCCAGTACACGACGGGGCCGCTCATCGTCGGTGCCGGCTGGATGCATGGCCAGGATCCGGGGTCGAACAGCATCGCCGGCAAGCGCAAGGTCGATGCGTACGAGGTGGGCGTCAGCTACACCGTGGCTCCCGGGCTCGCCGTCCAGGCCCAGTACGATCACGTCAAGGCCAACAGCGACAAGGCCGTCCTGGCGTCGGGATCGAACCCCGACGACAAGGCGAACGTCGTCATCCTGCGTACCACCCTGGCGTTCTGATCGAACCTGCGCGGGGCCAGGGAACGGCGGCGGCTTCGGCCGCCGCCGTCGGTCGTCGTTCGGACTTCCGCGACCTTCGGCGCGGGCGGGCTCCCCGGCACGGCACGGCCCGTGGGCGGGGCAAGGCACCGGCGGCCCGACCGAACGGCATTTCGCTAACGCAACAAGCGGTGGTCGCGCGTTGCCGGGCGGCCCCCGTCGGCGGCACAGTCGGACCGGAAAAGGCCAGGACGGGCCGGCCAGCGCCGCCCGCATCCCGGCTTCGAACAAAGGGACGGAAACGGAAGGAGCGCCCAACCATGGCGATGTCCAAGGAAGACAACGATCTGATGACCCGCGTCAGCAATGGCGCCCCGCTGGGCGAAATGCTTCGCCAGCACTACTGGATCCCCGCCGTGCCCTCGCGCACGCTGGAGGCGGACGGCGCGCCGCTGCGCGTGCGCCTGCTGGGCACCGACTACGTCGCCTTTCGCGCCACCGACGGCCGTGTCGGCTTCATGGACGAGCTGTGCCCGCACCGGAAGGCATCGCTGGCGCTGGGCCGCAACGAGCAGCAGGGGCTGCGCTGCATCTACCACGGCTGGAAGTTCGGCACCGATGGCGCCGCCATCGAGGTTCCTAACGTCGAGGGCGACCAGACACGCTTCTGCAAGTCGGTCAAGACCAGCCGCTACCGCGTCGAGGAGCGCGGCGGCATCATCTGGGTGTGGCTGGGCAAGGGCGACACGGCACCGAAGTTCCCCAACCTGCCGTTCACCGACCTGCCGGAGGAGCAGCGTTCGGTCACCAGCCAGATGGTGCCGACGAACTGGCTGCAGGGGGTCGAGGCGTCGATGGATACCACCCACGTGTCGTTCCTGCACAGCTCGACCACCGAGATGTCGGGCAGCACGCAACGGCGCAACATGATCGTCACGCGCGCCGCCCGGCTGGAGTTCGAGGACCGTCCCTACGGCTTCCGCTACGCCGCCATCCGCACGCTGCCGGACGAGCGGCAGTACGCGCGCGTGAACAACTTCGTCATGCCCTGGTACGGCGTGGTCTGCGCGCCCGAGGCCGACGGCCCGTCCACCGTCTTCTTCTCGGTGCCGGTCGACGACGAGAACCACCGCGCCTGGTTCGTCCACTTCAACCCGACGCGCCGGCTGGGCGCCACCGCGCTGTCCATGTCGCCGGACGTCTACAACTGGCCGCCGCTGCCGCCAGGCCCGCCGGAGGCGAACTGGGGCCAGAACCGCGACATCATGCAGCGCGGCCACTTCTCCGGCTTCCCGCAACACCTCGCCACCGAGGACTTCGCGATGTTCATGAGCCAGGGCCGCATCCACGACCGCACGGACGAGCAACTGTGCTCGGCCGACGCCGCCCTGGTCCGCGTGCGCCAGCAGATCCTGAAGTCGGTGCGCGAGTTCATGGCCGGCCAGACGCCGAAGCTCGCCGACAGCCCGGAGCTGGACTACGCCCAGGCGGTGTCGGTCGGCGCGGTCCTGACCGAGGGGCAGACCTGGAAATCGCTCGTCGCCTGACGCCCGCCGCCGCACCGCAGGGGGCCGGGGCGTCGCCTCGGCCCTCTCCACGCATTGCTTGTCTTGAAAGGCATGCTTCATGGCAGCTCCGCCAGCACAGTTTCCCGTCCGCGTCGTCGCGATCGAGACCCTCACCCCATTGATCAAGGCGTTCCGCCTCGCCGCGGCGGACGGCGGAACGCTGCCCGGCTTCACGCCGGGGGCCCACGTCGCCGTGCGCATCCCCGCCGAACCGGGCGGCGCCGAGCGCTGGCGCTCCTACTCCCTGGTGACCCTGAGCGCGGATGCCGACCCGCAGGCGCCGCAGGCGGACTACCTCATCGCCGTGCGCCTGGAGGAGGCGGGCACCGGCGGCTCGCGCTTCCTGCATGAGCGGGTGGGGGAGGGCGATGAGCTGGTCGTCCGCGCCCCCGCCAACGATTTCCCCCTGACCGAGGCCGACGACGTCGTGCTGGTCGCGGGCGGCATCGGCGTCACCCCGATCGCCGCCATGGCGGCGGCGCTGGTGCGGGCCGGCCGCCGTTTCCGGCTGCACTACACCTGTCGGGGCGCCGACCAGATGGCCTTCCGCGCCGAGCTGGAGGCGCTGGCCGGGCCGGCGCTGCGCGTCCACTTCGACGACGACCCGGCGACCGCCTTCTCCGTCGAGGGCATGCTGGCGTCCTGCCGTCCCGGCCAGCCGATCTACGTCTGCGGCCCGCGTGGCATGATCGAGGCGCTGACGGGGGCGGCGCGGCGGCGCGGCTGGGCCGACGCCGACCTGCACGCCGAGCTGTTCACCGCCGGCGCGCCGCAGAGCGGCGACCAGCCGTTCGAGGTGGTCCTGCAGGCGTCCGGCATGGTGCTGCCGGTGCCGGCCGACCGGTCGCTGCTGGACGTGCTGGTGGATGCCGGGGTGTTCGTCGCCTACGACTGCCGCAACGGCTTCTGCGGGCTGTGCACGGTGACCGTGCTGGACGGCGAGATCGACCACCGCGACGGCTTCCTGCTGGACGAGGACAAGGCCGGCGGGCGGATGATGCAGATTTGCGTCTCGCGCGCCCGCTCGCCCCGGCTGGTGCTGGACCTGTAGCGAGCCTGCTCACCGGGCGTCGTCACCGGGCCATGCGGCGGCCGAGCAGGAACAGCGCCACCGCCAGGGCGTGGGCGGCGGCCATGGCGAGCAGCATCCCGGTGGCGGACGGGCCGACGAGGTGGGCGGCGGCGCGCGACGCCAGCGCCGCGATGCCCATCTGCATCGCCCCGAGCAGCGCCGCCGCCGTGCCCGTCAGCCCCTGCGCCTCGCGCAGGGTGAGCGACACCAGGTTCGACATGCACAGCCCATGCCCGAAGGTCAGCAGCCCCATCGGCGCGAACAGCGCCAGTGGTGACAGCGGCAGCGTGCCGGCCAGTGACAGCCCGGCGGCGAGCGCGGCCGCCGTGGCGGCCGTGCCCAGGACGACCATCCGCACACCGCCCAGGCGGTGCGTGATGCGCGTCGTCACGAAGTTTCCGGCGATGAAGCCGGCCGGCAGCACCATCGCGAGATACCCGTACTCCGCCGGGCTGCGGCCCATCACCGTGATGGTGAAGTGCGGCGCCCCCGACAGGAAGGCGAAGTAGGTGCACGGCACCAGCGCCGAGGCGATGGCGTGCACCACGAAACGCGGCTGCGCCAGCACCCGGACGTAGAGGCCGGCGAACTGGCCGGGCGAGGACAGGGCGACGCGCGCGTGATGGGTTTCCGACAGGCGGATCAGGCACTGCCAGAGCTGCACGCCGCCGACGCCGGCCAGCAGGAGGAAGGCGGCGCGCCAGCCGAACCATTCGATGAGATGGCCGCCGATCAGCGGCCCCAGCATCGGGGCGATCGAGGAGGCCATCAGGATGGTCGACAGCGCCGTCGCCGTGCGGTCGCCGGTGTAGACGTCCTGGACGATCGCCCGCACGATCACCATGCCGGCGCAGCCGCCCAGCGCCTGGAAGACGCGCACGACGATCAGCGTCTCGATGGAATCGGCGAAGACCCCCGCCAGACTGGACAGGGCGTAGATGCACAGGCCCACCAGCAGCACCGGCCGGCGCCCGAAGCGGTCGGACAGCGGCCCGTACAGAAGCTGGCCGAAGGCGATCCCCGCGAAATACAGACTGAGTGTAAGCTGCACCGTCTCCGCCGATGCCGCGAACTGCTGGCACAGGATGGGCATGGACGGCAGGAACAGGGTGAGCGCGATGGGCCCCCCGGCGGCGATGCCGGCCAGGATGCCCAGCGGTGGAACGGTCTTGCCGGCGCCCACGGGGGCCATGGCCACCGATCAGCGCCCCTCGAACACGGGACGGCGCTTTTCCACGAACGCGCGCCAGCCCTCCCGCAGGTCACGGCTGGCGAAGCAGGCGTCGACGGCGGTCCGGGCGCGCATCCGAAGCGCCTCGTCGTCGGGGGGGCCGGCGGTCGCGGCGCGGATGGACAGGCGCGCCGCCATCAGGGCGAGCGGCGCGGATTCGGCCACCATCAGGGCGAGCCGCCGCACCTCCGCCTCGAACACGGCGTCGTCGAACACGTCGGTGACGAGGCCCATCGCCTTCGCCTCGTCGGCGGTGTAGAGGCGGCCGGTCAGGAACATCTCGGTGACGGGTCCGCTGCCGGCCAGTTCGACGAGGCGCCGGGTTCCGTCGACCGGATAGCCGATGCCCAGCCGTCCCGCCGGAATGCCGAAGCGGGCGCCGCGCCTGGCGTAGCGCAGGTCGCATTCGGCGGCGAGCGCCACGCCTGCCCCCATGCACGCCCCGCCGATCACGGCGATGGTCGGTTTGACGCAGTCGCGGACGGCGGCCAGCATGGCGTCGCCCAGGCGGCGGTAGTGTTCGGCTTCCTTGGCATCGTTCAGCGTCCGCTGGAACTCGCTGATGTCGGCGCCGGCGACGAACGCCTCCGTCCCGGCGCCGGTCAGCGCCAGGACGGAGACGTCCGCGTCGGTCTCCAACTCGTGCACGGCGTGCGCCAGCTGACGCTGGATGGACGCAGTCAGCGCGTTGCGCCGGGCCGAGTTGTCGACAACGATGCGGGCGAGCGGCGCCTCGCGGATGATATCCACCCGCGGAGCGGCGTTTGCTGGGTTCGGCATGCCGGGCATCAGCCTTTCTGGCGGGTCTGCAGCGTGTGGTAGCCGAATTTCCGGCGCGCTTCGTCCAGGCGCATGCCCTCGCGCACCGCCATGCGGATCCGGTCCTCGACCGACGCGATCTCCTCGGCGATGTCCAGCACCTTGCCCTCGTGTTCCTTGGGGATGACCACCACGCCGTCGGCGTCGCCGCGCACGATGTCGCCGGGCGCGACGCGCACCCGCCCGATGGTGACGGGCGTGTTCTCCGCCTCCACCTGCACGCGGTCCTTGCCGGTGCGCATCCAGTGGCCTTTCGAGAACACCGGGTAGCCCAGCTCCAGGCACAGCGCCACGTCGCGGCACACGCCGTCGATCAGGGTTCCGGCGATCTTCCTGTGGTGCGCCACCTCGGTCATGATGTCGCCCCAGACGGTGGCGTCGTCGCGGCCGCCGTTGTCGAGCACGACGACGCTGCCGGCGGGCACCCGGTCGATGAAGTCGCCGACCGTGCCCGGCGGGCTGCCGGCCGGCCCGTACAGGATGGTGAACGCCCGCCCGGCCATGCGGAACGAGGCGTCCCTCGGCTTGATCCCGTAGCATTGCCCGGCGATGCCCAGCCGGTCGAGCGCATCGCTCAAGGTCGCCGTATCCAGTTTCGCCGCACGTTCGACGGAGGCGTCCATCGCAAAGACCTCTTGGAAGTAATGGCGGGCGGCATCTTTTTCGCGCCGGCCGGAAGGAAAGCCGTATCGGGGTCCGATTAGCGGCACGGCGTGGTGTGGAAGCAATCGGCCTGCTGGCTACCGTGGATGTAGCTGATCGGCTTCGCCTGCCCGCGGCTTCCGACCGGCACGCGCCATTGCCTTTCACCCAAAGGCATCGGCGTTCCGGATTTCCCGTAGTGTTTTGGCTACATGGATCGTAGTCAGCAAGCCCGTTGCCGATGTCCCGGAGGCGGTGCTAGCGTCGCCGGCATCGAAGTAGTCGTGGGAGTCGATGGTCAGAACCGCAAGCTCCATCGCGGTAATCGGGGGCCGGGCGTGATGAGTCGTTTTGGCTCTCGCTTTGCCTGGTCCTTGCCTGCCGCGCGGTCCTACTGAGTGCGTGCAGGCCGCCGCAGGGAGACGGACTGCCCGAGTTTTGTGCAATGACTTGCCCGACAAGCATTACCGAGGAAACGTCATGGTGGAAGTGAACAAGGCCGCAGCCGACGATGCTCCGGTCCCTGGCGGCAAGAACGTGAAGGTCGAGTTCGAGGACGGCATCGCCTGGGTCTATTTCAACCGGCCCGAGAAGCGCAACGCCATGAGCCCGGCGCTGAACCAGGAGATGCTGGAGGTCCTGGAGGCCCTCGAAGTCGACGAACGCTGCGGCGTGGTCGTGCTGACCGGCGAGGGCGAGGCGTGGTCCGCCGGCATGGACCTGAAGGAATACTTCCGGGAAACCGAGGGGCTTCCGGTCCCCACGACGCTGCGCATCCGCCAGATCGCCTTCCAGTGGCAGCGCACCAAGCTGAACTACTACCTGAAGCCGACCATCGCCATGGTGAACGGCTGGTGCTTCGGCGGCGCCTTCGTGCCGCTGGTGTCCTGCGACCTCGCCATCGCGGCGGAGGACGCGCAGTTCGGCCTGTCGGAGATCAACTGGGGCATCATCCCCGGCGGCAACGTCACCCGCTGCATCGCCGCCAAGATGAGCCAGGCCGACTGCCTCTACTACATCATGACCGGCGAGCCGTTCGACGGGAAGAAGGCGGCCGAGATGCGCCTGGTCAACGAGGCGGTGCCGCGCGACCAGCTGCGCGACCGCACCCGCGCCATCGCCCGCAGCCTTCTGGAAAAGAACCCGGTCGTGCTCAACGCCGCCAAGCTCGCCTACAAACACTCGCGCGACATGTCGTGGGAGCAGGCGGAGGACTACCTCAGCGCCAAGGCGGCCCAGGCCACCCTGTTCGACCCGGAGAAGGGCATGAAGCAGGGCCTGAAGCAGTTCCTCGACGACAAGTCCTATCGCCCCGGCCTCGGCGCCTACCGCCGGGAGGGCTGAGACGCCATGACCGCCGTTTCCATCGCGCGGCTGCTGCGGCCGCGCTCCGTGGCGATCGTGGGGGCGTCGGCCGAGCCGATGTCCCTCGGCGGCCGCGCGCTGGGGGCTCTCGAACGGCTGGGGTTCGCGGGTGACATCCACCTGATCAACCCCCGGCGGGCGGAGATCGGCGGGCGCACCTGCCTGCCGTCGGTCGACGGCCTGCCGGAAGGCGTCGACGCCGCCCTGCTGGCCATTCCGCAGGACGCGATCCTCGACACGGTCGCCGCCCTCATCCGCCGCAAGGTCGGGGCGGCGGTCGTCTTCTCCTCCGGCTTCGCCGAGACCGGCGAGGAGGGTCTGGCCCAGCAGCGCGCCCTGGCCGACATGGCGCGCGCCGCCGGGCTGGCGCTGGTCGGGCCCAACTGCCTGGGCCTCGTCAATTTCCGCAACCGCTCGCCGCTGACCTTCGGCGCGGTGCAGCCGATCGAGCTGACCGACCGGCCGGCCCTGGCGGTGATCGCGCAGAGCGGCGGCCTGATGGGCTGCCTGAACACCGCGGCCATGGCCCGCGGCCTGCCGCTGAGCTACTGCATCTCCACCGGCAACGAGGCCGTCCTCTCGGTCGAGGATTTCCTGGCCGACGTCATCGAGGACGAGGGCACCGGCGCCATCGCCGTGTTCGTCGAGCAGCTCCGCCAGCCCCGCCGTTTCCTGGAGCTGGCCGCCGCCGCGCGGGCGCGGGGCAAGGCCGTCGTGCTGCTGCATTCCGGGCGCAGCGCCCGTTCGCAGGAGGCGGCGCGCTCGCACACCGGCGCCATGGCGTCGGATTACACGGTCATGCGGACGCTGGTGGAATCGCAGGGCGTCGTGCTGGTCGACGGCATGGACGAGCTGATGGACACCGCCGAGCTGCTGACCCGTTTCGCGACGGTTCCGGCCGGCGGCACCGCCGTCATCACCGACTCCGGCGCCTTCAAGGGGCTGGCGCTGGACTTCGGCGAGGCGATCGGGCTCGACATGCCCGAACCGGCGGCGGCGACCAAGGATGCCCTGGCCACGGTCATGCCCGGCTACACCGAACTCAGCAACCCGCTGGACGTGACGGGGCAGGGCCTGCGCGACCCGAAGACCTTCTACGGCGACCCCGTGCGCATCATGGCCGCCGACCCGCGTGTGGGCAGCGTGCTGATGTCGGCGCTGCCGGGCAACCCGGCGATGGTGCTGTCCAAGATCAAGGCCACGGCCGACGCCGCGGCGGAGGTGGGCAAGCCGGTCGTCGCCGTGGTGATGGGCGGGGAATCCGCCTTTCCGGCCGAGATCGCCGCCACCGCGCGCGCCGCCGGCATTCCCTACTTCCGCTCGCCCGAGCACGCCATGCGGGCGCTGGCCAACGTCGCCCGCTACGGCCGCCTGCGGGCGGCGTGCGAGCGCCGCGGCGCCGTGGCCGCCGCCGTGCCGCCGCTGCCCGGCGCCGGCACGCTGCCGGAGTACGTCGGCAAGCGCTGGCTGGCCGACGCCGGCCTGCCGGTGCCGGCGGGGGCGCTGGCGCGCACCGCCGAGGAGGCATGCGCCGTCGCCGCGCGGATCGGCTACCCGGTGGTTCTGAAGGCGCAGGCCGCCGCGCTGACGCACAAGAGCGACGTTGGCGGCGTCGCCGTCGGGTTGGCGGACGAGGCGGCGCTGCGCGCGGCCTGGGCGCGGATGCACGACGCGGTCGGCGCCGCGCTCCCCGACCTGACGCTGGACGGCATCCTCGTCGAGGCGATGGGTGCCCGCGGCCTCGAACTCGTGCTCGGCGCGCGCCGCGACCCGCAGTGGGGTCCGGTGCTGATGGTCGGCCTGGGCGGCATCTGGATCGAGGCGCTGAAGGACGTCCGCTTCCTGCCGGCCGACGCCACGGAAGATGCGGTGCGGGCGGAACTGGCGCGCCTGCAGGGCGCCGCGCTGCTGCGCGGCCTGCGCGGGTCGCCCGCCGTCGACGTGGACGCGGTGGCCAGGGCCGTCGTCCGCCTGGGCCAGCTCGTGCTCGCCACGCCGTCGCTGACCGAGGTCGACGTCAACCCACTGGTCGCCTATCCGGCCGGCGAGGGGGTGCTGGTGCTGGACGCGCTCGTCGTTTCGGACGAGGACGCGGGAATCTAGGTCGCAATCGCCGGAGCTTCGGTTCACGAAGCCCGAACCATGGGAGGAACACGCACATGAAACGGACCGTGATCGCCGGGCTTGCCGGGCTGGCGCTTCTGGCCGCGGCACCGGCCGCGGCGCAGGAAACGCCGCGCCGGGGCGGCACCTACACCTTCGCCGTCTATCTCGGCGAACCCGACACCTACGACTGCCACGCCACCAACTCGATCGCCTCGCTGTACCGGCTGGCGCCGCATTACTCGCTGCTGCTCAAGTACGATCCGGCCAACTACCCGAAGATCGTCGGCGACGTGGCCGAGTCCTGGTCGGCGTCGGAGGACGGCAAGACGTACCGCTTCACGATCCGCTCCGGCGTGACGTTCCACGACGGCAGCCCGCTGACCTCCGCCGACGTCAAGGCGACGTACGAGCGCCTGCGCAAGCCGCCGGAGGGGATCGTCTCGCTGCGCACCAACCATTTCCGCGACATCGAGGGCATCGACACCCCCGACGACCGCACCGTCGTCTTCCGCCTCGCCCAGCCCAACGCGTCGATGCCCGCCGTGTTCGCCGGCCCGTTCAACTGCATCTATTCCGCGAAGAAGCTGGCGGAGGATCCGCGCTTTCCGGCCCGCAACATCCTGGGCACCGGGCCGTTCCGCTTCGTCAAGCACGAGGCCGGCGCCGAATGGCAGGCCGTGCGCTTCGAGAACTATTTCGACAAGCGGCGCCCCCACCTGGACGGCCTGCGCATCCTCAACATGGCGCCGCCGGCCGCGGTGAACGCGCTGAGCGCCGGCCAGATCCAAGCCGCCTTTCCCGGCCAGTCGCAGGCGGAGATCACCCGCATCAGCGCCGCCCGCGGCGACAAGGTGAAGGTCTACGACCCGGTCACCACGCAGGTCATGTTCCTGGCGACGGTGAACGCCGCCAAGCCGCCCTTCAACGACGTGCGCGTGCGCCAGGCGCTCAGCCTCGCCATCGACCGGCGCGGCGGTTCGCAGGCCCTGTCGAAGATGATGACGGCCAGCGCCTTCGGCACCTTCATCCACGAGGGATCGCCCTTCGCCCGCACCCCGGACGAGGTCAGGACGCTGTTCGGCTTCCGCCCGGACATGGCGGCCAACCGGGCCGAGGCCAAGCGCCTGCTGGCCGAAGCCGGCGTCCCCAACCTGAAATTGGTTTTCCTCAACCGGCCGCAGTACGCGGGCCTTGGCGTCTTCCTGATCGACCAGTGGCGCCAGATCGGCGTCGCCGCCACGCAGGAGCTGCCGGAGAACCAGCGCTTCTTCGAAACCCAGCGGGCCGGCGCCTACGACGTCTCGCTCGACGCGCTGGCGGAGTACACCGACGATCCGACGATGCAGCTCGCGCGCCTGATCTCCCGCAGCAAGAACCCCTCGAACGTCTCGCGGGCCGACGATCCGGCCTTCGACGAGCTGTTCGAGAAGCAGATGCACACCATCGACCCGGCCGAGCGCAAGGCGCTGGTGCAACGCCTGGAGGAGCATCTGCTGACCCAGTCCATCTCGATGCCGCTGTTCTGGAGCAAGCGCTACATCGTCATGTCGGCCGAGGTGCGCGGCGCCACGACGCCGGTGGTCGCCAGCAACTACGTGGGCCTCGACCAATCGACCGTCTGGCTGGCCCACTGACGCCCGCCTCTGCCCGGCGCCATCCGCCCGGCGCCGGACCGGACCAGGAGACAACCTCATGAAGTTCGCGTTTTCCCCCGAGATCGAGGCGTTCCGCCTCGAGGTGAGGGCGTTCGTCCGCGACCGGCTTTCGCCTGAGACCCGCCGCAAGATCGAAGAGGGGCGGCGGCTGGAGAAGCACGATTACGTCCAGTGGTACCGCACGCTGCACGAGAAGGGCTGGATCACGCCCGGCTGGCCGGTGGAGCACGGCGGCACCAGCTGGTCGGCGCTGCAGCGCTACATCTTCGACGACGAGATGCTGCTGGGCGGCGCCCCGCACGTGGTCGCCGGCATCCCGCTGATCGGCCCGGTGCTGATCGCCTTCGGCACCGAGGAGCAGAAGCGCGCGTACCTGGAGCCGATGCGCCGCGGCGACATCTGGTGGGCGCAGGGCTTTTCCGAACCTGGGGCCGGCTCCGACCTCGCGTCGCTGACGACGCGCGCGGTGCGCGACGGCGACGGCTGGGTGGTGAACGGCACCAAGATCTGGACGACGCAGGCCGGCTACGCCGACATGATGTTCGCCCTGGTGCGCACCCGGCCGGAGGGGAAGCCGCAGGAGGGCATCTCCATGCTGCTGATCGACATGAAGAGCCCCGGCCTGACGATCACCCCGATCCGCACCATCGACGGCGGCCAGGAGCTGTACCAGTGCTTCCTGGACGACGTGCGGGTGCCGGCGGCCAACCTCGTGGGCGAGGAGGGCAAGGGCTGGGACCAGGCCAAGTACCTGCTGGGCTTCGAACGCTTCGGCATCGCCGGCATCCCGCTCGCCAAGCGGCAGATCGCGCGGCTGAAGCGCATCGCCGCGGCGGAGACGGCGCACGGCCGGCCGCTCCTCGAACAGCCGCGCCTGCGCGACCGCATCGCCGCGCTGGAGATCGAGCTGCTGGCGCTGGAGTACACCAGCCTGCGCATGCTCCAGGAGGCGGAGGGGCGCAGCCCAGGCGTGGAAGCCTCGCTGCTCAAGATCAAGGGCACCGAGATCCGTCAGGCCATCCACGAACTGCTGTACGAGGCCGTCGGCCCCTATGCCATCCCCTTCGACAACGAGGTGACGCGCACCGGCTGGACGGCGGAGCCCATCGGCCCCGACTACGCCGCCACGCTGGCGTCCAACTACCTCGACCAGCGCAAGACCAGCATCTACGGCGGCGCCAACGAGATCCAGCGCAACGTGCTGGCCAAGGCTTTCATCGGCGTGTGAGGAGCGACATGGACTTTCTGCTTTCCGAGGACCAGACGCTTCTCAAGAACAGCGTCGCGCGCTTCTGCGCCGATCAGGCCAAGGCCCCGGCGGACGAGCGCCGGTGGGCGCAGATGGCCGGGCTGGGCCTGCTGGGCATGACCTTCGACGAGGACCACGGCGGCATGGGTGCCGGCGCGCCGGAAGTCATGATCGTCGCCGAGGAGATGGGCCGCCACCTGCTGACGGACCCCTTCGTCCAAGCCGTCGCCATAGCCGGCCGCCTGATCGACGCCGCCGGCAGCGCCGCGCAGAAGGATGCCCTGCTGCCCGCCATCGCCGAGGGCCGGCTGGTCGTCGTGCCCGCGTTCGGCGAGCCGGGCTCGCGCTACGACCTCGCCCGCGTGGCGGCCACGGCGACCGCCGACGGCGGCGGCCATGTGCTGAACGGGCGCAAGGCCGTGGTGCTGTACGGCGCGGCGGCGCACAGCCTGCTGGTGTCGGCGCGGGTGTCCGGGGCGGTGGACGCGCCGGACGGCATCGCCCTGTTCCTGGTGGACGCCCGCGCACCCGGCCTGATGGTCCGCGCCTGCGAGACGCTGGACGGCCGCCCGGCCGCCGAGGTGACGCTGGACCGGGTCCGCGTCGGCGCCGACGCGCTGCTCGGCCCCCCCGGCGGCGCCTTCGGGCTGCTGGAGCACGCGGCCGACCGCGGCGTCGCGGCGGTGTGCGGCGAGGCGGTGGGGGCCATGGCCGCGCTCTACGACATGACGGTCGAGTTCCTGCGCACCCGCCGCCAGTTCGGCCGCCCGCTGGGCGCCTTCCAGGCGTTGCAGCACCGCGTCGTCGACATGCGCACGGCGCTGGAACTGGCCCGCTCGATGGCCGCGGCGGCGGCCATCGCCGCCGACCTCGACGATGCCGGCGAGCGGCGGCGCATCGTCTCGGCCGCCAAGGTGCAGGTCGACCGCAGCGGCCGCGCCATCGGCGCCCAGGCGATCCAGTTGCACGGCGCCATGGGCATGACCGAGGAGTACGGGGCCGGGCGCTACGTCAAGCGGCTGCTGGTGCTCAGCAGCCTGTACGGCGACGCCGACCATCACACCGACCGCTACCAGGCGGCCACCGGCCTGGCGGCGTAGGGAAGGACGCGGCACCCATGTACCCCGACATCCAGATGCACATCGCCGGCGCGTGGGCCGGCCTCGACGGGCGGCGCGGCGACGCCGTCCTCAATCCGGCGACGGGCGAGGCGATCGGCCGCGTGCCGCTCGCCGGCGCGGACGACCTCGACCGCGCGGCGGCGGCGGCGGAGCGCGGCTTCCGGCTGTGGCGGCAGGTGCCCGCCATGGAGCGCTACCGCCTGTTGCGCCGGACGGCGGCGATCCTGCGCGAGCGCGTCGAGCCCATCGCCCGGCTGATCACGTTGGAGCAGGGCCGGCCGCTGGCCGACGCGCGCATGGAGGCGACCATCGCCGGCGACGTCGTCGACTGGTTCGCCGAGGAGGCCCGCCGCACCTACGGCCGCGTCATCCCCGGACGGTCCCCCGGCGTGCACCAGTACGTGGTGAAGGAGCCGGTCGGACCGGTGGCCGCCTTCGCCACCTGGAACGTTCCGGTGAACCACGTGGTGCGCAAGGTGTCGGCGGCGCTGGCCGCCGGGTGCTCCGTGGTCATCAAGGGATCGGAGGAGACGCCGGCCAGCGCCATGGAAACGGTGCGCGCCTACCTCGACGCCGGCCTGCCGGCGGACGTCCTCAACCTCGTCTTCGGCGTGCCGGAGGAGGTTTCCGGCCACCTCATCCCGCACCCGGCCATCCGCAAGGTGACCTTCACCGGCTCCACCGCCGTAGGCAAGACGCTGGCTTCGCTGGCCGGGCTGCACATGAAGCGCGTGACCATGGAGCTGGGCGGCCACGCCCCGGCCATCGTCTGCGAGGACGCCGACCTCGATCTGGCGGTGCGGACGCTGGCCATGTCGAAGTTCCGCAACGCAGGCCAGATCTGCATCGCGCCCAGCCGCTTCCTCGTCCACGAGGCGGTCTTCGAGCCGTTCGTGGAACGCTTCGTCGCGCAGGCGAAGGCGCTGCGCATCGGCAACGGCTTGGCCGAGGGCACGACCATGGGGCCGCTGGCGAACGCGCGGCGCGTCGCCGCCATGGAGGAGATGGTCGCCGACGCCGTGGCGTGTGGCGCCGTGGTGCGCACCGGCGGCCGGCGCGTCGGCAACACGGGGTTCTTCTTCGAGCCGACGGTGCTGACCGGCGTACCGGTCGAGGCCCGCGTGATGAACGAGGAACCGTTCGGGCCGATCGCCCCGATCCTGCCCTTCCGCAGCCTCGACGAGGCGATCGGCGAGGCCAACCGGCTGCCCTACGGACTGGCGGCCTACGCCTTCTCCCGCTCCTCGGCGGCGGTGGAGGCGCTGAGCGCGGCGGTGGAGTCCGGCATGGTCTCGGTCAACCACCACGGCCTCGGCCCTCCCGAAGTGCCGTTCGGCGGCGTGAAGGACAGCGGCTACGGCAGTGAGGGCGGCAGCGAAGCCGTCGATGCCTATCTGAACACCAAGTTCATCAGCCGGACGGGGTGAGCGCCGCCGTTCCGCATAAGGCCGATGCCGCTCGCCGTCGCCACGTTCCCCGGCCGAAGCGGCGCGGTCTCAACGGAGCCGACCTCAGCAACTGCGGGCTGGCGGACGGCAAGGCGGTGGTGGCGGCCAGCGCCAGCTCGCCGCCCTTCTCGTACAGCTCCTTGAAGCGGTAGAAGCTGTCGCGCGAGTAGCCCATCATCTTGCAGGCGCGACTGACGTTGCCGAGTTGCTTGGCCAGTTCCAGCAGCCCCACCTTGGCACGGATGACCTTCTGTTCCTGCGTCATGGTTCACCGCGTTCGACTGCCGGGGGCGGCGCGTCACGCCGGGGACGGGGGAGCATGACGCACCGCCCCCGGCTCCCAACGGTTCAAACAAGGTGTCAGATCAAGTGTTGGTCAGCTCACCTGATGCACAGCACGGAAGCGGGCACTGTGTTCGACTGCTGGCCCGGCAACTTGGTTCCCCCCGCAGGCCCGATAGCGGAAGGAAACGCTGATTGCTCGTGACTAAGATCATACAGTCGCCACAGGGGGAACGGCATGCGCCCCCTCTGCACCGGCGCGCCCGCGGCTCTACTCCTGATAAGCACCCTCTTGCCGCACAGGAGATGAGCACGCCAAGGGGCGGCAACCAGACGTGCCCATGCTCGGCGAGTCCGGCATCCTCCAGGCCTGCGTCCTCGGTGCCGGATCACCGAGTGGGACCGCGGCATCGACCGCATGTTCGGCGAAGGTGACGTGACCCTGCGGGTCTCGCAGTGGGACCGTGACGGCAACGGGCGCATCACGCGCGAGGAGTTCCGCCAGGGGCTGGGCACCTCGAACCTGTTCGCGCAGCTCGACACGAACCGCAACGGCGCCATCGAGCCCAACGAGATCCGCACCGCCAGCGCCGGCAGCGGCGGGGCCACGGCATCGCGCAATGGCTTCCGCTACCAGCAGGTCGCCGGTACTCTGTACAGCCGGTTCGACCGCAACGGCGACAACCGTCTGACCCAGAACGAGTACCGGGCCAACGCGTCGAACTACTTCGGTGACAACGACTACTTCGCCGCGTGGGACCGCGACCGCAACGGCTGGCTGAGCGACCGCGAGTTCGGCTCCGGCATGCAGCAGGCCGGGCTGTTCCGCGACTGGGACGGCAACAACGACGGCGTCATCGACCGCGACGAATGGACGACCGCCGGCAACGGCGACGGGCTGTTCGGCATGGTCGGCGACAACGACAGCCTGATCGGCGAGGACGAGGGCCTGTTCTAAAGGGCCGCAGCCTCTCTCCATGAGGAGGGCTCCGCACCCGGCGGTGCGGAGCCCTTTCGCTTGTCGGCAGCGGCCGGACAGCGGATCGATCGGGCTGCCGCCGGCAAGGCGGGGGCAGCCTTGGCAGGCCGGCTGCATCGCCCGCGGAAGCTCACCACGCGCGCAGCACGCGCCATCTGCTGATGGCGATCGAGGAGTTCGACCACCTCGGCATCCGCTTCGTCAGCGTCCAGGACCAAGTCGACACCGACAGCCCCGCGGTGACCGCCGGCATGAGGGCCGTCCAGGCGCGCGGCAAGCACCTTGGACGACCGCCGACCCCGCAGCACGTCATCAATGAGATCGCGGCGCTCGCCACCTCAACCAACCTCAGCATCCGGCAGATCCACGCCAGGATCGCCGGCCGGGCGAGCCGGGGCATCGTCGGTGAGGTCACGAAGCGCGCCCGCGCCCCCAACCCCACCGCCTTGTGACCAGTTTTTGCACGTATCCTGAACCTACCCCCGGTTGGCGTGGCGCGTCCCACTCCCTGATCAGCACGGGACGGGCTGGCCACTGCCCGATGTTCTTGAGACGTTCGACCTTAGCGTTGATGAAATGACAACCGTTGCGATGTCCTCGGATCGGCCGGCGCGCGACACCAGCGCCGCCGTCTCGCAATCGCCAAGCAGGGCATAATCTTCGATTCGTGATGGCATGCCGCCTCCCTCGCGCACGGCTGGTCCGCACGTCGCCAACTCGGCGGCGGCCCGCGGGTTCCGAAGCGGCGGGAACCGGGAGCGGCGCGCAGCGCTGGCCTCCCACCCGTCATGGGGTACCTCCAAGAAGGCGCGCCCGGCCGCGCCCGTGCGTGTTAGCGCCCGTGCGTGTTAGCAAGGTGTGAAGCCGCCGGAACATGGCAGGGAGGCCGGATGTGCATGGGGCGACCAACCGGCAGGTGACGATTCTGCGGGCCTTGCCGCAGGTCGAACGGGTGATGGCGAGCGCCGAAGCCGCTGCGCTGATCGCCGCGCACGGCCGTCCCCCGGTGCTTCGCGCCGTCCGCGCCCGCATCGCGGAACTGCGGGCCGAGGCGCGCGCGGGCTCCAGCGACCTCCACGCCGCGAGCCCGGCGGGGATTCTCGCCGCGGCCGGCGAACGGCTCACGGCCGAAGCCGCCCCGCATCTGCGTCGGGTGATCAACGCCACCGGCATCGTCCTGCACACGAACCTCGGGCGGGCGCCGCTGGCGCGCGAGGCGGCGACGGCGGTCGCCGAGGCGGCGACCGGGTACATGAACCTCGAATACGATCTCGACGAGGGGGTCCGCGGCTCACGCTACCAGGGCGTTTCCGGGCTGCTCTGCGAGCTGACCGGGGCGGAGGCGGCGCTGGTGGTCAACAACAACGCGGCGGCCGTCCTGCTGGCGCTGGCCGCCCTGGCGGCGCCGGGCGAGGCGGTGGTGTCGCGCGGCGAGCTGGTGGAGATCGGCGGTTCCTTCCGCGTGCCGGACGTGATCGCCCAGAGCGGCGCGCGGCTGGTTGAGGTCGGCACCACGAACAAGACGCGGGCCGGCGACTACGAAAGAGCCATCGGGCCCGACACGCGCGTGCTGCTCAAGGTGCATCCCAGCAATTACCGGATCCAGGGCTTCACCGCCGCGCCCGAGCGGGCCGAACTGGCGGCGCTGGCCCGTGCCAGGGGCGTGCTTGCCGTCGAGGATCTGGGCAGCGGCAGCCTCATCGACCTGCGCCCCGTGGGCCTGCCCTATGAGCCGACCGTGCAGGAGAGCCTGGCGGCCGGCATGGACCTCGTGACGTGCAGCGGCGACAAGCTGCTGGGCGGCCCGCAGGCCGGCCTGATCCTCGGCCGCAAGGATCTGGTGGCGCGGCTGAAGGCGCACCCGTTGCTGCGCGCCGTGCGGGTGGACAAGCTGACGCTGGCGGCGCTGGAGGCGACGCTGAAGCTCTACCGCGCGCCCGAGCGGGCGGCGACCGGCATCCCGGTGCTCGCCATGCTGGGCGCGCCCGTGGATGCGCTGGACCGGCGAGCCGAGCGGCTGCGTGCCGGCCTCGCCGACGTTCCGGGGCTGGAGGCGGCGGTGGAGGCCGGGACCGGATTCGCCGGGGGCGGGGCGCTGCCGGAGGCGGTGATTCCGACGCGGATCGTTGCCCTGCGCTGCCCCTCGGCCAGTGTCGGGGATCTGGCGCGCCGCCTGCGCCGGCACCGGCCCGCCGTGGTCGGCCGGGTCAAGGACGGGCGGCTGCTGTTCGACCTGCGCACCGTGGCCGATGATGAGGTGGCGGAGATCGCCGCCGCTTGCCGCGCCGTGATGGCCGGAGAGGGGCCGGCATGAGGACCGCCGTCGTCGGCGTCATCGGCCATGTGGATCATGGCAAGACCGCGCTGGTCGGCGCGCTTACCGGCATCGACACCGACCGTCTGGCGGAGGAGAAGCGGCGCGGGATTTCCATCGCCCTGGGCTTTGCGCACCGCTCCTCGGCCGGCGGGACGCTGGCCTTCGTCGATATGCCCGGCCACGAGCGCTTCGTGCGCACCATGATCGCCGGTGCCACCGGCATCGACGCTGTGCTTCTGGTGGTTGCCGCCAACGAGGGGATCAAGCCGCAGACTGTGGAGCACCTGGACATCGCCCGGCTGATCGGCGTGGCGCGCGGCGTGGTGGCGGTCAGCAAGTGCGACCTCGTCGGCGAGGACGACGCGCGGCGGACGGCCGCCGAGGTCGGGCGCCTGCTCGCTGGTGGCCCGCTGGCCGGTGCGCGGGTGGTTTTCACCTCGGCGGCGACGGGGCAGGGGATGGCGGCGCTGGCCGACGCGCTCGACGGGCTGCTCGCGGCGGACAAGGAGCGTGCGGACAGCGGCGTGTTCTGCCTGCCGGTGGACCGGGCCTTCGCCGTGGCCGGCTTCGGGCCGGTGGTCACCGGAACGCTGCGGCGCGGCGCCATCCGTGTCGGCGATGCGGTGGAACTGTGGCCGGGCGGGGCGCCGGCCCGCGTGCGCGGCCTGCAGGCGCACGGCGAGCCGGTCGAGGCGGCGGGGCCGGGCAGCCGCGTTGCCGTGAATTTGCGCGGGGTCGAGTTGGCCGGGCTGCCGCGCGGCTGCATCCTGGCGACGCCGGGCCTCGTGGCGCCGGGGCGCTGGCTGGACGTGCGCCTGGAACTGCTGGGCAGCGCGCCCCGGCCGCTGGAGACCGGGCAGGCGGCCCAGCTGCTGTTCGGCACCACGGACGTGGCGGCCCGCATCCGGCTGCTCGACCGCGACTCCCTGGAGCCGGGCGAGGCCGCGCCGGCACAGCTTCACTGCGCCGAGCCGGTGGGCGTGCCGGCGGGGGAGCCGTTCATCCTTCGCCACGGCTCGCCGGCCCGGACGGTGTGCGGCGGTCGGATCGTCGATCCGGCGTCGGTGCGGCGGCGTCGGTTCGATCCGGCCGTGGCGGACTCCATACTCGCCCTCGCCGAGGGGCGCGTCGGGGACGCGGTGACGGAGCGGCTGTCGGCCGCCGGCTGCCGGGGCGTGCGGGCCGGCGACCTCGCCCGACTGCTGGGGACGACGGCGGACCGGCTGGACCCCGCCGCCTGGGGCGCCGAGCGGCTGGACGGCGGCACGCTGGTCGCGGCATCGGTGTACCGCGATGTGCGCGAGGCCGCCCTGGCGGCGGTGGCTGATGCACAGCGCGCCTCCCCGACCGAGCGCGGCGTGTCCGCCGACCGGCTGTACGCCGCGCTGCCCGACGCGCTGCCGAAGGGAATGGCCGATGCGCTGGTGGCGCGCCTCGTGGCGCAGGGGGATCTGGTGCGCGACGGCGCGCTGCTGCGCCGGCGCGGGCTGGATGCCGCCGCGCTGCTGTCCGCCGCCGACCGCGACGTGCTGGCGGCGGTGGAATCCGCGTTCCGCCGGGGCGGATTGGCGCCGCCGGACGTGAGCGAGGTCGCCGGGCGCGACGCGCGCCGGCACAAGGCGCTGCACTATCTGGCGCGCAACGGGGTGCTGGTGCGCGCGCTCGACCGCGTGCAGAAGCGCGAGATCGTCTTCCACCGCGACGCGGTCGCCGACGCCGCCCGGCGGGTGGCGGACGCGCTGGCCGGCGCGCCGGAGGGGCTGACGGTGAGCGACCTCGGCCGCCTGCTGGGGATCTCGCGCAAGTTCAGCGTGCCGCTGCTCGAACATCTGGACGGCAGCGGCGTCACCCGGCGGAAGGGGGACCGCCGCGTCGCCGGACAGCCCCATCCGGGCAGTGGTCCCGCCGCGCCGCAGACGCCATCTGAAGGGGCGTGGAGGCGATAAGGGTCTGGTGGCCCTCCTGGTCTTCAAAACCAGCGGTTCGCCGAAAGCGAACGGTGGGTTCGATTCCCATCCGCCTCCGCCATCCTCAGCCCTGCCCCTCCTGAAGCCCGCGCAGCAGGTCGCGCGCCTTTTCGATGCGCTTGCGGCGTACGCCGACCAGCGGGTACTCGCCGCCGAAGGCGACGCTGAGCACCGCGTTGACGTGGTCGAGGCGCTGCCCGACCTCCTCCCCGGCGCGGCGGCGGGCGATCAGACCGTCGCGCATGCGCACGAGGCAACGGGACGCCTCGGCCATGGCGTTGTAGGTCTCCGCCGTGGGTGTGTCGTCCGGCGAGGCGGCCAGGATGCGGTCGAGGATTCCCAGGGCGTCGCCACAATCGTTTCCGGGATTGGCGTGTTCGGGCCTCATCGGACGGTCTCCCGCGGCAGGAGGGCCGGCCGGCGCGGCTGGGCGAAGCGGAAGTAGTCGGCCGGACGCTCGGCCGAGCGGTTGCCGGCGTGCAGGATGGCGGAGCGCAGCGCCATGCCGCCGGCCAGGATGGCGAGCGAACCCAGCACCGACAACGCTGCCGAAGGCCGGCGGCGGCGCGTGTTGATGGCGTGGCAGACCACCGGCGCGGCGGCGCCCAGCGCTATGGCGCCCACCTTCTGCACCGGCGCCCAGACCGTGTCATCCACCGGGCCGGCGACGCCTTCGGCGTGGTGCTCGCGCTCCGACGCCACCGAGGCGATGAGGTCCACCGCGCTGGCCGCCATCGCCACCCGGTCGAGGGTGGGGGCGTTCTCCGGCCGCCCGTCGACGCGCTCGCCCAGCGACAGCGCCGCCGCCGCGCAGGCCATGGCGGAGCTGCCGAAGCGCACCGCCAGCAGGCGCGGCGAGGAGGCCCACAGCGGCGTGCTGGTCGAGGACAGCAGCGCCGCGGTGTAGACGCTCATGCCCGCCCCGGCGACGGCGGCCGGCACCTGCGCCACCCGGGCCACCCGTGGCAGCCCCAGCCACTGCGCCCCCAGCGTCAGCGCGCTGAAGGCGCCGAAACCGGTCAGGATCCAACTGCCGATGGACATGGGCGAGGTGCGCCGGAAGATGCGCAGCATGTTGTAGAAACGGCTGGGCGTGTGCAGGTCGCCGATCAGCAGCAGGGCGCCCAGCGTCGGGGCGGCCATCGCCACGTGGCGGGCGTTGTGCACCAGCTTCTCCGATCCCGGCCGGCCGGTCAGGTCCGCCACGGTGCCGATGATCTGCGCCGAGCCGGACAGCCCCGCCAGGAAGATGTAGCCGCTGGTCTTCCAGCCGAACGGGCTGGGCTTCAGCGCCGGGCGGCCGTAATAGCTCTCTCCCCGGTAGGGTTTGGCGGCCGGGCCGGGGAGGGGCTGTGTCTCGTCGAGGGGCATGCGATCCTCCAAAGCGCTGTCCAAAGCCCCTCTCCCCTCGCGGGAGAGAGGCTTAATATCCCGTCTACCGGCGGTCGGCGGCGAACAGGGCGACGGCGGCCAGCGCCAGCCCGGCCATGGTGGCGAAGCCGGCGGCCAGCGCCGGCTCCACCCGGTTGGAGGCGCGCGTCGGCGCGGTGGGAAAGCCGTAGGTCTCCGGCCGGTCGGTCAGCAGGAAGAAGGCGTTGAGGTGGCCGAGGTCCCCGGTCGCCCCCGGCGATCCCGGCGCGCCGTAGAGATAGGCATCCTCGGCCCCCCGGCGGTGCAGGTCGGCGACGCGTTCCTTCGCCATCTCCACCAGCGTCGGCACCTCGCCGAAGCGGATGGAATCGGTGGGGCAGGACTTGGCGCAGGCCGGCTCCAGCCCGCCCTTCAGGCGGTCGTAGCACAGCGTGCACTTGTGCGCCTTGCCGTCGTCGGGGCTGAGGTCCACCACGCCGAACGGGCAGGAGGGCACGCAATAGCCGCAGCCGTTGCAGATGTCCTGCTGCACCACGACCGTGTCGAACTCCGTGCGGAAGATGGCGCCGGTCGGGCAGGCCTCCAGGCAAGGCGCGTTGTGGCAGTGCTTGCACACGTCGCTCATCATCAGCCAGTGGCTCTGGAACGGCGGCATCTCGGTGACGCGCTGGCCGTCCATGCCGATCTTCTCGACGAAGGCGACGTGCCGCCAGGTGTTCGCCGACAGCCGGCCGGTGTTGTCGTAGCTGGTGCCCTTCAGGCGCAAATCGTCGGCGGGGAGCGCGTTCCACTCCTTGCACGCCACCTCGCACGCCTTGCAACCGATGCACAGCGTGGTGTCGGTGAAGAAGCCGTAGCTGCGGCCGGGTTCGATGGTGACGCCGGCGGTCAGCTCGGATTCGTTCGGGATCAGGCCGTCCATCCCTACCCTCCTTGTCCGGGACGGTCCAGGCGTCCCTTGCGCAGGGCGCAGGTCAGCGCCTTGTTCTCGTGCATGCCGGTGTTGGGGTCGCCGACGATGGCCGTCAGCACGTTGGCGATGTCGCCGGTGGCGAAGCCGTTCCAGCCGAAATGCCAGGGCATACCGATCTGGTAGACCCGCTGCCCGTCGAGTTGGAACGGGCGCAGCCGCTCGGTCACCAGCGCCCGCGTCTCGACCGCGCCGCGCGGGGTGGACAGCACCACCCAGTCCAGCGTCCCGATGCCCAGCTCCGCCGCCAGTTCCGGCGGGATCTCGCAGAAGCCCTCCGGCTGCAATTCGGCGGTGGAGGCCACCGCGCGCGTGGGCGTGCCGCCGGAATGGTGTTCGGTCAGGCGGTAGGTGGTCAGGACGTGGGGATAGCGCGGGTCGGCCGCCTCGTGGATCGGGTTGTCCGGCCGGTCCCAGACCTTGGCGGTGGGGTTGTGCTGCTGGCCGTAGAAGGGGTTCTTCACCGGCGATTCCACCGGTTCATAGTGCGTGGGCAGCGGGCCGTCCTTGATGCCCGAGGGCACGAACAGGGCACCCCGGCCGTCGGCGATCATGATGAAAGGATCGGTGCCGCTCAGCGCGTCCATGCCCGATGGCTCCTTGGACCAATCGGGGCAATAGTCCGGCGCCTTGCTGGTGGAGAAATCGACCTTATCGAAGCCTTCCCACTCGCCCTTGTCCGGGTTCCACCAGACCAGCGTCTTGCGCTCCGACCAGGGCTTGCCGGACGGGTCGGCCGAGGCGCGGTTGACCAGCGTGCGCCGGTTGGACGGCCACGCGAAGCCCCAGCCCAGATGCGTGCCCGGCCCGTCCGGCCCGTCCGCCTTGCGCGAGCGGGCGTGGTTGTTGCCGGCCGAAGGGAAGACGCCCGTGTAGATCCAGCAACCGCAGGCGGTCGAGCCGTCGTCCTTCAGGTGCTTGAAGTCGGGGATCTGCTCGCGCCCCTCCTTGTTCTCGGCCCACGTGTAGCCGTTGATCTCCTTCAGCACCGCCTCGGCGTCCGGCTCCTCGCGCTCGCCCGTGGTGGGGTAATCCCAGGTGAGATAGCGGATCGGTTGGTCCTTGGGGTCGGCGCTGGTGCGGTACAGCTCCTTCAGCCGGCGGCCGAGGTGGTAGATGAACCACAAATCGGACCGGCCGTCGCCCGGCGCCTCCACCACCTTATCGTGCCATTGGATCAGGCGGTGCGTGTTGGTGAAGGTGCCGGCCTTCTCGCCGGCCAGGGCGGTGGGGAGCAGGCACACCTCGGTCTTGATATCCTTGGGCGCCAGCTCGCCGTCGCGCACGGGGTGGCCCTTGTACCAGAAGGACGCGCTCTCGGTTTCGGTAAAGTCGGTCACCACCATCCAGTCGAGGTTGGCCAGCGCGCGCTGCACCAGTGTGGAATTGCTTCCGCCCACCGCCGGGTTCTGGCCGAGCAGGAACAGCCCCTTGATGAGCCCGTCCTTGATGGCGAGCGTCATGGGCTGCTGCGAATGGTCGCCCATGATCCTGGGTAGCCACTCGAACCCCCAGCCGTTCTCCTTCCGGCCGTTCTCGCCGTACCAGGCGCGCAGCAGGCTGACGATGTATTTCGGGAAGTTGTGCCACCAGCCCGTGGGCGTCGTCTCGTGGTCGATGTACTCCTGAAGCGAGCCGTGCGGCTTCAGCGCGTGCGGCTGCGGCAGGTAGCCGGGCAGCAGGTTGTACAGCGTCGGGATGTCGGTGGAGCCCTGGATGCTCGAATGGCCGCGCAGCGCCAGGATGCCGCCGCCGGGCCGCCCGACGTTGCCCAGCAGAAGCTGGATGATCGCCGCCGCGCGGATCATCTGCACGCCCGTGGAGTGGTGCGTCCAGCCCACCGCGTAGCAGATCGTCCCCGTCTTCTCCGGCCCCGAGGCGCGGGCCAGCGCGTCGGCGACCTTGACGAAGGTCTCCTTCAGGCAGCCGGTCACCCGCTCCACCATCTCCGGTGTGTAGGCGGCGAAGTGGCGCTTTAGGATCTGGTAGACGCAGTTCGGGTGTTGCAGCGTCTCGTCCTTCGGCGTCGGCCCCTTTTGCAGGCGCTTGGTGCAGTCGGAGAAGGACTCGGTCGTGTTCACGAAATGCTCGGCCAGGGAGGCGGGCACGAATTCGCCCTCGTACTGCCAGCTCTCGTAGGTGTAGGACTTCTTCGTCTCGCTCCAGCCGGAGAACTTGCCGTCGTTGCGGCTCGCGTCCTCAAAGTTCTCGCTGATGATGGTGGCGATGTTGGTGTAGGCCGACGCGTAGTCCTTGAACCACAAGTCATGCTCAAGGATATGGTGGATGATCCCGCCCAGGAACGCGATGTCGGTTCCGGCGCGCACCGGCGCGTAGACGTCGGCCAGCGCCGAGGTGCGGGTGAAGCGCGGGTCGGCGTGGATCAGCGTCGCCCCCTTCTCCTTTGCCTGAAGGGCGAAGCGGAAGGCGATCGGATGGTTCTCGGCCATGTTGGACCCCATCACCAGGATGCAGTCCGCGTTGGCGAGATCCCACTGGGGCATGGTGGCCGCCCCACGGCCGAAGGAGGCACCCAAACTGGGCACCGAGGAGGAGTGTCAGACCCTTGCCTGGTTTTCGATCCACGTCATCCCCAGGCCGCCGCTGAACAGCTTCTTGATGAGGTAGTTTTCCTCGTTGTCCAGCGTGGCGCCGCCCAGCGACGCCATGGCGAGCGTGTGGTTGACGATGGTCCCGTCCGGCAGCGTGTGGACGAAGCTCTCGTCGCGGGTCCGCTTGGTCAGGTGCGCGATGCGGTCCATCGCCCAGTCCAGAGGCTTCTGCTCCCAGCGGTCGGAATGCGGGGCGCGGTAGAGCACCGTGCTCATGCGCGTCTCGCTGGTCAGCCAGCCGAAGGTCGCCGCCCCCTTCGGGCACAGCGTGCCCCGGTTGATCGGGCTGCGCGGATCGCCCTCCACATGCAGCAGCCGGCCGTCCTTGGCGTACATGAGCTGGGCGCAGCCCACCGCGCAGTAGGGGCAGATGTTGGTGCCGACCGTGTCGGCCTCTTCCAGGCGCGGGCGCAGCGCTTCGGACCGCGTGCTTCGGGCGGCGTCGGAGAATGGGCTCTCCCCGCGCATCTGCCGGGGCACGGACCATTCCCGCACGAAGCTGCGGGCGCGGTCGGCGAGGGTGCGGCGGCGGATCGGCTTCATGCGCGGGGCTCCTCTGCGTATCCGATGTCGTGCACGATCCCGGCGATCAGGCCGGGGCGCTCGTCGTAGCGGACGGCGACCCGCGCCTTGGCGCGGGCGAGCGGGGGCAAATCCTGCGGCTCGATGGGCGCGTCGTGCGCCAGCACGAACAGCTTGGCGATCCCCTCGTCGCTGACGAGCTGAAAGCGCCCCTCCTGGGAGAGCGTGATGGTCCCTTCGACCGTGCGCATCGGCGTGTCCGGGCGGGCTGGTGAATCCTGCTCCCCTCAACGCCCCGTGCCGCGTCCGGTTCGCTCGCCCGACGGCTTACCCCGTCCGGCAGAGGACGCGGGGCTCGGGGCCGGTCTGCGGCGTCACAATGCCGATCACCGCGGCCTGCGGATACCCCAGCGCGCGCAGGGCGGCGACGCAGGCCGCCGCTTGGTCAGCCGGCACGCCGGCGAGCAGGCCGCCCGCCGTCTGCGGGTCGAACAGCAACGCGCTCGGCGCATCGCCGGACAGGCGGTGGGTGGTGCGGGCGTTCTCCGGGTGCAGGGTGCTGGCGATGCCGGCGGCCAGCAGTTCCGCCGCACCCTCCAGGACAGGCAGCGCGCCGGAGTCGAGCGCGGCGTCGGCGCCCGAGGCGTCGAGCATCTCCAGCAGATGGCCGAGCAGCCCGAAGCCGGTCACGTCGGTGCAGGCGGTGGCGCCGTGCTCTGCCAAGCAGGCCGCCGCGGCGCCCGCGGACACCTGCATGCCGTCCAGCGCCGCCGCGATCCAGCGCACCTTCGCGGCACCCCGCATCGCCGCCGCCAGCAGGACGCCGGTGCCCAGAGGCTTGGTCAGCACCAGCGCGTCACCGGGCCGCAGCCCGCCCTTGCGCAGGATCCGCGGCCCCGCCACGCCGGTGATGGCGAAGCCCAGCGCCGGCTCCGCCATCTCGGCGCTGTGGCCGCCGACGAGGCGGGCGCCGGCCGCCTCCAGCACCTCGGTCCCGCCGCACAGCATCTGATGGAGGTCGTCTTCCAGCATGCCGGCGCGGGCGGGCGGCAGCCCGGCAACCGCCAGCGCGGTCAGCGGCGCGCCGCCCATGGCGTGGATGTCGCCCAGCGCGTGGGTGGCGGCGATGCGGCCGAAAACGTAGGGGTCATCGACGAAGGCGCGGAAGAAATCCACGGTCTGGAGCAACGGCCTGCCGGCCGGCGGTTCGACCACCGCCGCGTCGTCGCCGTCGCGGCTGCCCAGCCGCTCCAGCACGCGGCCCAGCACGGCGGCCGGGACCTTGGCGCCGCAGCCGCCGCAGCGCATCTCTGCGGCCACAGCGGGCGGAGCGGCCGGGCGCATTGATGGCAGATCCTGGTAGCCGCGCATCCAGCGCCGGTCGATCCACTCCTTGAGCCGCCACGCCCAGGCCCCCTCCGCGACGAAAGGCCCTTTGATGGCGACCGCCCGGCGGTCGCCGGTGCCGATCAGCGACAGGAACCGCCGTTGCGGCTCGAACGGCCGGGGCGCCTGTCCGGCCAGCGCGCGCCGCAGGTTCTCCGTCAGCGGCGGCCCCTGCCGCACGGCGAAGACGCCGGCCTTGGGGCGGGGGTGCGGCTGGACGGCGGCAACGTCGCCGGCCGCGAAGACCAGCGGGTCGTTGATCGAGCGCAGCGCGGCGTCCACCGCCACGAAGCCGCGTCCGTCCAGCGTCAGGCCGGTCTCGGCCAGCCAGGGGGCGGCGCTGGCCTGCGTCGCCCAGACGATGGCGTCGCAGGGCAGGGCGGTGCCGTCGGTGAAGACCGGCCCGTCGGCCTCGACGCGCGCCACTTCGGCTTCCTCGCGCAGGGCGATCCCCCGCTCCGCGAGCAGACGGCGGAAGATCCGCGCCGCCGCGTCCGGCTGGCCATGGAGCAGGCGGCCGCGCGTCACCAGCGTGAAGCGGGGCAGGGCGGCCGGGCAGCGCCGGCGAAGCGCGTGCTGCATGGAGAGCACCACCTCCACCCCCGCCGCCCCGCCGCCGACCATGGCGACGTGCAACGGTTCGGCCACCGCGCACAGCCGGTCGGACAGCCGCTGCCAGCGCTCCGTCAGGCCGGCGATGGGCTTCAGCGGGACGGCGTGCTCCGCAGCCCCCGGCGCGTCGAGCGCCGGGCGGGAGCCGATGTCGAGCGACAGCAGATCGTAGCGCAGCGGCGGCCGGTCCCGCAGCAGCACGCGCCGGGCCGCGCGGTCCAGCCCGAACGCCTCCGCGTGGACCAGCCGCGCTCCGGCGAAGCGGGCGAGGCGCCACAGATCGATGTGGCACTCATCGTGCGTGTAGTGCCCGGCGATGAAGCCGGGGATCATGCCGGAATAGGGCGTCTCCACGTCCCACGCCACCAGCGTCAGCCGCACGCCCGGCACCGGGCGCATGCCGAAGCTCTTCAGTACGTGCACGTGGGCATGGCCGCCGCCGACGAGCACGAGGTCCTGTTCGACGGGGCTGGTCTGCATGGGACCCTCATTGCGCCGGACGGCGCGCCGCCGCAATCCGGGCAAGCGGGGAGGCGACCCTGCCGGAAGGCTTACCCGTCGCCGTTCAGTCCCGCCGTTTCTGGCCTTCGGAGTCCTTGGCGTCCCAGCCGGTGTCCGCGTTGAGCCCGCGGGCCTGCTGCTCGGCGGGCGAGGAGCCGGCGGGCGGGAAGCCCGCCTGCATGCGCGTCTCGCGCCATTTCAGCCGAAGGTCGGCAAGCCGGTGGCCGGGGGCGTCGTAGCCGAAGGCGCGGTGGCGGTTCGGCGGCACGGCCCCCTTGGCGCTGACGTGCTGCGCGACCGCGTCCACCCAGGAATCGAAGGCGGCCATGAAGGCGGCGTCGGCGACCATGTCCTCGGCCTGATCCTCGGAATAGGGTTTGCCCTTGCCCGTCGTGGCGTGCGCCCACAGCCGGTCCGGCACCTCGATGCCGCTGTACCGGCACTGCCAGACCAGCGGGCGGTAGGCGTCGCGCTCGTTCCGGAACGGCTCCTCGGCCGGATCGAACCACGCCGCGTGGCGCAGCGTCTTCGGCCGGCCGGTCGGGTCCAACTCGTCCCCGCCCTCGTCGCCGTAGCAGAAGAAGGCGGCGGTGCGGCCCTCCAGGTGGTTCCGGCTCAGCGCGTCCCACTCCGGGCTGCGTTCCAGCGCCATGGCCTTTTCGGGATCCTTGTGGTCGATCAGGTCCTCGCGCGGGTTGCCGCCGCTGGCGCAGACCAGACGGTCGAACATCAGCTTCAGGTTGCTGGTGGGGCCGTACCAGTTGATCGGGGCGATGATCGCCCAGGCGTCGGCAAGGTCGAGCCGGGCGTAGAGGTCGAGGTCCCACATCAGGTCGGGCTCGGCCCGGTCGTTCTTGCCGTAGCAGTTGCAGGGCCAGACGCACAGGGCCATGGACGTGGAGGCGCAGGCGTTGCAGCTCTGGATCCGGGCGCGGCCATAGAGGTTGCCAAGATCCTCCACGTCGATCTCGAAGTCCTGCGGCAGCCGCCCTTCCATGCGCAGCGCCAGGGCGCGCGCCTTGCTGTCCACGCCGGGGCAGTTGTACTGCCGCCGGTCGGAGCCGGCGATGACCAGCACCCGCAGCGGACGTTCGCCGGGGGGCCGGTGGCCGTTGGCGTCATCGGGCCGCATGGTCAGCCGTGCCCATGCGCGTGGCCTTCGGATCGGCGGGCATGGTGCCGCTGCCCATGGCCACCGGAGAGATGCATCCACAGCAGCCAGCCGGCGAGCGCCCCGAAGGCGAGGTTGAGGAAGAAGGTGTAGTCGATGGCGAACCGCACCATGTCCTGCAAAGACGGCCGGTCGGTGGGCGTGAGGCCTGTCAGCGCGTAGAGGTAATGGACCGTGATCCCCGCCGCGACCATGCAGACATACATGACCAGCGACAGGTAGCCGGCGTACTTCCAGCCGTAATACTTGGCGTGGATCCAGACGACCGTGGCGGCGACCAGATCGGCGCCGAGGAACGCCATCACGCCGCCCAGCGACACCTGCTTCGACCACAGCATGGCGGCCAGCGGCACGTTGCCCATGGAGCCGATGAAGGTGAAGAAGGCGACCACCGGCGCCACCGCCGCGTTCTCCAGGACCGCCCAGAAGGACGGGGCCGCGGCGTTTCCGACGAACAGGAAGTCCCAGAAGCTCTGCGGCACGAACACCGAGATGAATCCGGCGACGGTGAAGCCGAACAGGATCTCCTTCCACACCATCGCCCATTCCATGGTGAAGGCCCCGGCGATGCGCCGCCAGCCCTCGCGCGAGGCCAGCTTGTCGCGCCAGGAGCCGCGCATGCCGTGCTCCATGTCCATCCCGTCTTGCTTCTGGGCCTGCTCGGCGTGGCGCTTGCCCCCCTCGGCGAGCCCCATGGGGAACCACAGCGCGGTCAGCAGGTAGGCGTACACCACCATGATGAAGCCCAGCAGGAAGTTGGCCAGCGTGAACTTCCAGCCGAGCAGCACCCACAGCACGATCCCCAGCTCGATCACCAGGTTGGTGGAGGAGATCAGGAAGGCCAGCGAATTGACGGGGTGCGCCCCCTTCACCAGGACCGAGCGCGAAGCCGCGAGCGCCGCGAAGGAGCAGGAGGAGGAGATGAAACCGAAGACCATGGCCAGCCCTGCCTGGCGGGCTCCCCGCTCACCGAGCGCGTGGCCCATCTGCTCGCGGCTGACCAGAACCTGAATGCCCGCCGAGATGAGGTACCCGAAGATGAGCGCCCACAGTGCCTGCCACAGCATACCGGCGCCCGTCAGGAGCGCCTGCCAGACCTGATCCATGATCTCCTCCGATTGTGGCATGCCAGCGGATCAACTGCGGGCGAACCGGCGGGTTCCTGAACCACTCTGTGACCGAGGGCGTATGCTGTTGGCGCAATCCTCACCTCTGCCGAAGGTAAAATCCGAGAACATTTCCGATTTCGCTGCGTGAAGCAGAGCAAGGGGAGGGAACTCCCGCGAATCTCCTTTAGTTGGCCAAGAGGGAATCCAGTTGGCCAAGAGGGAATCGCTTCGGCAGGTGGAGGAAACGATGGAGACGAAGTTCGCCGCGACAACCGCCGCACTGCTCTGCCTGATGACCACCGGTGGCGCGCTTGCGCAGACCGGTGCGACCCCAAGCCAGGTGGGCGAGGCCAACACCCTGATGAACTGGCACTCCCAGCCGGACGCAGCGATCACGCCCGACGCGCTGAAGAACGTTGGCATCGCTTGGCGACACGCTACGCCGAACCCGGTGTCGCACACGCCCCTCGTCGCAGATGGCCGGGTCTACTTCGCGGATTGGGGCGGCACGGTCTACGCGCTTGACGCCGAGACCGGCAAGCCCGTCTGGCAGAAGACGGTTGAGCAGCCCAAGACCATGTGGCCCTGGCACGGCTTCGCCGGCACCGGCACGCTGGGCGGCGGGCTGCTGTTCGAGGCGAGCGTCGAGGGCAACGCCTTCGCCCTTGATCCGGCCACCGGCAACGTCGTCTGGCAGACCCGCATCGCCGAGGACCCGGAGGCCGGCAGTCTGGCACGGCTCACTTACTTCGACGGGATGGTGTTCGTCGGCCTGCAGTCGGTCGAGGAGCCGATGACGCATATGAAGCCGGGCTTCAAGCCGGACTTCCAGGGCAAGGTCATGGCGCTCGACGCCAGGACAGGCCAGAAGGTGTGGGAGACGGCGCTGGTCCAGCCGCCGCACAGCGGCGTAGCGGTGTGGAGTTCCTTCGCCCTCGACCCGGAGACTGGCGTCCTCTACTCTACCACCGGCAACAATTACACCGGCGAGCCGACGGAGATGTCGGATTCGCTGGTGGCGGCCGACGCCCGCACCGGCAAGATCCTCTGGCACCGGCAGGCCACGCAGAACGACGTGTGGACGATGGCCGATCAGCGCGGACCGGATTACGATTTCGCCGGCGGGCCGCAACTGTTCGACGTCGAGACCGGCGGACGAACCCTCCATTTGGTCGGTGCTGGGCAGAAGAGCGGCTATTTCCACGTCTGGGACCGCCGCACCGGCGATAAGCTGTGGGCCAGCTCGGTCGGCTACGGCGGCGTCGACGGCGGCATGCACGGCGAGGCGTCGCTCGGCAACGACCGCATCATCGCGTGGGCAAACAACAATTACATCCACAAGATGCCGCCGGGCAATATAAATGTAAGCATCAAGGCGCTGAACCCGGAAACCGGCGAGTACTTGTGGGTGCGCGACGGGGCGCAGCCAGCAGTTCTTTTTGCGGCCGGCGTGCTGGCCGGCGATATCTATTTCCTGCCTTCGCTCGACGGCAAGGTGCGCGCCTATTCCGCCAAGGACGGCAAGACGCTGTGGACCAGCGAGGCGGTTGGCCCGATTACCACGACGCCGGCTTTCGACGGCACCCGCCTCTATACCGTCGCTGGCTCCCCCGGGATCTTCGGCGATTGGGCCAAGGGTGGCGAGAACGGCATCTACGCCTTCGGCCCCATTGCCCCGGCCTCCGGGTCGTCGCGGTAGCTGCGGCCGGCGTCGCACTGGAGAGGGGAAGCGGGTATGCCGGAAATCCTCGCGCATGACGACGGAGCGTCCCGATCCCGGTGCCTCTCCCAGCGTTTCACGGTGGCCTACGAGTACCGGGTGCACATGACCCGTGGGCTGTTCGATCCGGACAACCCGCTGCTGGCCGACACCCTGGCGGCGCGCGAGCCGGGCCGGCGCCACCGTGTCGCCGCCATCCTCGACGGCGGCCTGGTCGCCCGACGGCCCAGTCTGCCGGCGGATCTCGCGCGCTACGCCGAACGCCACGCCCGCAGCCTCGACCTCGTCGCGGCGCCGGAGGTGGTGCCCGGCGGCGAGGCGGCGAAGAACGATCCGGCGCTGGTCGAGGCGCTGCAGCACCGCCTGCACGCGCTTGGCATCGACCGGCATGCCTTCGTCCTCGCCGTCGGCGGCGGTGCCGTGCTCGACCTCGCCGGCTATGTCGCGGCGACGACGCACCGCGGCGTCCGGCTGGTGCGCGCGCCCTCGACCGTGCTGGCCCAGAACGATGCCGGCATCGGCGTGAAGAACGGCGTCAACGCCTTCGGCGTGAAGAACTTCCTCGGCACCTTCGCGCCGCCCTGGGCGGTGCTCAACGACCTCGACCTGCTGGCGACGCTGGAGCCGCGCGACCGCCGCGCCGGCATGGCGGAGGCGGTGAAGGTGGCCCTCATCCGCGACGCCGCCTTCTTCGCCTGGATCGAGCGGCACGCCCCGGCGCTGGCCGCCTTCGACGGGGAGACGGTGGCGGCCCTGATCGTGCACTGCGCCGAGTTGCACCTCGCCCACATCGCGCGCGGCGGCGACCCCTTCGAGACGGGCAGCGCCCGCCCGCTCGATTTCGGCCACTGGGCGGCCCACAAGCTGGAGGCGCTGTCCGGCCACGCCCTGCGCCACGGTGAGGCGGTCGCCATCGGCATCGCGCTGGACAGCCGCTATTCCGTGCTGCGCGGCCTGCTGGCGCCGGACGGCGATGAGCGCATCGCCGCGCTGCTGGAGCGCCTGGGCTTCCGCCTGTGGCACCCGGCGATGGAGGATACCGGCGCGCTGCTGCGCGGCCTCCAGGAGTTCCGCGAGCACCTCGGCGGCGACCTGACGGTCTCGCTGCTCGCCGGGATCGGCCGCGGCGCCGACGTGCACGAGATCGACGGGGCGGACATGCGCGCGGCGCTCGCCTGGCTGCGCGGGCGGGAGGCCGGGCGATGAACCTCGGGGAGCACGGCCACCTCACCTACTGCACCAACATCCACCCCGGCGAGAGCCTCGACGCGGTCGAGGAGGTGCTGCGCGGGCCGGTGGCGGCGGTGAAGGCGCGCCTCTCCCCCGATCGCCCCTTCGGCGTCGGCCTCCGGCTGTCGGCGCAGGCCGCCGAGGCGCTCGCCGCTCCCGAGCGGTTCGCCGCGTTCCGGGCGCTGCTCGCCGAGCGGGATCTCTACGTCTTCACCATCAACGGCTTCCCGTACGGGCCCTTCCACGGCCGGCCGGTGAAGGAAGCGGTGTACCGGCCGGACTGGCGCGACGGCGCCCGGCTCGCCTACACCGACCGCCTCACCGGCCTGCTGGCCGGGCTGCTGCCCGACGAGCCGGGCATGGCGGGCAGCGTCAGCACCGTGCCCGGCAGCTTCAAGCCCTGGATCACCGGCGCGGACGACGTCGAGGCGATGGTCGGCAACCTGATCCGCCACGTCGTCCACCTCGTGCGGCTGCGCGCCGAAACCGGCCGCACCGTCGCGCTGGCCCTTGAGCCGGAGCCCTGCTGTTTCCTGGAGACGGTGGCGGAGACCATCGCCTTCTTCCGCAACCACCTGCACGCCCCGTCCGCCGCGGTCCGTCTCGCCGGGGAGGCCGGGATCGGCCGCGGCGAGGCGGAGGAGGCGCTGCATCGGCATCTGGGCGTTTGCCTCGACCTCTGCCACGCGGCCGTCGAGTTCGAGGATCCCGGCGGCATGCTGGACGCGCTGCGCGGCGCCGGCGTCGCCGTCGCCAAGATGCAGGTCACCGCCGGCCTGCGCCTGCCGCGCGTGGGCCCCGATGCGGAAGACCGCCTGCGCCCGTTCGCCGACGAGGTCTACCTGCACCAGGTGGTCGAGCGCACGCCCGGCGGCCTGCGCCGCTTCCGCGACCTCGGCGAGGCGTTTGATGCTCCGGGTGGCACAGCCGACCGGGAATGGCGGGTGCACTTCCATGTCCCGCTGTTCCTCGACGACCTCGGCGCCTTCGGCTCGACGCGGGACTTCGCCGCCGCCGTCCTGGAGCGCCACCGCCGCAGCCCGGTCGCGCCCCACCTGGAGGTGGAGACCTACACCTGGGACGTGCTGCCGGAGCGGCACCGCACCCCCGACACCGTGACCGGGATCACGAAGGAGCTCGCATGGGTCATGCAGCAGCTCGGCCGCGCCGGCTGACCCGGTCGGCGGCTCTGCGCCTCGGCCGGGTCTCCAACCTGCCGACGGTGTGGACCAACGCGCTGGCCGGGGTCGTCCTGGCCGGCGGCGAACCGGCGGGGGCGGGCTTCGCCGTCCTCGTCGCCGGGCTGTCGCTGTCCTACGTGGCCGGCATGTACCTCAACGACTGGTTCGACCGCGGCTTCGACGCGCGCCGGCAGCCGTGGCGCCCGATTCCGGCGGGCGAGGCGGGGGAGGGCGTCGTGCTGGCCGCCGGCCTCCTGCTCCTCGCCGCCGGCTGGGCGCTGGTGGCGAGCCTGGGCTGGAAGGCCGCCGTGGCCGGTGCCGCCCTGGCCGCGGCCATCTTGCTGTACGACGCGTGGCACAAGGGGAACCCGGCCGGGCCGGCGATCATGGGGCTGTGCCGCGCATTGGTCTACGTCACCGCCGGCCTCGCGGCGGCCGGGGCGCTGTCCGCGCCGGTGCTGGCCGGGGCGGCGCTGATGCTCGGCTACGTCGTCGCCCTGACGGTGGCGGCGAAGAGGGGGTGGGGCGGCATCGGGCCGATGATCGCCGGGATCTGCATGCTCGACGGCCTGCTGGTGATGCTGGCCGGCGCGCCCTGGCTGGCGCTGCCGTGCGCCGCCGGCTTCCTGCTCACCCTGGCGCTGCAGCGCCACGTTCCCGGCACCTGAGGAGGGCGGCGATGAGCGATCCCGACACCCCCTTGATTTGCGCTCTGCTCGACGTCTGGCTCGGCCGGCAGTTGACGTCCGCGGCGCGCGGCTGGCTGGAAGAGGCGAAAGGGCGCGTCGCGGCCGGGCCGGACCGCGACGTCTTCCTGGTGATCGGGCTGGCCGGGCGGAAGGTCGGCAAAGGGGAGTTGTCCCTCACGCCGGAGGACCTGGAGGACGCCCGCCGGGCGCGCCCCGGCTGGGACCCGCGCAGCCTGACGCTCGACCAGGCGGCGCGCATCCGCCTGCTGCTGGCCGACGACGACGCCGGACGGTTCGCGGTGCGGCTCGACCGGCTGTCGGTGGCGGCGGAGGTCGGGGAGCTGGTCGCCTTCCTGCGCGGCCTGCCGCTCTACCCCGCTCCCGAACGGCACCTGGCTCGGGCGGCGAAGGGCGTGCGCAGCAACATGATGGACGTCTTCCGCGCCGTCGCGCACGCCAATCCCTATCCGGCCGAGCGCTTCCCGCAGGACGCCTGGAACCAGATGGTCCTCAAGGCGCTGTTCATCGGCGTGCCGCTGCACCCGATCCAGGGGCTGGAGCGCCGGGCCAACCCGGCGCTGGCCCGGATGCTGTGCGACTACGCCCGCGAACGCCGCGCCGCCCGCCGGCCGGTCAGCCCGGAGCTGTGGCGCTGCGTCGGCCCGCACGCCGACGGCGCGGCGCTGGCCGACCTGGAACAGGCGCTCGCCGGCCCGGACCCCGCGGAGCGGGGCGGGGCCGCGCTGGCGCTCGCCGCCTCGCCGCACCCCGGAGCTTCCGCCGCGCTGGCGCGCGCACCGGAGCTGCGGGACGCGGCGGCGGACGGGCGGCTCGCCTGGGAGCGGTTGGCCTGAACGGAGAACGAGAATCGGGAGGACACGCGCATGCGCTTCATCGATCCGCACATCCACATGGTCTCGCGCACGACGGACGACTACGAGGCCATGGCGGCGGCCGGCGTCGTGGCGGTGATCGAGCCGGCCTTCTGGGTCGGCCAGCCGCGCACCAGCGCCGGGACCTTCGCCGACTACCTGTCCATGCTGGTGGGCTGGGAGCGCTTCCGCGCGTCGCAGTTCGGCATTCGCCACTACTGCGCCATCGGCCTGAACAGCAAGGAAGCCAACAACGAGGCGCTGGCCGAGGAAGTGCTGGACCTGCTGCCGCGCTTTGCCGTCAAGGACGGCGTCGTCGCCATCGGCGAGATCGGCTACGACGAGCAGACCGCCGCCGAGGACCGCGCGCTCCGCGCCCAGCTCGAACTCGCCAAGGAGCTGGAACTGCCGGTGATGATCCACACCCCGCACCGCGACAAGACGCACGGCACCAGCCGCAGCATGGACGTGATCGCCGAACACGGGCTGGAGCCGTCGCGCGTGGTGATCGACCACAACAACGAGGAGACGGTGCAGGAGGTGCTGGATCGCGGCTTCTGGGCCGCCTTTACCATCTATCCCAAGACCAAGATGGGCAACGAGCGCATGGTCGAGGTGGTGCGGCGCTACGGCTCGGAGCGCATCATCGTCGATTCCAGCGCCGACTGGGGCGTCTCCGACCCGCTCGCCGTGCCCAAGACCGCCCGCCTGATGGTCGAGCGCGGCATCGCGCGAGACGACGTGGAGACGGTCTGCTACCGCAACGCACTCGCCGCCTACGGACACAGCGGGCAGATCGCCGAGGCGGACTGGCTGGACCCGTCCACCATCGACCAGCGCTCGCTGTTCGAGGGCAACTCGGTGCTGCGCGGCCAGAATCCACGCATTGGGGAGCCGCGCGCCGGGGACGCCCGTCCGACGCGGTCCTTGGTCATCGAATGACGAAGGGAGGGCATGCGATGCGCCATCTCCGTCATATCATCGGCCTGTTGTCGGCCGTGGTCCTGTCCGGCTGCTTCGCCCTCTCGGAACCGGAGGGCGGCGGCACGGCCGAGTTCCAGGGACCGCGCCGGATCGATGCCGGCGACGTGCTGCTTCCCCCGGGCTACCGGATCGAGCCGGTTGCAGCCGGGCTGACCTTTCCGTCGGGCATCGCCTTCGACGGTCAGGGGCGTCCGCACGTGATCGAGGCCGGCTATTCCTACGGCGAGGTGTTCGCGCCGGCCCGCCTGCTGCGTTTGGAGTCGGACGGGCGGAGCACCGTCGTCGCCGTGGATGAGGCTAACGTCCCGTGGACCGGCGTGTCGTTCCACGACGGCGCCTTCTACGTGGCGGCCAGCGGCCAGCGGGAGGGCGATCTCAGCGGCGGCCGGGTGCTGCGCATCACGCCGGACGGGCGGATCGCCGTGCTGGTGGATGGGCTGCCCGGCCGCGGTGACCACCATACCAACGCGCCCGTGGTCGGGCCGGACGGCTGGCTCTACTTCGCGCAGGGCACCGCCACGAATTCCGGGGTCGTCGGCCCCGACAACTTCAAGGTGGGATGGCTGAAGCGTTTCCCGCGCTACAACGACATTCCCTGCCGGGACATTGTGCTGCGCGGCGTCAACTACACCAGCGCGAATCCGCTGACCGAGGCGGACGACACGGCGGTGACCGGCGCCTACGTTCCCTTCGGAACCCCGACGCGGCCGGGGCAGGTCATCAAGGGGCGCTTCCCCTGCCACGGCGCGGTGATGCGCGTGCGCCCGCAGGGCGGCCGGCCGGAACTGGTCGCCTGGGGCTTTCGCAACCCGTTCTGGCTGTCCTTCTCGCCCGACGGCCGGCTGTTCGCCACCGACAACAGCTATGACGTGCGCGGCAGCCGCCCGGTCTTCGGCACCGGCGACCCGCTGTGGGAGGTGAAGCCCGGCACGTGGTACGGCTGGCCGGACTTCCAGGCCGGCAAGCCGCTGCAGGACTGGAACCGCTTCGAGCCGATCGGCGGCAAGCCGCTCGAGCCTCTGCTCGCCCGCTACCCCGGACAGCCGCCGAAGCCGGCGGCGGTGTTCGCCGTTCACGCCTCGGCCAACGGCTTCGACTTTGCCCGCAGCCCTGCCTTCGGCAAGCCCAATGAGGCGTTCGTCGCACAGTTCGGCGACCTGTCGCCCAACACCGGCAAGGTTCTGGCTCCGGTCGGGTTCCGCGTCGTCAAGGTGGACATCGACACGGGCGTCATCCACGACTTCGCGGTCAACGGCGGCAAGGTGGCCGGGCCGGCGTCCTGGACCGGCGGCGGCGGGCTGGAGCGGCCGGTCTCTGTCCGCTTCGATCCGGCTGGCACGGCGCTGTGGGTGGTCGATTTCGGCGTCCTCACCCTGACTCCGAAGGGAGACATGTTCCCGCGTAAGGAAACCGGCGTGATCTGGCGGATCGTTCCGGATGCAAGGAGGTGACCATGGCACGCAGGTCTTTCGGCCCCGCGCTGGTCCTCGGTGCCGCCCTGGCGCTCGGCGCCTGCGACGACACCGCGCGGCGCGGCGTCGCCTTCCTCGGACCGATGGAGCTGACCGACCCCAAGCTGGTGGCTGGGGAGCGCGCCTTCATGCGGGCCTGCAACCAGTGCCACCCGCGCGGCGAAGCCGGCCTCGGGCTGGCGCTCAACGACAAGCCGCTGCCCGATTTCGCCATCCGCGCCCAGGTCCGCGCCGGCCTCGGGGCGATGCCGGCCTTCTCCAGGGAGGATCTGAGCGACGCCGACCTCGACGCGATCATCGCCTATCTGGACTACCTGCGCGGGCGGGGACCGTTCCGCAACGTGCTGTAGCTCCTTATTCGGCCGCCCGATGCCGGGCCTTGGCGGCGTGGGCGGAGCCGAAAATGTGCGCCAGCATCATTTCCTTGACCGCGGTGGCCGGCACCGCGCCTTCAGGCAGCAGGCCCGGCTCCGAACTGATGAGGAGCGGGCCGGCGTCCGGGGCGGCCGTGACCAGCCCGTGCGAGCCCTTGACCAGCATCGCGTCCAGCGGGATCACGTCCATCAGCGAGCGCAGCCCGAGAGTCTTCTTCAGAAGGCGCCATCCCACGGCCCCCCTAGGCCAGCGGAGCCCGGGGTCGAGGAACAGCTCGACCGGGTCGTAGCCGGGCTTGCGGTGAATGTCCACGGTGCGGGCGAAATCGGGGGCGCGGGCGTCGTCGAGCCAGTAATAGTAGGTGAACCATGCGTCGGGCTCGGCCAGCGCCACCAGTTCGCCGGAGCGCGGGTGGTCGAGGCCGAGTTCCGCCTTGCCCGCGGCGTCCAGCACCCGCCCGACCCCCGGCAGCGCCTCCAGCAGTGCCCTGACTTCGGCCAGCCGGTCCGGGGCCTGGACGTAGACATGCGCGATCTGGTGGTCGGCGACGGCAAAGGCGGGCGAGGCGCCGGCATCCAGCAACTCGCGCCCCAGTTCCTCCCGCACGCGGATCAGCCCGGCACCGCGAAGCGCGCGGTTGATGTGCACCGGCCGCGAAACCGGGACGACGCCGTATTCGGAAAGGACCATCACCGCGGCGCCCTCGCGCTCCGCCTCCTCGATCAGTTCGCCGCAGAGTGAGTCGACGGCGGCGAGATCCCCGGCGATGTCCGGGTGGTCCGGCCCGAGGCGCTGGAGCCCGTAGTCGAGGTGCGGCAGGTAGACGAGCGTCAGCGCCGGACGGCGGGTCGCCCGCACGTGCTGGGCGCACCGCACGATCCAGCGGCTCGACGCGATGTCGGTGGCCGGCCCCCAGAACTGGAACAGCGGGAAGCGCCCGAACCGCCGCGTGAGGTCGTCGCGCAGCTCTGGAGGCTCGGTGTAGCAGTCGGGAATCTTGCGCCCGTCCGCCGGGTACATGGGGCGCGGCGTCACCCCGATGTCGGCGCCGGAGTACATGTTGTACCACCAGAACAGGTTGGCGCAGGTGAAGCCCGGATTGAGACGCCGGGCGGCATCCCACACCCGCTCCCCCGCCATCAGGCGGCTGGACTGCCGCCAGAACCAGACCTCGGCGAGGTCGCGGAAGTACCAGCCATTGCCAACGATGCCGTGATCGCGCGGCAGCGCGCCGGTGAGGAAGGTCGCCTGAGCGGAGCAGGTGACCGCTGGCGTGACGGTATCCAGGGCGCGGCGTCCGCCGCGCTGCGCCAGACGCAGCAAATTCGGCGTGTGTGGCCCAAGGAGCCGGCGGGTCAGACCGACCACGTTCAGCACGAGGGTTTGGCGCATGCGCGGGATTCCTCGGTCGGCTTCTGCGAAAATTCGATGCCTTCGGCTCTGGCTGAAGCAGACTGGCATCCAGGACGTGAAGACGCTCACCGCGCCCTATCTGGCCACGGGCAAGACGAGGAACGGCGACGCGGTCACCTGATGATCGACCCCACCGCGACGACCGCCTCCAGCGGCTCCAGCGGCGGCCAAGCCGGTTCGTCGTCGCAGCCGAGCGGCAAGACGCAGTAACCCGCCGGCCCGAGCAGAAGGCCCCGCCCGATGGGAGCGGGGCCTTTCCCATGCCGACGGTTTAGCTACTTCGATCCGCCGCTCGTGCCGGCACCGCGATCCGCGCGCACGTCCGCCACGATGTCGAACTGGCGGTAGTCGAAGGGCGGCAAGCCAGCCACGTCGTTCCGCCCGTACGGCAACTCGTAGTAGTCGAGGCCCGGGTCGAACCCGTAACCGTAGCCGTAATAGGGATACACCTGCGCCCCACGGATGCCGTACGTTACGTCGGGCTGGACCACGACGGCCTGCAGCTTGCCGTCCTTATTGAAGATCAGGTCCTCGACGTAGCCGTAGCCCCGGACGTCAGACAGCCGGACGGTGTCGTCCAGCAGTTCGCTCACCTTCCAGGCGCGGCCCCGCGCGTCGGCGTCCTCATCGACGCGGCGCACGTTGCTGCCGCCCGCGTTCTGGCCGGGGCTCACGCGGTAGTCGTAGCCGTACTCGCCGAACAGGCCATAGTCGCGGTAGTTGGTCTCGGTGATGGGAACCGTGATGCGCTCGAGGTTGGCGCCGATCTGGGCCTGCTTCCAGGGCACCGCGAAATGCGTGTCGCCAATGTCCAGAAAGCCTCCGACCTCGACGATCAGCGACCGGATCTGACCGTTCGGGCCGACGATGATGTTGGCGACCTCGCCGATCTCCTCGCCGTTCTTGCCGTAGACCGACGTGTCGATGAGCGCCTCGGCGCTGTATCCGCCGCGGACCTGCTCACGGTCCCACGAGGAGGCGGCGACCACGGGCGCGCCGGCGATCTTGCCACTCTTCTGGGCCTGCTGCGCACTGCCGGACTTGTCCTGCGCCGAGGCCGGTGCTGCGGCGATCAGCGCGAGGGCGGCCGTTGCCGCGAGCATGCTCGTCTTCATGTCCATCGCTCCATCGTTGCTCGGGGTGTATTCGGCCAACTCGAAGGGCAAAGGCCGGTTCCCCGCCCTGCATCAGGTTCGGCCCGCCCGCCCGCGCGGCGTCCACGTCCTGCGGCCGGCCTACCGCGACGGTCAGCAGGCCCCGGAAATCCAGAACCGGGCCGCAACGCACTTCAGATCGTCCAGCGTGACGGCGACGACGTGCCGGCCGCGACTGGCCACGTTCCTCGGCGGAGTCACAGATCGCCGTCTTCGAGACGATCGCCAGGCCACGGCGTCGTGCTCGACGTTCTGATCCAGAGCCGGCGCGATGCCAAGGCGGCCAGGCGCTTGCTGCGCAAGCTGCTGAAGACGCAGGGCTGGGCCCAGCGAGTGATGGTCACGGGCAAGCTGAAGCCTCATGCGGCTGCCAAGCGGACCATCATGCCGGGGGTGGAACACCGTCAGCACAAGGGGATCAACAACCTCTTCCTCCGCCGTTACCCTCCATCGGGCAGGCCAACTCGATTCCCAAGAGATCGCGCCGGACCGTGTTCCGTTGGGAACGACGGTGCGGTTTGCCAGAACCGAACAGCTGGCCGATATTGCATCACCTTTCCGAGCGTCGCCGATACGCCTATTCATCACGCCGGAGTCAGGACCGGACGGTCAGGAACCGCCTGGGCACACGCGCGTTGGAGCTTGAGCGCGGCCCTCGCGCCCAGTGAATTGCCCAGATGGAATCATGTCCGTTTCGATGATCACGCTGATTGCTGCTGCGATCCTGGCTGTCGTGCACGTCGTGACGCCATCACTCAAGTTCCTGGAGGGGACACCGCGGAGCCTGTGGCTGTCGCTCGCGGGTGGCGTGTCGGTCTCCTACGTCTTTGTCCATTTCCTCCCGGAACTGGCCGCTGGGCAGGAGAAGGTTAGCGAGGCGGCCAGCGGCATCGGGCTGGCGGAGCGGCACGTTTACCTCATCTCCCTCGCTGGGCTTCTGGTGTTCTATGGGCTGGACCGGTTGGCCAAGACCTCGCGCTCGCAACGCCGGGGTGAGCCGGTTCGCAGTGGTCGGGACAGCGAGGTCTCGGCCGAAGAGAGCACCAGCCCGCAGGTGTTCTGGATCCATATGTCCTCGTTTTCCGTCTACAACGCACTGGTCGGCTACCTGCTGCTCCACAGGGAGGTGATGACACCGGGTGCTCTGGCCTTCTTCACGGTTGCCATGGCGCTCCATTTGATCGTGACCGACTACGGCCTGAACGAGGATCACAAGACCCCGTACCAGCACGTCGGGCGCTGGGTTCTCGTCGCCGCGGTGTTCGCCGGGTGGGCACTCGGTGCTGCAACCGAAATCTCCGAGGCGGCGATCGCCGCACTGACCGCGTTTCTGGGTGGAGGCGTGGTTTTGAACGTCCTCAAGGAGGAAGTCCCGAGCGAACGGCGGAGCCGGTTCTGGGCCTTCGCGCTCGGTGCGGTCGGCTATGCGATGCTGCTGCTCACTGTGTGAGAGCGCACTTCGAAAGTGAATATCGCGGTGGAACACGTTGTCGGTAAACGGGACATCGGCGGGAGTGGGGCAGTATGTACAAGCTCTGAACGCGGATCGTCCGTTGTCGCGCCGATGGGACCAAACTGCCGGAGGAGAGTTGCACAGATAGGAGCAACCAACCCGGAGACGATCCATGCGCATTTTTCTTGGACTCGCCGTAGCGCTCATCGCCGGCCCCGCCCTCGCCCAGTCCACCGCCGCTCCGCAGGTCGGCGAGCGCCCGCCGGCGCAGGCCGCTGCCACGCCGCGCACGGCCGAGGGCCCGCTGGTGGTGGCCGAGTCCGGCTGCCTGAAGCGGCTGCAGACCCAGCTTCCGCAGTTCCGCAACGCCCTCCAGGCGGCCGACCGGCGGGACCTGCGGCAGTTGCGCGACACCGCCATCATCTTCGCCCGCCGCGGCAACGAGCAGGGCTGCACGGCCGTCGCCGCCGAGATGGAGCGCATCGCCGCCGCCGCTCCGGCCGCCGCGAACACCGCGACCGACCGGCGCAGCCGAGCATCGTCTGCCCGTGCACTCGACGGTCGCACCACCAGCATGCAGGACATGCTCGACGCCGATGTCGTGGCGCTCGGTGGCGAGGAGGTCGGCGAGATCGAGGACGTCGTCGTCATCCATGGACCGCAGCCGCGCGCCTACGCCATCGTCGACCGCGACGGCGGCTGGTTCGACATCCGCCGCGATCGCGTTGCGGTGCCGCTCGGCCAGCTCCGCTCGATCGAGGGCGACGAGTTCGCCATCGCCATCACCGAGAAGGCATTCGGCGACCTTCCGGCACTCGACCGGGATCGGCTCGACCGGGCCGGCGCCTTCGACGGCGTGGACCGCAACTGGTCGGCCCTGGCCCGGTGACCGGCGCCATGCCGCCGAGTGAACGCGAGGGGGTGCCGCCGCGGCTCCCCCTTGACGGCGCACCGCCGGAGAAGGCGGAAAAGACGGCGCGGCTGGCGGTGGTGGACGCCATGCGCGCCGTCGCCCTGTTCGGCGTGCTGGTCATGAACCTGCGCGAGATGAGCGGCCGCGGCCTGCTGTCGGCGGTCCAACTCGACGCCGTGCAGGGGCCGCTCGACCGGATGGTGGACGCGGCGCTGTTGGTGCTGGTGGACGGCACGTCGCTGTCCGCCTTCTCCTTCCTCTTCGGCGTCAGCTTCACGCTGCTGCTGGAGGGCGCCATGGCGCGCGGCGGCTCCTTCCTGCCGATGTACGCTCGGCGTCTGGTGGCGCTGGCCGGCTTCGGCGTGCTGAACGTCACCTTCGCCTTCCGGGGCGACATCCTCATCATCGACGCCGCCCTGGGCGGGCTGCTGGTGATCGCCGTGCGCCTGCCCGAGCGGCTGGTGCCGGGGCTGGGCGCGGCGCTGCTGTTCGAAAGCCCGGCCGGGCGCGGGGTGCACGACGTTCTGGCACCGGCCGGGCGGATGGCGCTCACCAACCACCTGCTGTACGGCGTCATCGGCCAGGCGCTGTTCTTCGGCTGGGGCCTGGGCCTGATCGGGCGGATCGGATCGGCGGTGGTGCTGCTGATCTCGGTCGGCGTGTACGTCCTGATGCTCGCCGCCTCGTCCGCGTGGCTGACCCGCTTCCGCATGGGCCCGGCGGAGTGGGTGTGGCGCATTCTCGCTCACCTCGAGGTCCGGCCGCTGCGCCGCGGCGCCGGGCCGCACAGTCTGAAGGGGGCCGCATGACCGCAACGCGCAACTGCCACAACCGCATCGCCGTCGTCTTCGACTTCGACATGACGCTGGCACCGGACAGTTACGATGCACTGCTGCGCCATTGCGGCGTCGCCGACACCGGCCGCTGGCGCCGCGAGCGGATCGCCCCGCTGGTGGAGGACGGCTGGGACGAGGTATTGGCGCGCGGCTACCAGCTCGTCCGCCTGTCACGCTCTGGCGAGGGGCCGCGCATCACCCGCGAACTGATGGCCGAGGTGGGCCGCGTGCTACGTCCGTTCGATGGCGTGCCGGAGATGTTCGGGCGGGTGCGCCGGCAGGCCCGCGAGACTTTGCCGGGCCTGGAGGTCGAGTTCTACCTGCTGTCGGCCGGTTTCCTCGACACCGTCCGGGCTACCGCCATCGCCGGGGAGTTCGAGGCGCTGTGGGGCTGCGAGATGCACTTCGGCGAGGACGGCGCGGTGGACTTCGTCCGCGCCGCCATCACCCACCCGGAAAAGGCCCACTACATCCTCCAGCTCGCCAAGGGGACGGGCGTGCGTGGGCCGAACGAGCCGGCCAACGTGCACCGCCCGGTACCGGACGAGGACATGCACGTGCCCTTCGATCAGATCGTCTACGTCGGCGACGGGGCGAGCGATATGCCGGTGTTCGACCTGCTGAACAGCCGCGGCGGTTTCGCCATCGCCGTCACCAAATCGGAGGCTGCGCGCGACTGGGGCGGCGACGGCGACATCCGCCCCGGCCGCCGCGTCGAGAACGTCGCCTCCGCCGACTTCCGCGAGGGCTCGGAACTCCTGCGTTCACTGCTGCTGGCGGTGGAGAGCATTGCCAAGCGGGTCGCGCTGCGCCGCCTGAGCGTCGGGGAGTGACGTCGGCCCGCAGATCGAGGCCGCCGCTTCCGGCCCGCCAACCGTGCGCGAGCGCGCGGCTGCGTCCTTCAGCCGCTGGATCTGGAACAGCGCGCGCTCGCGCTGGCTGAAGACCGGACGGCCCTGCACCGCCGACGGCACGGCGGCGACATCGACGCTGGCCGAGCTGACGCAGCGCTCGCCCGGATGGCCCTTGCGCGTGCCAGGGATCGGGCTCTGCGTGACGATCGTGAAGACCTGGAGCCCAACGTTCCCCTCGACCATCCGCGGCACGTCGAGGTGCCCCCAGGCCGCGCGCTCCAGCAGATCGCGGTCCCACTTGAGGGTGTCGGCGTGCAGGTCGGCGACGAACAGCGAACGGTGGAAGGCGCGGTCCTCGGCCGTGGGCACCGGCGCCTGCGGGTCGGCGGCGCCGCGGTTCAGGCGGCGATCGAACTGCTCCGTCCCGACGTACCAGGCGAGGACGGCGGCGACGAGCAGGAGCGCGGTGAGGGCCGCGAGGACGATCATGGAGATCCGCAGCATGGGCCTTTCCGGTGGGGGCGAGGGGGTGGGGCTCTCCTTACAAGAACGCCGGCGGCCGGCTTCGGTTCGCCCGGAACTGCCGGACCGCACCGTGGTTGAGCCGGGCAGGAAGCCTGTGGAGCATTCATTCATGCGGAACGAAACGATCCGCTCGCTGCGTCTCGCAGCAATGGTGGCCGGGTGCCTGGCGCTGGCCGGGTGCGGCAACGGGGCGACGGGGTTCGGCCTCAACCTCGTCTCGCAGGACCAGCTCGCCGACCTCGGCAAGCAGGATTGGCAGCGCCTCGTGGCGACGACGCGGCCCTCCGACAACCCGTCCTACCGGCGCCGCGCCGAACAGGTGTCGATGCGCCTGCTGCGCGCCGCCGGCCTCGACGCCAACCAGTGGGAGGTGCGCGTCTTCGAGGGCGACCAGGCCAACGCCTTCGCGCTGCCCGGCCAGAAGATCGGCGTCTACGAAGGGCTGTTCCGCTACGCCGAGAACGACGCGCAGCTGGCTGCGGTGATCGGGCACGAGATCGCCCACAACCTGGAAGCCCATGCCGCCGAGCGTGTCAGCACCCAGATGGCATCCGAGGCGGGGGCCGGGATTCTCGGAGCCGTGCTCGGTGCCGGTGGCGTCCCCGGCGGCCGGCAGATCGCCGCAGCGCTCGGGACCGGCGCGCAATACGGCCTGATCCTGCCCTATTCGCGCAACCAGGAGCTGGAGGCCGACCGCATCGGGCTGATGCTGATGGCGCGCGCTGGCTTCGATCCGCGCGAGGCGATCGATCTCTGGACCAACATGCGGCAGGCTGGCGCGCAGCCGCCGGTCTTCCTGTCCACCCATCCCGGTATCGACGACCGCATCGGCCAACTGAAGCGCCTGATGCCCGAGGCGCTGGATACCTACGCCTCGAAATGATGGGCGCCCACGCCCTCCGCCATAGGGAGAAACGACATGCACGTCCTCCGTACCGGACTCGCCGCGATGCTGCTCCTGCTGCCCGGCGCCCTCGCCGCGCAGGAGAAGGCCGCACCGGAAAACACCGCGCCCAAGGGCAACTGGGCGTGCCCGCCCAACGTCATCAATCCCGGCTGCGCCGATCAGGCGCTGGGCCGGCCGGTGGGGACCGATCCGCAGACCGGCAACGCGCCGGGGGGCACAGACCGGCCCGCAGCGTCCTCCGTCCGGGAATCGCGCGACATCGGCGCGCCCGACGCTGCCAAGGACGTGGGCAAGCCCGGCGACCGCGAACCGCCGGCGTTCGGGGCCAGCGGCGGAAAGGCCGGCGGGAGCGGCAGCGCGAAGGAATAGGCCGGACCCGCCGCCGGGCCGGGAGGCCCGGCGTGCCCCCGGCCGTCAGGCTCCGAGGTGCGTTGGTGCAAAAAGGCCGGGGTGGTCGCGGTCGGAAGGGCGGGCGGGTACAGAGGCGCCCCCACTGAAGCCGAGAGCGCGAAGCCGTACAAGGCCAACGAGCCCCGCCGTCACAAGATCCCGAAGGCGCGCCACCGTGTGGAGAACTGGGCGGCCTACGATGCGGCGCTGCGCCGCCGGGGTGACCTGATGGTGTGGGTGTCGCCCGAGGCGATCGCGGCGGGGCCGCCGCCCGGGGCCGGCCGGCGCGCTACTCCGACATCGCGATCGAAGCCGGCCTGATGCGGCGCCTCGCCTTTGGCCGGCCATGGCGTCAAACCGAAGGGGTGCCGGGTTCGCTCCTTCGCCTGCTTGGCCTGGAGTTGCCGGTTCCGGATCACACGACCTTCTCCCGCCGCGGCGCCGACCTGAAGATGGCGGCGGCTCTGGCGGCGACGGACGGCGCTCTCTCGTTGAGGTGCGGTGCTCCGATGCAAGGTCCTGGTGGGACGCAGCCTACGCGCTCGGACTCTGCCCGCGCAGAGGGGCGAAGCAGCCATCGGCCGCAAGGGCATCAACGTCATGACCAGCTTGGGCAGGCCGGTCACCCGCAGGGTCGCCTGATCACCGCGGCCCCAGGTGCGGCGCCACTGTCACGCCGATTTGCGCACCAAAGTCGCGCCAACGTCAGCCGGTTGGCCTTTCACCGTGCCGCAGGCCGTGCGCGCCAGAACCTCGATAAGCCAGGCATTGCATGATGGCTATCTGGCATGATGGCTATCTGCCCCCCTCCGGCAGCGGCAATTTTCTGGGACGGAATTGCGCCCGCGCAGTTGGGCGGAGTGAGCGCAGGATCTCACTTGGCGCCTCCGGGGGGCGCCTTCGGGGTGCGGATTCTCCCCGGCGGCTTGCTTTTCTGCTCCCGAAGTTCCCCCGTCCCGATGCAGGAGGATGTTTGTTCATGCGTGCCAGCCTGTTCTTCGCAGCGACGCTCGCCACCGTCTTGCTGCCCGAAGCGCTGCTCGCCTCGCCCGACAGCGGCGCCGCGGCCGGCCAGCAGCAGACGTTCGTCGTCGAAGCCGCCCTGGCCAACGTCTTCGAGAAGGAGACGGCGCGTCTGGCCGCCAGCAAGGCCGACACCACTCCCGAGCGCGTCCCGCTGGCCCCCTTCGCCGAGCGCATGCTCTCCGAGCACGAAAGCCTGTAGATCCGCCTTTGGGAGGTCGCCGGGCCGCAGAGCGGGCCCTTGCCGCAGGACGTCGGCGGCGCCCGCCGGGAGGAGCTGGAGAAGCTGCGCGGCCTGTCCGGCGTCGCCTTCGCCGACGCCTATCTGCAAAGCCAGATCGATGCGCATCGGAAGGTGCTGGACCTCTACCGGAGCGAGGCCGAGAAGGGCCGGACGGAGGCGATCAGGGCGTACGCACGCAACACCGTCCCCACCCTTGAGGAGCACCTGAAGATGGCCCTCGACCTTCGGCAGCGCCTCGCCGCCTCCAGGGCCCAGGGCGCCTCCGGCAGTTCCGGGCGAGCGGAGAAGTGACGCGGAGAAACCGCGGGCCAGCCCGCCGGCCGATGGAAGGAGCATTCATGCAACGATCCCAGTTCGCCGCCGTGCTGCTGCTGTTGGGCGCGGTGTCCGCCGGCCCGGCCTGGGCGGCGCCGCAGCACGCCATCGCGCTGTACGGCGAACCGAAGTATGGCCCCGGCTTCACGCATTTCGACTACGTGAACCCCGATGCTCCCAAGGGCGGCAAGGTGACGCTCTCGGCGATCGGCTCCTTCGACACGCTCAATCCCTACACGCTGAAGGGCAGCGCGGCCGCCGGACTGGCCTTTATCTACGACACGCTGATGGCCAGTTCCGCGGACGAGGCGTTCAGCGAGTACGGGTTGCTGGCCGAGAGCATCGAGGTGCCCGAGGACCGCTCCTGGGCCGCCTTCGTCCTGCGTCCGCAGGCCCGGTGGCACGACGGCAGGCCGGTGACGGTCGAGGACGTGATCTTCTCCTTCAAGACGCTCACCGAGAGCCACCCCTTCTACCGCAGCTATTACGCCCCCGTGGATCGTGTGGAAGCGGAGGGCGAACGGCGCGTGCGCTTCGTCTTCAAGCCGGGAAACAACCGCGAACTGCCGCTGATCGTCGGCCAGTTGCCGGTGCTGCCCAAGCATTACTGGGAGGGGCGGACGTTCTCCCAGACGACCTTGGAACCGCTGCTGGGCAGCGGGCCCTACCGGATCGCCTCGGTTGATCCCGGCCGGTCCATAACCTACGAACGGGTCTCCGATTATTGGGGAAAGGACTTGCCGGTCAACCGAGGCCGCTACAATTTCGGGACCCTGACCTACGACTACTACCGCGACGCAACCGTGGCGCTGCAAGGTTTTCGCGGCGGGCTGGTGGACTTCCGGCAGGAGAACGTCGCCAAGACCTGGGCGACCGGCTACGACTTCCCCGCGGTCAGGGAGGGCAAGGTCAAGGTCGAGGAAATTCCCAACAGCATCCACACCGGCATGCAGGGCTTTGCGTTCAACACACGCCGTCCGGTGTTCGCGGACCCTGCGGTCCGCTGGGCCATCGCCCACGCCTTCGATTTCGAATGGACCAACGAGACGCTGTTCTATTCAGCCTACAAACGGACCGACAGCTATTTCGAGAATTCCGAATTGCAGGCCGAGGGGCTGCCCGGACCGGACGAACTGACGCTTCTCGACCCATTGCGCGACCAGATCCCGCCGGAGGTCTTCACCAAACGCTACGAGCCGCCCAGGACCGGCGGGCCGCGCACCATCCGCGACAACCTGCTGGAAGCCAAGCGCCTGCTGGACGCCGCGGGCTGGGACGTGAAGAACGGGGTGCGCGTCGATCCGAAGACCGGCCGGCCGCTCGCCTTCGAGATCCTGCTGGACTCGCCCACCTTCGAGCGCGTCACGCTGCCGTTCATCGAGAACCTGAAGCGGCTGGGTATCCGGGCCAGCCTGCGCACGGTGGATACCACGCAGTACCAGAACCGTGTACGCGACTTCGACTTCGACATGGTCGTCGCCCTCTGGCCGCAGTCGCTGTCGCCGGGCAACGAACTGCGTGGCGCGTTCGGCTCCGACAGCGCCGACCGGCCCGGCAGCCGCAATCTGGCCGGTGTCCGCGATCCGGCGGTGGACCGGCTCATTGATGCGGTGGTCAGCGCCGATTCCAAGGAGGAAATGCTTGCCGCTGTCGGCGCGCTGGATCGCGTGCTGCTGTGGAATCATTACGTGATCCCGCACTGGTACAACGGCAGCTTCCGGATCGCTTACTGGAGCCGCCTCGGCCACCCCTCGTCCGTCCCGCCCTACTCGCTGGCCTTCGACACCTGGTGGGTCGAGGGAAGCTCCGTCGCCGAGACACTGGCGGTTCCCCGGTGATGGGAGGCACCCGCCCGGGGCGCGGCTTCACGCGTCAGCCGCCGCCGGCCTGACCAGCCGCGCCCGTGTTGCCAGCGCCGGATGCGCCTCCCGGCGACCCGCTGCCGGTGCCGCCAACGGTGCCGCCGCTGACGCCGCTGTTTCCGCTGATGCCCAGGGCGCTCAGCGTGCGCGTGTTGAGCTGGCCGGTCGGCTCCAGCCCCTGCGCCTGCTGGAAGTTGCGCACGGCCTGGGAGGTCTGCTGGTCCCACGAGCCGTTGACGTTGCCGGCGTTGTAGCCGGATTGCTTCAACACCTGCTGCACCTGCCGGACCTGTGCCGGGCTGGCGGTGATCTGCGCGCCGCCCGCTTGGTTCTGCTGTCCCTGCTGAGCGGTGGACTGCGCCATGGCGGGCGCGGCCAGCATGCCGGCCGCAATGATGGCCGTGAACAGAACGAGCTCTTTCATTTTGCCTTGTCTCCTTTGCGTCGAGGGCGGCGGGACGGGGTCAGCGCCGGTCTGCGTCCCCGCCCAAGGTTTGGAGGCCGCTGTTCAAGCCCGAGTTCCCCTGCATCGCCGAGGCTCCACCGGCGGCGACCGCGTCGCCGGCCGCTTCGCCTATGATGGCCTTCGAGATGCCGAGCGACGCGATGGTCGCGAGCGTCAGAGTACCAGTGGGTTCGAGGCCTTTTGCCTGCTGGAAATCGCGGAGGGCGGCCGTCACGGTCTGATTCCAGGCCCCGTCGATGTCGCCGGCCGCGTACCCGGCGGCGCCCAGCGCGTCCTTGACCCGCCGGACGCCGGCAGGACCGACCCGCAAGGGGGTGCCGGCGGTTGCGCCTTCCTGGATGATCCGCTGGCCGCCGGGGGCGCCGGAGCCTTCGCCGCCCTGCCCGGAGAAGATGCTGGAAAGCCCCAGCGTGTTGATGATGGCGATGTCGAGGGTGCCTACGGGCTCCAGCCCGTTGGCCTGCTGGAAGTTGCGCACGGCAGCCTGGGTTTGCGGCGACCATGCGCCGCTCACCGAGCCTGCGTCGTATCCGCGCTTGTTCAGCTCCCGCTGAACCCGTCGGATGCCCGCAGGGCTGACGTATATGTCGGTGCCCTGGGCCTGGACCTGTATTGGCAAGGACTTGATCTGACACCGGGTGGAATTGTCCGGTAAGCCGGAGTGTCCGCTCCCATTGATCATGCCGCCATGAGCTTCTCCTTCGCAAGTGGGAGAGTATCGAGGAAGGCCTGTATTGGGGTTTTGCCAAAGCACCGGCGCCCCTGATGCGGCCGCTCCTCGTTGTACTGCCGCAGCCAGGCATCGAGGTCCGCCTGGAGGTCGTCCAGGGTGGTGTAGATCCTCTTCCGGAAGGCGACCCGGTAGAACTCCTCCAGCACCGTACGATGGAAGCGTTCGCAAATCCCATTCGTCTGCGGGCTCTTGGTTTTGGTGCGGGTGTGGTCGATGTCCTCCACCGCCAGATACAGCTCGTACTCGTGGCTGGTGTGGCTGCCGCAGAACTCGGTGCCGCGGTCGGTCAGGATGCGGGAGATGCGGATTTCGTGCTCGTCGAAGAACGGTACCACACGATCGTTCAGCGCGTCGGCGGCGGTGATCGGGGTCTTGCGGTCGTACAGCTTGGCGAAGGCGACCTTGGAGTAGGTGTCGGTCACCGTCTGCTAGTAGATGCGGCCGACACCCTTGAGCGTGCCGACGTAGAAGGTGTCCTGGGCCAAGCAGTAGCCGGGGGACTCGCTCTCGAACTCGCCATGCGCCTCCTTGTCCTGCTTGGCCTTCTCCAGGGCGGCGACCTGCGCCTCGGTGAGCACCACGCCCTCCTGCGCCATCTTGGCCTCCAGCGCCTTCAAGCGTTTCTTCATGGTCTCCAGATCGTGACGCTGCCAGATGCAGCGCACGCCCGCCGGCGAGACCGTCAGGCCGCGCTTCTTGAGTTCGTTGGCGACGCGCACCTGCCCATAGGCGGGCTGCTCCAGCGCCAGGGCGGCCACCGCCTCCTCAATGGCCGGATCGACGCGGTTCTTCGGGCACGGCTTGCGCCGGGACATCTCCTGCGGCGCCAGCTCGCCGCCCTTCTCGTACAGCTCCTTGAAGCGGTAGAAGCTGTCGCGCGTAGCCCATCATCTTGCAGGCGCGACTGATGTTGCCGAGTTGCTTGGCCAGTTCCAGCAGCCCCAACTTGGCACGGATGACCTTCTGTTCCTGCGTCATGGTTCACCGCGTTCGACTGCCGGGGGCGGCGCGTCACGCCGGGGATGGGGGAGCGTGACGCACCGCCCCCGGCTCCCAACGGTTCAAACAAGGTGTCAGATCAAGTGTTGGTCAGCTCAGTTCAGCTTTGACGTGGAGCGAGGCAGCTGGCGCCGTATTGGCTGCCGTCAGGTCGAGGGAACTTCTGCAAGGCCTGCGAGGCTGGGAGCGCCAGCTTGCATTCCCGTCTCCGCAACGTACTATCGCCGCATCTCGATGCCACCGGAGCCGTTCAATGATTCTGCTGATGAACGTGCTCGTCACCGAGAAGGGCCTCACCTACTACGAGCGCGGGCTGCTGCCCCGACATTCGCGGCCCGACGTGCTGCTTTATTCGATCGCCAGCCTCTCGGTTATCCCGTGGACGGCGGCGCACATCTATCTGGAATTCGACGAGACGTCCGATGCCGACCGGGATCGCGTGGTCGCCGGCATAGCCGCGATGATCCCGGATGCACGCATCACACTCGGACGGCTGGCGTACCAGTGCGAATGGCAGCGCGCCGTGGAGCGGCTGGAGGAGATCGACGACGACCTCGTCTGGTTCACCTGCAACGATGACCACGTCTTCGTCGATTCCGACCTGGAAGCTCTGAACGCGGTAACCGGGATCATGCGCCGGCTGGCGCAGGCCAACGCGCACGTCTGCTGCCCGTTCAGCCATTGGCCCGAACAGCTGGCGTTCTTCGATCAGCTTCCTACGCAGCTCGTCGACGGCCGGGCGCTGGTGGCGCCCTTCCGCATGACCGACTCCGTTCAGATCGTCACCAAGGCAATCCTGCGGCACTGGTGGTTCGCGCACGACTACGGCGATCAGTTCCTGCCGCGCACCGACTGGATTACCGGCGACGTGCGGATGCTGGAGCAGACGTTGGGCGTGTTGCCGTTGCGGGAACTCGTCCGCCATTACGACGGCTATTCGCACATCGGCATCGACATCGACCTGTGCCCGCCGCTGTTCATTCCGCCCGGCTTCTTCGAGCGCGCCATGCGGATCCAGGTGAAGGGGCCGCGGCGCGCGGGAACGATCCTGCTCGCGGCCGGGGCACGGCACCATTCGACCGTTGATGCGGGGGGCGCCGACCTGAAGGTGCAGTCGCGCAACATGCCGCTGTTCTGGCGCGACCGCATCGGCGAGATCCGCGTCGAAGAGCCGGAGGGGGAGGAGGACGCCCGCGCCGAGGCGCGCGCCGTGCTGCGAATGGCCGGCGCCACGGCACGCCAGCCGGTGGCGGCGCTGCTGCGCACGGTGCTGGCGGACCGGCTTGGCGAACTGATCACCGAGGCCGAGGCGGACGGCGTTCAGATGGCGATGGACGCCTCATTCATGCACGGCTTCCGCCGCCGTGGCATGATGCTGTCCAAATGGCCGTTCGCCGGAACCGGGCGGAAGGGTTGCACGCTCATCATCGACGATCCCGGGTGCCAGGCCGGCGGTGCGGCGAGCGCCTTGCTGGACGAGCCCCGGCTGCGCGCGCTGGGACCTGCTCTGGGCGGTGCCGTGGGTGGCGGAGGGGGGCGAAGCCTGGGCCCGGCTGCGCAAGACCCTCATGCTGGCCGACGGGCTGGTCCGCCACCCGCCGGAGGCGGCCGGCGCCAGCGTTCTGCCGCTCGCGCACATCGACGGCGACGGGCTGGTCGGCTGGATCGACGCGCCGGCCGCCTTGCGCACCGGCACCATGGACCTGCTTCTGCTGACGCTGGAGCAGGCAGTGCCCTACCTGCTCGGCACTCCGGACAAGGCACTGTGCTTCCTGGTGCCGGCGGGTGGCGGGCAGCATCCCTGCGCCTTTCTGGCCCCGCTGCCGCTGCTGCGACCGCACCTGCCGGCGATGCTGGCGAAGGCCGATCAGGGGCAGTCATGGCGCGACGTGACGGCCGGCCTGCTCCAGGAGGGGCTGAGCGTCGCCTACGTGCCGCTGGCCGCCTGACGTACGCCCAGCCGGTGCAGAACGCTTGGTATTCCTCCGGCACGCCGCAGAAGCTCACGGATTCCCGTTCGCTTCGCGTGAAGCGGATGTCGGCGCCCACGGCGAACAGGCGATTGTAGAGCGGCGCGACGTACAGCTCGCTCCCTTGCCGGCGCTCGGGCGGCAGGGCGGCCTCCGCATCGAAGGCGGCGAGGAAGCGAGCCGCCGCGCCGAGATGGTAGAGTCCGGTGCAGCACAGGTTCGGCTCAGGCTTACGAACACCCTATTCGCCGTGATCGTCCGCCGCGCGGTGTCCAGTGCCGAGCTGCGCCGGCCCGGCGAGTGACGCCGGGGTCCGGCGGGCGCCGGCTCAGCGCAGGCTCTGCCGCGCCGCCTCGGCCTCGAAGGCCGCCTGCAGCTCCGCCATGACCGAGGGACCGGCCATGGGGGTGCCCAGGTGCAGCGCGCGCAGCTCCGCCATGAACGCCTCCCACATCGGCGGGCCGCCCTCCTCCAGCAGGCGCGCGCGGATCGAAAGCTCCGGCGTGACCGGCGTATGCCGCCGGCCCCAGGCGCCCATCTGGACCAGCAGCGGCACCAGCTGGATGGCCGCCTCGGTCAGGCTGTAGATGGCCTTCTGCTGGTGGCTGGGGTCGTCGCGCCGCGTCAGCAGCCCGGCGTCGACCAGACGCTTCAGCCGGGCGGCCAGGATGTTGGAGGCGATCCCCTCCTCCGATCGGTTCAGCAGCTCGCGGAAGTGGCGGCGGTTGCCGAACATGACGTCGCGGATGACGATCAGGCTCCACCGGTCCCCCAGCATCTCCAGCGTCAGGTTGATCGGGCAGCCCGAGCGGTGCTCCGCGTGGCGCTTCTCCTCCATCGGTACATCCATCCTTGCAAAACCGCTTGCAAAATAGGAGCGGTCGCCGTAGGACTCAACCGATTGCAAAATGAAAGCAGTCGTGCGCGGGCGCGGCCGTAAAAGAATTGCGGGAGGCGACGATGACGCTGACGGTCCTTGGGCACCCCTTCTCCTCCTACTGCCAGAAGGTGCTGATCGCGCTGTATGAGAACGACGCCTCCTTCACGTTCCGCCTGCTTGCCTTCGGCGACGCGCAGGCGATGCAGGAATTCGCCGCCCTGTGGCCGCTGAAGCGCATGCCGGTGCTGGTGGACGGCGACCGCACAGTTGTGGAGTCCACCATTATCATCGAGCATCTCGGGCTCTACCATCCCGGCCCGGTGCGGCTGATTCCCGAGGATCCGCGCGCCGCGCTGCCGGTACGGACCATGGACCGGTTCTTCGACAACTACGTCATGACGCCCGTGCAGCGGATCGTCTTCGACGCCCTGCGCGGCGCGGATGCCCGCGATCCCCAGGGCGTCGCCGAGGCGCGCGCCCTGCTCGACACCGCGTACGGCTGGCTGGACCAGGCCATGGCGGGGCGGCCGTGGGCGGCGGGCGACGCCTTCAGCCTCGCCGACTGCGCGGCCGCACCCGCGCTATTCTATGCCGACTGGGTCCACCCGATCGGCGCGGCGTTCGGCAACGTCCGCGCCTACCGCGCGCGCCTGCTCGCCCGGCCGTCCTTCGCGCGGGCCGTGGACGAGGCGCGGCCCTACCGCCCGTTCTTCCCGCTCGGCGCGCCGGACCGCGACTGACCGGGTGGCGCGAGCGGGCGATGTCGGATCGCGCGCCGCCCGATCGTTCCTTTGGACGCACCAACAGCAAGGAGGCTGCCATGTCCTATGTCGACGGATTCGTTCTCGCCGTGCCGAAGCAGAACCTGGAGGCCTACAAGGCCCTGGCGCGCAAGGCCGGGGAGATCTGGAAGGAGCACGGCGCGCTCGCCTTCATCGAGTGCGTCGGCGACGACGTGCCCCATGGCGAGCTGACGTCCTTTCCGCGCGCGGTGCAGGCCAAGGAGGACGAGGTCGTCGTCTTCTCCTGGATCGTCCATGAATCGCGCGCCCGGCGCGACGCCGTCAACGCCAAGGTCATGGCCGACCCCCGGCTCCCGCACGACGCCGCGTCCATGCCCTTCGACGGCAAGCGCATGATCTTCGGCGGCTTCGAAACGATCGTGGAGTTGTAGGGGCGGTTCGCGCGCGTCAGCCGCCGCCCAGCAGCGCGTCGATGCGGCGGCGCAGGTTCATGAGGGCCTCGCGGTCCTGCTGGGCCGGCGGCTCGGCGGCCGGTTCCGGGCGGGCGAAAACCTTCGTACAGCGCTCGCCCGGTGCGATGGCGCGGACTGGTAACGATGAAGCGGGTGTCGGTCCGCTACGGAAGAGCCGCCTCTCGGCTGTCGCCGGCCTCGGCCAAGCCCTGGCCGCGCAGCCAGGAATCCTCTTGGCGCACGGCGTTCACGAGGAAGTCCGCCACCGCCCGGACCCGGTCCGAGTTCGCCACGTCGGCGTGCACGATCAGCCACAGATCCTGAAGCATCGGCTTCAGCCCGTCGCCGATCCGCTGCAACTGCGGATCGCGGTCGGCGATGAAGCACGGCAGCAAGGCCAGCCCGATCCCGGCGCGGACCGCCGCGATCTGGGTCGCCAGCGATGTCGCGGTCAGCAGGACCCGGTTTGCCGGAAGATGTTCGCGCAGCCAGACCGCCGCCGGCAAATGGTCGAACTCTTCGTCCCATCCGATCACGCCGAAGGATGACAGCGCGTCCGTCCCCGGCGCGGCGATCCGGTGCCAGGAATCGCGCCGGACATAGAGGGCGTGCGCGATGGCCCCGACCTTGCGCACGCGCAGCCGTCCCTGATCCGGCCGGACGAGGCGCAAGGCGATGTCGGCCTCGCGCTTCGTCAGCCCGATGGAGCGGACGCTGGTGGCGAGCTCCAGGACAATGTCGGGATAGGTGTTCCGAAAGTCCTGGAGATGTGGAATCAGCACGTGGTTTGCGATGTTCTCCGCCGTCGCCACCCGCACCCGGCCGGTCAGCCCACCGGCGCCGGTGGCTGCGGCCAGGGAGCGTATCGAGCCTTCGATGGCTTCGGCCTGCGGAAGCAGCGCGCGGCCCTCGTCCGTCAGGAAATAGCCGGTCGGATGGCGGATGAACAGAGTCGTCGCCAGATCCTGCTCCAGCACCTGGATGCGCCGCCCGAGCGTCGCCGGGCTGATCCGCAGCAGTCCGGCTCCCTCGGTCAGGCTTCCGGTGCGGGCGATCGCAAGAAAGCACCTGACATTATCCCAATCCATGGGTTTTTCATCCAAGAAAGACAGGATGCAATTTTTTTACGTTCTTTCGTTGCGCCCATCAAGCAATCATAAAACCGGAACGCGGCGTGCGCTCCGAAGCGCCTTGCGAGCCTCTGCATGTCGCTGGGTCTTGACGATTTCCTGAGCGAGCGGGCGGAAGACAAAAATGAATACGTGGACATGTCAAATGAACCCGCCGTTCTCAATGGCTTTTACTGTCATAATAGGTGCGTGATATCTGAATAGGCGCGAAAATGCTTCGGGGGTTCGATTTCCCGTAATGATTGCTGCAATTCGGCACGCGCTATCGCGTGAAGAAAAAAGGATACGAGTATGTCATGTTGGAAGATCATGAATGGAACCCTGTGCGTCGTGGGTGACAAGTTCAGCGCGTTCGCCTTGGGCGCCGGGGCGATCACCATGTCCGATCTGCTCAAGCGCGTCCGCAACGGCCACTTTCAGCCCGATGGCGAGCCGATCCGCCTCGTGGCCGGTCGGGGGCTCAAGCAGCACGAGATTGACCTTCTGCGCCGTCTGATCGCCATGCGGGGGCTGCGCCACCACCTGATCGTGGACATGGATCAGGACATGCACCGTGCCGGCCGCCTTGAGGCGCACAAGCATCATCCCGAGAACGTCATGGTGTCGCTGGATCTCTGGGGGCTGACCGCGCCCACCGTCCTCATGGTGTTCTTCACCGGCGTGATGCCTCCGAACCTGATGGCCACGGGCGTCGCCCTGTTCCCGCAAATGGCCGGGTCGGCCAGTTTCCTGCTCGGCTTCTCGCTGATGCTGTGCGCGGCGGTGGTGATGATGGGGGTGAGCTATCTCAAGGTGGCGAGCCTGATGCCACTGAGCGGCCTGTTCCTGGTCGTGGCGGTGGTCAGCCGTTTTCTGGTCATGCGCACCGTGCGCTGAACAAGGGGGATACGATGACAACGAAACTTCCGCAACGGACCGCGGCGCGAGGACGCCTGACGGTGTCCTGCGTCGGCTTGGGCTGCATGGGGATGTCCGAGTTCTACGGTGCCACCGACGACGCGGCCTCCGTCGAGGTGCTGCGCGAGGCGCTGGACCTCGGCGTGACCTTCTTCGACACGGCGGACGTCTACGGCTACGGCCACAACGAGCGGCTGGTCGGGCGCGTCCTCAAGGAATCCGGCCGGCGCGGCTCCGTGGTTCTGGCGTCCAAGTGCGGCATTCTCCGCGACGAACAGGATCCCACGGTCCGGGGGGTGGACAACTCCCCCGCCTACATCAAGGCCGCTTGCGGGCGCAGCCTGGACCGGCTCGGCACGGGGATCGACCTGTATTACCTGCACCGGATCGCCGAGGGCGGCGCCCACATCGAAGCCAGCATGGACGCCATGGCCGATCTGCTGGCCGAGGGGAAGATTGGCCATGTCGGCCTGTCAGAGGCGAGCGCGCCGGTCATCCGCCGGGCACACGCCCGGCTGCTGGAGCGGACGGACGGTCGCCAGGGGCTGAGCGCAGTCCAGACCGAATATTCATTGATGAGCCGGGGACCCGAGCAGGACGGCGTGCTGGATGCCTGCCGGGAGCTGGACATCCTGTTCGTTCCCTACAGCCCCATCGGCCGAGGCCTTCTCACGGGCGGCATCGAAGAAGCGGCGCAGCTCGATACCACTGACTTCCGCCGCTCGCTGCCGCGCTTCCAGGGCGATGCCATGGCGCACAACCGGGCGCTTGTCGACAAGGTACAGGACATGGCCCGGTCGCATGGCTGCACACCGGCCCAGCTCGCCTTGGCCTGGGTGCTGGCGAAGGGGGAATTCATCGCGCCGATTCCCGGAACGAAGCGCAGCCGTTACCTGCGCGAGAACATCGCGGCAGCGCAAGTGCAGTTGTCGCCGGATGACGTGCTGACCCTGGACACCGCGTTTTCCCATGGCGCCGTTTCGGGAGGACGCTATGCGTTGACAGCGATGGCGGCCTATGGCCTCACCGAATAGCCAAGCGCATCGTCACGTCAACGGGCTGTGTGGGGCCGGCGATGTCCAGCCCGGTCCCGGCCCGATCGTCCGCCGCGCAGGCGGGCCGGCACGGCGGAGAGGAGGTCATCGGGCGTCTTTGGTGGGGTCGAGTTGCGACACGCGATCACACCCAAGGACACACACTGCCGAGAAGGCGCTCCCCGCCGTCATCCACGATGGCCGGCGCGAGATCCTCGGCCTCGGGCTGGGCCTGTCGGAGGCGGCGCCCCCGCCTTCGCGGGGGCAGGTTCTTCTGGATCGAGTTCCTGCGCTCCCTCGTGCGGCGCGGCCTGAAGGGCGTCGAAGAGCACGATCCTGGTGCGGCTCGTCAGCCTGGCATCGCGGACAGCCACAGGGATGGACACCGGAGGAGGACATCGGCAACTCCCGTCACCGCCATCACGGTAGGATTGCCGTTTCCCAACCACCATTCTGAGCAGACAACTCCCTGCCGTGCCCTTAGGACATCGGGTTCGGGCGTGGAGCGGGATCGGGCGGCAGGGGGATGAACTCGCCGTCGTCCAGGTCCGGCAGCTTCATGCGGCCGGCGCGCCAGTCCGCCTTGGCCTGCTCGATGCGCTCCTTCGAGGAGGAGACGAAGTTCCATTCGATGAAGCGCGGCCCCAGCGGTTCGCCGCCGACGGCGACGACGATCGACGGCGTCACGGCGGTGAGGATGGCCGGCTGCCCCGGCGCGAAGACGAGCATCCGGCCCTCGCCGAAGCTCCGCCCCTCCGCCTCCACGGTGCCGGAGACGACGTAGGCCGCGCGCTCCGGGTGGTCCGCCGGCAGTTCGACGCGGGCACCCGTGGCCAGTTCCCAATGCACGTAGAACATAGGCGAGTGCGTCCTGACGCCGGAGCGGACGCCGAATGCCTCCCCAACCACCAGCCGACCCCAGGCGCCGCCATCCTCGATGACCGGCAGGTCCTCCACGCCATAGTGGATGAAGCCGGGGTCCGTCTCCTCGTCGCGCTCCGGCAACGCCACCCAGGCCTGGATGCCGTTCATCCGCCCGCCTTCCAGGCGGGCGCGCTCGAAACGCTCGGAATGGGTGATGCCGCGCCCGGCGGTCATCCAGTTCACCTCGCCCGGCCGGATGGGCTGTTCGGAGCCCACGCTGTCGCGGTGCATGATTTCGCCCTCGAACAGGTAGGTGATGGTGGACAGGCCGATGTGCGGGTGCGGGCGCACGTCCACCGCGCGCGGCAGGCCGGGCTGGAAGGCGACGGGGCCCATATGGTCGAAGAAGACGAAGGGGCCGACCATCCGGCGACGCGCATAGGGAAGCACCCGGCCGACCTCGAATCCGCCGAGGTCCTTCCGGCGCTGCTCGATCACCAGTTCCAGCATCCCTGCCCCTCCCGTTGCACCCGGCCGTGGATGCCGGCGCTTCACAATGGCGCCTGCCGGGGCATGCGCCAAGCCGGCCATTCGGGGAAGGCGCGCGAACATTTGCGAAACGGGAATTCCCCGGCGGCACCGGCAACCCCATATCGTGTGCATCGTGCACTCCGGCAGACGGCTCGGGAGGATCGGATGGCGACCCTGAAGGAGTTCGAGGAGGCGCTGAAGGCGGCGGGCAACACGGCGGCCCTGGACATCCTGGAGCGGCTGCGCGAGCGCGACCGCGCCAAACGCTCGATCCGCCCGGCCCGGCGCCTGACCGGGCGGAAGATGACGCCGGAACTGGCGGCGGAGATCCTGTATTTCCACCGGACCACGGAAATGACCCAGCAGGAGATCGCCTTCCACCTGGGTGTGAACCAGGGCCGGGTGAACGAGGTCATCAAGCGCGGCAAGTGGCTGGACGGGAACCCCGAATCGCCCGAGGCGGTCGCCCGCGACAAGGCCGTCGACCGCGCCCGGCGCGGCGTCGGCGTCCGTCCGCGCCGCCCGAAGGCCGCCAAGCCGGTGGAGAAGGGGCCGGAGAAAAAGGCGCCGGGGACGAAAGCGGCAAAGACCAGGGCGCGCCCGGCCGAGCCCCCGGCGCAATTGCTGCTTGACGGGCTGTAAGGGGCCGCCATGCGCGACGGCCCGCGCCTGAACCGCCGCACGCTGATCGGCGCCATGGCCGCCGCCGCGGCGCTGCGCCCGGCGCCCGGCCGTTCGCAGTCGCGCACCCTGATCGACAAGCGGATCCCGTCAAGCGGCGAAGCGTTGCCGGCGGTCGGGCTGGGCACCTGGATCACCTTCAACGTTGGCGACGACCCGGTGGCCCGCGCCGCCTGCGCCGAGGTCATGCGGAACTTCTTCGCGGCGGGGGGCCGGATAATCGATTCCTCGCCCATGTACGGTTCGGCGCAGGCGGTGATCGGCGCCGGGCTCGGCGCGCTGGGAACGCCGCAGGGGCTTTTCTCGGCCGACAAGGTGTGGATCTCGTCCGGTGCCCGCGGCCCGGAGCAGATCGAGCGGTCGCGCCGGCTGTGGGGCGTGCCGCGCTTCGACCTCCTGCAGGTCCACAACCTGCTGGCGTGGGAGGAGCACCTCGACACGCTGCAGGCCATGAAGGCGGCGGGCCGGCTCCGCTACGTCGGCATCACCACGTCGGAGGGGCGGCGCCACCGCGAGTTCGAACAGGTCATGCGCAGCCGGCCGATCGACTTCGTGCAGGTCACCTACAACATCCTCGATCGCGCGGTGGAGAAGCGACTCCTGCCCCTGGCGCGCGAGCGCGGCATCGCCGTCATCGCCAACCGGCCGTACCGCGAGGGGCCGCTGATCCGCCGGTTGAAGAAACACCCGCTGCCCGCCTGGGCGGCGGACGCCGATTGCGCCGACTGGGCGCAGTTCCTGCTGAAGTTCATCGTCTCGCACCCGGCCGTCACCTGCGCCATCCCGGCGACCACCAGCGTGGCGCACGTGCGCGAGAACATGGGCGCCGCCTACGGCCGCCTGCCGGACGAGGCGGTGCGCCGGCGCATGGCCGCGCACGTCGCGGGACTGTGATGTCCGAGTGGTGGACCTACACCCTGTGGGACTTCCTGCTCTTTTCGCCGCGCACCTACTATCGCCTCTTCGAACTCCACAACGCCGCCGTCTGGCCGGGGCAGATCCCGGCTCTGGCGCTGGGCGCGACCCTGGCCGTGCTGCTTGCCCTTCGCGTGTCCTGGGGCGGGCGGGCCGCGTCGGCGATCCTCGCCGTGTGCTGGCTGTGGGTGGCGTGGGGTTATCTGCACACGCGCTACGCGACCATCAACTGGGCGGCCGAATACCTGGCGATGGCCTTCGCCGTGCAGGCGCTGCTGTTCGTCCTGGCCGGCGTCCTGGGCGGCCGGCTTCGAATCGGGCGGCAGCCGTGGATGGGGCTCGCGTTCGTGCTGTTCGCCCTGGCTGTCCAGCCCCTGATCGGCCCGCTGGCGGGCCGCGCGTGGCCACAGGTCGAGCTGTTCGGGGTGGTGCCGGATCCCACGGTGGTGGCGACGCTGGGCGTGCTGCTGGCGGCGGAACGGCCGCGCTGGGAGCTTTTCGTCATCCCGCTGGCGTGGTGCGTGGTCGGGGGCGCCACCCTGTGGACGATGGCGGCACCGGACGCCTGGGTGCTGCCGGCGGCCGGCGGGCTGGCGCTCGCGGTCGCTCTGGCGCGCGCCGTCACAGGTTCCAGGTCACACGCGGCGGCGGGAAGTCCATCGGCTCCGGATCGCGGTTGAGGCGCAGCGGCGGGTCGACGCCGGCCAGGGCGCGGGACGCCTCCTCGCGCTTCAGGGCGTAGGGCGGGCCTGGGAAGCGCTTCAGCACCATGTCGAAGGAGGCGCGCGCGACGTCCCGGCAGCCGAGGATGCGGAACATCTCGCCCTGCTGGAGCAGCGCGTCGGCCTCCGACGAGCGGTGGTAGCTGGGCATGGTCGCGGCGGCCGAATACCAACGGTGGTAGGCGGCCCACATCGCCTCGACGGCGGGGCCTTCGCATTTTCCCGCGGTGATCGCCGTCTCCAGCGCCCGCCGGTAGTCGGCGTCCGGTGCGGTCGGAACGGTCGCGCAGCCGGTGGCGGCGAGGGCCGCGCCGGCCAGGGCGGCAAGGGTGCGCAGCAGCATGGGTCCTCCCGGCGTTGAGGCGCCGTCCAGCCAACCATGTCCCGGTTAAAACGCGGTTCAAACCCGCCGGATTCCCGCATTCCGAACCCAGTGAAGCAATCGCATGTCTTTCAATGGTCCGGGCGAATCAAGGATCCGATTGTTTCTATCGGGCGCTCAAAATGCTTCGAAAATCGAAATAATGTCGGCCGAAGCGCGCGGTTTAACGAATGTTAAAGTGGGTCTAACGTTTGGCGCTCATTACTCCCATAGGGCTAAGCTATTCGATTGACGATGCGACTGAGGATTGCTTTTCTGAGCTTGTGACAAGAAAGGGTTCGGGCAATTTCATAAAATTGCTGCGTTCCCTTCGGCACAGATGGAAGTGGAGAATCCCATGCGCGCAGTCCTGATCGAACCGGATGACCTGATCGCTGCCGCCCTCGGCCGGCAGTTGGACCTTGGCAAGATAAGGTTTGATCGAATGGCTTGGGGCGATCTGCAAACGACGATGCGCGAACAGGGCGCCGACTCTCTGCCCTGCGATGCGATCATCGTCGGCGGCGTGGAGGATCCGGCCGCCTGCGTCGCGGCTCTCCGCGCCCAGCACGTGACCACCGTCATCCTCTGCCTGATCGAGCGCCGGTGCACCGCCACCACGGTGGACCTCCTGCGCGCCGGGGCGGACGACGTGCTGGTGAAGCCGGTGGTCAGCGCCGAGGTGTGCGCCCGCATTGAGGCGACGCGCCGCCGCTCGCGCGGCATGGCGTCCAACATGGTCAAGGTCGGCCGTCTGACCGTCTATCTGGACGGCCGCGATCCGGAAGTGGACGGCGAGCGCCTGCGCCTCAGCCAGCGCGAGCACGCCATCCTGTCGGTGCTGGCCGCCCACCACCGCCGCGTCGTGTCGAAGGAGCACGTCTACGACGAAGTCTACGGTCTGACCGGCACCGACCCGCTCGACAAGGTCATCGACGTCTACATCTGCAAGCTGCGCAAGAAGATCGCCACCGCGACCAGTGGTGCGAAGTACATCGAGACCGTGTACGGCCGCGGCTACAAGTTCGAAGCCCCGCCGGAGCACGAAGCGGCCGTGGCCCAGCCCGCCGCGCGCGACGCCGCTGCCGACCGTTCCCGCCGGCCGGGCAACGTGGTGCGCTTCACCCCCGCCTCCTACGGGCGGGCGCTGGCGAAGACCGGCTTCATGGCGGTGGGCGGCTGAGAAGCCGGCATCAGGGCGGCGCCACGCCGCCCCTCCCGGCCGCAGGGAAGGGTTTTTTCTTAAAAAACTATTTATTCAAAAGCAGTATTTATTTCGACAATCCAGAACTTGAGCGCCGGTTTTACCTGAATCCTTTTACCCAGGTTTAAACCGGTTCGGTCACAGTCGAATTGCCGATTGCGCGCCCGCAGACATGAACAGGAAGGCCCGCGCTGACCGGCCCCGGCGTCAGAAAGGCGCCCTGCATCTCACGAATGGAGATACACATGGCCTCGATCATGACGAACGCTTCGGCGATGACCGCGCTGCAGACCCTGCGCCGCGTCACGGGCGACCTGGAGACGACCCAGGACCGCATCTCGACCGGCCTCAAGGTCAACAACGCCAAGGACAACGCCGCCTACTGGTCGATCTCGACGACCATGAAGGCCGACGTCGCCGGTTTCAAGGCGGTCAAGGAGTCGCTGGAACTGGGCTCCGGCACCACCAACACCGCGTCCGTGGCCGCCAAGAACATCGTCGAGAATCTGCAGACGCTGAAGGCCCGCGTCATCGCCGGCCAGACCAACGGCGTCGACAAGTCGCTCATCCAGAACGACATCGACCAGTTGGTCAAGCTGGTGAAGGGGGCCGCCGCCGACGCTTCGTTCAACGGCGACAACCTGCTGCGCGTCACCTATTCCAACGACGGCACCGCCAAGGACAAGAACGTCGACATCCTGGCCTCGCTGAGCCGTGGCGCCGGCACCGTCACGCCGAGCTACATCAGCTTCCAGCGTCAGGACATGCAGGTGTCCTCCATCGTCGGCAAGGCGACCATCGAGCAGCAGGTCGATTCGACCAACGACATGAAGGCGTCGGTCGGCATCGCCCTCGGCGCCCCGGGCGAGACCTTCATCGACCAGCAGAACCTCGGCCTGGGCAATCTCACCCTCAACGTCACCAACGAGGCCGGCGTCAAGACGGCGGTGACGGTCGACCTGTCCGGCATCATCTACGACACGGACAAGGCGACGACGCAGGGCCTCATCGAGACGGCGGTCAACACCGCACTGACGGCGGCCGGCGGCGACTTCCAGGTGGCCTTCAACGGCGACAACCTGGAGTTCACCGATCAGGACGTGGGCGCCGACGGCAACTTCACCGCCAAGGTCGACAGCCTGTGGGTCGGCTCGACCGAGAGCGATGCGTTCGGCGGCCTCGCCGATCTGACGCAGATCGACGTGACGTCGAACGCCACGAAATCGCTGGAGGTCATCAACGCGATGCTCGACAGCGCCATCGGCAAGGCGTCGGTGATCGGCTCGATCGAGAACCGCGTGTCGGTGCAAAACGACTTCGTGTCGAAGCTGACCGACGCGATGAACAAGGGCATCGGTGCCCTGGTCGACGCCGACATGAACGAGGAGTCGAGCCGCCTGCAGGCCCTTCAGGTCCAGCAGCAGCTCGCCATCCAGGCGCTGTCGATCGCCAACCAGGGTCCGCAGAACATCCTGTCGCTGTTCCGCTAAAGGGGGCCGGGCCGGCGTCCGCCCCACGGGTGCCGGTCCATCCTCTCCATCCCGCTTCCATCCTTGCCTTTTCCGGCCTTGCGGGGCGGCCGGTCCATCCGCCGGCCGTCCCGCGGATCCACGCCACGGACATTCCATCGATAAGGTGCGACCATGAGCATCGCCGCCTACCAGCAGACGATCGCCGAGTGCGAGGATCCCCGCCGCATCGAGTACCGGGTCTTCCTGCGCATCACCCTCGACCTGGAGGCGCATCGCGATGCCGACTGGCGGTCCGCCGGGCTGAAGGATGCGCTGTGGCGCAACCTGGAACTCTGGAACACGCTGCGCGCCGACCTGCTGGACGAGGGCAACGCGTTGCCGGAATCGCTGCGGGCCGGGTTGGTCTCCCTGTCGTTCTCGGTCGACCGGCAGACGCGCCAGGTGCTGCGCGGCGAGGCCGGTGTCGGCCTGCTCATCGACATCAACCGCTCCATCATGAAGGGCCTGCAGGGCGCCGTCCAACCCGTGCTGGAGGTGGTCCATGGCGCTTAAGCTCCGCCTCAAGCCGTGCGAGCGGGTGGTCATCAACGGCTGCGTTGTGCAGAACGAGAACCGCCGCTACACGCTGACCGTCAGCAACTTCGCCCAGATCATCCGCGGCAGCGACATCATGCAGGAGGAGGAGGCGGACACGCCCGTCCGGCGCGCCTACTTCGTGATCCAGAGCATGCTGCTCGACCCGCACGCGGCCGAGGAATACGGCCCTGTCGTCGCCGGCATGATGGCCAAGCTCTACACCGCCTTCGTGCGCCCCGACATGCAGGACCGCATCATGCAGGCCATGCAGAACGTCAGCGAGCGCGACTACTACAAGGCGCTCTCCTGCCTGCGGCCGGTCATGACCTATGAGGAGACCGTGCTGGGCGGCGGCCGGGCACCCGCTGTCAACGCGGCCGAGCCGCGGGTGGGGGGATGACGCCATGCCAAGCCCCGTCAACGGCATCACCGGGGTGAACGGCGAACGCTCGCCCGCCTCCGCCGACGTGGTGGCCGAGGCGCGCCAGCGGCAGGCCGACCGGTTGCGCGCCGCCCAGGCCGAAGCCGAGAAGCCCACCGAGGTGGTCGAGGAGACGGCCAAAAGCGAGGCCGCCGCCGACCGCGCGCGCGGCGACGCCATCCGCCCCTACCGTGTCAAGCTGAACCCGGAGACCAACCGGCTCGTCACCGAGGTGCTGGACACCGAGACGGGCGCGGTCATCATGCGCATCCCGCCGACCTACGTCGATCCGGCGCAACGCGCCGAGGAGGCCGGCGCCGCGCCATCGGCGGACGGGGAGTTGGAAGCATGAGCACGCTCCAGGACTTCCGGCAGATCGCGCGCAACCACGACCGCTTCGAGGGCATGATGCGCGCCCGACCGGACGTGAAGCGGAACATCGAATACTTCCAGGCCAACATCGGCACGATCACGACGGCCGACGAACTGATCAAGGACGACAAGCTCTACCGCTTCGTCATGGAGGCGTTCGACCTGGGCAGCCAGATCTACGCCCGCGGCCTGATCCGCAAGGTGCTGAACGAGGGCGTGAGCGACCCGGCGGCGACCGCCAACCGCATGAGCGACACCAAGTTCAAGGAGATGGCGACCGTCCTCGGCTTCAAGGAGGCGGGCGGGGCGACGCTGAAGGAGCCGGCGATCGTGCAGGCCATCGTCGACCGCTACATCGACGTGAAGATGGAGGTGTCGGCGGAGGAGAAGAACCCGGCCGTCCGCCTCGCCCTCTATTTCCAGCGTAAGGCGTCGCGCATCACCAACTGGTACCAGATTCTGGCCGACCGGGCGCTGCAGAAGGTGGTCTTCACCGCCTTCGACATTCCCGAACAGGCGGCACTGCAGGACCTGGACCGCCTGAAGGACAAGCTGGACAAGCGCTTCGCCATCGCCGACTTCAAGGATCCGGAGAAGCTGCGGGTGTTCCTCGACCGCTTCGCCGCCATGTACGACATGAAGAACGGCGCGCCGCAGGCGGGCTCATCCCTGACGCCGTCGATCGGGCCGGTCCGGCGCGGCGCCCGGGCGTCGATCGTCTCGATCGACCCGTCCGTCACCATGTCGCTGCTGCGCTTCCCGCGCTTCTGACATGGCGGCGCCGGCTGTTCATCACGCCGGACGGCCGTCCCCGCTGCCCCGACCCCGGGCGGCCTCGCCCTCCGACGATTGCGAGGAGGAGGCGCGCGACGCGCTGCACATCCTGCCGCTGTCGGTGGTGCCGCTGGAAACGCCGGCGCTGCGGCGCGCGCGGCTGGTCAAGAACGTGCGGCTGCAGACGGCGGTCGAGCTGTTCAACGACGCGCACGCCGGCAGCGGGCAGGTTGCCCCCGGCCACCTGCCGCTGCATTTCGGAGCACGCACGGCCGAACTCGAACGCGATCTGGTGACGATCAACCGCATCGCCCAGGCGGCCAGCTTCGACGTCTATTCGCTGCGCATCGAGCTGCGCCGGCTGAACATCGACGTGGACAGCCACCGGGCCTTGCGCCTGTCGAGCCGCAGGAAGGAGCAGCTGACCAAGTACATGTGTGTCTTCACCCGCCCGCTGATCGAGTGCGTCTACGGGCCGGACGAGGTGAACGTGCAGAGTGTGGACGACCTCATCCGCATGTTCGCCGCCCCCGACGTGGCGGAGGTGCGGCGGCGCCTGCGCACGATGGCCGACCGGCTGGACATCGACCTGCCCGAGATCCCGAGCTTCCTGGAGGAATACGGCGACATCTTCCTGTCACTGGCCTATTTCAAGCAGTGCCTGGACGAGATCGTTCCCGACGTCCAGAATTTCCTGGCGTGGATGGACGCCATCCGCGCGTCCAGCGAGATCCGCCGCGACCCCCGGCAGGTGCGGATGCTGGACGAGGTCAACCGCGACCTCACCGAGATCACCACCTCGATCACCGGCCGGTTCGAGAGCTTCGACAACCGCTCCAAGGACTTCTGGCGCGACATCAACGCGCACAGCTTCCGCGCCATCCGCGAGCTGATCACCGCGCACCACGTGACGATCGGCGGCGTGCTGTGCGGGCTGGCGGTGAAGATGGACCTGTGGAAGGCCCGCTTCGCCAGCGGCGGCGGCCCCAACCGGCGGTTGGAATTCATCAAGTCGGAGATCCTGCCCGGCCTGTCGCACATCCGCTCCCTGGAGCGCTCGGCGCGCGGGGAGGAGTGACGCCCTTGACGTTGGGCCGCGCTGGCGGGCTTTCCTCACACCCGGATCGAGCGGCGGTCGGGCGGTTCCGTCGCCTGGAGTTCGTAGAGCTTCGCCAGCAGTTGCGGGGCCGGGCGCTCCGTGGGTGCCGTCGGCGTCGCGGTTGCGGTGGTGCCGGTCTTCGCCAGCGCGGCCTTCAGCGCGCGGGAGGACGCCAGCGTCGTCGCCGCGTCGTCGCTCTCCCCCGCCGGCGCCTTCATCCAGGGCAGCGGAGCGGCGGCCGTGGCGGCGGCGGGGGCCGCATCCTCCTTGCCCAGGTCGGCGGCCAGCGTGCGCAGGTGGCCCAGCGGGCTGTCGCCGGTGACGCTCTCGAACAGGGCGAGAGCGGCGCTGCCCAGCAGACCCATCGGGCCGCCGAACAGGAAGCCGCCGGCCAGACGGGCGGGCAGGCCGATGCCGTCGCCGCTCGCCTCGCGGTAGACGGACGACACGATGGGCAGGTGCTGGAGCGGATTGATGGCGTCGATGAGATCGCCGAACTCCAGCCCGCTCTCCGATCCGCCCGCTTCCTGTGCCCTGGCTGCCTTGCGCGGGGCCGCGTCGGGCCGGGGGCCGGCGGGGGCGAGGGCCTGCGCGGCCAGCGTCTTGTTCACCGTCATGACGGACCTCCAATCCGGGCCAGAAGCTGTTCGAGGTGATGGAAGGTGTGGGCGGACGGGGTGGCGTCGTCCTTGCCCTGGCGCAGGACGTCCTCCAGCACCGGGTGCAGAGCGACGGCGGCGTCCACCTCGGCGTCGCCGCCGGGCTTGTAGGCGCCGATGCGTACGAGGTCGCGCATGGCGTCATAGGTGGCGGCCAGCGCGCGGGCGCGGTTCACAACGCGGTTCTCCTCCGCCGAATGGCAGCCGGGCAGGGTGCGGGACACGCTGCGCAGCAGGTTGACGGCCGGATAGCGGCCCTGTTCGGCGATGCGGCGGTCGAGCACCACATGGCCGTCGAGGATGCCGCGCACGGCGTCGGCGATCGGCTCGTCGTGGTCATCGCCGTCGACCAGCACCGTGAAGATGCCGGTGATGTCGCCCTGGCCGCCACCGTCCGCGCCCGGCCCGGCGCGTTCCAGGAGGCGCGGCAGTTCGGCGAAGACGCTGGGCGGGTAGCTCTTGGTGGTCGGCGGCTCGCCGGCGGCGAGGCCGATCTCGCGCTGGGCCATGGCGAAGCGGGTGACGCTGTCCATCAGGCAGAGCACGTGCAGGCCCTGGTCGCGCAGCTCCTCCGCCACGGTCAGGCAGAGGTAGGCGGCCTGCCGGCGCATCAGCGGCGGCTCGTCGGAGGTGGCGACGATGACGACCGAGCGGGCCAGGCCGTCGGCGCCCAGGTCGTCCTGGATGAACTCCCGCACCTCGCGGCCGCGCTCGCCGATCAGGCCGATGACGATGGCGTCCACATTCGCATGCCGGGCGAACATGGAGAGCAGCGTCGACTTGCCGACGCCGGAGCCGGCGAACACCCCCATGCGCTGGCCCCGGCAGATCGGCGCGAAGGCGTCGATGGCCCGCACCCCGGTGTCGAGCCGGGCGCCGACGCGGCGCCGGGCGCAGGCGGCCGGCGGGGCGGCGCGCAGGGGCCGCGCGTGCTCGCCGTTCCGCAAGGGGCCGGCGCCGTCGATCGGCTGTCCCAGCGCGTTGACGACGCGGCCGAGCCAGCCGGGGCCGGGGCGCAGCGTGAAGGCGGTGTCGTCGGTCACCGCAGCACACCCCTCCGCCACGCCGTCCAGGTTGTCGAAGGCCATCAGCAGCGAGCGGCCGTGGCGGAAGCCGATGGTCTCGCACAGCAGGCGCTGGCCGCGCGCGGTCTCTGCGTAGCACTTGTCGCCGACCGCCAGCACGCGCTGGAGGCCGTCCACCTCCAGCGTCATGCCGACGGCGGTGCGGACCTCGCCGCGCCAGCTCAGCGTCGGCAGCCGCTCGATTTCCGCCGCCAGGTTGGACAGCACGTGCATGCGGGAGCCCTTCGGTTCAGGTCGATACCGGGGCAGCGTAGCGGGGCGAATTTAAATCCGGTTTTAAACCGGCGCGGTCATCTTCCGATTGTCTTCGGGAATGGAGATTGGAATGGATTTTAGCAACATTGCCTTGTTCAGGCTGAGCGGAGCACGGCTCGATTACTTGGCGCAGCGGCACCGGGTGATCGCCGAGAACGTCGTGCACGCCAACACGCCCGATTACAAGGCGAAGGACCTGAAGCCGTTCGAATCCCTGCTGGGCGGCGTCAGGCCGGTGACCACCGCGCGCACCTCCGCCCTGCATCTGGCCGGCGGCCGGCCCGCCGGTGCGATGGCGGAGGCGCCGCGGCCCGATCAGTGGGAGGTCACGCCCGACGGCAACTCCGTCTCGCTGGAGCAGGAGATGGCCAAGGGCAGCGAGACCCGCGACGCCTTCGCGCTCACCGCCGGCCTGTTCCAGCGCAACGTGCAGATGCTGCGCGCCGCGTGGCGCTCCGGCAACTGATCCCGGAAGGAGTCTTTTCCATGAACGATCCCCTGTCGGCGACCCTGCGCATCGCCTCCTCCGGCCTGCAGGCGCAGGGCACGCGCCTGCGCGTGATCGCCGAGAACATCGCCAACGCCGATTCCACCGCTCCCAGCGCCGGCGGCGACCCGTACCGGCGCAAGACCATCTCCTTCACCACCTCGCTCGACCGCGCCAGCGGGACGGAGGTCGTGAAGGTCAAGCAGATCGGCCGCGACCGCAGCGACTTTCAACTGGCCTACGATCCTTCGCACCCGGCGGCGGACGCCAAGGGCTACGTCAAGCGCCCGAACGTCCAGCCGCTGATCGAGATGGCCGACATGCGCGAAGCCAGCCGGTCCTTCGAGGCGAGCGTCAACGTCATCGAGCAGTCGCGCTCCATGATGAACCGCATGATCGACCTGCTGCGCGGCTAGGGAGTACCCCCACCATGATCGAAATGCCCGTCGGCCGCGTCGCCGCCGCCTACGCCGCCCACAAGACCGCCGCCCCGCTGCCGACGCCCCCGGTGCAGACGGCCCCGGCGGCGACCGCCGGGACGCCGGCTGCGGATGCGGCACCGGAATCCAGCTTCGGCGCCTTCCTCGACCGGCAGGTCACGCAGGCGGTCGACACCCTGAAGGAGAGCGAGCGGGTGTCGCTGGCCGCCGTCGCCGGCAAAGCCAGCGCGCAGGACGTCGTGCGCTCCGTCATGGCGGCCGAGATGACCGTGCAGACGGTGGTCGCCATCCGTGACCGGATGGTCCAGGCCTACCAGGACATCATGCGCATGGCCGTGTGAGCGGAGGCACCCATGAACGAGGCGGATGTGCTGGAAGTGCTGCGCGGCGGGATCTGGGCGACGCTGCTGATCGCCGCGCCGCCGCTGGTGGTGGCGGTGGTCGTCGGCGTGGCGATCTCGCTGGTCCAGGCGCTGACCCAGGTGCAGGAGATGACGCTGACCTTCGTGCCGAAGATCGTCGCCATCCTCGTCACCACCGTGCTGTCGCTGCCGTTCATGTACGCCACCCTCGCCACCTACGGCGAGCGGTTGAGCAGCCTCATCGTCTCCGTGCGGTAGGGGCCCGTGCGCGCCGCCGCCGTCCTCCTCGCCGGGCTGCTGCTGCCGGCGCTTGCCGGGGCGGCGGAGGTCGGGCCGGGCATCGGGCGCTGGACCACGGCGCTCTACGCCCCGCCGGCGGCACCGGCCGCGCGGGTCCTGCCGGTCGAGGCCGCCTGCATCGGCGCCATTCTGGAGGCGGAGCGCGAGGCCGGCGTGGCCGACCACATGCTGCTGGCCATGGGCTTCACCGAGGCCGGGCGGCGCACCCCCGACAAGCTGTTCACCGTGTGGCCGTGGACGGTCAACACCGAGGGGCAGTCGCACTACTTCCCCTCGCGCGAGGACGCCATCGCCTTCGTCCGCGCCGCGCAGGCGCGCGGCGTGCGCTCCATCGACGTCGGCTGCCTGCAGGTGAACCTGAAGTGGCACCCGGACGCCTTTCCCGACCTGAACACCGCCTTCGAGCCGCGGGCCAACGCGCGCTACGCCGCGCGCTTCCTGGGCGAGTTGCGCCACGCGCACGGCACGCTGGACGACGCCATCGCGCGCTACCACTCCGCCCAGTCGGAGCGGGGGGCGGCGTACCGGCAGCGGGTGGTGGGCAACATGCGCTGGACGGCGCACGCCATCGACTACCTGCGCACGCTGGCCGCCGGTCCGCGCGCCGCGACGCCGGTGTGGGGCCGGGCGGAGTTGGGACGGCTGTCCTTCCTGTCCAGCCTCTACGCCGGCGGTCCGGCCCGGCCGCTTCTGCCTGCCGGGGCGCCCTGAGGGGGGCGGATGTTACCCAATGTTACGGGATGATACGTTTTTGCGGGGGGCGTCACATTCGGGGGCGGCGTGTCGCGTCGGCGAAGCCGGGTGGGGGCAAGGCGCACCTCGGGCGTTTGGCGGAAGCAGCATACTCTCTTTAGGAATTAATGCAAAGAGCCGCCTTTAAAACCGGGTTTTACCGCGCCGGTCCATGATCGCGGCGGATATGCGGAGCCAGCGACGCCATGAGCCTGACCGAGACCTTCCGGACCAAGATGACCAGCCTCGGCGACGCCGGGGCGGCCAACCGCGACGTGCTGTTCGCCGTCGGCATCGTGCTGGTGCTGGCGGTGCTGTTCCTGCCGGTGCCGACGTGGTTCCTCGACGTCGGGCTGGCGCTGTCGCTGGCGCTCAGCGTGCTGATCCTGATGGTGGCGCTGTGGATCCCGCGCCCGCTGGACTTCTCGTCCTTCCCCACGGTGCTGCTGGTGGTGACGGTGCTGCGGCTGGCGCTGAACATCGCCTCCACGCGCCTGATCCTCAGCCAGGGGCACACCGGCACCTCGGCCGCCGGTCATGTGATCGAAGGCTTCAGCCAGTTCATCATGGGCGGCAACTTCGTGATCGGCGTGGTGATCTTCGCCATCCTGATCGTCATCAACTTCGTCGTCATCACCAAGGGGGCCACCCGCATCGCCGAGGTGGGCGCGCGCTTCACGCTGGACGCCATCCCCGGCAAGCAGATGGCGATCGACGCCGACCTGTCGGCCGGCATGATCGACGACGTCGAGGCGCGCCGCCGCCGCAAGGAGCTGGAGGACGAAAGCACCTTCTTCGGCGCCATGGACGGCGCGTCGAAATTCGTGCGCGGCGACGCGGTGGCGGGGCTGATCATCACCGGCATCAACGTGCTGGGCGGCATGGCCATCGGCATGGCGCAGCAGCGCCTGTCGTTCGACGCGGCCGCCGCCGTCTACACCATCCTGACGGTGGGCGACGGGCTCGCCACGCAGATTCCGGCGCTGGTCGTGTCGCTGGCCGCCGGCCTGCTGGTGACCAAGGGCGGCAACGTCGGCTCGGCCGACAAGGCGGTGATCAGCCAGCTCGGCGGGTATCCCAAGGCGCTGATGGTGGCGGGCGGCCTGCTGGGGGCGCTGTCGCTGACGCCGGGGCTGCCGCTGGGGCCGTTTTTGCTGCTGGGTGCGGGCTTCGGTGCCGCCGGCTGGTACGTGCCGCGCCAGGAGGCGCGCCGCGCCGCACTCGCCAAGCTGGAGGAAAGCGCCAGGACGCCCGCCGCACCGCCCGAGGAGGCGGTGGAGGACATGCTGAAGGTGGACGAGGTGAAGGTGGAGGTGGGCAACCACCTGGTGCCGCTGATCCTCAACAAGAACGGTCCGCTGACCGGCAAGGTGAAGACGTTGCGCAAGCGCTTCGCCAAGGAGTTCGGCTTCATCCTGCCCTCGGTGCGCATCAAGGATTCCAGCTTCCTGCCGCCCAAGGGCTACGTCATCAGCGTGATGGGCGTCGACGTGGCGAACGGCGAGGTGCGGCCCAAGCTGCTGCTCGCCATCGATCCCAGCGGCGGCGAGGCGCCGGACATCGCGGGCGAGGCGACGCGCGAGCCCACCTTCGGCCTGGCCGCCCGCTGGATCGACCCGGCCCGGCACGAGGAGGCGGTCGCCAAGGGCTACACCGTCGTCGACCCGGAAAGCGTCATCACCACCCACCTGACCGAGGTGATCAAGGACCATCTGCCGGCCCTGCTGACCTTCGGCGCCACGCAGAAGCTGGTCGACGGGCTGGGGCGGGAGTACCAGAAGCTGGTCAGCGACATGGTGCCCAGCCAGATCACGCTGGTGGTGGTGCAGCGCGTGCTGCAGGCCCTGCTGGCCGAGCGCGTGTCGATCCGCAACCTGCCGGCCATCGTCGAGGCCATCGCCGAGGCGGTCGGCTGGACCCGCAACATCACCCTGATCACCGAGCACGTGCGCACGCGCCTGGGCCAGCAGATCTGCCAGTCGCTGACAGCGTCGGACGGGTTCGTGCCGGTGATCGCGCTGACGCCACGCTGGGAACAGGCGCTGATCGAGAACATCGTGACGGACGGCGAGGACCGCCGCTTCGCCATGCCGCCCAGCCAGGTGCAGGAGTTCCTGACCGCCGTGCGCACCCGCATCCAGAAGCACGCCAGCCCGCAGGTGTGGCCGGCGCTGCTGGTGGGGGCGGAGGTGCGGCCGTTCGTGCGCTCGCTGCTGGAGCGCGTCAGCCCGATGACGCCGATCATCAGTCACGCCGAACTGCACCGCAAGGTGTCGGTCAAGACGATCGATCAGGTGTGAGAGAGGCGATGGGCATGCTCCCTTTCCACCGTCCCCCTTATCGTCATGGCCGGGCTCGTCCCGGCCATCCACGCACCCGGCGCGTCGCAAGGAATGGCGAGGTCCGGGTGCGTGGGTGCCCGGGACTGGGCCCGGGCATGACGGTGAAAAAGTTATGGTCCCTTGGAAGCGGGTGGAGCCACTGACCCATGGATCTGCTCGCCCAGCTCCTCAGCCACGAGATCTACCGGGTGTTCCTGGTGTTCGTGCGCGTCGCCGCGGCCATCGCGCTGCTGCCGGGGTTCGGGGAACTGGCGGTGCCCGTGCGCATGCGGCTGGTCATCGCGCTGCTGGCCGCGCTGGCGCTCGCCCCCACGGTGCCGGGGCTGCCCACCGCCATGCCGGAACACGCGCCCGACATGGCCGAGCAGTTCTTCGGCGAGATGGTGGTGGGTGCCTTCCTGGGGCTGGGGGCCAAGCTGTTCCTGGCGGCCCTGCAGGTGGCCGGCGGCATCGCCGCGCAGGCGGTGGGGCTGAGCAACCCCTTCGCCGTCGAGGGTGCGGGATTCGAGGGCGGATCGGTGCTGTCCGGCACCCTGGTGATCGCGGCGCTGGCGGCGCTGTTCGCCGCCGACCTGCACTACCTGATGCTGGACGCGCTGGCGCGCTCCTACGGGACATGGCCGGTGGCGCAGGTGCCGGACGGCGGAATGGTGGCCGGGCGCTATGCCGAGCTGGTGGCGGCGACGTTCCGGTTGGGGGTCGGGCTGGCCGCGCCCTTCCTGGTGTTCGGCATCCTGTGCAACCTGGCGCTGGGCCTGATCAACCGGGTGATGCCGGCGATGCCCGTCTACTTCGTCGGCACGCCGGCCATGCTGGCGGCCGGGCTGTTCGTCTTCATGATGACGGCGGGGGCCATGCTGACCGCCACGCTGGCCGCGCTGGGCGGCTGGCTTTCCGGACGGTGAGGCGGGGCCATGGCGGAGGAACAGGACGACGGGCAGAAGACCGAGGAGCCGACCGAGAAACGCCTGCGCGAGGCGGCGGAGAAGGGCGACGTGCCGCGCGCCCGCGACGTCGGCCTGCTGGCCGCCATGGCGTCGGCGTGGGCGATCGTCGGCGTCGCCGCGCCGCACGCCGCGTCGGGCATCGCCGGGGCGCTGCTGCCGTTGATTGAGAATCCGGACGACCTGCGGCTGGACGGCGGGGCGCACGACGTGCTGGACGGGCTGCGCTGGCTGCTCGCCGGGGTGGGGGTGGCGCTGCTGCCGGTGCTGGGCATCCTGGCGGCGGGGGCCGTCGCCTCGGCCTTCGGGCAGGGGCCGCTGCTGGTGGCCGGCGAGCGGATCCGGCCCAAGCTGTCGAACCTGTCGCCGCGCAGCGGCTGGCGCCGCATCGTCTCACGCAACGCGCTGGTCGAGTTCATCAAGAGCCTCGTGAAGCTGGTCATCATCGCCTTTTCGGTGTGGTTCGCCGCCGCACCCTATTTCTCGTGGACGGAGGGGATCGTGGGCATTGACGTTGCGGCGCTGCCCGACCTGCTGCGCGATTTGACCCTGCGGCTGTTGCTGGCCGTGCTGCTGGCGACCGTGCTGATGGCGGCCGTCGACGTGCTGTGGAACCGGCTGGAGTGGCGCAAGCGCCTGCGCATGAGCTTCCAGGAGCTGAAGGACGAGCACAAGCAGCTGGAAGGCGACCCGGCGCTGAAGGCGCGGTTGCGCGAGATCCGGCGGGAGCGGTCGAAGCGCCGCATGATGGCCAACGTGCCGCGCGCCACCGTGGTGATCACCAACCCCACCCATTTCGCCGTGGCGCTGGAATACGACCGCGGGCGCATGCCGGCGCCGGTCTGCCTTGCCAAGGGAGCGGACCTGGTGGCGCTGCGCATCCGCGGCGTGGCCGAGGAGAACGGCATCCCGATCATCGAGAACCCGCCGCTGGCCCGCGCGCTGCACGCCTCGGCCGAGATCGACGAGCTGATCCCGCTCCAGCACTACGAGGCGGTGGCGGAGGTGATGATGTACGTGCTGCGCCTGAAGGGCGGGGCCGCGCGGCGGGCGTGAGGGCTTAATGCCTTCTCAATGCGTTTTGCCGTAGACCATCGGTACGACCCACCACCGGCTTATGGCGGCGATGAGCGATTCCGACGACCTGTTCGAGATGTACCGCAACGACCGCGGCGGCGGCGCGGCGCTGAAAGGCGATGCCCTGGCGCACGCCATCGCCGAGAACGTGCGGCGCACCTTCGCGACGATGGAAAAGCTGGTGGCGGAGGTGGTGCAGGTGCTGGCGCAGGCGCGCTACGCGATTCGGGTCGGGCCGACGGTGACCGACCGCGCCACCTACGTCCGCCTCGACCGCACGTCGGAGAGCTTCCGCGACTACCTGCGCACGTGGAGCCATCAGCGCGCCGAGAACGGCGGGGGCATGCACTGGGAAGCGCAGATCCTCGTCACCGATCACCGCCGGTCGTCGGCCGAGATCGGCCTGGGCGTGACCATCGAGCGGCCAATGGGCGGCGAGGGCGGCGACATGGCGTTCGTGGAGTTCTGGACGACCGGGCAGGGCATGCCGCTGCCGTCGGAGGGGCGCGCCTTCCAGCGGGCGCTGGTCGCGTCGATCGTGCGGCTGGAAGAGGCGGGGACGCTGAAATCGGCGAAGCCGAAGGCGTAGACAGTGCCCGCCTACAGCTCCGCGTTCAGGCCGGAGGCCGACAGTTCCACCGGGCGGACGGCTTGGCCGCAGCGGGCGTAGAGGCCGTCGCTGGCGGCCTTTTCCAGGGCGCTGAGCAGGCTGCGGTTGATCGCCAGCACCGCCTTGCGCATCGCCACCAGGCCGGCGGCGTTCTCGCCGATGGTGCGGTCCAGCGTCTCGATGCGGTCCAGCAGCAGGGCGCGCAGGTCGTCGGTCAGCGCGAGCGGGCCGCTGCGCGCCTGGGCGACGACGCCCTCCAGCCGTTCGGCCATGGCCTGCTTGCGCGCCGCGAAGACCTCCAGGTTGGCGAGGTCGCCGGCGCCGATGGCGGCGGTTTCCTCCTCCAGCAGGGCGTTCAGCGCGGATACCGCGTCCAGGAACTCGGTCACCACCACGGCGGTGGGGCCGTCGGTGAGGGCGGGGGCCGCGGGTTCCGGGGCGGCTTCGGGGGCGGGGGCGTCGGGCTTGCGCTCGGGCGCGAACTCGCGGATCAGGTCCTTGAAGCGGCGGCTCATCCCTGTGACTCCGATTGCTGGGCGTAGAGGCGGGCGACCTCGGATTCGACCATGCGGCCGATGCCCAGCGTGCCGGCCTCGGCGATCGCCTTGCCGTATTCCTGGAGCATGAAGCCGCGCCACGTGCGCTCGGCCTGCCCGCCGCCGAAGGGGCCGCCGGAGTCGATGCCGGCGAACATGGATTCCAGCATGCGGCTGACCATCATCGCCTCGAAATCCCTGGCGGCGCGCTGCGCCGGGGCGGGGATTTCCGGGCGGGAGGGGGCCGGAACGGCGGGGGTGGCGGTGACGTTCATGGCGTCCTCTAGATGATTTCCAGGTCGGCGTGCAGGGCGCCGGCCGCCTTGATGGCCTGGAGGATGGAGACCATGTCGCGCGGGCCAACGCCCAGCGCGTTCAGGCCGTTGACGAGCTGCTGCAGGCTGACGTTGCCGCCCAGCGTGACGAACTGGCGGCCGTTGCCCTCCTGCACCTGCACGTCGGTGCGCGGCACGACGACGGTGGAGCCGTTTGAGAAGGGCTGCGGCTGCGAGACCTGCGGCGTCTCGACCACGCGGACGGTCAGGTTGCCCTGGGTGATGGCGACGCGGCTGACGCGCACCTCGTCGCCGATGACGATGGTGCCGCTGCGCTCGTCCACCACCACGCGGGCGACAAGGTCGGGGCGGACCTGGAACTGCTCGATCTCGGCGATCAGGCGGGCGACGCCGCCCGTGTGCTGCGGCGGGATGCGCACGTCCACCGTGGTAAGGTCGAGGAGGCGGGCGCTGCCGGCGCCGAGGCGGGCGTTGACGGCGTCGGTGATGCGGTTGGCGGTGGTGAAGTCGGGGTTGCGCAGCGCCATGCGCACGCCGGCCACGTCATCCAGCGCGAACTTCAGCTCGCGCTCCACGATGGCGCCGTTGGCGATGCGCGCACTGGTCGGCACGCCCTTGGTCACCGAGGCCGCCGCCCCGCTGGCGGCGAATCCGCTGACGGAGAGGGAACCCTGCGCCACCGCGTAGGCCTCGCCGTCCGCGCCCAGCAAGGGCGTCACCAGCAGCGTGCCGCCCAGCAGGCTGGTGGCGTCGCCGAGCGCGGAGACGGTCACGTCGACGCCGGTGCCCTGGCGGGCGAAGGGGGGCAGGGTGGCGGTCACCATCACGGCCGCGGCGTTGCGGGTGCGCAGCACCTCGTCGCGGGTGTTGATGCCCAGGCGCTCCAGCATGCCCTTCAGGCTCTGTTCGGTGAAAGGGGTGTTGATCAGCCGGTCGCCGGTGCCGTTCAGCCCGACCACGAGGCCGTAGCCGATGAGCTGGTTGCGGCGCACCCCGTCGAAGGTGACGAGATCCTTGATGCGCGTCTGCGCCGCCGCCCCCGCCGGCACGGCCAGCAGGGCGCAGAGCAGGGCGGCGCAGAGCAGGACGGGGCGGAGCGGGCGGGGGAGCAGGGGGGCCGGCATGGCGGGAGCCTACAGGTAGTTGGTCAGGCGCAGGCGGGCGATGCGCGCGGTGGCGTTCGACGTCGCCTCGATCTGCGCCTCAAGCTGGGTGAGGCGGGTGTTGGCCTCGTACGGGTCGACGGATTCCAGGTCGTTGATCTGGTCGGTCAGGATCTTCTGCTGGGTGTGGTGGCGCTCCGCCGTCTCGTCCACCTGGGCGCGCTGGATGCCGAGTTGCGCGGTGGCGTTCCGCAGCCCGTTCAGGCCGGCCGAGATCCTGTCCACCGCCGCCTGCATGTAGGGCTGGTAGGCGTCCAGCGGCAGCGCGCTGGTGTCCACGGCGGCCAGCATGTAGAGGCCCTGCATCAGGTCGCGCGGCGCCGGGTCGTTGGCCTGCACGCCGTAGGGGATCTCGGCCGAGCCCTCCGGCCGGGCGGTCAGGCGCGGGGTGGCGGCGCCGCCGGGCTGGAGCGCCGTGGCGCCGGCGTACATCCCGCCCTCGAACCCGTGGGCCAGCGGGGCGGGGAGCGGCAGGGCGGGGTCGCGCACGGCGAACAGGTCGTTCAGCGTGGCGACCACGGCGGCGGTCTCGGCGGCCGTGGCGGGAGCCGCCGGGCCGCCGGTGGCGGCGGCGATGGCGTCCTGCACGATGGCCATGGGGGCCGGCAGGCCCGAGCCGTCGCCGTGCAGCGGGCGCATGGGCGGCGTCTTCACCTCCACCCCGGAGAACAGGTAGCCGTTGCCCGACGAGGCGTTGAGCATCGACACCACCTGTTCCAGCACGCCGCGCGCGCGGACCTGCAGCGACGTGCTGGTCGGCGAGGGCTGTCCCAGGCCGATGGCGGCATAGGCGAGGGCGTCCTGCCCGGCGCTGAGGATGTTGGTCATGGCGCTGTCCATGGTGGACAGGCGGCCTTGCAGCAGCGTGCAGCTCTTCAGGTACTCGTCCGTCTGGTCGTACAGGTTGCGCAGGCTGATGGCGCGGCCGGTGCGGGTTCCCAGCGCCTCGGCCACGTCGTGGTGCTTGCCGCTGGCGACCTCGTCGTTGCGGCGCAGCATGTCCATCTGCAGCTCGCCCAGCGCGTTCTGCAGGCGGCGGCTGAGGCCGAGGGTGGAGACGGTGTTGTACAGCATGGCCCTTACCCCCGGATGCTGAGCAGCGTGTCGATCATGCGCCCGGCGGCCTGGATGACCTGGGCGCTGGCGCCGTAGCTCTGCTCGATCAGCAGGAGCTTCTGCATCTCGTTGTCGATGTTGACGCCGTCGCGGTTGAGGCGGGCGGACTGCAGCGCGTCGGCGCTGATCCGGCGCGTCTTCATGTCGGTCTCCGCCGTGGTGCGGTAGCCCTGCTGGGTGGAGACCATGGTGGTGGCGTAGTCGCCCAGCGTGGCCGTGCCCGGCATGTCGGGCGCCGAGAACGGGCCGGCGGCGGTGAAGGCGCCGATGAAGGCGCTGACCTGCGTCTGGTCGCCGGGGGCCAGCGGGGTGGCGGCCTGCACGCCGCTCTGCACCCGCCACGCGTTGCCCTGCACCGCCGTGCTGACGGCGATGCGCGACGCCAGCCCGGCGGAGGTGGTGAAGGCGGCGCCGGCGTCGGTGAACAGGCCGGCCTGCGTGGGGTCGGCCTCGGCGTCCTGGAAGCGCTGCACGAGGCCGGCGGCCAGTTCGTCGAGCTGCATCAGGGCGCGCGGCATGTCCTGGGTGGCGGCCTGGACGTAGCCCATGATGCGGCCGCTCTGGATGTCCTGTTCGGGGTTGGCGGAGAGGATGGTGCCGCCGGCCACGAGGTCGGTGCCGACCAGTTGCAGCGGCTGCGCGCCGGGGGACAGTTCGCGGTCCAGCAGCGTCTCGCCGTTGCGGGTCATCACCACGACCTGCCCGGTGTCGCGGGTGTAGGTGCGGATGCCGATCTCCTCCGACACGGTGTCGAGCAGGCAGTCGCGCTCGTCGGCCAGGTCGGTGGTGTCGGCGCCCTTGGCTTGCTGGCTGGCGATGGTGCCGTTCAGTTCGCTGATGCGCACCAGCGCGCGGTTCACCTGATCGACGGAGGCGGCGAGGCGGTTGCGCGCGTCGCTTGCCACGGCGGTGGCGGCCTCCGCCGCGTCGTGCAGGCGGCGGACCAGCGATTCCGCCCGGTCGACAACGGCGGCCTGCGCCGCCTCGTCGTCCGGCACGCCGTGCAGGCGGTCGAAGGACTGCTGGAGCTTCGCCACGGCGGTGGCGACCGAGCGCTCGTCCTGCGGCTGGCCCAGCACGGCGGCGTAGTCGGCCAGCGCCGAGGTGCGCGTCTCCTGCGCGGTGTAGCGGCTCTGCTCGAAGCGGGCGTCGCGGATCAGCAACTCGTCGACGCGGCGCGCCACGCCGTCCACCCGCACGCCCGAGCCGCGGCCGGCGGTGACGGCGGTGGAGACGTCCAGCTCCTTGCGGACGAAGCCGGCGGTGGTGGCGTTGCTGATGTTGTGGGACACCAGCGCCGCCTGCTGCTGGGTGGCGCGCAGGCCGGACAGGGCGGCGTAGAGGGCCGTCTGGATGCTCATGGCGGGGTCTCCGTCGGGCGGGCGCTCAGCGCTTCAGCCGGGTGGTCTCTTCCACCATCTCGTCGGCGGTGCGGACGATCGTGGCGTTGGACGAATAGGCGCGCTGGGTTTCGATCAGCGACACCAGCTCCTCGGCGATGTCGACGTTCGACTGCTCGAGCGCCCCGCTGGTGATGGCCCCGGCCGAGCCGGTGTTGCCGGCGCTGAGCGACAGGGCCCCGCTGTCCGCCCCCAGGGTGTAGGTGTTGCCGTCCTGCACCATCAGCCCGTCGGGGTTCATCACGGTGGCGATGGGCAACTGGTAGAGCGCCTGACGGGCGCCGTTGTCGTAGATGGCCCACAGCTTGCCGGTGCCGTCGATGTCCACCGTGCTGACGCGGCCGGCCTTGGCGCCGTCGCCGATGACCTGCGGGACGTAGTCACCGTTGAACTGGGTGACGTTGCCGACGGTGAACGTGATCACACCGGGGGGAGTGCCGTCGGGCTCCGTGATGGCGACCGCCGGCAGCGTCACCGGATTGCCGGTGGCGTCCACCGGCAGGCCGGCGTAGGGACCGACCGAAGCGAACGTGACGTTCATCGTCGCCGGTGTCACGGAGTAGTTGGGGGGAGCCGCGACGTCCAGCGTCCACTCCCCGTTCGCTCCCGTGGTCGCATCGCCCGCGGTCGTCTGCTTCCAGGTGAGCGTAAGATCGTGCGGCGTGCCCAGGCCGTCGTAGAACGGCGCCGTGGTGGTGAAGGTGCCGCCCTGCGCCGGCAGATTGCCGGAGAAGCCGACCTGCGTCGTCTTGCTGCCGCCGTAGACGAGGTTGCCGACGTTGACCGCCTGCACGTTGTCGAAGCTGGTCTTGCTGACCGCCGGCAGGCTGCCGTCCGGGCTGAGCTTCCACGCCTGCAGGTACTGGCCGGCGCTGTTGCGCAGGTAGCCCGAGTCGTCGGGCAGGAAGCTGCCGGCGCGGGTCAGGGCGTAGCTGGGCGTGCCGGCGGCGTTGGTGGCGCGGTTGGCGACGACGAAGAACCCGGCCCCGTCGATGGCCATGTCGGTGGCCGACTGCGTGCCCTGGATGATGCCGTCCTTGGTCATCTGGTAGTGCACGTTCGAGCGCACGCCGCCGGCCGAATACATGGAATCGGAGCCCGAGGAGGTCACCAGCGTCGAGAAATCGACCGCCGCGCGCTTGTAGCCGACGGTGGCCGAATTGCTGATGTTGTCCGAGATGGCGGCCATCCGCGAGCTTTGCGCGGACAGGCCGCTGACGCCGGACCGCATGGCGCTGAACAGGCTCATCGTGGGGATCCTCTTGTCACGTCTGTGGAACACAGGGGAAGTCCCGGGCTTCTCCACGATGGACTTGCGAGGGTGACAGTACAGGCGTGGTTTTAAAGGCGGTTTAAAAGAGGTGGCGGGAGTGTTTGTTTAAAAAGTGAGGGGAATTGTTTTGAGGGGGCACCAATTCTCCCTCCCCTGCCTCCGGCAAGGGGATCAGTGCTTGCGCAGCAACGTGATGCTGATGCGGCGGTTGCGGGGGTCCAGCGGGGTGTCGGCGGCGAGGTGGTCGAGGTCGGCGCGGCCCTCGACGCGGACGATGCGCCGGGGCGGCACGCCGGCGGCGATCAGCTCGCGCCGCGCCGCGTTGGCGCGGTCGCTGGACAGCTCCCAATTGCCGTACTTCGCCTCCGCCGCGTAGCCCAGCGCGTCGGTGTGGCCGGAAATGCTCAGCCCGTTCGGCACCGTGGCGATGGCGGAGGAGACCATGCGCATCAGCCGCTTGCCCTGCTCGTTCATCTGCGCCGAGCCCACCGCGAACATCGAGAATTTCGCCTGATCGGTGAGCTGGATGCGCAAGCCTTCCGGCACCTGCTGGATCAGCACGCTGTCCGCCACCGCCTTCAGCTCCGGCGCGGCGGCGACGCGCTTGCGCAGGTCGCGTTCCAGCTCGTCGAGCGCGAAGCGCTCGTTCAGCGCCTCCGACTGGCGGTCGAGCATCGCCTCCAGCTCCTCGCGGGGGCTTTGCGGCTGCGCGCGGCTGCCCGGGGGGTGGGGCATCGGGTCCTTGCGGCCGGCGGGCTGGCGGTCGCTGTCGCCGAGCGAGGCGACGACCGGCGGGGCTGCCACGGGGATGCCGCTGTCGCCCGGCGCGTTGGGGGTGCTGAGCGCGCCCGTCTTGTCCACGGCGCGGCCCGCCAGCATGCCGTCGGCGCCGGAATTGGCCTGCGACAGCGCCACCGGATTGAAGTAATCGGCGATGCCCTTGCGCTGTTCCACAGTGGTGATGTTCATCAGCCACATGATGAGGAAGAAGGTCATCATCGCCGTGACGAAGTCGGCGTAGGCCAGCTTCCAGGAGCCGTTGTGCTCCTCCTCCTCATCGGCGAAGCGGCGCTTGACGATGATCAGCGGCTCGACGCGCTTGCGGGCCATGGGCGTGCCCTCAGGCGGCCTGACGGCCCTCGCGGGCCTTGGCCTGCGAGGACAGCGTGGTGGCGACCTCAACCTCGGCGAGGCTGGGCTGGATGTCGGCGTACAGCACCTTGCGGGCGAACTCCGCGCACACCTGCGGGGGGCTGCCGCGCAGGTAGGCGCCCAGGCCCGCCTTCACGCAGATGAACAGGTTCAGCTCCGATTCGCGGCGGTGGCGGGCGGCGCTGGCGATGGGACCGACCAGACCGTAGGACAGCAGCACGCCGAGGAACGTGCCGGTCAGCGCGCCGCCTATCATGTGGCCCAGCACCTCCGGCGGTTCGCTGATGGCGCTCATGGCGTTGATGACGCCCAGCACGGCGGCGACGATGCCCAGCGCCGGCAGCGCGTCGGCGAGGTTCTGCAGCGCTTTGGGCACTTGGTTCAGCTCACGGCTGATGGTCTCGATCTCCTCGCTCATCAGCGCCTCCAGGTCGTGCGGGTTGTCCTGGCCAAGGGCTATCAGGCGCAGGTAGTCGCACAGGAAGGTCAGGCAGCGTTCCTGGCGGAAGATCGCGGGGTACTGGCCGAAGATCGGGCTGTCGGACGGGCGGTCGACGTCGGCCTCGATCTGCGACATGCCCTTCGATTTGGCGACGCGCAGCAGCGCGTAGAGGAGGGCTATGACGTCGAGGTAGTCGGCCTTCCGGGTGCGCCGGCCGCGCGCGACGGCGCCCACGGTGCCCAGCGTGTCGCGCAGCACGTTGGGCGTGTTGGCGATGACGTAACCGCCGATGCCGGCGCCGATGATGATGACGATCTCGACGGGCTGCCACAGCACGCCCATCCGCCCGCCCATGGCGGCGAAGCCGCCCAGCACGCTCAGGAACACCGCGACGATACCGAACAGCAAACGCATGTCTCATTCCTCCGGCTGGGCCGAGCCGCGCGGCCTTCCGTGTTCGACGCTAGGGGCGCGCGATTAAAGCGGCTTTACGGTTGGGGCAGCGTCCGCCACCGCCGCATCACGCCGGCCAGCGCGTCGGCGGCGGCCAACTGGCGGGACACGCTCTCGCCGCTGAGCGGCTTGCCGTCGTCGGGCGGGGTGGCCAGCGCGTCGAGCAGGCCGGCCCAGCGGGTGCCGGCCAGGCGCGCGCGGTGCCGGACGGCGGCGGCGTTCACCGCCGCGAGGTCGCCGGCGCGGAAGGCGGCGATGGCGAAGTGGGCGACGTCGTCGGCCGTGACGCCGGGCTGCTCCACCAACTCGGCATAGGCGGCGCGGGCGGCCTGCCACTCGCCGGCGCGGAACAGGCTCTGCGCGCGGATGCGCGCGGCCGGCGCGCCGGTCAGGCCGCGCAGCGCGTCGATGGCGCGCACCGCCTCGCCCTCCGCCGCGAAGGCCTCGGCGCGCAGGAGGGCGCGGCGTTCGGCCAGTGCGGCGTCGAGGTCCGGCGCGCCGGTGCCGTCCAGCACCTCCAGCGCCTCGCCGCCGCGCCCGGCGTCCAGCAGCACGCGGGCCAGTTCGGTGCCGATGTCGGCGCGGGCGGCGGCGCGGACGGGGCCGCGCGCGTCGCCGGCCAGGGCGTGCAGGATGCGCGCGGCCTCCACCGTGAAGCCGTCGCGGGCCAGCAGGCGGGCCAGACGGCGCTGGCCGGTGCCGGCCTCGTCGTCGCTCTGGGCGATCAGCCGGCCGTGGCGGACGTGCAGGGCCGCGGCGTCCAGCGGGCCGGATCCGGGCTGCTCCAGCCGGTCGAGCACGGCGGTCAGCAGGCCGCGCCCGGCGGCCAGCGCCGCGCGCCCGCGCGCCGTGGCGCCGAAGCGGCGGCCGAGCAGGCCGAAGACGTCCAGCGCCGCCTCGGTCCGGCCGAGGCGCGTGTAGGCGGCGCCGAGGGCGGCCAGCGCGTCCGTTTCCACGTCGTCGCCGCGCCACGCGTAGCGCAGCGCCTCCAGCTCGGCCACGGCGCCGGTGTCGTCCAGGGCGCCCTGGGTGCGCCGCAGCTCGATCGCGCGCACCTGCGCGCGGTGGCCGTAGGGACCGGGTGCCGTGGCGGCGCGGCGGTAGTGCTCCAGCGCGGCGGCGGGCTCGTTCTTCAACTCGCTCAGGCGGCCGCGGAAGTGGTCGAGCCGGCCGTCGGCGGAGCCGGTGCCGTCCAGCGTGATCATCTCCAGCACGATCATGCCGAGCGAGGCCGGGTCGCCGACGCTCGCCGCCTCGGCCAGCCGGGTCAGCAGCCGGGCGCGCAGATCGGGCGGGTAGGACAGCAGCCGCTTCAGCGCGATCGGCAGGCCGTCGCGGGCGTCGGCCCAACGGGTGGGCGCCAGGGTGGCGCTGCGCCACACATGGTGGTCGGGCACCGGGCCGGGGCGGGTGCGCACGAAGACGCTGGTCTCGGGATCGGCGGTGCCGTCCAGGGCGCGCAACGCGTCGGCCAGGATGCGCAGCTCATGGCGCTGGTCGGGGGCGGGGCGCTGGGCTTCCGCCGATTCCAGCGCGGCGCGGCCCTCTTCGGGGAGGGCGCGGGCCAGCGCGAAGCGCGCCATGGCGATCAGCGCGTCGACGCGCGCGCGGCCCTGGGAGTCGGCGATGGCCTTTTCCAGCGCGCGCTGGGTGCCCAGGAAGTCGGTGTCCGCCCAGGCGGCGAGGTCGAACGGGCGGATGGGGGGCGGTTCGGGTTCCGTTGCGGCGGGGGCCGGAGCGGGCGCGGCGGGTGGCGGGG